>Ga0068859_100000159_pt1 | contig 65250 bp, 119 predicted proteins | sample KBSSwiS22_FD_66585 | JGI IMG/M metagenome (GOLD analysis project Ga0068859, IMG submission 66585) | Switchgrass rhizosphere microbial communities from Kellogg Biological Station, Michigan, USA - KBS Switchgrass S2-2 | ecosystem: Host-associated > Plants > Roots > Rhizosphere > Soil ...
TGCCCGGCGCGCCCTGCCTGAGCCGACTTAGGTCAAGGCCGTCGAGCCAGGAGGACGTCGCCTGGCGGCGTCGGGGTGACGCCCGGCAGAGAGGCGGACATCAGGCAGGGCGCGCCGGGCGCTCGTCTTCGTAGGTTTTCGGAAGGAGGACGATGATGGGCAAGCTCGACAAGAAGTTCCGAGGGACGATCACGAAGAGCAAGGACGGCAGCATTGTCCCGGAGGACCAGTGGATGGTCCTGCTCGCTAAAGATCGGGCCGTGCCGGCGGCACTGGCCGCCTACCGCGCCGAGTGTGTGCGGCTGGGAGCCGGGGAGGCTCAACTCGACAGCATCGATCGCGTGATCGCCGAGGTCGGCAGGTGGCAGGCCGAGCACCCGGAGCTCTGCAAGGTGCCCGACGTGCAGCCGGGCGAGGTCGACTGGGCCGAGGGATAGGCCACGGTCCGAGCGTTGTCGAGCAAAAACAAAAAAACTTGACTTCTTGTTCTCAAAACCGGATGCTGGCGCCCATGGAGTCCAGCCGTCCCTGTCAGGCGTGTGAGCAGACCGCGGAGGGGGCCGCGCGGACCGTGAGCCTGGGCCGGGATGACGAGATCTGGGGCGACGAAGGAGGCAACCTCGTCGAGCCTCCTGATGAAAGCAGGCGTCTGTCGCCGTTGAGGGTGATGCTGGCGGTCTTGGGGCTCGGGATCCCTGCCGTAGCTTTGGGAGCGGCGCTCGGGGAGGCAGGGTTCAAGAGCATCAGCATCTTCGTGACGGGGCTGGTCTTGGGCTCCTTGGCGGCCCTGAGGTTTTCCGATGACTTGCTCCTTGAAAGGGAGACTGTCAGAGTCCCGCTCGCCGACGCTCGGCTAATCGACTCCATGCGCAGGGTTGGAGCGTTGCCGGCGGACGAGGAGGAGGTCGGGACGGTTGCTCGCACGCTGTCCGAGGTCAGGGTTTCCCGGCAGCCGAGGCGGCCGTGATGTCAGAACCGTCGAAGGTTGGCCCTGGCGAGGTTTTGGATGTTGCTCCCGCGAACCTCGACCGCATGATCTTCTTGCTAGAGGAGCAGCTCAGGGCTAACGAGCATCAGCAGGGGGACCTCCGGGTGGAGGCTGGGAGGGTCAGCGGGGAGATTGAAAGGCTGAAGATCGACAGGCTCAGGCTCCGAGGCCTCCTGGCGAGGCTCGCCTTCAAGGTCAACCTGCTTACCGCCAGCAAGATCCAGCTCACTCACTCGGGCGACGTGGGCAGGGAAGATCGGGAGGCCGTGAGAGCCTGTCTTGGTCTTCAGCACATGGAGTCGGTCCTCATCGGCCGGGACGTGTGGCTAGGGCTCGACGACGGGCAGCTATGGATCTCGGGACAGGGGGAGGACGTGGAGGAGGCGATCGCGAGCTGGGGTTTTCAGATCGAAGGGCTCCCTGATCTCGTCGAGGATGCGAGAATGAGCGTGGCAAGGAGCATGGCCAGGCTGGAGCGCCTGTTGGCACTGGCGAGAGGCCGCGGGCAGCTGCCCGAGAAAGGTGAGATATAGCCGATGCCTCTCTGGCAGGATGACCAGAGCCTCGACTACGACGGCTCCTGGGACGACGCCACCAGGGGCTGGCCGTGCATCAACTTCGACACGGAGCAGGAGGCCCGTCGTGCCCATCACGCGGCTTGGCGTGACGCCAACGTCCCTTACGGCTCATACGTGCTCGTCGGGAGCGAGCTGCGTCTCGAGACCGAGGAGCAGAAGGCGAGGGTCCTCGAGGTGCTGCGGAGGAGCGATGGACCGGACGAGCCGAGAGGGGCGCCATGAGCGAGGGTGAGCGAGCTGACGATGAGCAGATGCAGCGCCTCGCGGACAAGCAGGTCGCGACGCACGAGGCGCTCCGGCGCCTCGGGTTCCCGGCTGACGACATCTACGTCATGGCGTCCCCGGATTCGGGTGTCGTGAGGACCCTGCTCCGCACGCAGGGCAGGGAGTGGTCGTGCACCTATCCGGGGGCGCCCCTCGTCGATGCGGCACGGTACGAGGCCGTCTGGGCGAGGGCCGTGGAGGACTTCAACACCGGCAGGCGCGACGGCGAGGCGGTCTACAGGGAGAACATCTCCGAGAACGTCCTTCTTCTGATCGCCACGAGCCTCCGTCGGGCGGGATTCGTGCTGCCGGCCCTCTCGAGGGGGAGGAGCTAGCATGGTTGCCGAGCCCGGATGCCGAGGCAGTGGCTGTCCGGACAGCTCCTGTGACGTTTGCCTTGCCGTGCCCGAGAAGGATTGGCGCGCGTGGAAGCGCCAGGAGAGGGCGCGTATCCGTCGCATCAGCCTCGGACGTGAGGCCTCGCGCTCTCCCCCGTCCGTGCTTGCGGTGAAGATAGGCATGCTCGGCGGGCGGGGGAGGGCACTAAGGAAGGAAGGTCGTTATGGAGGGAAGTGAGGGCGGTGGTTCTCCGTGTCCCGCGTGTGGGAAGAGCCTCGATGTCGCCTTCCTGGGCTCGGAGGCGTATCGACACGTTTTCAGTCACCTCGAGCTCGGCTCGTCGATGGGGCATAGGGCGGAGTTCGAGGTGATGAGGACGAAGGTCGCGTCGTCGACATCGTGGGGTCCGCTGGCGCTGCTGTGGCTGAGGCAGTCGGCGCTGTCGAATGAGCTGGCCGGCATCAGGAGGGAGATGGAGGCTCGCAGGAGACGAGGGTTCCTGGCATGGCTGCGAGGCATGCTTCGCATGAGGAGCGGTCGTGGAGGCTAGCTGCGACGACGAGTGGCCGATTCCTTGGGAAGCGCCCGGGCCTGCCTCGTTCGCCTTGGACGCTCACATATTCAGCGTCAGGCCAGACGACGGCGCTTCTCACGTCGGCCCGGCGCGCTTCCTCGTCGAGTGTGAGACCTGCCTCCTCGACGGAGTGCCGCTTGCGCTCAGTCGGGTCACGACGAGCCCGCCGGCCGTGATCCGGGCTCACCTGCGGGCCGTCAGCGAGTGGGCGAGGGAACGCGAAGGAGGTCGTCGTGGGAGCTAGCGTCCCGTGGCCGTTCCCGTGGCCTGAGCACGACGATCCGTATTCGACGTGCGGCCCGGAGAGGGAGGTAATGTTCGAGCTCGACGGTCATCCTCTCGTGGTGTCCCCCACGGGAGATGAGGGCGTCCATACCGGACGCCGGAGATTCTGGGTGAGGTGCGACTCGTGCGAGGTCACGATCCATTCGGGCACGACCTCTCCGGCGTCCATGATCCGGTCGCATCTTCGTTCGTCGCGGGCGGCGCCGCCGGGGAGATCTGTGCCCCTGGCAGATCCCGGCGAGACCGTCGATGTCGTCTCGAGGGGCGGGGTGCTCAGAGTCGGGAGCGGCACTATGATCGGACGCCATCCGATCTCCGTCCGGCCGGTCGGCTCGGGCGAGCCGGGGGGAGGCTCCTACCAGCGGATTCGCATCAGCCAGGTTGTCGAGCTCTCCTGCGAGGTCCTCGTCCCTAGGAACGAGGGCTGCGTCCTCTGCGGGACGGTCGCCCCGCTGCCGGACGCGGCCGGCGCCGAGCACATCCTCGCGAATCATGACGGAGGCAGGATCTGCTTCCCTCGGGAGGAGGGCGTGAGAGACGAGCGGGACCAGTACCCCGTGACGGGCTGGATCCGAGACGTGGAAGGGATCATATGTCCCGAGTGTGCTGCGAGGTTGGACTCGTTCAGGGCCAGCATGCGGAGGGGAGCTTGATTTCTGCGGGGCGGGAAACCGACGATCCGGGCGTCCGGTGTCCGTCCTGCGGTGGAGGCTTCAGCCCGAGCCGTGCGACGTGGCGGGACGATGGGACGCTCGGGCTCCGAGCATTATTGGTGAGGGACGCTCCTGAGCTCGCCTGCCCGTGTGGCATCGTCCTTCGATCTAGTTACATGCTCGACGCTGCCGAACGGGCGGCGGCGGATGTCCTCCTGTCGGAGGAGGGGCCCATGCGGGTATCCGAGGCCACGTTCCTGAGGAAGCTCATGGGCCTGACAAGGCGGGAAGTCTTAGATCGGTGTGACGTGGTTCTGCCTGTCTTCGACGCTTCGGAGCCCGACGGTCATTGTCATGATGGATCGATCGGTGTCGGTAGCGCCGACCGCCTGAGGAGGCACGTCCGCACGGTCCTCGCCCTCTCGCAGCCCCCTGAGGGCGTCAGCGCTGTCCGGAAGCACGTGCCCGATGGTCCGGGGATCCTGACCTGGGCGATCGAAGTCAACCTTTCCGGCATCGGTCTCGATGGTCGCCCGCCTCGGAGCTCGCCGTGAAGATCATCTTCTGGTCGGGAGCGGCGTGGGAGCCGTGGGGACCGTCGTCTCCCCGGGCGACCGGTATCGGGGGCAGCGAGACCGCGGTCGTGGAGCTCGCCTCGTGGCTGGCGACGCTCGGGCACGAGGTGACTTCGATCGGAGAGCACCGGGGCCACGAGGGTCTCGCCTACGCGCCCGGTCACCCCGGCAGCGTCGAGTACGTCGACTACCGGAGCGTGACCGAGGGCGGGGACGCGACGCTCCGGGAGTGCGACGTGCTCGTATCGTCGAGGGACAAGCGCTCGCCCCGGGTCCTCGACTTTCGGGCGCTGCACAAGGTCCTCTGGATGCACGACATCGCGGTCGGAGACGACCACGCCCGCGACATCGAGTGGTTCGATCAGATCTACTGTCTCTCGCGCTGGGCTCGGAACAATTTCCTGGCTCTCTACCCGGAGGTCGAGCCTCGGCAGGTCGTCGTCACCAGGAACGGCATAGATCCGTCTCGTTTTCTGGGATCCCCGACGCCCGACAAGGATGGTCGCCGCCTCACCTGGAGCTCGTCCCCCGATCGGGGCCTCGCAGCCCTCCTCGACATGTGGCCCAAGCTCCGAGCGATCGCTCCCGGCCTCGAGCTCCACGTCTACTACGGCACCGACACGTGGAGGAAGATGGCGGCGTCGATGCCTGGCCAACGGGGCAAGACCGCGCTCCTGCAGGTCGAGTTCCTCGAGCAGCGCGCGCGGGGCACGGAGGGCGTGACCTGGCACGGTAGGCAGCCCCAGGACGTGGTAGCGGACTCGCACCGACGCTCTACGGTGTGGGCGTACCCGACGTCCTTCCGCGAGACCTACTGCATCACGGCCCTCGAGGCCCAGGCCGCCGGCGCCTTGCCGGTCGCGACCAAGCTTGCCGCCCTCGAGGAGACTGCGGCGTTGGGCGAGCTCGTGAATCCGGATACCGGCATGCTCGGCATCGGTACCTCCTTCGAGGATCGCTTCGTGGAGGCCTTCAGGAGGACCTGGGAGGCCGACGACGGCCGGCGGCGCCTGGCGTGTCGGGAGTGGGCGCTCACTCAGACCTGGGAGGGCGTCGCGCGGGATTGGGATCGGATGTTCGTGGAGGCGATTGCTGTGGAGAGGCGATGAGGGTTGTTGACGAGGTCAGGAGGGCGATCGCTGCCGATGCCTCCTTGGGGGTGAGCAGGGATCACGTGCGGGTGCTCTATCGGCTCTACGACGAGCTCATGACGGATGTCTTGAGGATGGCCCGGCTCCTCGAGGAGCCGGGCCGGTCGGTCGAGAACAGGCTCGACGTCGCCGCCTTGGTCGGTGCCGTGGCCCGCGACCAGGAAGCGAGGTTCCCTCGCGTGGTCCTCACGAGCGAGGAGCAGGCGCTCCGCGAGCACGTGCGGGGGATCCTGGGTCGGTCAGTCCCGGGTGAGGCGAATCTGGCTGCTGTGCAGGGGCACGCGAGGCTGATCGCTAGATCCCTGGGCATGGAGCTGTCGGACGAGGAGGCTCGCCATGGATGACGGGGACGTCGCGGAGAGGTTGGCGAACGCCCGCGCGGGGGTCCAGCAGGCCTCCGCGGCGCTTGCGTCGGCGCAGGTTCAGCTTGCTCGACAGCAGAGCTGGATCAACGTTCTTCGCAAGCGTTACGAGGGGGCCCAAGAAGATCTGGAGCCTCTGAAGGTCTCCCTCAAGAAGGCGGACGAGCGCCTGCAGGCCGCTGCCTTCAATCTCGCCGCCGTCGAGACCGAGATCTCAGATCGCGAGGCTGCCCGCGCCGGCGCCGGCGAGGGAGGGGAACGACCATGATCCCCTGGCGTGACGTCGTGCTTGTAGCCTCGGGCCTCCTGGTCGGGGAAGTCTCTCGGATCGGTGTCGTTGCCCTAGTCAGGTCCCTCGCCTCGAGGGTCAGGATTTGGCGGGGGAGGGAGCTCATAGCGAGGTTGGGGGTGCCCGCTTCCCGGGACGGATGGCGGCCGTACTGGAGGCTCCCCGAAGGTCTGATGGTCTTCCGGCGGGGGCTTTACGAGGTGAGGGAGGACGGCGTCGTGGATGTCCTCGGCGGGGCGGACCTGTATGTGCGGGAGAGCCACCATACCGGTCAAGCGGGGCGAGACCTCTTCGAGGAGATCTGGAGGGGCGGATGCTGGACGACGACGAGTCCGTGAAGACGATCGCTATTGTGGGCGTGGCCCTCGCGGCCTCCTTCCTGGACCTGCCGCACGTGCACCGGGTGATGGGAGTCCTGTCGAGCCTGGTCTTGTTGGGCATCGTTGCCCGCTGGGCGGTGGCCCTGCTGCAGATGAGGATCCTCCACATGCCTCCCGCGTCCGACGAGGGTTGGATCGTCGCTTCCTCCGACGATCTGCACGCCGCAGCCTTCATCGGCACGGGAGGCATCGTCCTCGTGAACGGCACGTGGCTGGTGACGGAGGAAGGAATCATCTTAGACGACGGGGAGATCGCTTTGGACGGCCTGACCGCCGCGTACGTGTACGGTCGCCTCATGGCGGCCCGGGCCTCCAAGATCAGGCGTCGTCGTCGGGAGGCCGAACAAGAGAAGCAGCGGACCGAGAGGCGAGAGGGAAGCGGCAGGTGGGACCGCTGAGCCAGATCAGGACTTGACGGTTTGAAAGAACAGGCAGCCTTCAATGGTTTCGAGAGGGAGACGATGATGACTGGAGATCGAACGTGAGGACGGTCGAGTGGGGCGTGACGCCCGAGCTGGCGATGGTCATGGTGGAGGTCGACGCCGGCGGCGCTCCGCCGGCGCCGCCTCCCGTCGACCACGTGGTGCTGGTCGACGTGTCTGGTTCAATGGCTGGCGACCTTCCGGCCCTGCGCGCCGGCCTCGTCGAGAAGCTCGACATGCTCGTCGGGCCGCGAGACACGGTGACGCTGGGGTGGTTCTCGGGAGCGGGGGAGCACGGGCTCCTGCTCGAGGGGTTCGGGGTTCCGACGTTGAGGGAGCGTGAGAAGATTCGAAAGCTCGTCGACCGCTGGCTCCGGCCGGTGGGGCTCACGGGTTTCCTGGGTCCGATCGAAGACGCCCTCATCGTCGCGAGCAAGCTCTCCGGCGAGGCCGCGCCCGGCGCCGCGGCTGTAAGGTTTCGGTCGCTGATGTTCATGAGCGACGGCCACGACAACCAGCACCCGCGAGATGCGATCTTGTCTGCCATGGGGCGTGCTCGCCACCTCTTCCAGGCCGTGACCGTCGTCGAGCACGGCTACATGGCCGACAGGGACTTCCTCCGTCGGATGGCCGAGCGTGCCGGCGGCCAGCACGTCTTCTCCGAAGATCTGCAGGCCTTCGAGCCCCTCCTCGGGAGCCACCTCGGCAAAGGCGCTGTACCGGCGATCAAGGTCCCCGTCCCGGGCTATCCGCTCGTCGTGGGAAGCGTGGCCGTCGGCATAGAGTCCCGCGAAGGGAGCAGCTCCGAGCTCCTCACGCTGCCGCTCGACGGAGGCATTGTGGAGGTCCCACCGACGGTCCGTCAGATCTACAGGCTCGAGGCTCGGCCCCCCTACCCCGGGGCTCTCTCGCTCCGCAACGCTGCCATCTCCGTCGCGACGGGGACCGGCAGCGCCGGTCAGGGCCAGCCTCTTCACTCGGAGAAGATGGTCGCCGTCGCGGGGGCCTACGGGCTCGCCGCGGCTCTGTCCCAACGCTCGGAGCCGGAGGCGGTGGACGCCCTGCTCGCGGTGCTCGGGGACGTGGCGCTCATCCGCCAGTTCGCCGGCGCCTTCGGCAAACAGCAGCAGAGCCGCTTCCAGCGGAGGGCGACGGCGGCGGCGCTGGGGGGGCCGTGCCTCGAGGCCGGGCACGACCCGAGGTACCGGGCACCAGACGACCAGGCGACGGTGCTCGACCTCCTCGAGGTCCTGGCAGGAGACGGTGAGTGTCGGCTGCTACTCGACGATCCGGCTTGGAAGTATTTGAGGATCGGGAGGGGGAGTGAGCCCGTCGACGGCGACGCCTCCTTCGAGGATGCGCTCGCGGCCTCGCTGGCGCACGCGATGGAGGACGAGAGGGATCCGGCAAGGAGGGCCGAGCTCGCGGGCATGATCGCCGAGGCCGCGGAGAGGCGAGCAAAGCCGCTCAAGTTCGCGGCCGACCCGATGCCGCTCGGAGTGGAGGTGTCATCTCTCACCTGGAACGAGGAGAGCCCGAACATCTCCGTGCTGGTGAGGCGGGAGGGGCAGGTCGACGTGTCGGGCCGCACCAAGGGCACGCCTTTCGACGGGAAGCTCGGGGTCATCCGGACCCACATCTGGCGCAACTACGCGATCGTGAGGGACGGTCTCGTGAACATGGACGTCCTGCCGTTGCTCGTCGGCGGGGAGGTGATGCTGCGGCTCATGAAGATGGGCGTCGAGGGGGAGACGTCCTTCCTTCGGACCACCGGCGCCGGCCTGATCGCTGACGGCAGGAAGCGCATGGCGGTCGACCTGCGCGGGCTCCCGGTCGTGAGCCGCAAGATGGTGCGAGGCCCGCGCTCCGGGCAGGCGTTCCTGGAGACGAAGCTCCGGCTCGCCCGCGCCCGGGCGGAGCAGAAGGTCTGGAAGGCGATCGCCGCCGAGCTCGCCCCGAGGGGGACCGACGCGGTGATGGCCGCCAAGTACGGCCTCGAGGAGGCGGCGTTCCTCGAGAGGCTGGGCTTCGGCAAGAACGGCTTTCAGCCCCGGTCGCTCCTTCTGCCTCCGAAGGACTGGTATCCGGCGCACGAGCTCGTCGCCAAGATCAAAGGCCTCTCGTCTCTCCCCTCCATGAACGAGCTCGCGGAGCAGCGCAGGAAGGGGAAGATCACGACGGCGGGCAGCTTGATGCTGCCGGCGATCGAAGATCACGAGAAGTTCATGGCGGGGAACGTGAAGCCTGCCGAGGCTGTCCGGCGCGCCGAGGGCAAGCGAGATGTCGCCGTGGCCGAGGCTCGGTCGCTCATCTACCAGGTCGCGAGGGAGGCGTTCTCGGTGATCGTGGGACGGGCCTGGTTCGACGAGTGGAAGGGGACGCCGGGCGAGGGCAAGGGGGAGGTGGAGATCGGAGGTAAGAAGGTCGCCGCCGAGGTCCTGCTCCGCGAGATCCAGGTCCCGGTCTGACCGGTAGAGGGGAGGAGGCTAGCGAATGAGAGCCGGTGGCAACCTGAATGAGAGAGTCGAGTCCTGATGGGGGTCTTCGAGGACTTCAAGGCGTACGCCTTGACGGCGACGGTGCCTCCGGTGAAGGACACGTTGACGTTCACGACGTCAGCATTCTGGAAGGCGTGCCCGGATTGCGGGGCGCCAATCAGGTACGTCCAGTTCGGGGGACCGAGGGTCGGCTACGACGACTACCCGGGCTTCATCTACGTGACCTACGAATGTCGTGCCGACTATTACTTTGACGATCGGAAGCAGCACCTCAGGGAGCATGCCGTCTTCTGCCCGTCGACGACGAGGGACTGTCAGATCTGCGACAGGAAGATTGGAAGGTTGGTCTGCAGGGCCGACGATCCGGACCCCTTCTGCTCCGAACGGTGTGCCGCGATTTGGGCGAGGAGCAACGTCGGAAAGGCCGTTCCGGGAGGAGAGGTGCCGTGAGGAAGATCAAAGATAGGCGGGCAGGGAATCAGGGACTGAGCGAGAAGGGATCCGACAACAATGAGTGACGAGGCGGCAGTCGACGGCTCGAAAGAGGAGGAGGCAGCGCGATGCACGGGGTTCCCGTGCGGGCAGCCGAAGGGAGCCATCTGGGTTCCTCCTGGGTGGAAGGTCTGGGACGTGAGGGGGTGCCTTCGGCTGTTTTGCTCGAGCGCGTGCATCAATGCCATGGCCGCCGGGAGCCCTCGCAAGGGCAACGTCATTGAGGTCCTCCACGACTGCGTTTGGAGGCGCGCGGTAGTGTTGGGAGTTGATCAGGCCCACAGCTTCGTCGATTACCTGCTGCTCGGGCCAGACGGGGCTCTGGTGCGGGTTGAGTTTCGACAGCCGCTTGTTGGCGGCCGCTGGCGGTGGCTTCCCGGCAAGGGTGAGATCGGTCCCGACGTTCCAGAGGAGACGCAAGGAGAGGGATCGGCGATTGCCTCGGCGCCGGCCCGACGGATGCCTCGCAGGGCTGAGATCATCGAGGTGCGGTACCCGTCGGGCTGGGAGAGACGCTGGGTGGTCGACGACGTGACGTCGGAGAAACCTACGATCTGGCATGCCGAGCTATGGCGAGGAGCGAGCGGCGCTCGGCCGAACCCGTCGGGCCTGCACGTCGATGAGGACGGCTGGCGCTGGCCGACCGAGACTTCCGTGGGCAGCCCGGAGAGCAGGTCATCGTCTCCTCCGCCCGACTTCAGCGGCATCTACGGCTCCTACGGCGATCCGTGGTGCGAGATGTGCTCCTGTCTGTTCAACAAGCTTCCCGACAGGGAGGCCGGCAGCGTCGAGGGGGACGATGAGCCCCGACCATGCAGGGGCTGCGGTAAGCCGACGGAGACGCGAGCGATCCGGAGGAGGAAGCGTCCAGAGGTGGGCGACATCGTCGAGATCAGGCATCCGAAGCATGGCTGGCAGGCCAGGAAGGTCAGGGTGCTCAGGAGGGAAGACCGCGTCTTCGCTGTCTCTGAGGTCGAGGACGAGAGTTTCGGTAGGCTCTCCGGCAGGCCGCTCGACAACCCGGATTGGAGATGGCCGGGTAATCCTGCTCCGGATACTGCCCAGCTTGAGCCCGACGAAGCAGATCTCGCTGCGGCCGGGAGCCTTGGCGGCACGCTGGGACTCAAGAACCCTCCGACGGGTGCGACTGATGCGGCACCGTCGCCCCCCGCGCCGCCGCCCGGCTTCCGGGACGTGGGGGGCGGCTACTGGGAAGCCGACGTGCGCCTAACGCCGGCGGAGGCTGCCAAGGCGGAGCGGCTGGGCCTGTCGACGACGGAGGAGGCGCCGCGCTCTCCGATCGCTGAGGCCCTGAGGAGGGAGATCATCGACGTCGTGACGAGGGGCGACGCGAGGAAGGGAGGGGCGTTCACGGCGGCGGTGGCGATCCAGGTCCAGAAGATCTGCGCCGCGGCGAGGGAGATCATTCTCGCCCAGCGCGTGGCCGAGAACGACATTTCCGCTCTCCTGCAGCGTAAGGGGGGCGTCAATATCGGAGGCGGCATGTTCGGGGGAGGGATCATGGGGCTAGGCGAGCTGGGCGACGACGATGGCGTCCTCCCCCTCGCCGGAGCTCCCGCGGCCGAGAACTTCGGGACCCAGGCCATAAGGCAGCTCGTCGACGGCCTGCGCGGCATGAACGACTCGCCGGCGAAGCTCGTCGAGGCCCTCGCCCTCGCTCGCTCGCAGGGGCTCGATGACGTCGCGGCGACGCTCGAGAAGAGGCTGGGTATCGAGTCGTCGCCGAGGACGGTAACCTCCGACTCGCCTCCTCCGCTCGCTGCTGCGGCTCGTGAGCAACAACTTTCGGATGGCGCGGGCGGCGCGATGCTGTCGGCGCAGCCGAAGTGGTCTGAGGCCAGCCTGAAGGACGTCGATGAGGGCCCGGAATGGAGTTTCCCAGGCTACTCACAGTGGAAGTGCTTCTGCGGCTCGTCGAACCAGGATGTGAGGTTCATCTGTCGAAGCTGCGGGTCGCCGAGGCCGGAGGCTCGGGGGGGAGGTGGTGGAGGCAGTGGCTATCCTTTCAGCGTCACTTGTAGTGGAGGTGGCGGCGGCAGGGGAGCTGTCTTCATTGCCGGCGGCCGCGGGGAGGGCGGTGCCTCTGTACCGAACGAGGTGAGCGTCGTTGAGGCCGGCTGTCGCAAATGCGGAAAAGCTCTCGCTACCATCACGAGGAAGACGCTCGACTATTTGAACATCACCCCACAGGACGTCGACCCAGTATGCTCCGACTGTTATGTAAAGGAGCAGCCGGGAGAGTCATGATCGGCGGGGAAAAGCCTGAAGACGGTGGGAGCGCGGCCCGTCGCGTTTCCTGTGACGAGGCTGTCGTGCTCTGTCGGCAGGCAGCGAATCTCCTCCAGGACGCCGAGGCTTCCGATAGCCGTGACGAGGTCTCGGAGCCGCTAGCTAAGGCTCACGCCGTCCTGGGAGCAGCGATCGAAAGGCTGCAGGACTGCGGCGCCCTCTTCCAAGCCGGGCTCTGTTACGGGGCCGACGTGGCCGTGTGTCGAGCGATCACAGTGGTGCAGCTGCCAGAGGCCTCGCTCAGCACGGACTTCGAGGCAGGAGCTGTTCTCTCCATGGCAAGCGTTCTCGTTTGGACAGCCTTCGATCACGCTCAGCGGAGCGCGGAGCGGGACGACGGTTCCCCTGGCCGGGAGGCCCTATGACGGGCTACGGCCTCTATGGCCCGTCGTCCCCCGCCGTAGTGAGCGCGATGGAGATGACGTTCCTCGAGCTCGCCCGGAACGCGATCCCCCGCCTCCTTGTCGGCCGCCTGGCCGTCTCGGCCCGCGGCGTGCTCCGGGCGACCGACAACGTTGACATCCTCGTCCCCCCGATGTGGAGGAGAGTGTTCGATATCGGGACGTTCTTCGGTCCCGTCGAGATGATCGCCTACAGGGTCATCGGCGTCCGCGTGAACCTGTGGGTCGCCGACGAGCTCGCAGCTCGCGCTTTCCCTCCCATGGATGAGGAGCCCGCAAGGCCCTACGCGAGGATTCCGTCGCCCGAGGTCTTCGTGGCGCCTGTCTGGTGTCTCGCCTACATGAAGCTTCGGCTCGGTAGGCCTCACGATCGGCAGGACGTGCGAGATTTGATGGCGCGGGAGGACGTCTCGGCGATCGGAGAGATCAAGAAGATGTTGCCCGACAGTATGGTCGAGGAGCTCGAGCGGCTCGCTCACGCGGAGCCCCGCGAGAGCAAGAAGATTCCTCCCGACGACGTGGAGATATTCGCCTGCATGGACGACGAGGAGACCGAATGAAGATCTACGTGCCCAGTTGGAACGGCGACCTGCGGCTCGAGGGGGACGGTGCCGGAGGCTCCGTTCTCGTCCTCCACCAAGCCACGCCCCACGAGCTCGCGCTTGTCGGGCAGGTGCTCGTCCTCGCCCGCAAGCGGAAGATGATGGTCGGTGACTGGAGCGCGTCGCTCCCCGGCGCCGGCGACGCTCGCATAGCGATCGGTGCTCCGCTCGAGAAGACCAGCAAGCTGCTCATCAAGGTCGCGAGGCCGGAGAAGCAGACGCTGACGGCGGTGTCCTGCGCGGGCGGCAGGCTCGAGGTGATCGAAGGAGCTTCCTCGCGCTCGCTCGAGACGGTTGGGGCCGCCGTCGCCGGGGCCGAGGCATCGGAGTCGACGTCCCTCGCGAGGTCGGAGCCGGCCGGGCCTCCTGCGGTCGCGTTGCTTGCCGTGCCTGAGCCTGCCTCTTCGGGCAGGAGGAGGGGGCGGCCCCCGAAGGCCGAGGCGGCGGCGGTGAGCGTGCGGCGGGCGACGCCGTCGTGCCCGCAGTGCATGCCGGGAGCGGTGGGGCCGGCGACGGAGACGCTGTTGGCGTTCCTGGGGAAGCAGCAGCACGAGCAGTGGGCGGAGGAGCGAGCAATCGTTGTCGAGGGGGGGACCACGGGGCATCGGTACCTGCTGGTTCACCGGCACACGCCCCTGGCAATGAAGATCGGAAGGATCTGCTACGACCTCGACGACGGAGGAGTCGTGCACTTCCACGACTGGTCGGTGCCTCCGGAAGAAGAGGTCCTCGGGGCCAAGCTCGTCCTCGAGCACCGGGAGCACTGGCTCCGCAACGAGGCCACATGTCTCGGGGCCTGCTTTACCGACATCTTGCCCAATCCGTTCGGAGACTTCTACGACGGGATCCCGGACGCAGCCTTCGTGCGCGGTCTCGGGGAGGCTCTGGGAGGGGCGTCGAGATGACGGCTCCCCCCGTACGACGCTGACCGAGACCTGCCCAAGGAGTTGTGTCTTGCCTCGATCCGAATGGAGGAGACGCCTGTTCCCGGAGACTCGGGCGTCGCGATGGCGGCGAGGTCCGTGGATCGGCTGCTCGAGGCTGCGCTACTCGCCTTCCGAGCCGAGCAGATCCATTCTGGCTGGACGCTGGGGTACGAGGCCGAGGAAGAGGCGCTCGTGAAGCGTCTCCGCACGGTTCTCGATGCCGAGAGAAGGCGAGATGGGTGAGGAAAGAAGGAGAGAACAGGATGCCTACCAGGAAGATCGCTGACCTGCCGTACCGGAAGATCTGCAGGAATCCGTCGCACGATCCACCGAACATGATCGTGCTGCCTCCCGGGATCTACGAGCACGAGTGCCCGGGCTGCGGGCATAAGCAGACGTTCGTGGTGCCCGAGAAGCCATGGTGCGAGGCCGGCCGCCGGGGGGAAGACCGTCCTCCCACCGAGAGGCGGCCGAAATTCTGGGAGCGGTTCCCTCCGAAACCTCGGCCTCCGAGGATCAAGCTGAGGTGGCATGCGGGAGGGAGAGACACCGTCTCGTGGCCTGCCGACTGCCCGGTCAGGGGCATCCCGTGATCAGCAGGAGAGGCATGCTCGCCGGCCTGGCGGCAGCCCCCGCAGCCGCCGCGCTGGCGTTGCGGGCTCATCGCTCGACGGGAGCGGGAGCTGAGGAGGAGCTCCGGGGCTGCACGGCGTCCCTGGCTCCAGCAGGCTCGTACTTCGGCGGCCGAACGGAGCGGCTTTCTGCCGGGAGCTACGTCGTCACGATGGATGTGCTCTCGAGGTACCCGGCGCCCTTCATGGTGTGGACGAAGGCGAGATGAGCGTCAGCGCAATGGGCAGGTTCCTCTCAGCGTCGAGAGTTACCGTCGACGGCAAGACTATGGTGGAGGGTGTCTACAGCTTCTACGAGACCTGCGGCCTACCGCTCGAGATCATCGGCATGTTCCTTCGCTTCCGGCGGCTGGCGATCGACTGGGAGTCGTTCGGGAGGGAGATGATGGGCGCCGGGGTGAGCCTGCGGGGTCGCATGTCGTGGGGACCGGAGGCCGCGGAGAGGGCGGAGGAGCTGATGAAGGCTCTCGAGGATACCTGTCCCCTCAGGCCGCGGTCCTGCTCATGAGGAGACACATCTTCCGGGCCCTGGCGGACGGGGCCCCCGTGCTGTTCCTCGACATCGACGGCGTTCTCAACAAGAAAGACTCGTTCGACAAGATCGCCCTATCGACGACGATAGATCCCGCGCTCGCTGACGTCCTCAATACGGTCCTCGATCGAGTGCCGGAATGCCTGGTCGTGGCCTCCACCTCGTGGCGCTCGGCTGTGACGGGGGCTCAGGTCTACGGTAAGGGGCTCGCTCGCTGGACGGGGCTCATGGACCTCGACGGCTTCGAGTTCCTGCTGCGCACGCACCGTCTCCACGTCGCGGGGAGGCTCGCCGGATGCACGCCGCCGGACGACGAGGTGCGAGGCCGTGCGGCTCAGATCTCAGCGTGGCTCGAACGGAATCCCCACGGCCCGTGGGCAGCCGTCGACGACTACGAGGGCGACGACATGATGGCCCTGGGTGGCAGGCTCGTGAGAACGGATCCGAACGTTGGGCTCTCCGTCTGCAATGCCGACAGGCTCGTCGCCTTGCTGAGGGGGGCATAGGACAATGGACGAGCAGGGTAACGACGACGTCTTCGACATGCCTTCGGCCGACGATTTGAACGCTCTCCCGGAGACGCTGGTGGTCATCTGCCGCCGCGTGTTGTCGGGAGTGCCAGTCCTCCGCGTTACGCATGAGGCGGATGGCTCCTGGCAGCTTCTCTGCGGCGGGACGCACTCCGAGCTCGACGTCGATGATTCTGCCGATGGTCCCGCCTTCATCTGCTACTCGCACCTAGCTGACAGAGATCTGACCTTGGCAGACGTGGCCTCCATCCCGAGGTCTCGGGCCGCCGTCCGTACGGATCTGAGCGGAGGCTGGCAGGTTGTCCCGCTCGATGGTGAGGAAGTCTGAGAAAGGGGCGAGACGAACATGGCGAACGTCACGACGTGCACGTGCTGCAGCAGCCTCTACGAGGCCGGGTCCGAGGAGCAGGCGAACGAGCCCGACCGGCTCTGCAGAACCTGCTCGGGGGCGGCCTTGACCGTCTCCCAGCAGGCCTGCCTGGTGGCACTCTGCGGGGGTCCCGACTACGCGCCGGCGATTGCCGAGCGCGTGAGCGAGATGACGGGGGGTAAGATCATGATGGGACCGAGCGTCTACCCGACGCTCCGGGGCCTCGAGCATGCAGGGCTGCTCGAGTCGTGGGAGGCAGACCCGTCTGCCGAACGAGGGTGGAGGCCGCGGAGATACTATCGCCTGACCCCGTCACGCGGCAGCGTCGCCGGGAGGGCCTGTGACCACTTAGCGCGGCTGGGGATCGTCGAAGACGGAGGCGCCGTCGTGAGGGATCGCCGCCTGGCTTGGTGCTCCGATAATCTCAACGCCCTGTCGGGGCTCCCTCACGAGTGGGCGGCCGTCTCCCAGGACGGCATCGCGGCGTCGGCCTGCTCGCTGAGGGAGCTCCGCTCCGATCTCGATCGCCGGAACGTCGACAGGAGGCAGATCTTGATTGTGAGCAGGCACGACTTCGTCCTTCGGGAGGAGCCATGAGGCCGCGGCTCGCGGCCCTCGCCCTGATCGTCTTCCTGGCGAGCTGCGCGCTCGACGAGTCCGGCATCGGACCCGACCTGCCTGCTGAGCCTGATGCTGCCGTCGGTCTGCCCGTCGTCGACCCCTGCGCCGGCGTCCCCGACTACTTCCCCTGCGGCAGCGGCCAGTGCTTGCCGTCCGGCGAGGCCCTGAACCTTCGCTGCCTGCTGGGAGCCTGCGTGTCCGTCACCTCGGATTGCTGCAGGGGGTGCCGGCCGGCCCTCGCTCCTGGCTGCTACCTCATGGCCGACGGGGCGGCCGCTTGCGGCTGCTTTTTGCAAGCCGGCCGTGAATGTCGATGAGTCCTACAGATTTAGATGGGGAAGGGCGCTACCGGGCTGGCTCCGGGAGGGCGCTCGTCTCCGGGGCCGAGGGCTACAGGGCCGGGATTGACGGCACCGTGCCGGGGCTCCTGGTCGTGGGGTTCCATGGAGAGGTGCGTCCGGGAGAGACGCCGGCGGTCGCGGGTCCGGTGCTGGTCGACCAGATCTCCGGAAGGCTCGTGCAGGTCGCCATGACCGGGACGGACGAGCTCCTGATCTTGGGGCTGCGGTCGCGTTTTCAGAAGGGCGATCTCCTGCCGGGGTTCGGCACGGAGATCGGCCCGTGGCCGGCGAGGCTCGACGACGTCGTCCTCGTCATGGGTCCCGACGACATGGATCTGATGCCCGACGTCGATCGGAAGGCGACCTTCGGCGATCGAAGCTTCTTCCGGTGGGCGGAGTCGAGAATCGCTCGCAGCGAGGAGCTGCGAGCGGAACGCCTGTCTGATGGGACGGTGGCCTGGTACTGCTCTAAGCGCATCGCGAGCCTGCTCAAGGCGGCGCTCGCCGGCGTGCTCTACGACATCATGGTCGGCAAGCTTGGGAAGCCGTCGAGAGAGCTAGCGGCCCTGGGGTGGAGGCTCTCGCGAGCGGCGACGTCGGACGGAACGATCGCGCTTGCCTGCGCGGCGGTGAAGAGGGCTGGAGACCCGGGCTGGCAGGTCTTACTCCGTGAGGGCCTGCGGCACGAGGATCCGGTCGACAGGGACGCCTATCTTCGTGAGGCGGAGCGGCTGCTCGACGAGGAGGAGGCTCTGGATAGCGATCGGAGGCGGCGATGATCCAGCGAAGGACGACCGTAGCCGGGAAGCCGGCTCATTCTCACGTCGCGCGCGTGACCGCGGCCGGCCACGGACTCACGAGCCGCGCCGGGGAGGGAGAGCACTGTCACCCCATCGGAGCGGGCGTCGTGTCTGAGGTGTTGGGCCATGTCCACGAGCTCGCGGTGCAGGTGCCGTCAGATCTGTGCGCCCTATGCTACGGCACGGGCTGCTGCTACTGCCTCGATGGAGCTCCCTCATGAAGGTGGACTGCGGCCTGCGGCCAGGAGGATTGAGGGCTCCGATGGCCGAAGAGCGCCCTCAGCAGTGCGAAGGTCGACCGCCGTGCGGGGCTCCGGTCGCAGAGGTGGATCCGACGGCTGTCGACCACTACCTGCGATTCAGGACCGAGGACGGCGTTGAGCGGGCATTCTGTTCGCTACAGTGCGTGAACGAGATCTTGGCGATGAAAGATCCGCTCGCCCCCTACGTGTGCCTTGCCTGCGGGCGCCGGTACGAGAAGTGTCCGGACCACGACGCCTACGATTGCCCGGCCTGCGGCGGGAAGGTCTGCCCCGCCTACCATCGCGACGGCCGGCGCTGGGGAGCGCGCCACGAGTCAAGGTGCCACGACGGGTGCGAGCAGCCTGAGGTGTTCCGGGCGTCGGGCGACGCGACCTGCGAGGCCTGCGGTCAGACCTATTACGAGCACCCCGGCTGCTTCCAGGGACGGTACTTCGAGGGCGACAGGGAATACGCCTATTACCATGCCCGTGTGCTCTGCGACGGCCGGCACGTGCATCTATGAAGCCTGCAGGAGGGCATCATGCTCCTGACATCTCGCAGGTCCTTCTCGACCGTCCAAGCCTGCGGAGGGGCTTCGAGCCTCCGAGATCCAGACGCTCTCGGGATCTCCTTTCACATGAGCCTGCGGAGGGGCTACGTGCCTCCGACATCGGATAGTACCGTCTTCTTTCAAGCCTGCGGAGGGGCTGTCCAGCCTCCGACTCGCGTCAAGGGCTGAGGGGGAGGTCCCCGACGCCATAAAAAAATACTTGACTGTTTGTTCTTGCGGGGAGATGCTCGGGGGACTTTGATGCTAGCGGGAAAGAGGCAGCTGTCATGACGCGCACCGAGGCGCAGGACCGGGTGGCGAGGGCCCTAGGCAGGAGCGTCACCGTCGCGGCCGACACGCTTCAGATCTCCTCCGAGGGGGGCTTCCAGCTGACGCCGGAGCGCCTAGTGGATCTGGCCCAGGCTCTCGGGACCCAGACGATATCGAAGATCGTCGTTTCTCGAGACTGCATCATCGTCAGCGGCCTGACGTTCGACGACGATGTGGACGGAGGTGACGCCCCGTGAGCGTGAAGGACGAGCCGGAGGTGACGCTGGAGGCGCTCCAGCGAGCAGGTATCTTGTCGTCTGAGCCCAAGGCCAAGCCGGCCGGCAGCTCGCCGGCGCTCGCGATAGCCTGCCCCGTGTGCTCGATGCCTTCCGGGTACCTCTGCCGCAAGGCGGGGGGCGCGGTTCAAGGGATCGCCCACAAGCGCCGGCGTGATCTCTACTGGAGCCAGGTGGGTGTTGCAGGGGAGCCCGACAAGTGACGGTCCGGCATGCGGCGACAGTGAGGACGGGCGACGGCGCCGTCGAGGAGGCTTTTGTCGCCGTCTTCGAGGAGGCTCTGTCGGAGGCGGGCTCTGTCCCCGGCCTGCTCAGGCGCTGTGCCCAGGCGATGAAGGCGGAGGCTTCGCTCCCGGGGCGCTCGCTTACCCATCAGGCGGACCGCTTTCGAGCTGCTGACGAGATCGAAAGGCTGGCCGACGACGTCGCCTCTGCGATCTCCGTCCGGAGAGGACGCTGATGAGCGGCATTGCGACAGCCAGCACGGTCGATGGCACTCCGCAGCGGACAGATCCCGTACGGAAACTGTCCGGAAGGCCTCGATGAGGTTGAGGGCCTCGAAGACGGTGTCCCTGTCGACCTGCTGGTGCGGGACGCGAGCCTTCTTCGTCGTCGTGTTCAGGCGGGCTTCTAGGCGCCCTAAGGTCGGGAGGTGCCTGGAGCATGTTCGCCCCTTCCAGAAGCAACTTCTCGACGAGGGGAGGGCTTCCGAGGTGACGGCAGTCGAGCCGATTAGCAACAAATCGATGCGGGGGCGAGGGTCAGGCACCGCCCCGTCCGAGCGAAAGGGGAACCCGAGATGCTGAGGGTGGTGATAGAGCAAGAGGGGCCGGGGCGGCGCTGGTGGTGGCCCTGGGGACGCTCTCGCAGGCAGACCGTAGTCCGCGGGCCCTTCAAGATCACGGTCTGGCAGCGCGGCGATGCGAACCCGAACACGTTCCACATGTCGCCTCTGATCGTAGAGGGCTACGTGCACGCGGACGGCGCCGTCACCACGACCGTCGGCTACGAGGGAGCCGCCAGGCTCAAGCGCACCACGGGGAGGGCCGAGTGAGCGCCGAGGCAGCGACGTGCGGAGCCTGCGGCCGACCGCTCATGAACGAGGCTGAGCTGAGGCACTTCGATAACTGCGACTACCAGCACTGCACGCATGCCGAAGGCAAGTGCTGGGAGGAGGGGAGCCGGAGCTGCAGGGAGCACTCGACGAGGCAGCAGGCTGCGGCGATCGCTGAAGAGATCCGAAGCCTGGCCGTCGTGGATCCGGCGAGCGTCGTCGCTGCCTTCTCACCCGGCGCCATGCTCAATCCAGGAGGGGCCTTCAAACACGCGTGGCGAAGGCTGCTGCTCGAGGCGGCCCGCATCCTGGAGGGAGAGGCCCACGGCAGCGATCTCTCGGTTTCGATCGCCTCGTTCGAGGGCGAGGAGTGGCCGCACCCGTATCCCAACGTCGTGCTCCGCACGGTCCTGCAAATTGACTGTCGCGAGGGTGGTGGACTGGGCGCCGAGGAGGTGGTCGCGAGATATGGCCCTGTACTCGCGGCTGCAGGGATCGACAGAGTCCGCGTGATTGAGCTCGACGACGAGATTGACGTTCCCCAACACTTGCTCCCCGATCCTGCGGTCTCGAAAGGAGGCCCCTCGTGAGCCGACGCCGTCGCTCCCGCCCTCTCGCCAGGCCTCGCCTGGGCCTGGCGCTCGTGGCGGCCGCCGTCGCCGTCGGGGTCTTGCCGACCTGCGGAGCTCTGGGCCGGATGCTCCAGCAGGGGCTCCTCTACCTCGTCGGCAGCGCGGGCGTCGCCATGCTCGTCGCCGACTTCGCGATCGCCGGGCTCCTCCTCGCCTTCCCGGGTCTCCTCGAGGCCGCCCTCGCCTTCCGGCCTGGCTTCCGGGGCAAGAAGAGCCTCTCGTCGAGCACGCGTCAGCGGCGGGGCTTCGTGCCGTCGACGATAGCCTCTCCAGCGATGGGGCCAGATCCGGAGAGACCAAACCTCAGGCAGTCTCGACAACAAGGCGGCCGAGCGCGCGTTGCTGCTCTCGACAATATCACTCCGCGCAGCTCGACAGTTGCTCTTCGCGAGCAAGTGAAGATCGACAGGCTCCGCACCGGGCTCGCTTCTCTCGGGTTCAGGAAGCAGGAGGTCGATGCAGTGATCGGCGACCTCGACCACGCGGCCCCTCTCGAGGTGCTCATGAAGGAAGCCATCAAGACCATGCATCGGCCTGGGGCGGCGTCGTGAGGGGCCTGCCGCGAGCGTCGCCGATGAGGCGCCTTGCCCTGGCTGTGGCGGGCGACGGCAGGGTCGTCGAGCTCTTCATGATCGAGGACTTCGGTCATCGACGCTGCGAGAGCTGCGGCAGCCCCTACAGGGTCCGCAACCCTCCCGCGTTCGAGATCTACGTCGATGGAGAGGGCGTCGGCGTGTCGCGAGAGAAGGCCGAGCACGCTCGTGAAGCGGCGACGGAGCTCGTCGGCGAAGCCCTCGTGTGGCGGGCGCCGTGACGAGCGTGAGGAATCTGCGGAGGTACCGCCGGCGCCCCGAGATCATCCGGGCGGCGCAGTTCTTCCCAGACGTGCAGCCGTGGCCGTCCGGAGTCACGGAGGGCGAATGTTACTGTGCGGGGTTAGCCCAGGACGGGCGCCGATGCGAGATCCATGTCCACGGAGGGAAACCCTACTACGTCGCGATCTTTACACACGGGCGCGTCAAGCCGGGTTCCTACCTCACCTACGATCGGCATGGCCTCGTCGAGCGACTCTGGACTCGGGAGGAGTTCGAGGCCCTCTACGAGCCCGACGATGCGTAACCTTCGGCAGTGGAGGGCCGAGGCCGCGGACGAGGTCCACAGGCTGCTGGGCGTCGAGATTGATTGGAGCGACGAGGAGGTCTCAGAGGCAGCCGCCGCAGCCTTTCGAACCTGCGAAGATCCGAGGAAATGGGCCGTCGCCGCGGCGGCATGGGACGGAGGTCTCTTCAGCGAGGCCGTACTTCGAAGGGAGGCCGATGAGCGGCGTCGTGAGGGTGACGACCTGGTCCGGCGGTTGAGGGTGGAGGAGGATGCCTTCGATCGCCTGCCTGAGGTCCCTATCGACGGGCCGACTGACCTCGCGGGGCGCGCCGAGCAGGACGACTGGTGGGAGGAAGGACCGGATGGCCCCTGACGAGGACGAGCGCGTCGAGTACGACCATGCCTGGCAATGCCTCTCCTGCAAGGAGGTCGGCACGTTTCCGCTCCGCTTCAGGTTCGATCTCGAGTCGCGGTCCTGGAAGATCGTCTCAAAGGAGGAAGAGTGCGTCCGCTGCGGCGCCAAGAGCCTCTACGTACCCATCTACCTCGACGACTCCGGGGTGTCGGTGGACTACGAGTGGATACCCGTCATTGATGAGGAGGTGAAGAAGCCATGATGCGAAGGACGAGCATGTTGCCGGTGGCGGTCTACACGTACGGCTGCCATCACAAGGGCATCCTGGCGGGCGCCGAGCTCGCGGAGGACCAGTACGGCAAGGCGCACGCCTATCGGGAGAGGCTGGTCGACATCGAGCTCGATCGGCGGCGCAAGGTCCGTGAGATCTTGGCAGCCGGTCCCGACGTCGCCGCCCCCGCCGCCGCGCTCAAGGCGGCCGAGGACGAGGTCGCCGTCCACACGACCGTCGCGCTCTCCATCCGCAAGGCGACCAGGAAGGCACCGCTGCCCAAGGAACTCAAGGACAAGCTCGCGGCCGCGAAGGCGGCGGTCCGGGCCGCCCGCGAGGTCAGCAGGGCGGCGCGGCGCGCGGCGGCCAAGGACCTCGCGGTCAAGGCCCGGCTCGACGTCGTCGAGGCCGAGAGCCGGGCTGCGGTGAAGGCGGCGCGGGCGGCGTCGGGGCTCTACTGGGGGACGTACCTCATCCTCGAGCGGTCGGCGGACCAGCAGCGGATGGAGCGCAGGGATCCGAGGCACAGGCCTCCCGGCGGCGACGGTCAGATCGCAGTGCAGATTCAGAAGGGGATGCCGGTCGGAAAGCTCGCCGACGACCCTCGCCTGCGCATGGTTCCCATCGAAGGCCCGAGGGGCGGCATGCGCTCGCGCGGCAAGCATCTCGAGCGGCTCATGATCAGGGCGGGCACCGTGGAAGGGGGGAGAGCGCCCTTGTGGGTGGAGATCGAAGTCGTGGTCCACCGACCCCTCCCCGCCGACGCGCGCATCACCTGGGCCGCCCTCAAACGCCGACGCGACGGGCGCCGCTGGCGCTACTCGCTCCACGTCACCGTTGAGGCCGCGTCGCTCCGGCCAGCCCAGGTGCTGAGGTCGGGGAGCATGGTCGCCGTGGACCTGGGGTGGCGCGTGATGCGCGACGACGCCGGCGGCATGCGCGTCGGCACCTGGCGCACGGACGACGGCCGCACGGGGGAGGTGCGGCTCCCGCCCCGGCTCCTCTCCGGCCTGGCACACGCTGACGAGCTCCTGCGTGTCGAGGAGCACTGGTTCGAGATGATGCGCGGCGAGCTCGCTGCCTGGGTGGCGGGTCGAGGGGAGGCCGTGCCCGCTGAGCATCGGGCTCGCCTCGAAAACTTACCGCTCTGGAAGTCGGCGATGAGGCTGTCGCAGGTCGTATGGTGGTGGCGCGAGCATCGGTTCTCGGGCGACGAGGAGATCTACGGGCTGGCCGACACGTGGCGCCGGCGGCGGTTCTGGCACTACCGCGACTGGAGCCGCTCGGAGCGCGAGAAGAACCTCGCCCGGAGGCTCGACATCTATCGGAACGCGGCCGTGGAGATCATGAGGGGCGTGGCCGAGCTCGTGGTCGAGGACTTCGACCTGCGTGTCTACGCCCGCAAGCCCGGGCTCGAGTCCGAGAAGAAGGTGCCCGCCGAGCTCCGGCACGCCCTGTCGACGGCGGCCCCGGGGCTCCTGCGCCAGTGCCTGATCATGGTCGCCAGGCGCCAGGGGACGGCCGTGACGGTCGTGAATCCGGCGATGACCACCACTCGCTGCCGCGAGTGCGGGTCCGAGGCCAAGTGGGACCCGGTCTCCGACGTCAGGCACGCCTGCGAGGCGTGCGGCAAGGAGTGGGACCAGGACGACAACGCCTGCAGCAACATGCTCGCGATCGCTGCCGGGGGCGGCGGGGGGCGCGGGGAGGAGAGGGGAGGCTCGGAAGACCTGGAGCGCGGCGCCGGTGAACCGGTCGCGACAGGCGAGGGGGCTGCCTAGACAGCACACGTCGACCCGAGACGCCTGCGGGAGTGCCTAGTCTTCCCGACCACGGACACCATTTGCCGACGCCAGCGAGAGGGCCTCGTGCTCTCGACTTGAGAGCGTCCGGACGCCCTTCCTGACAGCTCCGAGCCTGCAGGAGGGCTCTCGTGCTCCTGACTTCGATGCCCACCAGTCGGAGAAAACGCTTGCGGGAGGGCCCTCGTTCTCCTGACTTCGTGTTCGAATCACGCTCGGGAAAGCCTGTGAGGGGGCGTCGTTCCCTCGATGCGCATCCGTCGTTGTCGACAACGAGTCTGTTCGGAAAAAAGCCTGCGGGAGGGCTTCTCGTTCCCGACCACATCCTTGCACGCGATCTTCCCGACCGATCTGCCATCCCGATCTCCCCCAAAAGCCTGCGGGAGGGCCTCGCGCTCCCGACTCACAGGGGCGGTTGGGGACTAAAAAAATACTTGACTCCTTGTTCTTAAAGGCGGAGGATGGGGCCTTCAACCCTTCCCCAGGAGGCTCGAGATGGAGATCGGGACGCAGGAGCTGGCGACGTTCGAGGTGGAGTTGAGGCACGTGGAGGCCTTCGAGGCCCGCTTCGGCGAGCTGCGGGAGAAGGCCCGCAAGCTCGGGGTGGCCCTCCCGGCGTTCGCGGTCGTCGGCGAGCGGGTCGTCCCGCCGGTCTTCAACCTCCTGGGCGACCTGGTCCGTCCGGAGCGCGTCTTCCGACAGATCGCCGTGTCCGGGCAGGCGCCCCGCATCGCCGGCTTCCGCTTCGTGGCCGTCCTCGAGCACACCGCTGCCGGGAACATCGTCAGGCAGGTGCCGGGCGGCTGGGAGGGGGAGATGCCGGAGGGCCTGCGGACGGCCGAGGCACGCTGCGACCACTGCCGCACGGCCCGCCGCCGCGTCGACACCTACGTGCTCCGGAGCGACGCCGGCGCTCTCAGCCACGTCGGCTCCTCGTGCCTCGTCGACTTCCTGGGGCACGAGAGCCCCCAGGCCGTGGCGGCCTGGGCGGAGGCCCTCTCGAAGTTCGTGCCGGAGCGGGGCGGGGGCGACAGCGACGACGGTGAGGGCAGCTGGGGATGCGGAGGCGCGCCGACGTGCTCCCTGGCTGCGTACCTCCCCTACGTGGCGGCGGCGATCCGACTTGGGGGTTGGGTCAGCCGCGCCAAGGCCAAGGAGGTCTTCCCTCCGGCGCCGTCGACCTCGGAGCAGGCTTGGGGACGGGGCGTCTTCGCGACCCGCAGCGACATCGATCGCGGTGTCGCGATCGTCCCGAACAAGGCCGACTGCGAGCGAGCAGCAGAGTCGCTGAGGGTGGTGACGGAACACCTTGCGGGGCTCGGGGGGCGGGCGTCGGACTACGAGCACAACGTCGAGATCGTGGTCAAGCTCGGCGTCGTCAAGGGCCGGGACGCCGGGATCGCAGCTTCGATCGTCCCGATGGCCGGCCGCCTCCTCTCCCGAGCGGCCGAACGCTCGGCCACCCGGCAGGCCTCCGCTCACGTCGGTACGATCAAGAAGCGCGAGGTCTTCCGGCTCACGGTCACGAAGGTCATCGACCTCGTCAGCAACTGGGGCTGCTCCTCCCTCACGCTCATGCGCGACGCCGAGGGCCGCATCTTCAAGTGGAAAGCCTCGGCCGAGACCCTGAAGGTCGGCGCCACCTACGACGTCAAGGGCACGGTGATCGCTCATGAGGATTACAAGGGGGTCAAGCAGACCGTGCTCTCCCGCTGCGCCGTCACGCTCGTCCCCGACCCTCCGGCGACGAGCCCGCTCCACCCCGAGACCCGCTCCGGCATGCTGATCGCGATGGACCGCGCGGAGGCGGCCGCTCGAGCATGAGCGAAGAGGAGCGAGGGGGCCCGGTCCGAGAGGACCTGATCTCGACTCGACGGGAGGCGGCAGGCTTCATCCTTGAAGCGCTGCAGTCGGGCCCCTTGCTCGTCGTCAGGGGCATGGGGAGCATCCTCAAGCTCGCCGCCCGCTTCAACGTCGATCTCGTCGACGTCGTCGAGCTCGCCCGGGAGAGGGCCGAGGGGGTGGAGGCGAAGGTTCGCTCCTTGCCCGTCTTCCGGGCGAGCCCGTACTCCGACTGGCCCGACTGGTACGTGGTGGACAACTTGGGCAACAGCCAGCCGGAAGGGCATCGGGCGGAGTGGGCCGAGCTATGGAGGAAGATGACGGGATCGTCATCTACGATCGTCGCTGCGATCTTCCGCCGCTGCGCTATGCGAAGGGTCCTCGGGGGAGGCTACGTCTTGTGGTCCCCGAGGAACGCCCGTGGGGTCGAGGACTTCATCGAGCTCAGCGAGGACGAGGGCGGGGCCCTGCTCGCTCAGATCGCGGAGGTCCTCGACCTCCGGCCCGCCGCGGTTGCCGACGGTAAGGAGCCAGGATGAAGAAGCCCGCTAAAAGAGAGGGGCGGGCCCGAGCCCGAAACTCCACCCGATCGCAGATCGAAGAGGCCCGCCGCTCCCTGCAGGCCGCTCTCGAGAAGAACAGGCTCGAGGAGGAGCGGCGATGGTGGCAGGAGGCTCTTCATGAGAGCGGCATCGGTCTGGGAGAGGACGCGGCCCCCGGCCTGACCTGGCAGGGGCTGATTGAGACCTTCCTCGCGGCAGTGCCGCCCCGAGAGGCCCGTCGGACCTTCATGGTCGTGGCAATGTTGACGTTCCGGAGGTACCTCTCGTGCCCGTCGCTGCGCCTCGGGAATAGAATCGTCGACGTCTGCGACGACGTCTCAACTGTCGGCCCCTACGTCCCTGGCGATGCCTCCCGCATGATGAGCGCCTTGCGAGCGACCGTGCGGCGCCGAGGATCCCGGGCCGGGAGGCGGACAAGGTGATCTACTGGAAGATGACGCTTGCAGCCGGCTTCGTGAGGGAGGTCGATACGTGGGACCTCTCGCCCGACAGGATGGTCGTCATGGGGCCCCAGAAAGCGAGCCTTCGCCGCTCGCCGCACGACGTTCACCCTGACGGATGGAGGGTCGAGGTCCAGGGGAAGCGTCAGGACGACTGGGTCATGCTGGCGTTCCAGACCTTCGCGGACGAGGCAGAGGCCCGTCGACATGCGGTCGGCCGGGCGAAGGAGGGAAGAGGATGATCGGGATGCTCATATTCACCGCCTGCACCGGCCTCCTCATGACGGCAGCCAACATCCTCATGACGATGACCGGCAAAGAGGCTCGCCGCCGAGCGGCGTCGGCCAGCCTGGGGCTGGTTTCGGGGCTGTCGGTTGGAGCGCTCTGGTGTCTTACGAGAGGCAGCTTGACTGCAGCTCCCGTCTTGGCGCTGGCAGCGGTCATGCCGCTTGCAGCCTCTAGCCTCGGTGTCCTCCTCGGGCTCCGGAGGCTCCGCTTCCTGGGCCTACCCTCGTCGTCGGATCCCGCCTGGTACGAGGGGAGCAAGGACGTCCTGCGCTGGGCGAGCATCGAGATCCAAGGGAGCGTCCTCAGCGTCAGCGGCACTCCGATCGCCCGAGGCCTCGCCGTCACGCTCCTGGGCAAACGGGTAAGGAGCGCGGTCGCCGGCCGGCAGCTCGCGGGGGCCCGAGCTGAGATCGCAGCTGCGAAGGCCCGCGACGCCGATCGCTGCCTCTCGGCCGCCGACCGCGAGGACCCGTCGTGAGCGGCGAGCCTCTGGACCAGATCGCGGACCTCGAGCTGGCTCTCGTAAGCTGCGGGCTCCGGCTCCAGGACACTGCCCATAGGGTCACTACCATCTGGGAGACCGCATCTCCCGGCGTCTCCGATCTCATGCTCGTCGGGGAGGGAAGCACCTATCGCGCGGCCCTCGCCGACGTGCTCGAGAAGGCCAGAGCCGCAGACCGGAGTCCCGACGCCGTCGTCCGCACCGCCGCAAAGGCGGCGGCCCTACCTCCCTGGACGTGGACGGTGATCAGCGACGACGATGAGTATCGGGCGAGGAGGAAGCATTTCACCGGCGGCCTGAGCACTGACAGGTGGATGAGGTACCTCGACAACCTGACCAAGAACGAGCGAGCGTCCCTGATGCGGTCGTCAGTAGCGACCGGACTCTCACAGATGAAATACGCTACCGTTCGCGGCGTCTACGCGGACGATCAGTATACGCTGAAGCCTGCGCCCCCTCGCTCATCGAAGTCGCCGCGACTCGCTCCCGCCGTCCTCGTCCCTTGCTGGAACTGGGCGAAGAAGCTCGTCGACGACGGCGGCAGAGAGTGGAAACAGTTCACGGGGAGCTTGTCTTGGATCGACGACGTGCTGCATTCCTGGGATGCCTACTACCGGGCACTGACGGCTGCCGAGAAGGAAAACCTCCACCGTCTCGCGAAGAAGCGTGACGTCCGTACGACGGATGACCTCCTCAAGCTCGCCGCGCAGCTGCCGCAGGTAGACGAATCCCTGCGCAGGACGGTATGTCCGCGCTGCGCCGGCGACTCCGGCCCCTACGAGCCCGGCCGAGATCAGGGCGGAGCCACCTACGAGGAGACGTTGGAGGACTGGGAGGCGACGCCTGGCGTAGGCAGGGTAAAGGCTCCGAGGAGCGTCACGGCGAACCTGCATCGGTTCCACTCAGATCTCGGACACTGCATCTCGAACCTATGCGCGAGGCTGGAGACCCTTGAGGGAGGAGCGCCATGACAGACGGGACGGACGAGGCAGGCAGCGTGCCGGAGTGGGTTGGAGGTCGGTTGGTCTGGCGAGAGGGAGGGACCGAGGACCTCGAGCACGCGTGGAGGAGGATCTTCGGGCGACCTTCCGACGGCGTTTCCGCCGCTCGCGACTCCTGGGGCGGCTGGGGGAGCGTCTCCCTCCTCATGACCGAGGGGCGAGTGGCCGTCGTCGGGAACGGCGCTCCTTCGGAGATCAGGCTTGACGCTCGCCCCTGCTCCGGGACACTGCGCGGGCAGGTTCGAGTGCCGTGTGTGCTGCACTTCGGGCACGCGAGCCCCTGCCTGCCCGAGCCGCCCCTGCTCCTACCGGACGACTGCAGGACGGCCATGAGGCACGGTGCCTCAGCGATCGGAACGGGGGGTGAGCGGGCCTGGTGCCTCTCCTGTCACGACGAGGTGCTGCCCGCCGATCGCGAGCTCCGGCGCATGATGACGAGCAGGAAGATCGGTCCGCTAGGCTGGGCCTACCCCAAGGACTTCGGAGGCTTCGCTGCGTTCTTCAAGGACATCCCGACCTCTCCTTTGAGCCGCGACGAGGCGAGCGCCGTGCCGGCCCATGCGGCCAGCAGGGAGGAGAGCGAGATCGCCGGTCCGAGGCTCGCCGACGGCGCTCCTCCCGACCTGCAGGCGCTGCTCGACGTCGTGGTGGTCGCCTCGACCTCCGAGATCAAGCTGAGGGCCGTGAGAGACGCCCTCCGCGACGAGGACATCGTCTCCGTCGTCGAGGGGTTCGAGCCATTGACGGCCGTCGGCCCGCAGCCCCTCGGCATCGACGAGACTGCCCTGGGAGCGAAGCAGCGCCTATCCCAGGCGAGGGACTACCACCCGGGGAAGGCGATCGTGGCGATCGAAAATGGGATCATGGTCTTCCAGGCCCGCTATGAGGAGATCTGCATGGAGGTGGCGGTGGTCGTCATCGAAGATCGCTCCGGGCGCCAGGTGTATACGACCTCACTCGGGCTCGAGGTTCCTGGCGCCGCCGTCACCGCGGCCCGGATCAGAAAGACCACCATGGCGGCGGCCCTCGCGGAGGGCGTCCCGGGTGCCGATCCGAAGGATCCGATTGCCCTCCTCACGGGCGGCGCTCATACCAGGCGGGAGCTCCTCACCGACGCCGTCAAGCTCGCCATCACCCGTCTCGCCGCGATGCCGGCCGCGGAGCCTGTGCGCTGATGGACGGCCTGCCGACAGTCTCGCCCCCCGGCAAGACCTGCCGGGCCTGCACCTACTCGTACATGGAGCCCGACGGCGAGGCCTTGCTCATCTGCGGACACCCGGACGCCGGCCCTCTCGGGAAGTACGTCAGGGAGGAGCCCCTGCCCCACTGCCCGGGCTTCTCGAAGTGGAAGCAGCATCCCGGCCGGCACGTCGACGGATCCCTGAGGGACCTCGGATGAGCTTGGCGTGCACGGCTCCCGGATGCAGCTGCGTCGCCTTCGAGTGCGACGTCGGCGACCACCCGGGCGTCTGTCGCTGCGGGCACGACGACGGCCAACATGCGGAGCCGGCACCCTTCGATTGGACCGTCTTCGACGGCTTTTCCGAGTCGACCGCGACGTGCGCATGTGGCGCAACGTGGAGGACACACGGCAAGGCGATGAGGGAAGAGGGCCAGGGGCGCTTCTATATCAGGGCGCGCAAGCCCTGCCCGGCGTGCGGAAGCGATCGGTCGGTGAGGGCCCTCCGGGGAGATCCGGAGACGATGGTGATCAGGGGAGTAGGAAAGATCTGATGAGCCCCGAGCACCAAGAAGCCGATGGCTATGGCGGGCCGGGGCACCGCGATGGCTGCATGTTGCCTTCGACCCACGGGGGGCGGTGCCTGGTCCTGCTCGAGGACGTCGCGGCGGCCGAGCGTACCGGCGCCGGCGCCGGGGCCGATCCATCGAAAATTGCCCTTGCCGCTTACCGCGCCCGCCAGCGAAGGAAAACCAGACAGTGACTGGTGTCGGGAGGCCCATGCCGGGAGAGCGTTGGGTCGGAGGGAATCCTTGTCAGATCAGGACGGTGACGGAGCGTACTCTCGGGGGCCACGTGCTCTACCTCGAGGGCGACACCCGTCCAGGCAGGAGCTCCGGCGAGCGCCGAGCCTCGCTCGACGAGTGGCTGGTATGGCAGGAGGACGCGAGGGAGCTCGCCCCCGCGAGATCTTGGCAGCCCCGCACGACGTTCCTCGACTACGACTCCCGACCGGAGCCGAAGACGGCCGTCTATTGCGTCATGTGCCAGAGAGATCTACCCCTCGACGCCGAAGCGGCAGCTCGCGATCGCTGGGTGAGGCTCGTGCCCGGCGAGCCGATGGTGATTCACCCTGAAGACGATCGCCATCCGTGCCCCTACCAGAGCTTCAGGATAGGACCGTGCTGCGCGAGGAAGCTGGGCAACGAGTGGATCAGGAGATCGCCGTGAGGAGGCCGTCGAAGGAAGCGATTCGGGCGGCGGTGTCGCTCAGGTTCATGGCGGAGGAGACCAGGAACGCTGCCAGGCGAGCGCTCGAGGAGGCACAGAGGCTCTCGCCTCAGCCCGGGCCTCAAGTCTGGGACCCGAACATGCAAATGGCTCACGCCCTCGGGAGGGCCCTGTGCCCCGACGCGGAGCTGCCGCCGTCGCTAGAGCCTCCAGGAAGGCGAGCGGCGATGGTGGAGGCGGCGGACGGTCCGATCGTAAGCGACTTCGGCTCCTCATGGTCCGACGTCGCGGCCGCGCTGGGCAGGGGCGTCTTCCTTCACGGGCACGGGACGGGACCGTTCATGCCCGACGTCGAGTGCCCGCTCCGCCGCGCGGCCGTCTCCCTCATCGTGTGGGCGGGCTGCGTGTCGGCCGCGAAGACCATCGCCTGGAGGACGGCTGCCGGCCGCAACACGCCCGAGCGCCGGCAGGGTCCTCTCGATGCGATCGCTCGGGAGTGCCTCGAGGACCATCTCTACGCCGCCGGCGTCGAGGTCGCGGTGCTCTGGAAGCGCGGCCGGCGCCAGAAGATCTACCTCAACGACGTGCCCGCTGACCATCCAATCCGGGCCCTAGCGAACCGAGGCATCCGAGCCGCCTCGCCCGACCCTTCGGAAGGGCAGCGCCCATGAGGGTCCTCGTTGTGTTCGAGAGGAAGATAGTCAACGGACGTCCGGAAATCAGGAGCCTGCGAGCCGTGGTGAAGTCCGAGAGCGACTGGCCCGACGACCGTCTCGAGGAGGCCGCGTTCCGGGGCTGGCACGCGGCGTCCTTCGGGCAAAGATGCCGCCCCGATGACGGGACGTCGGCATGCTGTCATTACTACCAGTGTTTCGAGCTCCAAGACGCCGAAGGGTGGGGCGTCTCTTGAAGGTCCTGGTCGTGGTCGACGGCAGGAGCCGTGTTTCCGCGGTGATCGACGTGACGGGAATGGACTCGTCGACCTACGAGACGGCGGCGGTCGCCTGGCACGTCCAGGCATACGGAAGCACCAACGACGGTCCCGGCGACGTGGGATGCAGGTGCTCCTACCTCGTGCACATGGTCGTCGCCGCTCCCCCCATGCCGTAAGAAGAAAGAAGGAGAAATCATGCACAGGCAGAAGCTTCCCGAGACGGACGTCGACAAGGATATCGCCACTCACTTCGTGCACATGAACGAGGGTCGGGCCTTATTCGTGAAGGACGGGGATTACTTCCGCTCGCAGGGCGGGGTGCATGAGCCCTGGGGCCAGGTCTGGGTTCCGGTCATGGCGAAGTCCGTCGGGGACGCCCGCCGGCAGGCGGCCCGGCTCTTTGGCGTCGAGCTCTCCCACATCTACGACGGCGAGGAGTAGCCGTCTTTTTTTGAGAAAAAACTGACGAGGAGGACGAGGACATGTTCAAGGAGATTTCGATCGCGTTGCTTCTGGCGTTGACTCTTGCCGGGACCGGCTGCACCGACGAGGAGGGCTCCATGAGGGTCCTCAAGGCCGCCGGATACACAGGGACATCAAGCTGAAAGGGCATTCGTGGATGGGGTGCTCCGAAGACGACGGCGCCAGCAACAAGTTCGAGGCCGTCGGCGCCGACGGCGTCACCAAGATCACCGGCCAGGTATGCTGCGGCGGTCCCGGCTCGTTCAAGGGCTGCACCGTGCGGCTCGACTGAGAGCCGGCAGCAACGCACCTCAACACGCGGAAGGAGACCGAGATGACGACGACGGGCGAGCAGGCAGACAGCGATCGGACGGCGGGAACCGCCGAGGAGGCTCGGAGCAGGCAGGAGGCCGACGCCAAGGCTGCCCTCGAGGCGCAGCGCCGCGCCTGGAAGGCCGAGTCCGACGCCTTCCTCGCGCTCCGCGTGGAGGCTGCCATCGACGGGGCCGCCGTCATTGCCGCGTATTTCCGCATGGGCGAGGAGGCGTTCGTGAAGCATGCCAAGTTCGCGTACGGCAACGCGCTCGTGAACCTGACGATGAGGGCGCGCGAATACAGGCTCAATGCCGAGGCTGCCGCCGTCCCCCCTGACATCGCCGTCGTCGCGCCGGCCGCGGCCCCGGAGCCGCGCTCCCCCGACGTCGCCGCCGAGGACGGGCCGCTCGTTCCCCGGGCGGGAGGCGAGCCGCAAGCATGAGCGACAGCGATCACTCGATGGGATACTGGTTCCTGTGCGTCGGCTGCGGCGCGCCGGTCGGGATCTTTCCCGACGGATGTGAGGCCATGGGGCTGCCGCCCGGGACCGTCTCCCACACGAAGCCTCCAGAGCTCGCCGGCGTGCCCGACTCCGTGCCCTGCGAGCTCTACCGGAGCACGAACGCACAGACGTTCGCGATGCTCCACGCCGGCCAACCTGAGATCTCGCCTCCCACGTCCGTGAGGCCGATATGAGCCGCATGCCGCTAAGACCTGGCGTCGATCTACACGTCCTCCAGGTCGCGGGCCGCCCGCCCGACGACCGCGAGCTCTGTCCTGCGATCGCTCCTTGCCGGGACGACGTCATCGAGCTCTGGGTCGGGCCGTCCATCGAGACCGTCAAGATGCGAGGGGGAGCGGCCTCCCTGGCTTCGCTGCCCTCGCACGTCGTGAGGGTGAGGGAGGACCGCTCCCGCGGCCTCGCCGTCCACGTCGCCATCCTCGGGACCTTCGATCTCCCTCTCCGCTGCGCCTGGCGCTACCGCCTGGACGTGATGCAGGACGACCTCGCCCTGGCGAAGGTCGAGCTGCAAGACCAGGAAGAGAGACTGTGCCGCCTGGCCTACGAGCTCACCCGGCACGCGGAGCTCGGGAAGGCCGCTCGATGAAGCTGCAGCTCATCTCGGATCTCCACCTCGAGCTCCACTCCGATCACGGGGCAGCCCTCCTGCGGAGCCTGCGACCCATGCCGGGGGCCGAGGTCCTGGTCGTCGCCGGCGATCTCACGACGGCGCGGGCGGCGCGGGCCCTGGGGCCCGATTTCCACTTCGGCCCGCTGGTCTCGGCCTGGCGGCAGGTCGTGTACGTGCCCGGGAATCGCGAGCACTACGGGGGCTCTCCGATGGAGACCGAAGGGATGCTCGACGCATGGGAGGCCGCCCATCCTCGCCTGACCATCCTGCGCAACGACGCCAGGACGGTGCTGGGGAGGAAGTTCTACGGGGGGACGATGTGGTTCAAGGAGGACCCCGCGGCGGCGCCGTACCGCCACACGACAGGAGTGTTCCATGCCGTGAGCGAGCACTGGATCTACCAGCAGGAGGCTGCCTTTCGGAAGGGGCTCCTCGAGCACGGGCAGGGAGCAATCGTCGTGTCGCACCACCTGCCGGTGCCCGCCTGCGTGTCGCCCCGCTTCCGGGGCTCGCCTCTGAACGCCTTCTTCCTCAACGACGTGCGTGAGGAGATCACGAAGGTCCGGCCGGCCCTCTGGCTCCACGGCCACACGCACGATCGCGTGAAGATCGAAGATTCGGGCGTCCGTATCTTTGCGAACCCGGTCGGCCGCCCCGGCGAGGAGCTTCCCTTGCCTCATGATCGCCGTCTGGTCATCGAAGCCTAGGTGACGAGCACGGACGGTCGAGCACGACAGCTGACTCACAGGAAAGGAGCGCATCAGATGGACGAGGAGACGATGACCGGCAAGATGGTAGCCCTCATGGACGCTCGCGAGGAGATATGGAGGCAGCTCGAGCTCGCCTGCCCGGCGCTGCAGGGGGCGTCGTGGAAGGTACCGCTCGGAGACCTTCGGACCTGCTACTGGCGCTACGTCGTCCCGACGGGCGGAGGCAGCAAGAGCCTCGTCTACAGCTGGAGCGAGGAGGCCGTCACGAGCAAGGTCCGGCTCGAGGACACCTCGGTAGTGACCGCTCGGGAATTCTGGCGACCTCACGGCCAGGACTTCGTCATGCTGCTCGTCGACGACTCGGACCCGGGCCGCTGCAGGCTCGTCGTCCTGTGGGCGACCAACGAGCGCGAGGTCGAGGCATAGGGCGAACGACTCCGTCAAGCTGAAGAACGTCAGGTGCCGCTCGGTCACACTGCAACCCGCAGGGGCAAGAGGGTCCTCGTGATCTTGAGGGACGGCACGAGGCTCGTGGACAGGTTCGAGGAGAGGAACGACCGGCAGGTCAGGCTCAGGGAGCACGGCTGGATCGCGAAGGAAGATCTGCGCTCGCTTTCGATCTACAGGGAGTCGAGCGACAGGGCCGCCGGCACCGGCCGACGGAAGACGTGAGCGAAAGGAGAAGACGAGACGATGGACGACTACGAGGTGATCGTGAACAGGTTGGGCAGGCTCATCAGGCAGGCCCGAGGGGCGCTCGACAACGAGCGGACGGCTCCGTCGAGGGGGTCCGACCAGTCGGACCACTTCATCCAGCAGGAGCAGGCCCGCGTGCAGGGCCTCACGAAGATCCGAGAGGACTTCGAGGCGCTCGAGTGCGCGACGAGCGAGCTCCGTCCTTGAAAGATGTGAGCGAGACCAAGATCAAGCAGCTGCGCGAGGAGGCGCTCGCGCTGGACGCATGGAGGTGCAGGCTGACGTCGTCGAGACCGTCGGCTTCCGATCGTGATGCCGAGCTGGCCGAGGCGTTCGCAGCAGGCCAGCTGGACATGCGAGCCCGCGCTGAGGCAGAGGTGCGGCCGAAGATCAGGAGAGGGGCGATCACTGCTGGCCTCGACAGGGCTGCCGACCGCATCGCAGCGCTGGAAGTCGTCGACGCTCGCCGTCGTCTTCCTCCAGGAAGAGGCTAGTCGGTCCCACCGGTCGGGGAGCCGTCGGCGTCGGGATCATCTCCAAGGACGGCGCCGTCTCCTACGATCGTTCTTCCTCGGACCACTGCCGAGACGTAGGCGTCTCGGCTGGTCACGTTCCTGACGCTGAGGCAGATGATCATCCCCGTCAGGGCGACGTCCCATTCGATGTTCTCGGGCGGATCGCCCTCCTCCGGGTAGGGAGGGTACGCCAGCGTCGAGACACCTCCCTCTGGGAGATGCTCCTGAAGGTTCAGACCGACGTTGGCGGCCATGAACCTGACGCCCTCCATGGGTGGGAAGACGAGGCGGCAGGCCTTGAAGGGACTTGTGACCTGCACGGCCATGTTGAGCACGGCTCCGGCCGGCACGTTGCCTCCGAAGTGGAGGTTCGCGAGCTTGAGCCTCGCCGGCGAGGGAGGGAGCGAGCGTGGGAGGGCGCGGCGCCGGTTTCCGATCGCCCTCACCGGGCCGGCGCGCCGCCAGCCACGGCTCCTCACGAAGGCGGCGACGACGTCGTTGCCCGCGAGAGCGGCGATGACGTCATCCTCGTCGCCGGTCTCCGTCTCCTCGACGAGGCTCGAGAGAGCGACATCCGACAGTTCGAAAGGGGAATCGCCGTCACCGACGGCCGTCTCCATACGGCGCTTGCGCTCCCAGTCGTCGAGCTCGGCCCCCCTCTCGTCCTGGTCGCGGAGGCGATCGCGGAGATGTTCCACGAGCGGCGCGGTCGCCGGCATCGGGCGAGCCGGAGCCTGAAGATCAGGGAGCCGGTGCGTGGGCCGAGAGAGGTGGGGGCAAGCGTCGACACGTGCCTCGCAGAGGGCGCAGTAGGGCATCAGGAAGGCCTCCCGAAGACAGGACTGGAGATCGGAGACGGGATGAGGGCCTTGCCGACGAGGGCAGCCTGGAAGATGCATTCCCGTCCCGAGATGTTGGTAACGGTGACGGTGATCCTGGCACCGACGCGGAGGGAGGGAGAGCCGAGCCTCAACCCCGCGGAGGCATCCGAGAAGAGCAGGCCCGGCATGGGTCCGCAGTCCGGGAAGAGGGGATTCCCGTCGAGGCTGACGCCGTCGACGGTGATGAAGGCTGCGATCACCTCGGGCAAGATCAGCCGCTCGGGCGTGAAGGCGACCTGTGGCTCGACGGAGACGCTCACGCTTGCCCCTCCGGCCGGCACGGGCGTCCTGGCGAAGCTCAAGACGTGTTCCCTTCTCGACGCCTCCGAAGGAGCGGCGGGCGCGACCTGAGAAGGACATGAGATCTGCTCACCGCGAGGGGCCTGGGTCTGCGCCTCCCTCATTTTTTGTTGAAGGAGCTCCCGGTGAGCCTCCTCGCGGAACCTCGCCTGGACCTCCAAGCTCGCCCGGACGTAGTCGTAATCGTAGGAAGACTCAATCCTGGACAGCTGCGAGTTGAGCCACTCGAGGTCATCGCCTTCCCACGGAGGATCGAGGTCGCAGTCTCCCCACCTATGATCCCGAAGGACGTCGAGCGTCGAGGACGTCGTTTCGAGAGGCGCCGACGCACCGGCGGTGAGGACGTCGCGCATCGCCGGCGCGAGGCGGGGCAGCGCATGCGACGGAGCCTCCAGGTGGGGGCACCGGCCGACCGGCCGCTCGCAGAGCGCGCAGTAGGGCAGCGGCGCCTCCCTCAGACGTTGATCTGGAACTCGGCGGCGATGCGCGTGACGCCGACCGTGGTGGAGACCGTGAACCAGAGGGCGTTGCCGGGCACCTCGATGACGGGGGAGGTGGCGCCGGCGGCCACCGTCGCGCTGTCGATGACCGTGGCGGCGCTGCCCTCGGCGCTGAAGAACAATATCGTCGGATCTGCGGCCATGGGGCTCCGGAGGAGACGGACGGCCCGAGCGAAGGGGGGGATGGGGAAGAGGCCTCCGAGGACCGGGGTCAGCACCTGAGCCGCTCCGGGACTCACGTACACGTACACGGTGCGGGTCGGAGTCTTGAGGGAGGTGCGGGTGTAGTAGTCCGTGTGAGCCTGCACGAACGTCGGGCGCGCGCCGAAGTCTGAGATCGTGGCAGAGGCGAGAGGAGGACCGACGAAAGCGTTCGCGCTGTTGTCGCCCCTGATGGTGGAGGGGACAAGGTTCCCGTCGTTGCGCGCGTAGACCCTCAAAGTGCCGGCGGGTACGGACACGATGGTGCCCCCGTCCTCGGCCTGGCGAGAGACGGTCCCATCGCTGTTGACGAAGAGCCTCCCCATCGGCACGTCGACCTCGACCCGGGTGAAGACGTTGCCGTTACCGAACTCGACGATGCCTACGATCGGGCCTCCGATCCCGTTGGCGATCGTGCTGCTGAACGGCGGGTTGGGTATGTCCTGCGTCGCGAACCTGTTCGTCATCACGACGCTGGCCATGCGGCCCCTGGTCGACAGCGCGTCGAGGGCCAACAGCCTCGGAGGGGACGGGTCGACGAGCAGGGTGGCACCGGGCTGAGGGAAGACGTTCTGCCCGTTGCCTATGTTCGCGTCGTCGTCGTCGAGGAGCTCGCGCCGGCTGGCGCCCCTGCCGACTCGCCTGGCTTCGTCCGCGCCGAACGTGGATCGGTCTCGACGCCGCGCAAGCTCCTCCGTCTTGTCCATGCGGGAAGAAGCTTCTCACGGCCGGGGCCTGATAGTCCATCTCCCCGTGACGCCGGCCGTCGTGAGAAGATCACACGGCCTTAATGACCGACGACACCCGCCAAGCCGAGATCATCGCCTGCTTGAATCAAGTCGTTGCGGCCGCCCGACGGATCGCCAGGCGTTCAGGATGGCAGGACGTGAGCGAGCTCGAGTCCGCAGGGTTCCTGGGGCTGGTGGAGGCGGCGAAGACCTGGGATGGGCGAGGCAGGCTCGCAGGCTGGGCGATGGTCCGGGCCCGTGGAGCGATGAAAGACCGCATCAGGACCGAGAGGGGCGACGAGAGGCGGAAGACGAGGAGGCCCAAGCAGCTGGACGGTTTCGACCTGGAGACGCTGCCCGAGCGCCGATCAAGGCCGACGCCGGCGCCGCTGATTGCGGCAGAGGCGTCCCGGGCGGTGGCGCTCGCCGCGGAGGTCCTCAAGGACAGGGGATGGCAGGTCCTTCAGCTCCGCTACGGGAGGGAAGGGCTCACGCTCGCTGAGGTCGGAAAACGATTGAACCTCACCGAGGCCCGGGCGTATCAAATTGAAGTCGAGGCACTCGAGGCGCTGCGAGCGGCGCTAGGCATCAGGAACAAGAAACGGTGACCCCGATCCGATTCGAACGGATGACCCCCATTTTAGGAAAATGGTGCTCTATCCACCTGAGCTACGGGGCCGAGATTTTCCTTGCCGATCCTTACTGGCACCTGAAGTGAGGCACGCTGGCGCTGCTCAGCATGAGGCACCGCTGCCCGGCCGAGCGGCAGTCCCGGCAGGCGCCCGCACCGTCGGCGCCGCAGGCCTCGTCGTCGACGCCGTGCCGACAGGTCGTTCCATCCCAGCAGCCTAGGCAACATTTGGAGGCCTCGCAGGTCCCGGTGATGGTGCCCTGGTACTGGAACGCGGCCGCCTCGTAGCTGCACGCAAGGCCGTCGGACGAAGCACCACACGTCTTCACCGAGGCTCTTCCGGTCTCGAGCATCAGGACCGCTCCGCTTCTCTCCTGAGCCGTCGGAGCCTTCCACGCCGTCGGAGCTCCGCCGGCGCCGGTGCCGTCGACCTGCGAGACCGAACCGTCGTCGACGTCTGGGGGAGCGCCACACGAGGTCGCGAGCAACCCCAGGAGCGCTCCGATCACCCCGACCGCCAGCCCGAGCACCCTGTCCTTCGTCGACATCGTCATGGCTTCCCTCCTCCTGCGATCGTAGCAGCCTTCTCGGTTCCCCTCTCGACCCGTCCCGTGCAGAGCAACGTCAGCACGCGCCGGACGTTCGGCATCCGGCCAGCCTTGCTCCCGGCCTCCATCACGGCGGACGACGTCCCCCGGAGCCAGCGCTCGCGCGTCGCTGCCGCCCCGCCCCCGAGGTCGACCACCACGCCGTCGTCCCACCTTGACCCGCCCCAGCGCGCGAGCACCACGTACTTGCTCCCAGGGACGCGGAAGTAGGAGGTCCCGTCCCCCTCGTCCACGCGCGAGGCCACGGCCGCGAGCGCCCGGGCGATGGAGGGGCGCCGCGCCCACAGCGGAGCCTGGGCGTCCTGCGACGTCCACGCCGCGAGGGTGCCAGCGCGCGCCGGGTCGAAGATGAGCCCGGCGTAGGAGCCGTCGTCAGCGGCCGCTGCGACGATCATCGCCCCGGGCGCCGTGTAAGTGATCGCGTCCGGGTGCCCCGCCAGGAACGTCTCGAGCTCCGAGTCGGGGAGGCCGGGTAAGGGCGCTTGGATGACGAGAGGCATCATGGCCTCGCGTACAAGGCCTGCCACCGTCGTCCGACGCTTGCGGGCGAGCTTGCCGGCCGCCTCGAGCACCTCGGGCGAGACCTTGATGTCGGTCACGCGGTCGCGGCGCGAAGGGAGCACGTCGGGGGTGCGATCGATCGTCATGCCGGTCCGTCGCAGTAGCCGCACAGGTTGACGATGGCCCCTAGCTGCTTCACGCCGTGAACGTCGTACGTCCCCCTGCACTGGACGCACGCCAGCGCCGGTGCAGCTACGGGCTGGCGCCAGCGCTTTGGAGACGGTCCGAAGTTAGATACGTGCTCGACGCACCAAGCGCCGCATGTCGACTCGAACGGCTCATGTAGCCCGGGATGGGCTGCGCATTCTTCGTCGGTGCAGCGCACGGCTCTGTCGTTCGCCTTCAAGGCGATCCGCGTCACCGAGCTCATCGCCCCTCCTCCTGCGGCAGCGACCACGTGACCTCGACCCACCGCTCGACGACGTCGAAGGGCGCCGAGCCGTCGCCATGACGGCTCGCGTGCTCGAAGCGCATGACAGCCCGGATGCCGGGCAGGCCATTCAGGGCCTCAACGAGATCTTCGTCGATCTCAAGTCCGGCATCGACCTTGCCGATGACGAGCTTCAAGGATCCCCGGGAAGCGGCCCCTCGGATGAGATCGTAGATGCGATCCCCGTCGAGGGCCCAGTTGAGCCACCGGCGCCAAGCCTGAATCCGGCTCTCGCCTTCCCTAGCCCCGTAAACCGCGATGAGGGCGGTCTGCCGTCGTTTGGCGATTATGGTTCCCTCCTCGACGGCCTGCCGCAGCTTCTGCTTCAGATCTTTCTTCGTCGCTCTCATCCTTCCAAGGACCTCCCGGCGCCCCTGATCTTGGGGTTTTAAGAACAAGGAGTCAAGTAATTTTTTCTCTGGCAGTTGCGCGCCGCGGCAAGCTACCGCTTCGGCCCGAAGATCTTGATCACCGTCGCTCCCTCGGGTAGGCGCCCAATGTCGATCGACAGCTCCTCCCGACCCGTCACGGTCGAGGACGAGCGCGCCACCGGCGACGTCGCGTCGTCGCCCCACGTGAGGTCGATGAGGTACCCCGGCAGGTCGTCCGGCTCCCTGCCGCCGAAGAACTCCCTGACCTCGGCCGGGATCGCGACCCCGGCGTCGCGACAGGCGTAGTAGGCCGTCCGCTTCTTCGCCCACCGATCGTCGGGAGGGATCAGGGCCTCCACATGCCAGGAGGCCGCTCGAGGAGGCATATCTCGCGGGATGCCCTCAGGCCCTGATGCCTCCTCCCTCAGCGCAGCCCGGTTCTCCGGCCGGCAGGGCGGACGTCCAATCGCGATCGCGGCGACGTCCCTCACCAGCCCCAGCAGCGAGTCCGGCCTGCATCCTGCGCAGTCAGCGTAAATGCGCTCGAGCGCCGAGCGCATCCAGCTCCAGCTGTAGGGCCCCTTCGTGACTGCTACGGCGGCACTGTGGCTCTGGCGCCTCCAGTGCCAATAGAACCTCGGCGCTCGGCCTTCGGCGCCCGTCAGCTCCCACCCAAGACCGTCAGGAGCGAGGATTTTCTCCCCGGAAGTGGTCGCGTGCTCCCATGCGGAGATCTCCGGAGCTAGGGCCTCTCCCGACGTCCTCAAGGTCAGCCCGTGCAGCTCGCACAGCCAGCCGACAAGCGTCGTATCGTCGCCCGGGACACGAAGGAGCCTCCTCATCCCCTCGCAGCACGCTGTCCTCTCTAGCCTCAGCTCCATCACCGACACCACCCTCTGCTCGCCGTCGTCGCTCATCGCCTCACCCTGCTCGCCATCGTCGCTCATCGTCTCCTCCCTCGTATCGCCCGACGGGGACGCTGCGGCTTCGACCTCTCGATGAGGGCGAGGAGCTCGTCCTCGACGAGCTGAGAGACCGACTTGCCCCGAGAACGAGCGATCTCCTTGAGGCGAGCTTTGTGCTCCGGCAGCCAGGTGATCCGTATGGACGCCTGCGTCCGACCCCGCTCGTCATCTACGGGAGCAGGCGCCGGCGGTTCGAGGTCGCGGGCCCGGGCTACCACGTCACCTCTCCTACTTCGATCTGATAGCCCAGCTCCCGGAGGCCGCGAGCTACGATCAGGGCGGCCCTGTCCTCGCCTCGGGTGGACAGTGCTCCGGCGAGCCTGAGCACGTTGCCCTCGGGCAGGAGGACGTCGACCCCGACCTCAGGGATTAGGGATCCAGGCCAGCCCCACTCCTGCCGGAGGGGGAACGATCCCATGACTTCGACCGGGATGCCGCAGGCCTCGGAGAGCACGGCCACCACGTCGTCCACAGCGATCGGTTGGTCGGCGCGAAGAGGAAGGTTCCAGCTCATGGCGCACCCTTCGACCCGTCCGGCAGCGGTCCGAGCGCTGGTGCCGTCACCTCGGCATCGATGAAGGTGGGCGACGACCCCAGCGCCGGCAGCTCCGGCCCGACATCTAGGACCTTCGTCCCGACGGGGAGGCAGGGCATGAGATCCTCGGGGTGGTCCATGTGCCAGATCGCATGGCCGCCCCAGCTGAAGACGTAGCGAGGGTCCGAAAGGGCCTCCTCCATGGTCGCGGGCCGCCTGCCGGTCCTGGGCTCCTCGTAGTTTTCAGGGCAGCCGCGGATGTGACGGGCGATCGCGACGAGGAGCTCCCCGTCTACGTCGAGCTCGACCGGGACACGGCTCCTCCCGCGAGGGAACGTCGCCAAGAAGCGGATGCGCCCGTAGGCGAGCCCCTGGACGTGGACGAGCTTCGCCTGCTTGGGCTTCACAGTCTCCTCCCGATCACCTTCTCGGCCCGCTCACGAGCATCATCGATCTGGCTGCGGCAAGCATCCACCTGACCCTGTCCGTCCTCCAGCTCCATCTTCGCCATCGACAGCGCGGCCATCTCCTGCTCGCAGAGGGCCTCGAGCACCGAGAGGCTCTCGACCGACGAGAACTTCCCCCAGACGCGGTCCTGGACCTCCTCTAGCCCCGTCGCCCCGACGAGCTCCGGCGTCGGCACGTAGACGCCCGCCACGAGCATGTGCCAGGCGCCTGCGTCGCCCCGGTAGATCTCCGCGAAGAGCCCGCCAACGACGTGGAAGGCGGCGGCCGGCCGCTGCTCGGCAAGCTCCAGCCTGCGTATGAGCGTCATGCCTCGGAGCACCTCGAGCGCGGTCGGCATTGCGCGATCTTCGGGTTTTGAGAACAAGAAGTCAAGTGAAGATTTTGTCCTTGACCAGGGAGGCCCTGCGGACCTACCCTCGGACCCTTCGATCCAGGAAACAGCGCTCCCAAGGAGGCCCGATGCCCGTCATATCGTCCCGCGGCTCCTCGCAAGTCCCCCTCGTCATCATCACGTCTTACAAGGCCAGGTCCACGTCCCGCCTGTGCATCAACGCCGCCCTCGCCCGGAAGGTCAAGCTCGAGACCGGCGCCCGCGTGCTCGTCGAGCTCAAGGGCGCCGACAAGGACAAGGAGCGCGAGCTCGTCCTCCACCTCACCAAGGAGACCGTCGTCGACGGCGACCGGACCTTCGCCCTGTCCAAGGACGGCGGCGGCAACACCTCAGCGGCCCGGATCGCCCAGGTCCCCGGCGCCGTCTTCCACAAGTTCGCGGGCTCCTACGCGCCGAAGCTCGCGCCGGGGAAGATCACCGTCATCCTCTCCTCCCCGTGAGCCCAGCAGCTCCTCCCCGACGCCAGCGCCGCGGCCGGGGCCGGCCCCCCGGCTGGCGCAAGCGAGACGCCCTGCGGAACGCCATCAGCGTACGCCTCTCCGCCGAGGACGCTGCATGGCTGGAGGACCGATCGCTGAGGATGAAGATCAGCATGAGCGACGTCGTGAGAGACCTGATCGCTGTCGAGCGGCGAGCTCTACCCTGAGAACGCCTGCGAGGGGGCCTCGTTCCCTCCGACGAAATATGAGTCCCTTCAGACGCGACGAGGGGCCCGCGGGCGTGACGGCCTGCGGGCCCCTTTATTCTCCCCTCATGTGTTTCGTCTGAGGGTGCTTATCCCGGCACGTCTGCTGAGCGTCGCGGGGCGCCGTCTCGCCCCTCCTAGTCCTTGCTCAGGGCTCGACCGGGCCGTCGGTGATGTTGCGCGCGCCGGAGGCGTCGATGAGCGGCTGCTGCTGGCTCCGGGAGGCGGCAGCGATCGCCTGGGCGGTCTCGACAGGGATGCCGGTCGCGCGCGGGTAGACGTCCACGACCTCGCCGGGCCTGCCGACGGGGACGCCGGGCTGAGGAGGCGGCGGCAGGTGGACGGGCGCCGGCGACGGGACGGCCGTGAAGGCCGGAGCTCCGGGAGGCAGCACGGCCACCGGCATGCCCGGAGCCTGGATCCGGGTGCCGTTCGGGGTGATCGTGACTTCGGCAACCTGACCCCCGCTGCCGGGAGCGGGCTCCTCGACGCGAGCTCCCGGCCTCGGGAGGAAGGGCGGTGCCGCCGGCGGGGCCGCGTCGGGGACGAGCCGGTAGCCGGGGGGGACGGCGTAGCCAGGCTGCGGGGCCATGTAGGGCGTCGCCGGGTGCTGCGGGTAGGCGGGGACGTGGGCAGCGGGCTGGACCGGCTGGGCATGCATCGCCGGCTGGGCGGCGCGAGGAGCCGGGGAGGAGGACGAGAGGGCCATGCTCTCGAGGATCGCGTGGTGGAGGAGGTACTCCAAGATCTCGATGGTCTTCTCCATGATCTTCTGAGCGATCAGGGGCGAGTGGGCGTTCAAGCAGTCATGCTTGAGCTGGAGCACGTCCACGTTCGCGAACTTGATGAGGTCCTGCAGGTACTGGCTGGGCATCTTGGGTCACTCCTCGGATAGGTGTTTGGAGAGCTTCTCGAGGCCGCTCGTGAGCGCCCTCGCCCTGTCGGAGATCTTCTTGTCGCGGTCCTGGCTGCTGTCCCCCGTGCGGGCCGGCGACGACGGAGGCTCGAACATCTTGACCAGCGGGTTACCGCCCGGGGAGCCGTCGCTGCCGCCCTCGCGCCTGAGGAAGCTATCCTTCTTCTGCTCGTAGGACCCGAGTATCTCCGCGAGGAGGGCGAGCTGCTGCGGCTTCAGCATCTTCCGGATCGCCTCCTGCTGCTCGGGCTCGAGGCCCTCGAAGAGAGAGGCCAGCATGTAGAACTGCCGGTCCATCGTCGCCGGGATGACCTCCTTGCCGGCCACCCGGTTGAGGATGATCGGGAGGAAGTGCTTGAGGTGCTCGAAGGCCCCCTCGACCAGGGCCGTTTCGATCTCCAGCTTCCTTTCCTCGATCTTTCGCTTGTGGCCGTCGTCGAGCACCTCCCGGACGAGCAGCATCAGGTCCACCTGCTGTTGCAGGAAGGTCTTGTTGACCGCGCGCTGGTCCGCGATCTCCTTCTGGAGCGTCTGGAACATGAATCCGATCGTCACCGACCCGACCTGGCGCTCCCTCTCGAGGTGCCGCATCAGCATCGCCGCTACCCCCCGCTCCGTCGGCGGCTCCGACGGCGACAGGTCGCCCGAGCTCTCCTCCTCCGCCATCACCCGGAAGATGCGCCGCGGGCAATACTTGTCGTCGCCGTCGAAGTACGCCATCACCACGTACTTCTGGATCCCCGAGGCTTGGCTGTTCGCGTCGTCCTGGGCGTGCTCTGCGATCTCCGAGGCCACTCGGTCAGCTACCTCGATGCCGTCGAGCCCTGGGTCCGAGGGGATGTTGCACGTGTGCACGTCCCCCTGGACCTTGTTGTCCAGGCTCACGTGGCGCACCACCATCTTCCGGCAGCGGCCCTTCGCCTTGTCGACGTGGATCACCTGCCGGCGCACCCACTCGGCGATCTGGTTCTCGATGGATCCCGTTACCAACGGCCCGGAGCCTACTGCCGTCGGGAACTCCCGGTCAACATGCTAGATGCGGACGCAGGGGACCGTCGTCGCAAAGCCTCTCCGGCGTGCACCAGTCGAGGGAACAAGGGCCCCTCGCAGCAGTGTGGGATCGAGGGAACGAGGCCCCCTCGCAGGCCTCTTCCCATCGAAGTCGAGGGAAGAAAGTCCCCTCGCAAGCTTCGACGGACCGAAAGAGCATGGACGTCGAGGAGCGATCAACCCTCCTCGCAGGGTCTCAAACCATGTTCCCGCTGACGAGAATCGATCTTGTCGAGAAAATGAGGCCTCCTCGCGAGCGTCTTGTAGGTCAGCTGGTCAGCGAGAAGACCGGCCCCGCCGGTCGCCAGCTGGCGCCGCGGCCCGGGCCCTCGAGAGCCCGACGGCTATCGCCTGGGCCCTGCCGTACTTGCCCGCCGAGATCTCCTCCCTCACGTACTTCTTGCCGAGCTTCTTCTGCAGCTCCGTCAGCGGCGCCGGCCGCCGCCCGGTCGGTTTCCCGCGCACCGTCATCGGCTAGCGGAGCTTCCCAACCTTCGGGGACTTCTTGTGGGTCAGCTTCGCCAGCGCGCGACCCTCCTTGTTTCGGATCGCCTTTGCGGCTCGGTAGGCCTTCTGCAGCGGCCCCCGCTTCGCTCCCTTCGTCTTGAAGAGCTTCGCCCCCAGGGTCTTGTAGGCCCGGTTCGCGGCCACGTACTCCTTGCGCTGCTCCCTGATCTTCGCTGTCGATGCTGCCACGGCCTCCTCCTTGATGTCAGGACACGATGTTGACGTTCACGGGCAGGCCGCCCGGCCTGCCCGACCCGGCCTGCACGTCGACGGGCCCCGGAGGGCCGAGCGGCGCCACGTCCGGCGCCAGGAACACGTGCGCCTGCGAGTCGGCATGCACCAGCCGACCGCGCTCCCTCGGGATCTCCGTCACCGTCGTCCCCTGGTCGAGGCGCGACCGATTCCTGAGCTGGCGCTGGCCGGTGGACTCCTTCGCGAGCCCCGGCCCCGATGAGACCCTCACCCCCTGCTGGCCGGCGTGCAGGTTCTTGAGCTGCACGTTCCCGGAGGACTCGACGGCCGAGGCCGAGGCGATCGTCACCATCGGACGGTGCGACGGCGCCGGGTACTGCCCCTCTCCGTTCGACGACCGCACCGCTCCCGACGCCGACGTCTTCGATACCGCGTATGACGGCGAGACCCGCTGCTGCAGCATCGGGGAGACGCTGCCCGGATTCACGACGTCGGCTCCCGGCGCCGGCGGCATGTCCTCGCGGAGGCCCAGGGGAGGCAGGAGAGGTCCAGGGTCGCTCATGAGCGCATCTTACAGCAAAGCAGAGCCCGAGCGGCATCGAGGAAGAGCGAGGCGTGCTCGAGCGTCCATAGACGATAACGGACAGGGCGCCGGCAGCGTCGTTGCTCGACCGTCTCGTCAACAAGGTGGACGAGCACACTTTTTTAGAGCCGGCCCCAGGCAGCACGAGCAGAACGTTCTCATCAGAGAAGCCGGGGCGGACACGTGCTGGAATCCCCGCGTCCGGCGAAGACGATCGCCAGTCGAAGTAGTCGTCTCGCCGACGAAGCGGGCGAGCACGCATTTTCAACTCGGAGGACCGCTCGGCTTTCTCGAGGCCTCCATAGTCTCGTCAACGAAGCGGACGAGCACGCGTTGTCGCAATACCGCCAACGCCCACGCCGCGCTCTACCGGTTCACCTCTCGCCAACAAAGCGGACGAGCACGCCTTATCGCCATTGCGCAGTGACAGAAACGTAGGCTCTAACCGAGCCCTGTCTCGCCAATGAAGCGGACGAGCACGCGTTGTCATGTATCTGGGTATTTGATCGCTACGACACGGCTCGCCCTGAACCAGAAACCATCATGTCTAGCCAATGAAGCGGACCAGCGCGCATTGTCGCCGAACGTGCCCTGCTATAACATCGAGACGAGCTGGGGCATCTCGTCAACGAGGCGGACGGGCACGCGTTTGTCACATTACGAAGATTCAGGCCAGCGGGGTCAAGGGGTCTCGTCAACGAGGCGGACGAGCACGAGCTGTCACGGAGACGAATCACGGGTCTCGTCAGCGAAGCGGACGGGCATGCATCTTCGAAACCATCCGAATGGAGCATCGCGAAGCGAAGCCGCCACAGACGAAGTAGTCGACCCTCTCGCCGATGAAGCGGACGAGCACGCGTTGTCACTCGAATTCGCCCGGATATATCCATTCTCGCCGACGAAGCGGACGAGCACGCGTTGTCACACGAACAGGGCAGGGGCGTCGGGGACCGAACCTTCATGTCTCGTCAACGAAGCGGGCGAGCACGCGTTGTTACGTCATAGGCCGGGCAGCCCTTCGGCCCGCCCCATTTCGTCTCGTCGACGAAGCGGACGAGCACGCGGCATTTCTGTCTCGTCGACGACGCGGACGAGCACGCGTTGTCACCGGCGCTATAACGTTCAGCGCCATGCCAGCCACCGCCGGTCTCGTCGACGAAGCGGACGAGCACGCGTTGTCGCGGAGCCGAGAACGACGAACCCTCCTACGTACTCACGTCTCGTCGATGAAGCGGACGAGCACGCGTTGTCGCACGTTAAATACACGAAATAGCTCGTCATAGAGTTTCGGTCTCGTCGACGAAGCGGACGAGCACGCATTGTCACCGCGTAGGTGAAATCGATGGACGTGCGACTCGTCGACGAAGCGGACGAGCACTCGTTGTCACGCCAGAGCGTCGCCGGCTGCTGTAGGCGAAGGTCTTATCTCGTCGACGAAGCGAACGAGCACGCGTTGTCACCTCGCTGTGATCTCACTGGCTCGGGCGACGACCTCTCCGTCTCGTCGGCGAAGCTGACGAGCACGCGTTGTCGTCGAGAATCACAGGGGTTTGCCGGCTGGTACTACCAGTCTCGTCGACGAAGCGGACGAGCACGCACTGTCACTATCCGCACCCTAGAGGTCGATGTCCGCTATGTTCGGTCTCATCAAAAAAGCGGACGAGCACGCGTTGTCACAATTCCAGGGCCATCACGAACTGGGCAGCCTCCACGGGCGTCTCATCAAAGAAGCGGATGAGCACGCACCACCGGACCGGACGCAAGGTCTGCAACTGGCGGCGGGTCTCATCAAAGAAGCGGACGAGCACGCGTTGTCACCGGCTGGTACGACGACGACTTCGCCTACCTCCTACCCGTCTCATCAAAGAAGCGGACGAGCACGCGTTGTCACGGCCATCGCCTGCAACTCAACAATATCGCCTATTTGATTGTCACCGCGCGAGCGGTCCCGGGAAGTCTCAACGGTGGCTGCCGTCTCGACGCGGACCCTGTTTCCCGCGACCTCTTGCTTCTCGCGATCTTACCGTGCCGCGAGCGCCGGCGGGATCCCCCGCGGCACCCGGGCGCTCGCACCCCCTCCTAGAACGGCAGCTCCTCCCCCTGCCTGACGCCATCAACGTCAGGCGTCCCGTTGTGCTCCCAGGAGAGGGTCGTGAGATCGCGGCTGAAGCTCCCCCTGCCGGCCTCCCGGAGGTGCCGGCTGAGGCGCTCCCATCCCTCGGGGGAGAGGTAGTCGGCCAGCTTGACCCCCTCCTTGTGGGCCTCGCACGAGGCGAGCTCGGGGAGCCGCGCCCGCAGAGGCGCGTCCCGCCGACGCAGCCGGAGCAGCAGCACCGGCGTCCAGGTGCCCGTGCCCGGGCAGCCGTCACGGGCGCCGCACCGGACGGGAGATGCGAGAACGCTCATTCGTTGCGACTCTAAGTGCCGGTCCTCTTAACCGACCAGCGACGGGTTCTTGCCCTTCTCGACGAACGCCCGCAGCTGCTTGACGACGTTCCTGCACGGCGCCAGGTCGAACTGGCCGTCCCGGCCGACGCTGAAAGCCCCGCTCATGGTCGTGATCATCTCGTCGGCCAGCTCCAGCGTCATGGGGGCCTGCTTGTCAGCCTTGCGCAACATCTCGTCTTCGACCCTCTGGGCCGCGCGCAGGAGATGCCCCAGGCGGTAGATGTTCACGTGGCGCTCACGGAGCGACGTCTTCTGGTCGTATTGCGTGAGCTGGGAGGTGAGGACGGCCAAGAAGTTGCCGACGGTCGGTGGTATGCCCCTCGTCTTCTTCACGCTGCCGTTCCTATCAGTAATAGAACTCGTCCTGCGGGACGATGATCGCGTCGTGCCGCAGGCTGCAGTCGTCGGAGAACGAGACGCCGTGCCCGACGGCCTGCATCCCCAGGTGGTAGCCGAAGTGCTCCCGGCTGTGCGGGTAGCCGGCCTCAACAGCGGCCTGATAGAGGTCCTCGAGCGAGACCGGCTTGCCGTGCCTCTCCGAGTTGAGCCTTACGATCTCCCCTGCGATCTTCTTCCCCCAAGCCCGAGCACGGGGCGGCGGCTTCGGCGCCGCCGCCATGATGTCCTGGCCCGAGAAGCTCCGGCCCCTCTCCTCCTGCCGTGTGGCCCAGGCGTCGGCCCAGACGCCCGAAGGAATGCCGGCCAAGATCTCAGAGTCGTGCATCATGGCAAACGCCAGAGGAACGATCTCCAGCCCCTTCTTGACCACGTTCGCCGGCGGCTTACCGAAGCCCGCACAGCGTCGCCGCGTCCTCGTCTCGTGGTCCGGAATCTTCCCGTCAGCTCGAAGGCTGAAGGAACCCATGCAGGAAGGACAGACGCCGGTTGCCTCGGCCCTCGCGCTCACGGCCCGACCTTCGGCACGAGCTCGGCCCCGGCCGGGACCACCAGGCGGGCGCCGACCGACGGCGGCAGGGAGCCCTCGCGCGCCGCTGCGTCGGGTGACGCCGGCACCGTCGCCCCCGTGAGGACTCCGATCGGTCCTGCGATCGCCAAGAGCTGCGCGTACGCCTCCCGGAACTGGCCGAAGGCGACGTCGACCTGCTGCTGGCTCAGGGCTTCCGAGCCCCTGGTCGCCGCCAGGGCGGCCCGCAGCGCCGCGCGCGCCGCCGCCACCGCGGCGTCGACCTTGGCCTCGAGGCCCGGGTTCGGGTGCTGCACGAAGTAGCCGCCGGAAAAGCCGTCGACGAGATCGAGAACCAACGACGCCTCCGTCGCCGTTGACGAGATCTTCGAGAGCGTGGCAGCTGCCCCTCCCGTCGCGCACGACGTGCACGACAACGAGGCGAAGATCAACACAGCGGCAAGCGGCAGGCAATAGGGCAGGGCGCGGAGCGACAGTCGAAAGACGGACTTGAACGTGGGCTTCATGACGATCATCTTCTCCTCCTCGGGTTCGATCATTCAACGTGAATTTTTTCGCGGCTCCGGATGACGCCGGTCTCGGGAACAGTGGCGATGGAGATGAGCTTCCATCCCGGATCTTCGGAGCTCGACTCCATCCATCGCTCGACGACGTGGTCCTTGCTGTATCCCCACGAACGCTTGACGAAGATCGGACAACCCGGGTCGTCCTGATCGGAATATTCGATCTCGTAGAGGTAGAGCGTCCCGTGCTTGCCCTTCTTCGTCGTCGGCTTGCTCATCTCGTCGCTCCTTCTCGGGCTACCAGTCTCTCACGACCGGGCCCGTCGCGGTGAGCCTCATCGGCGACATGGACCCCCCGAACAGCTCGCCGGCCTCGTCGGCGACCTCGCGGTAGAAGCGATCGACGGCCTCCCGGAGCGGCGCGACCTGCCTGAGGTCCTCGCGCACCATGCCGTCGCCCTCGTCCTCGAGCCACGAGCGCGTCTCGAGGTCGAGATCTTCCGTGCTGCTGTCCGGCAGCCTGACGACGACCTTGAAGCTGCGGCTCCCCATGGCCTGCACGTACTCGCGGGCGATGGGGAAGCGCCTCAAGATCTCGCGAGCCGCATCAGCGGTCGCCTCGTCCATCAGCTCGTAAGCCTGCGCGTAGAGCCTCTTGGCCCTCGAAATCTTCGCTGCAATCGCTGCCTTCAAGACTTCGCCCCTCCCCAATGACCGTCAGGAGCAACGCCGTGCGTCTGGCCCGCATGTTCACCAGAGCACCGGCGCCGGCAGCACGGGCAGAGGGCCTCACATGTCCTGTCGCTGTAACGAAGCTCCGCGAGCACCTTCAGGACGACCTCCGCGTGAGCCAAGAAGTGCTCGACTTTGCAGGGCCCCTCGCAGCCGCACCCGCCCTCGAGACCGAGGAGCGCCCCTGCCGCGCGGACCAGGGCCTCGCGACCGAATCCGTGGTCGTCGAAGGCCCCGGCGTCATAGACCGCCTTCGCCTCGCCGAGGGTGCTCATGCCGCTCTCCTCCAGAGCCTGATCTCGTCCTCCGGGATCCCAGGAAGCGCCACCGCCTCCTTGCCCTCGGCCCGGCGCACCGCCGCGACGTGCTCGCGATCGCGCAGGCTGCCGTCCTTGTTGACGTAGCCGGGGGCCCCCGACGCCGCGAGCCGGTCCTGCGTCGCCGGCGAATCCCACTGCACTGCACCCGGTACCGGGTTCGCGAGCCTGCCGGCGAGCACGGCCTCCGCAAGCTCGACGTCCCTGACCGTCGGGGCGACACGCGTGGAGGCGTACCGGCCATGCTGCGAGCCCAGCCGGCCTCCGGGGGCAAGGAGCGCGATGAGCCTCCCCCCGGCCCCTCCCGCCCGGGTGATCGCCGCGTGCATGATGGCCACCTTCGCGAGATCTTGGCGCGCCTCGGACGCCGCCATCGCGGCCAGAGCGAAGGCCTCCGGCGCCACCTTGCGACCGAGCACCCTCCCCGCGGCCGCCGCAAGCTCCGGCAGGTGCTGCACGACCTCCGTGCGGCGCTCGACCTTCCCCGTTCGGCGCGACGTGCGCCAGGGCACGAGGGTCGTCTCGAACGGGACGACCGGGGCCGACGACGAAGCGCCGCCGCGCCGGCGCGAAGGGACCACGGCATCGAGCCTGGCCATGGCCTGGCGCGAGGAGGCCGCGGACGCGCTCCTCGAGGCGAGGACCAGGGCCGCGGCGAGGCCGGCGCCTATGGCGAGGGGGAGGAGCATCCTCAGTCCCGCATGGCCTTCGCGACTGCCTGGAGCTCGAGGACGAGATCGCTCGAGTTGCTGAAGAGGCGATGGATCCCCCTCATGGCCCTCTCGGACCTATCGAGGAGACGCAGGCCATCAGGGCTGAGATCGGCCTTGCGCCGTCTCAACGTCTCGACAGCCTTGCCGACAAGGTTGTGGCTGTGGTGAAGAGCGTGCCGCAGCCCATCTAGCACGGCAGAGGCCTCCGTCAGGCTGGCCGACGATCGCTCCACGTCACCGACCGGCCCCTCTCGATACGCCTTGCGAGCCATCGGATCCTCCTAGTTGGTGCGCCAGTAGACGAAGCCGTCGCCAGGAACGACGTGCGTGTGGCCGTCGTAGCCCGAAAGGAAATGGCCCTCGCCATCAGTGGATACGGCCTCCTCGGCGGCGGCGTCGACGTCGAGACCTCCGATCTCCGCCGCGGCCTTCCGCCCCTCCTCCTCCCCCTGCACGTCGATGAGGTACTGGATCGGATCCTTGAGCTTCTCCTTCGCGATCTCCTCGACGAGCTTCTCCTTCGCTTCGTCCGGGACATCCTGTTCACCATCGTCGTCCCAGGGCTCCCAGATCTGACGCTGCTCCAGCTCCTTGCAGAGATCCCGCTCGCGCATCTCCTCCACGTAGCTGCGCGTCTCCTCCTCCACATCGGAGCTAAGGTCACGTCGCAGCCTGTCGAGGTTGATGTGGCCCTGGATGAAGCTGGGCTCGAAGTTCTCGGGGCTCTCCTCGAGGTCCTGCTTCACGACCGCCACCGCGAGCTCGTGCGCGGCAGCCTCGCTCTCCGCCACGACGTACTCGGCCCCGCCGCGGCCGACCTTGACCTCGTAGAAGGTGCCGGCGCCGAACGATGAGAAGCCCCGGCCGCCGTCGTCGATGTTGAGCTCATCCTCCGGCACGTCGAGCTCTCGCGCCATCACCCGGCGCACGCCGTCCTCGTCGAAGGAATCCGGCTCCCTCGTCGCGGGCGGGCTGCGCCTGATCGCTTTACGAGCCACCGTCCGGCTTGCTGGCCCTTGCTGCCGCTTCTTCTTTCCCCTCTGGCTCGCCATCGTCGTCCCTGTCCTTTCTTGAAGCAGATGCTACGACCGGTGCCAGGAGAAGCCCAAGCAGGCCAGGACCTCCTCGAGGAGACCATCGGAGCTCTCGGCGAGCTCGGTCGCTGCCTCCCTCACCTCCTCGTCGTCCGTCTCCTTGCTCCCGAGGTACTTCCGCACCTTCGGGAGCTCCAAACCGTTGAGCTTGTCTCCGCGCGGCGCGATGACCAGACCTCCGATCAGGGACAGCAACTCGTCGACGTTGGACAAGGAGAGCACATCGCCGGCCTCCGCCTGCCGTTCCCACTTCTTGAGCGGCTGATGGAAAAGAGCCGCGTAGCCCAGGCCCGCGGCATCGTTCTCCCGGAGCGCCACCTCGAACGGATGGCCTCCCGTCACGAAGTCGAGGTCCTTCCTGGTCGGCATCTGCATGTTCCGGAGGCCCGTCGTCTTGGTCACGTGCTCGACGCACTCGCGGCGCATCTCGAGCTCCGCCTTCAAGACCGACTCCTTGGTCTCGGGCCCGGCCCAGAAGTGGATGTGATCGGGCCGCATCGGCAGGGCGTCGAGCAGGCTGCTCGTCGAACTGTCGTGCTGGAAGCCGTGCGTCTCGGCGAAGGTCTCCGCCTTCCCCATGACGGAGAGCTCCCCGTACTCCTCGACCGACATGCCAGCACTTCGGATCGCCGACTTGACCCGGCTGCCGCCAACATCATCGAGATCGGAGACCGCCAGATCTTCCGACTGCACGTTGTAGAGCCCGTAGTCTTTCACCGCCGAGGAGTCGAGCTCCACCCAGGGGGTGATCTTGACCAGCTCCACGTACAGACCCCCGACCGGCACGCGGGCGAGGGTGCAGCCGTACTTAGCCCAGTCCATGTCGCCTGAGATCTGACGCCACTCCGTCGGGTCCAAGCTCTCTTTCTTCGTCGTCATCGCGCGCTCCCTTCCTCGTCGAACCATGCGGGCACCTCGGCCTCCCCCCTCGTCGATCCCTCGGACTCTCCTGCCAGGACCGCGATCTGAGGCACCATCCTCGCGATCTCTCTCAGCAGATCTGCGACCGCTGCCGTCGGCTCCATGCCCAGGCCGAACGCGTGCACAGATCTGCGACCGCCGGCGTCCTGATGGTAGAAAGTCGCCCCCTTGATGACGGCCTCCCAGCCACCGTCCACATCGGGACGGAGCTTGATCGCGAGGCCGTGGCGCTGGAGCCAGCCGCGGAAGGTCACGCTCGCGCCTCCCGCGAGCCTCGGACGGCGGCCCGGATCAGGTCCTTGATCTGGGCGACGACCGGCAATTCCATGCGAAGCTCATTCGCCCCCACGAGTGGAGCCTTGATCCGGAGATCTACGTAGATCACCGGCCCGAAAGCCAGGTCGCCCTCGACACCCCTCACTCCCTTGAGGTGAGAAATCTCCGCCTCGAGGGCCTCGAGGGACAGCCCATGGGCCTCAAGCTCCTCATAATCAACCGAGGTCAGCTCGAACGCCACGGTCACCTTGAAGACGGAGGTCTCCACCGAGACGTAGTCCCGGGGCTCGGGCCGGCCTGTGCGGCGGCCTTTCCTCACGCTCGCACCCTGCGGACCGGGCGGCCGCGGCGGAAGCGATCCTCCACCCGCTTCGCAGCATCATGGGCGTCCTCGTAGCTCCACCCCTGCCGCATGAGCTCCGCCTCGTAGCACTCGTGAAAGGCCACGAGCGGCACCTCCTCCTCGGGCATCGCGGCCTCCACCCAGAGCTCGCGCTTGGGGCAGAAGCGGTAGCGGTAGCCGTTGCCCCCCTGCACCATGTCGGAGTCGAAGTGGTTGCGGACGTAGGTGCCGTCGACCAGGAAGATCTCCCGGCCGTGCGGGCACGCCAGCCCCGTCGACTCCTTCCACGGGAACGGCGTCGCCGACGGACGCACCTCGTGCGTCTCCCACCCCGCGAACTCCTTCCACTCGCCCCGCGGGATCTCAGGCTCCCTCCTACCGGAGGCGATGCCGGCGAGCAGCCGCCTTCGCGTCGTCGACATCAGGTCACCGCCGCCGCGAAGCGCCTCTCCACCGCTGGAGGAATGTCGCTGCTCGATATCTCTTTCCAGCCCAAACCCCCGACGTCAGAATACTTGACGAACGTCTGCTTGGCTTTGCTGGGGACTCGACGGTCGTCGTACTTCACGACCTGGAGCCCCTTCCACGATGAGCTCTTCGTGTTCTCGAGCGCGAGGAACCAACCCTCCCAATCCCGTCCCCTGATCGCCAGGACCTTCAAGACGGTCGCCATTTGCGCTAGTCCTTCCTTCCGAGGAGGCGCCAGGTGATGACGCCGGACAAGATTCCGAGCGCGATGCTCTTCAGATCTGCGAGCACCGACGTCCTCACCGGCCGCGGAACCATGCAGCGCACGTGATCCCGCAGGATGCCCACAGTGCGGGTCGCGCCGGCGCGCTCCGCCGTCGCTAGTGCCCCCGCGAGCTCGGGCAGCGTGGCCCGTCCGGCCTCGGCGTCGGCCACGGCGCGCGAGACCTGCGAGGCCTCGGCCTTGGTGAGCCCCGTCTTCATTGCTAGAGAAGCTCCCTGATGTAGGAACGAATGATGCGCCTGACCTCACCGACGACTAGATCTTCGCTCCCTCGAGCGAACCTCGAGCGATCGACGTCGATCGCGACGTAGATCCCTGAGCCGTGCTCCGGGCCGTAGCAGACGGTCACCACCTGCTCGATGTTGAGCAGCAGCTCCATGAGACGCTGGCCCGAGCGCTGTCGCTCCTGATCCACATCCAGCACGCGCTGGAAGTCGCTCGGGTGGAGCTCGAAGATCTTCCCGACCTCGACGTTGACCTCGTCGATGGCCCCCTTCGGGACGGTCGCCATCGGGGCCCACCCCGTCAGCCCCCTGCCGTTCTTGGTCGCCATGATCAGCCCCCCGTCACTTCGGGATCAACCCCTGCTCCATCGCCGCTTCAAGCGCGACCTCCGCCTCATACACCCGTCGGTCCCGCCGCTGCTTGCCGAGCCCGCCCTCGTTCATGAAGCCGATGCCCCCGAGCGAGCCCAGGACGCTACCCTCCTCGTCGCGGAGGACCAGGCAGAGGACCTCGTCGGGTCTCACCTCGTCGTCACCCAGCTGGTACTCCTCCTGATCCTCCTCCCAGGCGAACTGCCAGCCTCGGTCCTGAGCGATCTTGTCTGCCCAGGCGAGGGCCAGCGCCGAGCGACGACGGCCCTGCTCCTTCGTCTCACCCGCCCCGCGCGAGTAGCCGGCGTTCTCGTAGAAGAAGTCGATCGCTGCCTGGGAGGGGCCGTCCTTGCGGACGCTCCTCGATCCCTTCCTTGCGGTCTTCCTGGTCGCCATGGCTCAGCCTCCCTGCTCTTCCGACAGCTCCTGCTCGGCATGTTCGATCACCACGTCGACCGCGGCATCGAGCGCCCGCTTCTCCGAGACCGTGAGCCGCTTCCAGGCCTCGGCGGCGAACGCACCCGGGCACTGCCACTCGTAAAGCCCGACCATGTGCGTGAGCGCGGCGCGCCGGTTCATGCGCGGGGAGGCGAGGACGCGCAGGGCCTGGACCTGCTGGCCCTTGCCGTAGTTGCCGTCGAGGAGCCATCCGATCCGCTCCGCCACCAGGGCCGGATCCCTCATCGCCTGGTAGAAGGCCTCACGAGCCTCGCGCCGCTCTTCGAGGGGGGCTCCTTCGATCTCCCGAGCGTCCGCTGTCGCCCGTCCCAGCTCGTCGAGCTCGTACCGCCCGAGCTCCGGCATCTTGACCTTGCTCTTCGCCTTCGCGCTCATGACTTCACCCTTCCTTACCTCCCGGCCTTCCTGACCAGGAACCTCAAGATCTCCTCGGCCAGGTCCACGCTGCAGCGAAGCTCGAGCCGCGCCTCGTCCCCGTGCACCTCGACATCCGAGAGGTCCTCCGGGAACGCCTCCGAGCGGTAGAGGCTGAACTTGCCGTCCCTGATCTCCTGCCGGTCGACCCCGACGATCGCTGCCAGTCGCTCTGCCCCCTCACGCTTCTGCTCCTCGTACTCAACCTGAGACCGAAGGCTCCTCACCATCTCGCGCCACAACGGCTCCCACTCGGGCACGAAGCGACGAGCGATCTCGGAGGCCACCGCCTTGGCAGGCCTCGTCACCGAGACGTAGATCTCCGGGTAGCGCTTGCCGTAGGGCAGGTGCCCCTGCCTCCCCTTAGCGTCCCTGGGGTAGCTCCCCGAGACATGGACCTTCCCGTACCCGCCCTGGTACCCGACGCTCATGAAGACGCGATAGCCCTCCGGTGCCTCGAGCTCGACGCCGTGAGTGATGTCCTCGCGGGGCACGAGGCTCCACCCGAGCTCCCGGGCCACCTCGGGCCCGAGCCTCGCCAGCAGCCCCTCTGCCTCCTGCCTGTCCATCAGGTGATCCCGTGCTTCCTCATCGCCGCCCGGAAGCGCTCCATGACGGCCGGGAGGCGCCGCACGAGCCACACCCTGATCTCCTCTGCGTCAGCGAGATCATGGTCCTCACCCTCGTCCGACGGGTCAGCACCGTAGAGGATCGTCGTCTTGAAGTGCTCGAGCGCCCCGGGCTTGCCGGCGACCGCCTGCCATCGCCAGTCCTCCCCGTTCTCGAGGTAGAAGAGCGGCCCCGAGTCCTCCTTGACGAGGTGCCACATGACGAGCGAAGCAAGCTCCGGGAAGTGCTCTCGGATCTCGTCGCGCATTTGGCCGAAAGCGTCGGGCTCTCACCCCCGCGAGGTCTGGCGCTCCTGCTCCCCGGTGATCGAAAAGTAGGGTTCCTGGCCCTCCTGCACGCGCATGCCGTAGACCACCCTCATCCTCCGATGAGGGCCGATCTCCCGCCAGGCCGTCTTGGTGATCGCCATTCGCTTCTCCTCGACCTCTTTGCCCCGAGCATCGCCCGGCCAGAACAAGGAGTCAAGTAATTATTCTTCGGGCTCCCGGGGCTCCGGCCGGCGGGGCCCGTAGACCGTGGTCCGCATGCTCTCGTCGGGGATCCGAGCCGTCCGGTCCTCGTGCGGATGGTGCCCGGGCACCGCCTCGAGCTCGCGCCGGCGGCGCACACCGCCCCGCGCCCACCTCCAGATGAGCACCGCCGCCGCCAGGCCGACGGCGGCCCCCGCGACGGGGACCGCCCGGCGAAGGGCCGTCACGACCTCGGAACGAGGCGGGAGCCACGGCGAGCGGGAGGGAGGGCCCTCGCCGCGGGCAAAATCGATCGGAGTCCTTCGCTGCTTGATGAGGTCCCATCCCATGACGTCACCCCCTGACCTTGCTCGCAAGCTTGTAGGTCGCGTAGCTCGCACCGAGGGCGCCGGCAGCGATCGCTCCCCACTTGAGGACCGAGGTCAGATCTTCTCCCGGCTTCGATTGGTTGACGGGAGCTGCCGAGGCCAGCGCCGGTCCCGACGGAGCGCCGCCCTTCTTCTCGAAGGCCTCCCGCCACTCGGCCAGACGGAAGCGGTACTCGAGCGCCTTCTCGTAGGAGCCCCGCTCGTGACGGCGCAGCCAGCCGACGCTGTCCCGGAACTTGTCCCACTCCTTCACGAAGCCTCCCCATGACGTCAGGAAGTCGGGCGGGAGGCGAGAGGCCTGGTTGAGGACGTCGACGGAGAGGGCCTTGACGCCAGCATCGACCGCCGAGATCTCGGCGGCGACCTCGGCCGGCGTGAAGAAGAACTTCGCGACCGGCCGCTCGAGCCCGATGCTCCAGTCGCGGGAGCTGCGAGAGCCGGTGAAGACGTCGACGGCCACTACTTCCCCCTCGCCGTGCGGTAGATGCTGGCGACGCCCAGCAGGCCCAGCGACGCCGCGATCAGGCCACCGACGATCCCCACGCGCAGCCCGGCACGGCGCACGTCGTAGCGGACGTCGTCGACCTTGGCGAGGAGCCGTCGCTCCTGCTTCTCCGGAAGCACGACGCTGCCCAGGCTCCAGTCTCGCCCGCTGCGGGCCCCCGTGAACACGTCTACGGCCATGACGGGTCCCCCTCCCTCACAAGTACCGATGGCGCTAGATGCGCAGCAGTACGTCCGTCGAGAGAGCGACACCTCCTCGAGGGCAGCTTCCCGTCGAGGACGCGAAGCCCCCTCGCAGGCTCGGACGGACGCTGTACCAGTCGAGGAGATGAGGCCTCCTCGCAGACCTTGCCGTCAGGTCCGACAGGTCGAGGAGATGAGGCTTCCTCGCGAGCATGAGGGCGGCCCACGTCACCTCTCCCAGTCGTAGACGTTGCAGCAGAACTCGTTCGGGTCGCCGACGGCCCTACCGGTCTTGCCGTCGATGAAGCGAGGATCCCCCTTCCGCTTCCCCTTGTACTCGAGCTCGACGTATCGAGGGTTCACGCAGGTCGGCAGCACGGGGTGGACGTAGATGCACGAGGCGCACGACGAGCCCCCGTGGGGCACTCGCATCCCGGGAGGGCTCACGGGCGGAGCCTCCGGGAGGACGTCGAGCGACAGGGGGCGGATGTTCGCGTGCCGGCTCACCGGGACCTCCTCTTGATGATCGCCAGGTCCGTCTTCACGACGTTGATGTCGATCGTCATCGCGTCGAGCGTCCGGCGCTGCTCCGCGTACGACGTCCGGAGATCATTGATGGCGCTCGTGAGCTGCGACGACGACACAGCATCGTTCACGACCTTCTGCGTGTACTCCTCGCGGGGCACGTAGAGCGATCGAGTCACCACGCCGGCCACGGTCCCGGCTCCGATGATCACCGACAGCACCACGCCCATCGCCTTCCACGGACCCAGGCCGTCGTGTGCATGCACGGCCTGCCGGGAGGACGACTGCGATCGCCTCCTCAGGTCGGGAACGGGTGTCGGTTCCTCCGTTGCGTCCATGGACGATAGGCCCCGAAGGGCTTCCTGCCATCGAAGGTAACAGGGAGAGGCATCTTGTGCGCAAGAGATCTCTCATGAGAACCTCTCCCCCATGGGAACGACCCTCGTGACGGGAGGCGCGGGCTTCATCGGCTCGCGCTTCGTGGAGCTGCTCTTCGACCGCGAGCCCGATGAGGAGATCATCGTGCTCGACGTCCTCACCTACGCGGCCGACGTCCGCAACATCCCTCCCCGCATCAGAGAGAGCCCGAGGTTCAGGCTCGTCGAGGGCAACGTCTGCAGCGTCGGCCTCGTCCAGGAGCTCGTCGCCGGGGCCGACCGCGTCGTGCACTTCGCCGCCGAGTCGCACGTCACGAGGAGCATCGCTGACGACCATCCCTTCTTCGAGACCGACGTCATGGGCACGCTGTCAGTGGCGTCGGCCGTCAGCCGCAACCTGTCGCGCATCTGGCGGCTCGTCCACGTGTCGACCTCCGAGGTCTACGGCACGGCCCTCCGCGACCCCATGGACGAGCACCACCCGCTCAACCCCTGCACGCCGTACGCGGCCGCGAAGTGCGGCGCCGACCGGCTGGTCCACGCCTACCGCGAGACGTACGGGATCCCCACGGTGATCGTGAGGCCCTTCAACAACTACGGCCCGCGCCAGCACCTCGAGAAGCTCGTCCCGAGGTTCGTAACGGCCGCCCTCGACGGCCAGCCGCTCACCGTGCACGGCGACGGGAGGATGACCCGCGACTGGCTCTACGTCGGCGACACCTGTGAAGCGATCTGGAGGGCCCTCACGTCCATGCCCGCGCTGGGCGAGGTCGTGAACCTGGGCACCGGCGTCGACACGTCCGTGCTCGACGTCGCCCACATGATCTTGGCCGCCGCCGGCAAGCCCCGCTCCCTCATCAGGCACGTCGAGGCGCGCCCCGGCCAGGTCGATCGCCACATCTCGTCGACCGCCAGGGCCCGCGAGCTCCTCGGGGGCTGGCAGCACGAGACCGGGCTCGTCAAGGGCATCCAGGAGACCGTGCGCTGGTACGCCGACAACCGGGAGTGGTGGGCCGGCAAGAAGGACGGCGCCGTCGTCGACGTGACCTGCGACAAGCGACAGATCGCCGGAGCATTCTGATCCGGAGCGACGCCGAGGAGGAGGAACAAGCCTAGATGACCACCGCGCAAGAATTCCGGCGATGGATGCACGGCTGGCACGTGACCGACGTCGTCGAGAAGAGATGGCTCATCGCCTACCAGATGCCCAGCGTGCGGGGAGAGACGCCCGGCGAGGCCATCCTCTTCATGAAGCAAGGACCTAGCAGGTGGCACGTGTTCAAGCGCGAGCCGCAGATCGGATCAGCCACCAACCCCTGGAGCGCCCTCGAGAACTTCGATGAGCTGAGGGGCCAGGAGGCCAAGGCTTACGCCCAGATGATCATGGGAGCCCCCCGCGAGCTCGTGACCAAGGTTCGGAGGGCTCGCCCTCGCCCAGTCGTCCATCTCCTCCCGCTGAGAGAAGCACTATCGTGAGCGAGCGCCTCAACGACCTCATGAAGCAGGGGCTGGCCCACTTCAAGGCCCCGCGCCCTCGGAAGAGGAAGCCGACCGTCAGCTGCGAGGCCTGCCTCAACTGGCACGAGGAAGGACGGCACACGGCCTCCCCTGAGGCCCGCAGGGCGAACCTCAAGGAAGCCCGCGACAAGAGGCGAGCCCGAAAAGCGAACCGCGAAGAGAAAGAGGGTCCCGGCATGAGGGTCAAGATCACAGATATCAAGGCGACCGAGAGAACGGTCGAGCTACCAGAGGCCTGCCCCCACTGCGGTGCCGACTTCACAAAGCCCGGCAACCTTCGTCAGGATGGCTGGGCCCCGACCGCCTGGGGGGCGTACATCGCGGGCTCGGGGCGGAAGAAGGAGATCGAAAACACCGGTGACTCCGAGGACCTCACCGGCGCGCTGCATACGATCACCACCGGCTACAGCTGCGGCGCCTGCCGCGGGATCATCGTCACCACCGAAGCCTAACCCTCCCGATGAATGCCACCGAGGTGATGCTCGCGGCCGCCCGCTGAGGGAAAGCCCGTGGGAGCCGAGGCAGACATCGCGCGGGCCCGCCGGAAGCCCCTCTCCGAGGACAAGCTCCGCGAGCTCCTCCTCAAGGCCCGCAAGGGAGCCACCTCGTCCTTCACGTTCGGCAAGCTCGTCCAGATCTGGGACGCCCTCGGCTGGCAGGTCGTCGCTGCCTACGGCTGGACGCCGCTGCACTACACCTCCCAGGGCAAGGAGATGCTCGTCACCGACTGGACGGGGCAGAACCCGAGGGAGATCGATGTCCAGTACGCGGAGGAGCGACGCCTGGCCCTCATCGCGGCTTCCGTCAGCTCCCTACCGGAGGCAGGCCCCGAGACGGTCGGCGAGCGCGTCGTCATGGACGTCGGTCCGATGAAGATCGGAAGCAACGGCATCAGGTACTTCGAGCGCCGCGAGTGGGTCGGCACCGAGGGCCTCAAGATCACGAGCCCGCGCGGTCAGGAGGCCGAGCTCCTCCCCGATCACCACGAGGCCTCGCGGAGCAAGTGCCTGACCGACCTGCCCGGCTTCGCGAGCGGAGGCCCGTGGAAGTGGCTCAAGGAGACCGGCATCGAGGACGACATCAACGCGTTCCTCAAGATGGAGAAGCACATCCCCGCTGCAGAGCGCACTCGCGACAACACCGGGACCTGCGCCCACTGCTGGGGCAACTACAAGCTCGACGGCGGTCTCCTCGTCCTCCACGGCTACAAGCGTCCTCGCTGGGGCTACGCCGTCGGCCAATGTTCTGGCGTCCGATACCGGCCTCTCGAAGAGTCCCCCGACGGAGCGCGCGACCAGCTCGAGCGCCTACGGGGCTACCTCGAGCAGTGGAAGAGGACGTTCGCGCGACTCGAGCATGCCGAGGTCATCGAGCTCGAGCACTTCAGCGGCAGGAAGATCACGATCCGCAAAGACGAGCCGATGTTCGAGGTGCGCCGCAAGGAGGCCCAACGAGAGGCCGAACAGGCCATCAAGGAGATCAAACAGGACGTCACCCTCTACGAGAAGGTCCTCGACTGCTGGCATGCCCAGCCGCTCCCGAGACAGGGCGAGCTTCAACGAGGCCCCGGCTTCTTCACGAAGCAGCATTGAAATTTTTACTTGCACTTCAGTCCGGGAAAGCGTACTCATCTTCCTGCCCGGACCGATTTCGCTGGGTTACCTGGATGGACAACCCCAGCGATGCAACTTGCCCGGGCGAAACACGGTCGACGTAGCTCAGAAGATAGAGCGGCAGGCAAATTTCCCTAGGTCGATCACTCGCCCTTCCGCGAGGGAGGACCGCAGATCAAGGGTTACCGCCCAACCTGCAGGTCGCTGGTTCAAGTCCAGCCGCCGACCCCCGAAGAACGGACCGAAGACGAAGGGTTACCCATCACGGTCACGCGGGCTTAGCCCGTGTAGCAACACTTCCCTTCGCCACCACTTGCCCGTCCTCCGATCTCCCCACGCAACAGGAGACGCTCTCATGTCCACGCTCGCCCACCACCTGGGACCCACGCCCCAGTCCGAGCCGCTGCCCGGCCAGTCGCTGAACAACGCCGGCGGGTACTCGTTCACCGTCGACGACTGGACGAGGCTCGACCGCTTCCTGATCTTAGGATCCGAGGGCGGCACGTACTACGTCAGCGAGCGTGAGCTCACCATCAAGAACGCGGCCTGCGTGGAGCGGTGCCTTGCGATCGACGGGCCCCGCACGGTCCGGCGCATCGCCGAGATCTCCGAGGGAGGCCGAGCCCCCAAGAACGAGCCCTGCCTCATGGCCCTGGCGATCGCAGCGAAGCGCGGGGACCTGCCGACCAGGCGCGCGGCCTGGGAGGCCATGCCCCGGGTCGCCCGCATCGGGACCCACCTCCTCCACCTCGCCGCCTACGTCGAGA
>Ga0068859_100000161_pt1 | contig 65050 bp, 40 predicted proteins | sample KBSSwiS22_FD_66585 | JGI IMG/M metagenome (GOLD analysis project Ga0068859, IMG submission 66585) | Switchgrass rhizosphere microbial communities from Kellogg Biological Station, Michigan, USA - KBS Switchgrass S2-2 | ecosystem: Host-associated > Plants > Roots > Rhizosphere > Soil ...
TCACTTTCCTTCCACTCCTCAGATGCCGCCGAAGCGACAAGTTGCTGCGAAAGGATGTCCAGCGGCGCGTCGGGAACCTCGAGCCTGTCGAGATCTCCCGTGCGGATCGCACGAATGATCGCGGCGCACTCGATCAGCTCGTCGCGGGTGCTCGCGAAGAAACGGCCCTTCGGCAGCGCTCCGACCCAGTGGCCCGAACGCCCGACACGCTGAAGCGCGACAGCGATCGCTCGGGGCGAGCCGACCTGGCAGACAAGATCGACGTCGCCAATGTCGATACCCAGCTCCAGCGAGGCCGTTGCAACGACGACGCGCGTCTTGCCGCTCTTCAGTCTCTCCTCGGCCGACAGACGGATCTGGCGGGAAAGGCTTCCATGATGAGCGGCGACGGCATCGGCGCCCAGTGTTTCCTTGAGCCGTTCCTCGAGGTGATGAGATACACGCTCGACGAGCCTCCGCGTATTCACGAACACCAGGGTAGAGCGATGCTCACAGATCAGCGTCGCCAGTCGATCGTAGATATCGCTCCAGACCGCGTTGGTGGCCACGGCGCCTAATTCGTCCTTCGGCACTTCAACAGCGAGGTCCATTTTTCGACGATGCCCGATATCGACAATCGTCGGACGCGCACGATTTCCTACAAGAAAGTCGGCAACGACTTCGATCGGCCGCTGTGTCGCCGAGAGCCCGATTCGCACCGGAGGTTTCGGAGTCAGCGCATTCAACCGCTCAAGCGAGAGAGCCAGATGTGCCCCACGTTTATTGGGCGCGACAGCATGAATCTCGTCAACGATCACCGTGTGGACGGTTTCTAGAATCTTCCGGCTGCGCGCTGCCGTCAGCAGCAGGTAGAGCGATTCCGGTGTGGTAATCAAAATGTGTGGTGGCCTGCGCAGCATCTGCTGCCGCTCGGCCATCGGCGTGTCGCCCGTCCGGACCGTGACCCGTATCGGTTGGGACAGATAACCCGCTTCGATCGCAGCCTCGCTGATTTCCGCCAGGGGTTGCTGGAGATTTTTCTGGACGTCGTTGCTTAGTGCCTTGAGCGGAGAGACGTAGAGTACCTGCGTGCTGTCGGCGAGATTTCCTTCAATGCTCTGTTTAAAAAGACCATCGATGCAGGTGAGAAATGCCGCGAGCGTCTTTCCCGATCCCGTCGGCGCCGCAATCAGAACATCTTTTCCCGATCGAATCGCCGGCCAGCTCAGCATTTGGACATCCGTTGGCGCCTTGAAGCGTCGATGGAACCAATCGGCGATCACAGGATGGAAGGGGCTGAGGGGCATTGCGTGATCTTAACGCGGAAAATAATTCGAGCGATGGGGAATTCGCGCCACTCGAAATCATCTGAACCACTTCTGAACAGCTAAGTTGTTGTTGATGCGAGGAATTTGCAGGCGACGACAGGGTGTTGTAGAGTTTGCACACCATGAAGGTCTTCGCGAAGCCCAAGTCCCGGAAGGTTCGATTCGAGTCCTTTGAACTCGATTTGGACACGAGCGAGCTTCGCAAGAACGGGCGAAGGGTGCGACTACAAGACCAACCCGGCCGATTACTTGCTTTGCTCGCCGGTCGTCCCGGAGAACTCGTGACTCGCACGGAGATTCAGAAAACCCTCTGGGAGGAGGGTCGCTTCGTGGAGTTCGATCATGCAGTCAATACTGCAATTAAGAAGGTTCGTGAGGCGTTGGAAGATGATCCGGAAACTCCAAGGATCATCGAGACCTTGCCACGCAAGGGCTATCGATTCATCGCCCCTGTCGAGTGGGTGGAGGAGCCTTCGGGACAGCCAACACCTGAAATTGCGTCAATAGAAGCCGCCGACGAATCTGTTTCGAGTGTGATTCCCGAGGCTTCACCAATACCAGGCCCGGCGCCAGAACTTCAGCTCGCTCCACGAAATCTTGACGGTCCGACTCCCGATGTTGTCGTTTTGCCGCAGCGTCGAAACAGTTCCCCGCCTCTCTTGTGGCTCCTGGGCGGACTAATCCTTGTGCTCGGCGGTTTGGGGCTGCGAAATTCTCTAACGCCACTTCCCACTGACAACGTCAGGGAGTTGCGGCTCGAGATCGTGACTCCGTCCACGGCAGATCCGACCTCGGTGGCCATTTCTTCGGATGGTCTGAAGGTTGCTTTTGTTGCGATCTCTGAAGGCCGGTCGCAGCTACGAGTTCGGTGGCTGGAAACCGGGACGGAACGATCACTTCCCGGCACGGATAACGCACTCTTTCCTTTCTGGTCTCCGAACAACAAGTCCATTGGTTTCTTCGCGGATGGCGCCTTGAAGCGGACGGATATCGATGGGGGACTACCCCGCGTTCTCGCCGATGCTCCTGCCGGAAGAGGTGGAACCTGGAATGGCTCGGAAATCATTCTCTTTACGCCGAACGTTGGAGGTCCGATCTTCCAGGTTCCAGCGTCAGGGGATGGCACCGCTGCGGCTCTCACCACCGTTGATGCCGGCAGTCATCGGCACCCGCGCTTTCTGCCCGATGGTCGCCATTTCCTTTATTTTGTGACAGGCACGGGCACGGATCGCGGCGTGTGGGTTGGAGATTTGCAGGGCACGGAGAAGCCGAAACGTCTCGCGTTGCCCGCCGACGCCGCGGTGGAGTTTGTTGCTCCGAATCATGTGCTCTACGTGATGCAGTCCGCCCTTTTCGGACAAAGTTTTGATCCGCAAAGTCTGACGCTTTCAGGAGATCCGCTGCGGATTGCTGAGCAGATTACGGTGGATGCCGCCATGAATCGTGCAGCGGTCTCCGCTTCGGCCACAGGTACACTCATCTATAGAACCGGCGCCGGTGGCGGTCAGAGACAATTCATCTGGTTCGATCGGCGGGGCCAGGAAACTGAACACGTTGGCGAGCCTGACGGTAATGGTGTGCTTGGGCCGTCGCTCTCCCCGGACGGTCAGCACATCGCGATGTACCGTACGGTGGACGGGAACTCCGACATCTGGCTGATGGAAGTGGAACGTGGTGTCCGCGAACGCTTTACGATGGATATTGCCGGAGAGGTCAATCCCGTATGGTCGCCGGATCGACGTCGAATTGCATTCACTTCCAATCGCGACGGCGCATATGACATTTATGTGCAGTCGATCTCAGGCCCCGAAGTGGAACTTCTGCTCAAGTCTGACGAAGCAAAAAGCGTTTCCAGTTGGTCTCGAGATGGCAAATATCTCCTTTATCGAAGCTCGAGTCCTGACTTCGGCTATGACATCTGGGCTTTGCCTTTCGACGAAGCAGGAAAACCTGGGGCGCCGATACCTGTGAAGCGGACGAAGGCGGAAGAGCGCGAGGCGGAGTTTTCGCCCAACGGCAAGTGGATCGCTTATCAATCTACGGTTTCCGGCCGCTCAGAGGTTTATATTCAACCCTTTCCAGCGGATGCGGATTCGATTCTTCTGCCTGTTTCAACCAATGGCGGCGCGCAACCTCGATGGGGCGGCAATAACGAATTGTTTTACATCGCGTTGGATGGCCAACTCATGTCGGTTCCCATTCGTTACAGCCCGGATGGTCGCGAAATTCGACCAGACACGCCGATCTCGTTGTTTTCAACCCGAGTAGGCGGGGCCGTTCACAGCAACGACAGGCAGCAGTACGTCGTCTCCAGTGACGGTAAGCGGTTTCTGATGAATACTCTTACCGAAGTCAGTTCCCCAATCAGCGTCATCCTTAATTGGAAGGGTCAACGCTGAAAAGAATCCCCGTTTTAGTAGGCTGAAGCATTCCAAGTCTCACAATTCAGACAAATTCAGCAGCAATTCAGAGTCTGTCTAGTAAGCGTGCATTGAGGACTGGTGTCTGTGACAGTTAGGATGCCGCCTCTAAGGTGGGAGGTTTCACGATGTTGAAACGAATGATTGCCCGGTTGCTGCTCTTCGGGATTCCGTTTGGTGTTTCCTATTGGGCTTCCATGCCGGCTGCTCCCGTGGCCGCGAATCAACCTCTGGTGGTCTGTGCCTACCCCGGTGAGCGACCAGGGGAACTGCGGATCACCCTGGATCCGGCGGGCTGCTCAGCCAATGGGGGTTCGAAGGTTGCCGGCGCGGCCGTTTCGATTCACCCTGCGGTGAATGTCCCCAGGACGATGGAGGATCACGGGGCTACGAAATCTCTGAACATGCCTTTCTAGAAAGGGAGTGCTATGCGCAGTCAGAAGATTCTGTTCGCCTGCCTGATTCTGATTTCCCTGACAATTGCAACGACACTTTCCGCGCCCATCCAGACAACGTTGACGCCAAAACAGATTCTCTCGCGCATGGCGGACGTTTATGCAAACTGCACGTCCTATCGCGATGAGGGAAAAGTGGTGAGCCGCTTCGAGGAGATTTCCTTCGCTACGCTTTTCGAGAGACCCTCACGATTTCGGTACGAATACACAAGGTCTGGTCCTCGCTCCGATCGGTATGTCATCTGGAGAACGGCGCCCGGCGATGCGCAGAGCTGGTGGACGATACGACGTGATTCGCCAAACCAGTCGATGAGCATGGCAATCGCCGCCGCAACCGGCATTTCGGCGGCATCCAGCCACAATATTCCGAGGCTTCTGATGCCGGATGAAGTCTCAGGGTTCTCCTTTGCCCTGGACAATTGGGTGGATAACACCGGTGTTGAAGAGGAGTCTGTCAGCGGGAACGTCTGCTACAAGCTGAGCGGGCACTATCCTCTTTCACCGACGACGCCAGTGACTCTTTGGGTGGACAAGGAATCTTTTCTTGTTCGAAGGATCTTCTCAAACGGCGCGACCGTGACGTATTCGCCGCAGCTCAACGTTCCAATCGACCAATCGACATTTCAATTCCAGCCACCGCTGGTGAGATAAGGATTCCCGGCAATGCCTGCATTTAGAGTCACATGGTTTTTGCCGGCTTTCCTGCCTGCTCTGGTCGCCCTCTGGATTGCACTCGGGCCTCAACTCTGTCGCTGACCGGTTAGACAGGTAGCGGGGTCAAAGACCCACTGCGTTATCCTGCTAGGAGCGATTACTGGGGGAGGCAACCATGGCATTGGATCCAGCCTGGGTGATTGACCGACTCGAATCGAATGTTTCTGTCTTTCAGGGACAGCTGCGTCTTGTTCGGAGTGTGCAGGCGATGTGGAGGCCGGGTCCCGACGAGTGGTCCCTTGTGGAAGTGGTTAACCATCTCGCGGAAGAAGAGACGGGTGACTTTCGTATGAGGCTCCGGCTTCTCCTGGAAGATCCCAGGAGAGAGTGGCCCAATATCGATCCCGAGCGTTCAGTGGTGGAGAATCGATTCAATGCTCGCGACCTGCACGAATCGTTTCATCGCTTCACTCGCGAACGTGCACGCTCCGTGGAATGGCTGAGGACTTTGCCGCCGGTTAACTGGCAACTTGCGCACAACCATCCAAAGCTTGGAGCGCTGCGGGCAGGCGACCTGCTTTGCTCCTGGCTCGCGCATGACTTGATCCACATTCGTCAGATCAACACTCTTCATTACGAATACCAGGCGATTACGAGCCCCGAATTTTCGGCGGCATATGGAGGAAACTGGTAGCTGTGGCTCCGAAAATACGCTCGACTGTTGCAACCACCGTACGCGAAATTTTTCCAAAACTGGGAATCTCGGAGAAGACGGCTAACCCCGGCGCGTTTTGGGGTGAGTGGGGCGGGCGCGGCCCAATCCTGAAGAAACACACGCCGATTGATGGAACTCTTCTCGCGACGGTTCGAGAAGCCTCGGCAACGGACTACGAACGAATCGTTCGGGCAGCGCAGCGCGCATTTGAGTCGTGGCGAAGCTTGCCGGCGCCGCGGCGTGGTGAGATTGTGCGCAGTTACGGCAATGCGCTTCGAAAGGTGAAGCGGGAACTCGGGCTTTTGGTTTCGCTTGAAGCCGGAAAGATACCCGCAGAGGGTGAAGGCGAAGTCCAGGAGATGATCGACATCTGCGACTTTGCTACCGGTTTATCACGTCAACTTCACGGCCTGGTGATTGCATCGGAACGTCCCGGCCATCGCATGCTCGAGCAGTGGCATCCACTCGGCGTGGTGGGCATCATCTCCGCATTCAACTTTCCGATTGCAGTCTGGGCGTGGAATAGCGCCCTTGCCGCAGTGTGTGGCGACACGACCTTGTGGAAGCCTTCGGACAAGGTGCCTCTCACGGCAATTGCCTGCATCCGAATCGCGGAGACCGTGTGCCGCGAATTCGGAGTCGATCCTGCGGTCTTCTCGCTGGCGATCGGCCCGGGTCCTGTGATCGGCGAGTTGATGGCAAACGATCCAAGGATTCCGCTGGTGTCCGCAACAGGCTCATCGCGGATGGGAAAGCGTGTCGGCACCGTGGTTGCAGAACGCTTCGGACGTACGATTCTCGAGCTTGGCGGGAACAATGGAATCATCGTCACTCCTTCCGCGGATCTCAATCTCGCGAAGCGAGCGATTCTCTTTGGCGCCGTAGGGACTGCGGGCCAGCGATGCACGACAGCGCGTCGCGTCATCGTTCATGAATCCATCAAAGACAGGCTGGCGGCTTCGCTGGTATCCGCGTACAAGCAGCTTCAAATCGGCGATCCCTTGAAAGAAGGAACCCTTGTTGGTCCATTGATTGACGAAGGCGCTGTGAAGGAAATGATGTCTGCTGTGAAGGAGCTGAAGGAGTTGGGTGGAAGGATCCTTACGGGTGGCGTGCGGCTCAACGGGAAAGACTATCCAGGCGGACTTTACGTCACCCCGTGTATCGCTGAGGCCGAGAATGACTGGCCGATCGTACAGCGCGAGACGTTTGCGCCGATCCTGTATCTCATGACGTATCGCGACCTCGATGAAGCCATCGCGATGCACAACGCGGTGCCTCAGGGATTGAGCTCTTCAATCTTCACTACGGACTTGCGCGAATCCGAAAGGTTCCTGTCGGCGCGAGGCAGCGACTGCGGCATCGCGAACGTGAATATCGGAACCAGCGGCGCAGAAATCGGCGGCGCCTTTGGTGGCGAGAAGGAAACTGGAGGCGGCCGCGAAAGCGGTAGCGACGCGTGGAAGGCGTACATGCGGCGGCAGACCGTTACCGTGAACTATTCCGATCAGCTACCCCTGGCGCAAGGCATTAAGTTTGGAGATGTATAGTCGGGTTCAGCGGAATTGACCTGTGCGGGCTCCCCTGGAATTTGCCTCCACGGCTTGCCGGATGCAGAATCCAGAAATAGTCGAGGTGTTTCATGAAGAAACTCTGTGTTGTCGCTATCCTTGTTGGAATCGCAGTCGCAGTGGCGGTTGCAACGCCACAGTCCAGTTACACTCCTCCTAACGGGTTTGTTCCGGACGCCGCGACTGCCATGCGTATCGCCGAAGCCGTGTGGATTCCGATTTACGGTGAGGCCCACATCGCGGCTCAGAAGCCGTTCAAAGCCACGCTCAAAGGCGATGTATGGACCGTTACCGGCAAAAACCTGCCGCCGCAGACATTGGGCGGCGTTGCCGAGGCGGATATCTCCAGGCGGGACGGCCGTATCCTCCGCGTGATCCATGGACAATGACGGCGCTGGATCGCGGCACATGAGCCTGACAAAGCGAGAAGTCAGGGAACGCGTCCGCGAATTGAATGCCCTGATGGCCGATTGGGATCCGACAGGCGTTATCGCCGAGTCCCACGCGCCGCGAGACGAATACGAGTGTCTCGTTGGCCCTCTATTGACGCTGCTGCAGTCTCGAGCCGGCGAAGTCGCGATCAGGCGCTACCTTTCCAAACAACTTGTCGAACACTTTGGGGTGCCCGCAAACGATAAGGACGTCGCGGCTGTCGCAGCACGCGTGCACCGGTGGTTTGAATCAATGAAGGGCGATCTGGAGTAAGTCTTATGGTGATGTTCATCGTTGGGAAAGTGTGGTTATTTGCCGTGATTGCCGGCTTGATCTTCCTGTTTCCCAGGCAATCGCGCTTTCTGGCCCCGCATCTTCTCATCGGATCGACTCTTGGATTGTTGTTGGCGTTCGTGTTTTCAGGAATTGCGAGTCTGTCGTTTGGTTCAGAGGCTTCCGCAGGTCCACTGGCGATGGTGGCGGGTGGCATTCTTGGATTCATTGCCGGATCCTGGATCGCCATCAAACTCAATGCTGCGCTCGGACTGGGTTCTTCTCTCCGCGAGGCAGAGGGATTCTTGAGAGACAAGAAGTGATCTGGGTTCAGCAGGTCGATATCGTTTACACGAAAGCGTCGAGGGGCGCTCCGCAGGCAACAGTCCGCAATCGGCTGCCTCGAGCATTCGCGATTCTCGGCTCCGGCGACGACGCCTTTTATTTCGAACATTACAAGCTCCTGGAATCGAAAGACTTCGTTTCAAATCTTCAGGAACGTTCCAGCGCGGCTTCCGCGCCGAAAAACAAAAACAGTCTGGTGATCGAACTGTCTGAGGACTCCGTTATGCTGGGCTTAACGTGGAACGGCTCCATCGGACAGCCGCGACGCCAAAACAAACCCAGGGCGGTGACGATCAAGCGCGGGCAAACTGCGAGACTCAGCATCAACGGAAGGCATGCAAGCTACTCCGGCCAGTTCTACACCGAGGCGACGTACAACGTTGTGTTCGGTGAAAGCATTGCGAATGACGTATTCGTCAAGGCTGAGCCCGACTTCGTTTTCGACCTTCGTGCGGATTTGTTTTGAGGAAAGTTCGTTAGCTTCACGCAATGAGTCCTACCCAAATATTGAAGACTTAGACTCGCAGTCGTAACACCAGTCCCACACCTTAGTACGATAAATGTAACGAGTTTTGCGCAAACTTTTTGTTGGCGAAGTGCGGCTATCAATGGCATATTCTTCGCCCAAAATAGGTCTGATAGAGCAAAGTGTCCTACCTCTGTCAGGGATGATAACGGCAGCCAATGAGGGAATGCAGTAGATGGCAACCAATCAGTCCGTTCTGGATCGTATTTTCCGCAACAATCAGAAAAAAATCGGAAAGTTTCCCAGAAGTGTTCCTCAACGCGGGAGCACTCCGTATCGGAAGAAGATGGAGCTGGAACCTCTGGAGCAGCGAGTGCTGCTGTCCAGCGATCCTGCCGCCCTTCTTGCCCAGGCGGCATTCAGCGATCCCAGTCTGGAACAGAACGTCACGCTCGCACCACTCACAGGGAACAGCCTCACCGATTCACTGCAGGTTGTCGCGGCAGGGGATACAGGCAGCGTCGCGTCCCGAGACACTGCACCTGACTCGGGAAGCAGTGCGTGGGACGTTGCTCTTGAGGGCGCTGGAAGCGTTGGCGTCGTCACGGTTGCATCACTCGAGAGCCTGTCAAACCAGATGGTCTTCTTGTCCTTCGATGGTGCTGACGATGTCGATTATGACGGGCCGATTCACATTGAAGACATCGACATTGATGCATTCCACGCGCCGTGGAACATGCAGTCACAACGGTCCGAGATCATCGACTCGATCCTTGCGACGCTTGAAACCATTTTCGCGGGCAAGGCCGTTGACTTCAGTCTCAGCCAGCCCGTTTCCGGCGCTTACTCCACCATCTATATGGGCGGAGACGGCGCTGAGTTTTCAGAGTACGGCCGGTTCCAGGGCCTGTCTGAAAAGATCGACCTTGGGAACGCCGATCATAGCGACAATGCCTTCGTTTTTACGGACAACATTTTTGCCTGGACCTATGACGCCAGGGACTACGGCCAGTTACTTGGAGGCTACGCGGCTCATGAACTCGGCCATCTCCTCGGGTATGAACACGCGCATGATTTGAACTCCGGCAATCCTTTGTCCGAGGTTGCGTGGGACCCACGCGTCCACGTCGCCATCGCCAATGAAATGCGCGACGACCTGCTCGCGGATGACGACGGCATAAACGGGCCTGATGGAACGTTGACGATCAACAACGAGGAATACGTTGTTCATCCACTGGTGGTCGCGGCGTTGAAAGACTGGCAACCGTACTACAACGCCGGTGTTGTCGGTCCTGATGGGTTCCCGGATGTGTTGATGGGCCAGATGGCCATGCACGCCGTCGAGAACGGCACATGGCTCACTCGCGTTCTCGACATGGCCTGGGCGGCGCAATCCGATGCTTCTTATTCGGCGGCGGAACGATCCCAGATTCTCGCGTTCTCCTTCGGTGTCCTTGCGCACTCCGCCGGCGATCACTTCGCGCATACCCTGGTCAACGAATTTGCCGAGGGTATTGCCCCTGGATTCGTTGCCGCTGCGCAAAGTTCAAGCGACCTCGGCAACATGCTGCGTCACTTCCTCTCGGAAGCCTACATTGCCGATGCGTTGCCCGGCTTCGATTCCAATAAGGACACCCGCGAACAACTCGCCGACGGAGACTGGAGCAACGTCAGTACTCCGGGTATCGAGTACAAGGCGCCGATTCGTTTCGTTTACGAAACTCTGGTCCGCGCGTTTCCGGACGATCCCACGGTTATCGTGGAGATGAGCTGGCAGAAGGGAACCCTGGTCATCGCCAGTGGTGCGACAGAGAGTACGTTCACTCGAGACGATATCGGGATTCCGGGCCTCGCTGGTTTGGCGGGCTTCAAATGGGATGGATTTGTTGCGGGTCAGAAGATAACGGTTTCCGGATTCAACAACAATGCGAACAACGGGGAGTTCATCGTCAAAGCTGTCACGGATACGGTGCTGACCGTCGCTGGGACGCTCGTCAATGAAACGGCCAGCGGCGATGAAAAGATCGTCGTTCACGTTCCCAAAACCGGCATCACCACCATCACGATCAGTGCCGACCGAACCAAGTTTGTTCGAGCGGCCGGCAGCTTCAAGGCGGATGGGTTTGCTCCCGAACAGCGCTTTTCCGCCTACGGGTTCAGTTCCAACTTCGACAACTTCATCGTCAAGAGCGTCACGGACACTGAACTGGAAGTTTACGGCAAGCTTGCGGCGGATGCCGGGGCAGGGACCGGCAATGAACAGCTGGTTGTCTATGGGAAACGTGGCCCGATTATCGACGGGCTCTTCAAGTTGCGCGACAAACTCTTCAAGGAAGCGGTGGAGCGCGGGGATCGTGAAACCGAAAGTCTTGGCGATCTCATCGGCGAACTCGCTCGAAGAATCGTTGACGGCGATAGCCTGACCAGCGATGGATTCGACGGCAAACTCTTCAAGACCTACCTCTATAACTGGGCTGACGAGATCGATGATGGTATTCGAAACTGGGCTGTAGTCGGCCAGGCCTTTACAAGGGCCATGTTTGATGCGCAGAGTCTGCGCGATTTGCAGAACAAGGTAGGCGCGGCATTCGGCGCGGATTCCGATACGAACACCGCACGGATCAATGCTGAGAAAGGCGTCGGCATTCTGAGTGTCCTTATTGAAGAACTCGATGATCCGAACGGCGACGGCTTCAATACGGATTCCTACATCAACAACCATCTGCTTCCGATGGTCGGTCTGCCCTCGCAGCTGGGTTTGCTGCGAACTCTTGTGCAGTCATTCTTCGACCTTATCGCTGTATTCGATGATCCGGCGACGTCTGGTAACGATTCGCTGGGAACTCCGTTCGATGATGACAGCTCGTCGTTCAATCCGAGCCAAACCGATTCGACAAACGTCGAGGCGAAGAAGGCAGGATTCATAAAGTCGCTGTTCAAGAAGCGCTATGGAGTGGACTTCGAAGTCTTCGAGTTCCTCATCGATCGCTACTCGAAGATGGACCTGAAATCCATCACCCTGCCTGTGGTCGGCGTCGTGCCCGTTTTCAAGCCTGGCGATCACGAGAAGCTCGATGCGTACATGGGGATGGGGGCGAATCATCATGATGCTCCGCCTGCGGATTTCGACAGTACTTCCGGTTTTGACTTCTATGACGATGCCGAAGGCCACCTGAAGCCCGACGCCCAATTCTCGACGACCAACTTTGTCGCCTATCGCAACAGTGTTCAGATGACGAAGCTGGTCATGCTGATGGAAAGCCCGGCCTTCGACATGGTGGCGGGCGCGGGCGCGGCAGCGGGGCAGCTCAGCGCGCTTTACAGCAACATCCTGACCGAACTCAATGGCGTGCCGACGACGTATGACTTCAGCCTGCTGAATCTGAACGGCGCGCATGGCGGAAACATCTTCACCGCCACGCTGCCGGGAGTAGCAGGTACCGACGGCCGTCCATGGCTGGAATCGATCGATGCGGATTCGGTATGGCGAACGGACAGCCACACCACCACTTCGATTCTGTTCCGGGTGAGTTACAACGACACCGCCCTGAGCCCTGCGGAGTACCAGGCCACGGTAGATTCGACAAAGCAATACAAGGTCTACGCGACCTGGCAATCGAACGTTACTCAGAAAACCGACAACGTCGTCAACTCGAATTTCCCCGACCAGCGCATTACTCTCGATGACGACGATGACAACGTTGACGATAACGCGATCTACAGGATTCTCGACGGTGCTTCCCCCGGCACCCAACTTGCGCTCGTCAAGAAGGATCAAAGGCTTTTTGCTACGGACTTCGAACACGAAGGGCTCGCCTATTCACAACTGGGAACATCATCGACCACCTACCAGTTTTCAAGCGGCATTGCCCGCTTCGAGCTAAGCAACCAGACGCTGACGGGCAAACTCAATGTGATCGCCGGGCCAATCATCCTGGTGGAAGAGGGGACCGGTACGGTGATTGTCATCCAGAGCGATCGCGATTTGGATACGCTCGCCTTCAACCCCGGCAGCGGCTACACGGACAACTCCGCCTATTGGACGGATCTCGTCTATCCAACTGGTCCAGGCAACAATCCACTGTGGGAGAGCGCGCTTCTGCGGCCCGTCTTCCGTGAACTTTTCGATGACTGGAAGAATTCGACAGAGTTCCCAGACCTGGGTGATGACACATCACCCGACCCGAATACTGCGCCAATCGCAAAGTCAGAGCGCCTCTCTCACGCGACTCCAACGGGACCTGTGTTTCCGGTGGATATTCTCGAGATTCCGATCTTCCCGTCGGTCCGCGATTTCATCCTCGACGGCCTTAATGATCTGGTGGATTTCGTCGAGACCCTCGAATCCGCCCCGCCGTTCAATTTCACGCTGCCCGGACTGGACAGATCCATTAAGGACCTCCTGAACCTTTCCGGGAAGGTGAATGAGAACGTCCGCCAGCCCATCGTGGATTATTTTGCCGGAGATCCCACGCCGACGTTCGGTGAACTCTTCGCGGTAATTCAGGCGAAAATTGGAGGGCATCTCGACACGCTGAAGCCGGTTATCGAGTTCGATGTGGACGTGAGAAAGATGTTCTCCGTAAACGATCTCAAGATCGAACTGGGCCAGCAGGCAGCCGCCGTGGGCCTTGAGCTCGATGGGACGCTCGACTTCGACGCGCAGATCAAATTCGTTGATTCCGTCATCGACAACCTGCCGGTCTTTACGTTCGGTATCAATCTGGATCCCAGTACTACGAATCCGGTCGCGATCGAAGACCGCGTTTACTTCAAGGTGGAGCGGGTGCTGTTGAGCGGTGACATTCACGTCACCGACCTCGATTTTGGCGCCCGCCTCGGATTCCTCGGCATCGGCATTGAGGACGCCCAGGTGGACCTCGACGCGGATATCTCGATCGTCTTTAATGACCCCAACACAGACGGCAAGATTACTCTCGGTGAAATCGCGGACACGCCGCTGAGCTCTTTGCTCACCATCACCAAGTCCGGCGTTCTTGACGGAAAAATGAATGTCGTGGCAACCCTCGCCGGTTTGTCCACCACTCTCGGTTTCTTTACGTTCCACGCGAGCGATATTTTCAATCTCAACACTTTCAACGTGGACTTCACGTCCAACTTGAGCGCCGACGCTTTCAACTTCAAGAACATGACGGCGGCGCAGTTCGTCAGCCTGATTGCGGGCTTCAGCGACCAGCTCCAGGACCTGCGCGACAGCAAATTCTTCACGGACCTGGAAATACCCTTCATCAAGGGCGCCGTTACCGACGTTTTGGATTTTGCGGATTCCATCCACGAGGGCCTTCTCTTCGATGACGGTACCGACGAGATAGCCGATGGCGCTGATCGACTCGCGACCGACTTGAACGACGCGTTCGCTGCTGCCGAGATCAGCCAGGACATTCTTGTTGAAGGCACCGGCAACGGCGCAGGAACGGGACTGAAGTTTTATGCCATTGATCCGAAGATCACCGGGTTCACGATCGGAGTGGGGACAGGGGATGGCGGTGGTTTTGCAGAACTCGGTGTTGTGGCCGGCGGTACTCCGGCGACGACATTTACTGCTAATCCGCCTGCGCTGGGACGGATCACGCAGAACGCGGTTCTGAAGATCATCATTACCCGCGCTTCCGGCTCTGAGACGCATTTGGTCTCTCTGAAGGCTGCCGACACTTCGTTGAACTCCGGCACGGGCAATGACCGCATCAAGCTCGTTCGCGCAGATAATTCCGCCACGTTTGATACCGCTCAGGAACTGGCGTTCCGCCTGACTCAGGTACTCGCGTTGACGGGAATCGTGAACTACAACGCCGCGGATGACTCTCTCACCGTCAATGTCGGGGCTCTGCTTCCGAGGGCGGAATTTTCGAAAGACTTCCCGGTCGATTTCGACCTGAACCTTGGATCCCTTGCGGGAATCGAAAGCAATTCGATTATCAGAGTCGAGGCGAAGGCCGGTTTCGACACCGGATTTATTTTTGGCGTGTATCTGGGAGAAACAGTTCCGGGCGCCGTCTCCAACCTGACGCTGGGTACTCCGCTTACGCAGCTGAACGACGGAGACAGTGTCGATATCAAGAAGACTCAGGCGATCACGGCTCCCGCAGACGTAAAGCAAATCCACGGCAGGCTGCAGTCGGATGCCACGTTCACACTCGAAGTCAACACCGGAACAACGACAATCTCCAGCTACACAGTTAAGGCTTCCGACACGTCCACGAACAACACAACGGCGGATCTTGTCACGGATATCAACAACGCCCTTGCAATTGCTTCGGTGCGAAGCGGTGCAGTAAACACCTACGTCCTCGGAACCGATGCCGTCTTCACGTTGACCTCAGGTGGAGTTGTTCACACCGTTACGGTCACCGCCGCCAGCACGACCGGAAACACGAATCTGGCGGACCTCGTGGCCGACATCGTTACTGCTCTTCAGACAGCCAAGGATCCAGCTCTCGCTACGGTGAACCTGACGACGGGTACGCATCAACTCACGGCCGCTGTCGATGGTCCTCAGATTGTTCTCAAGTCTGCGGCGGGTGGCGTCGCGGAATTCAGCATGAACGTAACCGCTGCAAGTCCGGCAGAGACGATTCTTCACTTGCCGGCGGGCTCGACTACAGGGCGCCGCCTTAACAATCTGGTTACGGCAGTTGCCGACGGAGACCGCCTCGGTTTGGTCGCGGTTCACACCGTCGCGGCAATGAAGCTCACTGCCAACAAGAACGACTCCGCCGTAAAGGAGTTGGGTTTCCTCGAGCAACAGACTGCCGCAGGACCGTTCATTGGAAGCAACCTCGACAACTTCATTCTCGAGAGCGACTTCGGGAATGCGCTGTTCAAGCTGAAGATCGGGGCCACCACTTACGATGTCACCATCACACCGGCGGCCACATCCGATAACGGCACGACCCTTGCAAACCTTGTTGCAGACTTCCAAACCGCACTCACCAACGCGAAGATCAGCGGCACCGCAACGACCGTCAACTTGAGTACGAAGATTCAGGCCGTCGCTTCGGGCACGAGTGCCGTCAGCCTGAAGATCATCGACAACACCATCTTCTCCGTGGATCTGACGGCGGCCATCGACAATCCGGCGGTCTTCGATCTGGGGCTCTCAGATGATGCGACCTTTACGCGGCCTTTGATCGCCGCAGTGAAGGACACTCCATTGTTGGTTGGACGAGTCGCAGCGGATACAGCGATTACTCTGACGATCGACGGCACTCCGATTCCTTTCACGCTTTACGCGGATGACACAGCAACAAACACAACAATTCTCAGCCTTGTGGCCGACCTGAACCAGGCATTGAACGTGGCGTCCATCAAGAGCGACGCGATTTCGGCCTTCAATCCCGGCGGCAACATCGGCTTCAACGTATCGATCAACGGAAGCTCGCCAATCGCCGTGACTGTGCTGGGTGCGGATACAACCGGAAACACGACACTGTCGGATCTCATCCTGGATATCAACAAAGCCCTGGAAGCCGCCGGCCTGGCCGGTCTGGTCACCGCAAAGCCCTCGGGCGTCAGTTCTGCTGCAGGTCAGGCGAGGATCAAACTCGAAGGCAGCAGCGATGCGATACGAGTTTTGACCGTTACTGCAACGGCCGGAAATGCTCTTGGACTTCCGACATCCCGTACCGCGACAAGTCTGATGGGCCGAATGGCGGCCGAGTCCACGGCCAACAGACTGATTTTAACGGCGCTGAATTCGTACGTCGTGAACGGCTCGGCCCTCAGCGCTCCGTTTACGTTGGCTTCGGATACCACGTTGGGGATTCAGATCGGTGCGGCGAGTCCAATCCTCGTCGTGGTGAAAGCTGCAGATACATCCGATAACACGCGACTCGAGCACCTTGTGCGCGATCTGAACATCGCGCTGGGCGATAAGGTTGACGGAAGGATTCACGCGGAAGTAAACGCCGCAGGGAACGGAATCGTCCTTCGGTCTTTGGACCCCTCCATCACTGGCTTCACCATCACCGCCGGAGCCCTTGGGTTGTCCGGCGTGGCGACGCTGTCTTCGATTTCCAGTTTCTCGCTATCCTCGGCATCGAATCTTCCCGATCTTGGATTCCCGTCGATTGCCGGCAGTCCGGTCACATCGAACAGTCTGGACCTCGTCATCCACGTCAGCAATCCGGGTGCAGCAACGCAGCCCTACGTCGTCAACCTGGATACCGCGACGACGCTGCAGGATGTGAAGACCTTAATTGAGGCCGCAACCTTTGGAAAGGTAGAGGTCACCATCAACGCTGGACAGACCGGTCTGACCCTCAGGGATACGACCTTCGTGGCCGTCGTTGTGGACAGCAATGGTGTTCTCGTCTCCAACACGAATGCGACGACCTTCCGGGTCGGCGCCGTCAATGGCTCTGCCGCAGGTCTGAACCTGGGCATTCTGGGAGTGGACTCGCTTGACGCCGCGAACCTTGACGGCAAGATCAACGGTGGTCAGATCAGCGGAATCAAGCTGACGGATCGCTTCTTCATGGCCAACGCGACGGTCAGCGCCGATCTCGAAATCTCAACGCCTCAACTGGACGCAAACGGCAACAACGTCGATACCGATGGCGATACCGACAAGAATGACGGCATCAACGCGACCGCGCATTTCGGTTTCGTTGAAGTTTCGCTCACCGGTGGTGGAAGTCTTACGGCGCACATCGAGGCGGGATTCCAGGATCCGACGACCGGTGCGAGCCCGGCCAACGATGGCCGCATCACGCTGACGGAATTCATCGCGGGTCTCGGCAACATCGCCAAGCCGGCTGCCGACTTGCCGCCCAATACGCGCAAGATGCTCGAATTGCCTGCTCTCACCGGAGACGGCGGAATCGATCTGAAGGTCGAAGTAGACGGCATACCGTTTATCAACCCGACCAATGCCTCGATCGGCCTCGACATCCTCAATCTGGGAGACATCTTTGATCATCTTGCGGACGAAATCCCCTTCAGTACGGGTGTGACGCGAACAGATGCTCAAACGATCACGATCGCAGGAAGCCACGGTTCCGAATTCGGGAAGGGCGCGACGATCACGATTGGTAGTTTCAAAGCCTTCGCGGTGGACGTCGATGACAACGGCACGAACACGGTCGTTAAAATTGCCAGCGACAAGACGTTGCCAGTGTCTCTTACCGGACTGAAGATAGGCACGCCTCTCGCTCCTGCAATCAATTTCCGCTTTACGGGCCTTGAAGAGCTTCTCGCCTTTGAGAATGTGAACTTCAACCTGTCGGCCATCATTGACGCGCTCGTCATGCTCGCCAACTTCCTGAGCGAATTCGACGCGATTGGAGGCGCGCTCAACGAGCCGATTCCTCTCGTCAATGTCAGCGTTATGGACTTGCTGAGCTTTGCCGACAAGTTGTCCGACGCGCTCGACAACTTCAAGAACAATCCTGCGGGAGCTTTGCAGATTCTCGACGCCAAGATCAGTGAAGCATTCGGTGTCAACCCGGCAAGCAATCTTCTGGTGTTTGCTCTGGATGGGAACGTCCTGGCCGATACCAGCGATGACATCCTGAAGATCGAGCTCAACCTTTCAGAATCGTTCAATAAATCACTGAACGTCGAGATCCCGGGCATTGATCTCGGCCTGCCGGGTGAACTTGCCGGCGCGATGGATTTCAGCGGTGCAGCATCACTCGCTGCCACAGGCTCAGCGGCTCTCACACTCCATTTGGGTATCGGGCTCAACGATCCGTCTAAGCTCTATCTTTACAAGGCAAGCGGCCTCACAGGCAATCTCGCTCTGTCGGCGAACGATATGGCCTTCCGCGCCGGCCTGGGCCCCTTCAGTCTTTCTATCGCCGATGGGTCGGCGAGCATTGTCGGCACATTGGGCCTCAATTTCCCGACCGTCTCGGCGCTCTTTGACAGCGGCGGTCGCGCTCGCCTGGATACAGCAGGTGCAATTGGCAATCTTGCGAATGCATTGGAAGCATCGATAAGCGCTCCAGTTGAAGCGCACCTGCCCATCTTCTTCCCAACGGATTCACACGGTTTGGGCGAGATCACGCTCCTTGGCGACCTGACGGATATTGCGAACGGGTTCTACGTCAAGACAGAAGAGCCCGATGCGGGTGTGCCGGCGGACACCATCGTTCTGGATGTCTCCCAGGTGATCGATGGCATCGTGAGCGGCTTCGAGAATATGAGTCTGCTCGACCAGATGCTGTTTGTTGTCGATGGAATCGACATGGTTCTCGGGGGCGTGCAGGATGCTCTTGATGGCGAGATACTCGGATTCGAACTGCCTCTTGTCGGTGACAGCCTGAAGGACGGCGCACACTTCATCGACGACTTCAGAAATGACTTCCTGGTGGATTTCCGCGACGGTATCGAGGATATGGCGGATCCCAATGACGATGCGGTCAAGAGTTTGCTGTTCAGCCTCCTTGGCCCCTCGGGTCTTAACATCCTGAAGAAGATGAATGGAGACTCGGGCGGTACACTTGCCGATATTCAGAAGTTCAGCAACCTCGATTCTGCGACAAGCATCAGCACGTCTGAAATCTGGTGGAAATTCAAGATCGGCCAGAGCAAGGAAATTCCCAACGACATCGGCTTCGATATCGGCATTCCCGGTCTCGGCCTCGAAACGGAAGGCGAGATCGTCCTCACGCTGGGATGGGAATTGGATTTCGGATTCGGCCTCAGCGGCGCGGATGGTTTCTTCTTCTTTGTTGATGACGCCGACGAACTCAAGCTGACATTCGATGTGACCTTGCCGGATGCCAGCCTCAGGGGCACTCTCGGGTTCCTTGAGTTCACAGCCGAGAATAAGGATGTCGACAGTGACGGCGATGAGACGCATCTTTCCGCCAGCCTCGCGATCAACATCAAGAATGCTTCCAACAATTCGGACGCACGGCTGGGCCTTTCGGAACTCGGGCGTCTTGGTTTTGAAGTCCTTGTTGGAGCCGAAGCTTCCGTTGAACTGGATCTGACTCTCGGCCTTGCCGGTGACGAAGGTGGATTCCCGCAGATCAAAGCGGATTTCATTCTGGATTGGGCGATTGACGCAAACCCGAACCAGGCGGGCATTCAGAAGATAAATCTCTTCAACCCGGGCTCATCATTCAACTTCGCCAGGTCCATTCAGAGTGGACTCCAGCGTGTTGAATTTCTGAATGTCAGCCTGGATGTCGGAGCCTACATCACGGAAGTTGTCGGCCCGCTCGTAAGAGAGATCAAGGACGTCACCGAACCGGTCCAGCCCATTATCGACATCGTGACGACACCTCTGCCGGTTCTGGCTGACCTGGGTCTCGATATCACTCTTCTCGATATCGCCAAGCAGACGGGTGTTGTGGATCCTCGATTCATTGACGCTCTCGAGATCATTCTCGAGGTCGTCACCATCGTGAACAACATGGAAATGCCGGCGGACGGCTCGTTACTCGTCCCGTTCGGCGATTTCACTGTTTATGATCGAAGCAATGCAGTCTTTGACAGTCTGGCGAACTTTGACCTCGGCTCTGCCGACTTTGACCTTGATAACTTCGCAGAGCAGATTCTTGATGGCCCGCTCGGCAACCTGATCTCGGGGCTTCCCTCAGGTCTGCAGGATGTGATCGGAGAAGCAGCGGGAGTTGCAGGCGACATTCTGAAAGGTCTGGCAGACAAGAGCGGCGTTGGATCCAAGAAGCCGTTCTCATTCCCGATCCTCGAAGACCCCTCTCAGATATTCGGAATGCTGATGGGAACGCCTGCAGTCCTGGTGGCCTATGACATGCCGCCCTTGAACTTCGAGGCGGAGTTCTCCGCATTTTTCTCGATATTTGGACCTCTCGGCGTTTCGATCAACCTCGAGGCTGCGCTCAATATCGACTTCGCGTTCGGCTATGACACGAAGGGTTTCACAGACTTTGCCGACAGCGGCTTCAAGAATCCTCTCTTGCTCGCAAACGGCTTGTTCGTCAGCGATCATCCGTCGGATCCAAGTTACGACGGTTCCGGGGACGATCCGCCGGAGTTGACATTCAATGGCGGGCTCTGGGCGGCCGCTGAGTTGAACCTCGGCATCGCGCGTGGTGGCGTTGGTGGCGGAATCTTCATCGACGTAGACTTCAACCTCTTTGATCCCGATCATGATGGAAGAGTCCGGCTGGACGAGCTGATCGGTAACGTCCTCAACCAGCTCAGAGCGCCCGTTGTCGCGGAGCGCTTCCTGGCCCCACTGGCTGTCTTCGACGTTCACGGCAAGGTGACGGCCGAATTGTTTGCATTCCTCAAGATCGACTTTGGCTTCTTCGAACTCGACAAGAAGTTCAACATCACCCCGCCGCTAACTCTGGCGGAGTTTGACGTCGATTTCTTCCGCCCACCGGTGCTCGCGACGGAACTGGGCAACGGCGACCTTCTGATCAACATTGGTGATTTCGCTGCCCAACGCGTACTCGGAGACACCACAGACTTCGGCGAGCACATCTTCATTGAGGATGCCGGGGCCGGCAAGGTTGCGATCTGGTCCGACAACCTCGCCGATGCGGGATCGAATGCCAAGCAGATCTACAGCGTTTCCGGAAAGATCATCGCGGCCGGCGGAGAAGGCGACGACATCATCGATCTGTCCATGGTCACTTCCGGGATCCGGTACGATCTCGAAGGCGGCGTCGGTCAGGACACCCTGAAAGGCAGCGGTGGCGGCGGCGTCATGAGGGGCGGCGTCGGAGATGACCTTCTCCTGAAGGGCGGCGCCGGCAATGACCTGATCTTCGGCGATGAAGGCAAGGACATCATTCAGGGTGGCGCTGGTAACGACATCGTCTTTGGCGATGGCGGCGAAGTTCCCCCTGATTTCAATCTCGCGGACCGGCACGGATTCGTTCGTGGCCTCTACGCGCTGACCGATGGTGATGACACAATCTCCGGCGAGGGCGGAGATGACGTCCTTATCGGTTCGGGCGGAATCGATACCATCACCGGCGGCACAGGCAACGACCTGATCATTGGCGACAGTGCTCTGCTCTCCTACAACAGCCCGGCTGTAGTTACCGAGACCGACGACGATCCCACCGCATTCGGTGACATCCTGAAGGGCGGCGACAACGACGACATCATTTACGGCGGTAAAGGCAACGACGACATCGAGGGCGAAGGCGGAGCCGACATCATCTACGGCGAAAGCGGATCGGATGACCTTGACGGCGGCATCGGCAACGACATCGTTTTTGGCGATTCCGGAAAGTTCATCAATGGAAATCTGAGCATGCCGGCCGTCCTCGTTGGCGGCGATGCCGATCTAATCCATGGCGGCACGGGCAACGACAAACTGCTGGGTGGCGGCGGTAGCGACACGATTTACGGTGACGATGGAAATGACTCCATCGAAGGCGGCACCGGAGCAGATACTCTCTACGGCGGCGCTGACAATGACACGATTCTCGGAGGCTCCGATCCGGACAAGCTCTACGGAGATGCCGGCAACGACGTTCTCGAGGGTGGACAGGGCAACGACAAGGTCTATGGGGGCGCCGGTGTGGACTCTCTTATCGCCGGCTATGGGTCCGACATTCTGGACGGCGAAGGAGACAGCGACCAATACCTGATCAACGCCAGAGGCGGAAATACCACGGAACTGACTACGGTCTACGATTCCGGTGGGGTTCCAACAGATACGGATCTCCTTACGGTACTTGGAACGGGTCAGGCAGATGTCTTCCTGCTGCGCGCGATGGCCGATACCTACTTCCCCAAAGTAGACAAAAAGCTGGAGCCGGCCCTCGAGCGAGCATTCATCAAGATCGACCTCCTGGATGACGACGAAGCCAGGCATGAATTGATTCGCGACTACATCATGGCAGCCTACGGTCCGCACGAGGCGCCGCAAGCGATGCTGGATGCTTTGGACGCGGTCGATTTGTCGCATCCGCAGGCGTTGAATCACTTGAAGGCGGCAGTTGCCGCCAACTACGTTACCGAACTGACGGCTCTTGGCAGCGATACCGATACGGCTTTCGTCGCCCTGCTCAACAACGGCGGAGCGACGGTCGAACGATTCAACTATCGCAACATCGAAGGCCTTGTTCTCAATACCGTCGGCGGCGCGGACCTTGTCGTGACCGATGACGTTACCGCGGCAACGACGATCAATCTCGGCACCGGCGATGACAGAGTCCAGGTCGGGCAGGTGTTCCGGTCTGAGCGTGTCGTCAGCGATCCACCGCTCATCACGAACATCGCGGAAGACGACGTTTTCATGACCATCGAGATCACGCGCGGATGGCTCTCGAACGGCGTGTCCGTTGCGACGACCGTGAATGGTGGCGACGGAAATGACGAGTTCACCGTTTTCCACAACATCGCTGTCCTTAACCTCAATGGCGGCGATGGCGACGACCTGTTCACGGTGAGGGCATTCGCTCTCGCGGGCTCAACAGACAGCGAGCGTGGACGCACCGATATGAAGGGCGACGCGGGCGCAGACACCATTCTTTATGCGATGAACGCGCCGGTCGGAATCGATGGCGGCGACGGCTTTGACACCGTTCGCATCATTGGAACCGAATTCGCCGATGATTTTGTCGTGACCGACAGCGGCGTGTTCGGCGCCGGCCTGAACGTCAGCTACGCCAACATCGAAAAGCTGGTTGCGGATGGCGCGGAAGGCGATGATCGCTTCTTTGTCTTGTCCACGGGCATTGAAGTTGTAACGGAACTGGACGGCGGCCTGGGCAGCGATAGCTTCTTCGTGGGCGGCAGCCCGTCGGACGCGCCGATTCCAGTCACCAGTAATGACTTTAAGGGTCACAGCGGGATCATCCTCCACAGCATCGAAACCGGAGATCCCGCCTACCAGGGCCTCGCCATCGATGGTGTGTCGGCGAACGTTGCCGACAATGAAGAGGACTTCATCATTGTTACTCCGAGCGGTGGAGTGTCACGCGTGACCGAAGGCGCGACAAGTGGCGGCGTTGGCTGGGAGTATGACACCTACACGGTGCGCTTGACCCGCGAGCCTGATTCCGGAAAGCAAGTCATCATTAATATCGTTCCTGCTGCGCTCCCTCCCGAGGACGAGGCAAAGGGCTTCAGGGACCTGGAATTCTACGACCCCAACAGTCTCGGCGACCTTCTGCCTTACGTTAACGGCAAGCAATTGCTTCCGGTTCTGATCTTCAATTCCGGCGCCGGCTGGGACGCGCCGAAGACCATCAAGTTCCGTGCCGTGAACGACACGGGAATGGAAGGCACCCGCCAGGTCTTCATCAATCACACGACATCGAACAGCACTGATGCTCTTTATTCCGACGCCAAGATGCTGAGCGTCAAAGTTCAGATCAATGATGATGATCGTGCCGGTGTGATCATCACTCCTTCCGGAACCGGGAATACGGTTCTCGAAGGCGGGTTCACCGATACGTTCGACGTTGTGTTGACTCGGCAGCCGAGCGCGAATGTGACGGTCAATCTTGGTGTGACCAACAGTCAGCTCAGTCTGTCGCAAACGTCGTTAACGTTCAGCGCAAATAGTGCTGATGCGAATGCATGGAACAAGAAGCAGACGATCACCATCACGGCGATCAACGACAGTACGGTCGAGGGGTTCCACACGGATTTCATCACCTATACGGTGGTCAGCACGGACGTTGACCTGGTTCAGCCGCAGGCTCTCTATACAGTGGACGGAGATCCCGACAGGGATGCTTTCAACGATGGGTTGCCGGATGACATTCCGCCGGAGAAACCCCTGTCGTATTTGTTCCTTTCACAGCGGCCTCTGCTGGATCAGGCGATCCAGATCAAGTACGACGCCGATGGCGATGGTGGGCCAGGTGGTTTCGTAAACCTTGCGAAGTACACGAATCAAACGGACAGCGTGCTGCGATATTCCATCACCGGAAACACCCTGGAATTCTTCCGCAACGGCGCTCCGGCTTCGATCAGTGGGACGATTCAGGCGAGCTTCTTCTACAACAAGCCCGGTTACAACGGCGCGCTCGTCAAAGACACTTCTATTGATATCTACGACAACGACGCGCCCGGTGTGATCATCACTCAAAGCGACGGATCCACGGATGTTATTGAGGGCGGCTCTGCGTCAACCTACGACACATACACGGTGATGTTGACGAAGGCTCCCTCCGGGCCTACAACCATCACCATTGACTCCGTCAACACCAGAACAACGCTGGATGGCTTCGCTCGATTCCAGGAACAGGTCGAGGTTTCGACCGACGGCACGACTTTCCACTCTGTTGTCTTCCTGACATTCACAGCGGCGAACGCCCCGCAGACAATCTGGGTTCGCGCAAGGCACGACACAGTTCTGGATGGCAGCGACACCCAGGTCTTCGCTCCCGAAGCGCATACCGTCAGCAAGATTCGTGGGCCTCTCGTCATCGAGGGTGCCGCAGGCGCTGGTTCCCTGAGTCTGCCGGCCCCGCTGATGCTGCCCGGCGAGGTGAATCTCCGCCCCTCGGACGGCGCTGTTCAGGCCTTCACGGCGGGTACCGGGGAAGGCGCGTTCGAATTCATGAACGTTCGCAAGGAAGACCTGCAAGCCCTCATTAACGACGACACGAAGGACTTCGACGCTCTCGCCGACTTCATCGAAAAGACTCTCGAACTGACGGAAGGGCCCGGCACAGGCGTGGTTCTCGATTCAGCCCGGCCGCGGGATCTTTTCGATCGATTCTGGCTGATCAAGGAGATCCAGGCCGTCGCCGGCAATTCCAATATCTGGCGCTTGAAACTTCAGAACCCGAGCATGGTCGATCCGGGGCTTTCGAACGTGATCGCCCCGGTTGCCACGCAGACGAAGTTTGCAATTACCAACCTCAGCGTCAACTTCTTCGTCGATGAGAAGCAATCCGTCGATTACACGACGATATTTGATGAAGACGCGGTCGCGGCCAGGACTGGCCGCTTGACGTCCGCGGATGGCAATGTCCTTTCCTACAACAACGTGAACAACACGATGGTTATCGAAACCGCCGACCTGCAGGCGTTAGCGAAGTTGTTGGGAATCGTGAACCTTAATACTGGCTTCGTGAACAAGAAGATTGAGATCACGGTCGGTAACGGCATTGATCGAGTCTGGACCATCAACACTGTCACAGACGGCGCTGTCGCCGGCACCAAGGTGTTGGGGTTGATCAACGTCAGCGGATCCGGTACGCCCGATGCCCGTAGCGAGTACCGCATTGAAGGCGGCGATCGTAAGGGTCGAATCACCGGCTTCGGCATGGGGCCGAACGTTGTCATCGGGAATGGCGTGCAGCCCGGCGGTATCAGTTACGGCGACATGGAAGTGCTGCTGATGAGCCTGGGCAGCGGTAACGACACCGTTATTGTGGATTACACCACCAACTCCGAAGATCACACGACTAAGCGCGACGGCGACTTCTATACACTCACGACGCTTAACACGGGTGGCGGCAACGACAACATCACCATCGAGCTTCAGGACGGTGATGATGGTGCTCTTGCGCTGAATACTGAAGCCGGCAATGACACAGCGACGGCGACGGGATCCCTCGGAATCGTCATGTTCGGCGGTCTTGGGAACGACACCCTGACCGGCGGCACCGGCGAAGACGTCATCTTCGGCGATACCGGCCGCGTGGACTATCTCAGCAACACCGGTGAGATCGTGACGCGTCTCGGTCATACCGTGCCACAGAGTCCGGTCAATCCACCCGTTGCAGCCGTTGTCAGTTCTGCAACATCGAATACGGTTTCGAACAGCCTTGCAACATTCACTCCAGGATCACTGGTGGGCTTCAAGGTTCAGGTCACGGGGCCGAACGGTCAGGCTCAACTGCGGACGATCACTGCGAACAACGCAACGCAGATCACGGTGGATTCGGCCTGGACCGCGCTGCCGACAACGGACTTTTTCTACCGCATTCTCTTCCAGGCGGCGAACGTGACGATCGACGGCGTCCAACGCGCAACGCTCACGGACGCTCTGGGTAATTTTGAGACGGCTTACGGCGGGCTTGTTGGACTGGGCCTGCAGGTGATTTCTCCGGATGGCCATGTCCAGTTCCGTCAGATCATTTCGAACACCGCAACGCAGCTTGTACTCGACAAACCGTGGGATACGGTCCCCGTCAGTGCAGGACCGGCGAACATAAACTTCTTCTATCGCGTGGCTTCCTATCCGGAAGATCAGACGGATGGTGTGATTCGCGGGCCCCGTGTCGCCTGGTCGATCAACGACTCTGAGGGCGGCAATGACACCGTCAATGGCGGAGGCGGAAGGGATCTGCTCATCGGTGGTGCGGGCAACGATGTGATGCATGGCAATGACGGTATCGACTTCATGATCGGTGACGGCGGCCGATTCGACTTCGTTCCTGTGACAGGCAACGATGGGCCGACGATACTTTCCACTGTTCAGGCGACGGCGCCGGGGATTGGCGGAGTGGACACGATGCACGGCGATGCCGGCAACGACGTTCTCATCGGTGGCGCTGCAGGCGACAACATCAGTGGCGATGCCAATCAGGACATCCTGCTCGGCGATCAGGGCCTGGTCACGCTCGTCAACGGAAACATCGTTTACATTCAGGATCCGGGAACGCCGGGTGACGACTGGTTGACCGGTGGTGACGACTTCGACTTGATCATCGGCGGTCTTGGCAACGACAAGATCAGCGGTCTTGGCGGAGCTGACATCCTTATCGGCGATGAAGGCGAAGTGTTCCTTGCTCTCGATGGCATCACGATCACCAAAATCGATACCAATACGCTCAATCCGGGTCAGGGTGGCACGGACACGATCTTCGGCGGAGACAACGATGACATCATCATTGGCGGCGCCAACGACGACCGGCTTGACGGCGGAAACGATCGTGACCTCATCTTTGGTGACAACGTCACGCTGAACCGCAGTGCGGGTTCCGGAAATGCAATCGATCCAAGATTCCGTACTCTGCTGCCAGGCGCAGCGATTTACGGTCTGGACGGTTCCGCGCAGGTGAACCTCGCGTTCGATGCAATCGTCCCCGCGATCGGCCGGCCGGCATGGGGAGCCGATTGGACAATCATGCTGGATCAAACGCTCATCGCAAGCCACTTTGGAAACGATTACATCGCCGGTGGTGCGCACGATGACGAGATCTTCGGCCAGCTGGGCGATGACACTATCCAGGGCGACGGAACCATAGGCCCTGTCGGGGGAACGGTTCCTGCCAACTTCATCATGCCTTCGATGACCTTTGCGCTTGCGGCCGGCGGCAATCTTGCTGTCGCTCTGCCCACAGCATATGGGGCAACACGCTCGGGGACGCTGACTGTTGTCAGTAGCTTTGAAGGCACCAACGATGGTGACGATTACATCGAGGGTAACGGCGGTAAGGATGTCATCTTCGGAAACCTTGGGCAGGATGACATCATTGGTGGCAGTTCAGATCTCTTCAGTCTAACGACGTCCTCGCTCCGGCCGGATGACGCCGATATCATCTTCGGAGGCGCCGGTGCGGACTACTCGCGGAATAACCTGGGTGACGCTGCCCTTAACGCTGCCGGCGACACCATCATAACGGCTGCAAACGGTCATAGCCGTGATGCCGACATGATCCTCGGCGACAACGGCGACATCTTCCGCCTGGTGAGCGTAAATGGCGCCAGCGCATACCTCGGCTTCACCTACGATGACCTCTACGGTGGCATTCCGAGCATCCCGCGTGCCGCGAAGCTGATCGACTACACACCGGGCGGGCCAGACTTCAGTGCCGCGGCAAACAGCGACATCGGCGCCGCGGATGAGATCCACGGCGAATCCGGAGACGACTCTATCTACGGCATGAAGGGTGCGGACGTTCTCTTCGGTGATGGCCAGGATGACGACATCATCGGCGGCTACGGCAACGATTGGATCTCAGGCGGTACGGGTGACGATGGTGTGGTCGGTGATGACGGTCGCATTTACACGAGTCGCGACGGCCTCACTGAAAACCTGTACGGCATCGCCGCTACAACCCAAACAGAGATCAGCACGCCAGGCAAGATGCAGGTCGCGACCATCAACGTCACCGGGCAGTTGAAGAAGACCGTCAATCTGACGCCGTTCAGCGTGGATCCCAGCTGGCCGGCCGTCAATACAATCGACGAGTTCGGCGGTCCCGACACAGCGGCGACTCATCCTCACAATTCCGACGACATCATTTATGGAGGATGGGGCAACGACTTCCTGCATGGCGGCTCGGGTGACGACGCCATCTCGGGTGCAGAAGCCCTGCAGGCGTTCTTCGATGTTCCAACCAATCCGGGAGACGTACTCGACTACGCCGGCGCCCGCGGCGGCGAGTTTGCGCTCTACGATGAGTTCAATCCACTCGCAAAGATCCTGAATTTCCTGCTGAACTTCAGCGCGACCGAAGGCGTGAAGGTGGGAACGGTGAACGGCACCACCTTCTATAGCGACGGTAACGACGTCCTCTTCGGCGATCTGAGTAATGACTGGCTGGTGGGCGGCACCGGCAAGGACAATCTCTACGGTGGATGGGGTGACGATCTCCTCAACGCGGATGACAACCTGGAAACCAACGGCGGCGCGAATGACGCGCCGGACACGCATACGACGTACGAGGATCGTGCGTATGGCGGAGCCGGCCGAGATGTCCTCATCGGCAACACCGGCGGTGACCGTTTGATCGACTGGGTCGGCGAGTTCAACAGCTACCTGGTGCCGTTCGCTCCGTTCGGAGCTGCGGCTATCAGCAGGACTGTTCAACCTCAGTTGCCGGAGTTCCTGTACGCCCTGTCGCAGAGCGACGGTGCAGATCCAACTCGCGATCTCGACAATTCCCTGCCAGCCAGCGATCCACGCAATGGAGAGCCCCTTGGCGAACTCGGACTGGTCCTTCAGAAGGACTTCGCATGGAAAGACCAGACCGGTGCTCCTGATGACCCGCAGGCGGGCAATATTCCGGGTGGTCCGCGAGACGTTCTGCGAAGTTCGAACTTCAATGACAATCAGGCGCAGGGCTTTGCGCCGGATAGCGGGACGTGGACAGTTACCGGCGGTCGCTACCAGGTATCACCAACTGTTTTAGGTGGAGATGCCGTGAGCGTTTTCTATGTCGACTCGTACCTGCCCAGCTACTTCGAAATGCTGGCCACGATCAATGCTGCCAAGCCGAAGGCCGGCAGCAACGCCAATGCGTACGTCATCTTCGACTACCAGAGCCCGACGGACTTCAAGTTCGCCGGTATCAATGTTTCCACCAACCAGTTGGAAATCGGGCATCGAAACGCTTCCGGCTGGATCGTTGACACACAGACTCCGTTCCCGGGTTCGGTTAAATCTGAGACGGACTACAACATCCTGCTCTCGATCAACGGGACCGTTGCAACAATCACGGTAAACAACACCAGGACTCTGTCTTTTGCCTTCGCTCCACGAGTGGATATCTACGGCATCAGCCACGGCCTGAGCCACGGAATGGTTGGTCTGGGCGCGCAGAATGCTACCGCCCAGATCGACAACGTCTCTGTTCAGATTGTTCCGCCGGTTACGACGGTGAATAAGACGGTGGATTTCAGTGCCGGTACGACCAGCCTGTTCTCGGCGCCGTTGAATGGAAACTGGAATCTCGCGGCCGGCCGCTACGAGGGAAGCGCGACAGCGACCACGCTTGCCATCGATTTGACTCCGCTTCACCTGTCGTGGATGGCCCTGCTCGATATATCCGTCAAGCTGAACTTCTCGGTGGGCGGCGAAGGCGGCATCATCTTCGATCAGTACGGCCCACAGGACTTCAAGTTCGTGACCATCTCTGCCGGTAAGATCACGCTCGGCCATCGCACTGCGAAGGGCTGGTTTACGGATCTCGTCGTTAACAACAGCGCGATAGTGGCAGGCACCGACTATACGCTGGGCCTGAGTCTCAAGGGCACGAGCGTCAGCATCAGCCTTAACGGCCAGTCCGTCGGCGGAAAGGTCTACAACGCCCTCGTCACGGATGGTGGCTTCGGACTTCTGAGCCGTACAGGCACGACGTCGTTCGACACGATCACCGTCAAATCCAATGACCCGAACCTGGACGGCCAGACGTTTGCTCTCACGGCAAAAGCCTCGGAAACGGGAGCTGCAGAGGGCGTCGTCTCAACCGAACTCCTCAATGAATGGTTGGCGAGTCTGGGAACTTCGAGCCTCTTCAGGGACGTCACACTGGTTGCTGTCAATGATCTGCCCGGCGACGCGATCGCCTGGAACGTCGGGGACGGCACAATCCTGATCGAAGCCACTGCCGGTGGCTATGGCTGGTTCATCGATCCCACGCCGGCAGAGAGCAGTGAATTTGTCAGGAACGAAAATGGTCTCATCGCTTCGGAATCGAGCCCGGCATATGGCCGCATGGACTTGCTGACCGCGGTCATGCATGAAATCGGCCATCTTCTCGGCCACGAACACGGCGAGAACGAGCTCATGGAAGCGACAATTGCGCCCGGTGAGCGGAAAACGGACGAGATACCGGCCGCCGCCCCGCGCATTGATTGGTCGATACAATCTTCCGGAGCCGCGTTGACAGCGAACTACGGCCCGACACGAGGGTTTGCCGACTTCCCGGATTTTGCTTACGTGAACTCGCGGAACAACCGCTCCGGGTCGGAGTTCAATCCGAAGAAGAAACGTGGCCTGTGGTCCGATGGAGACGATTCCTGCAGATCTGAGGAAGTCTCCTGGCTGGTTGAAATTTAGTAGCCACAGGTGGGTCCAAAAGTGAATCAGGGACGACTATTTCACTAACACGAAACCTTTGGATGGTTGGCTGTCGTTGACGAATCGCAGGTTGTTGCCGAGTTTGAAGAAGCCCTCGTCGTCGAACGCCTGGCGCGTTAGATCCAGACGCCGCCAATACCCAAAGGTGAGGTTGGGGCCGCGAAGGCGTGCTTCGAAACTGCCGGCTCCAGTCGGAACAAGCTTCATCTCGACTCCCGGCGCGGGCACTCCAACGTGGCCGCGCTGATCCGATTCCTCTAATCCAAACAGTGCGTGCGATGCGGTCTCCGTCGATCCGAGCCCGGTAAGCAACAAGATGCGTTCCCCGCACTCGTTCATGGCAATCTTATCCAGTTCATCCCAGACCTTCTGAGACGGGCTGTCACCGGCGTAATAGAGGAGTTTCAATCGGCTGAAGAAGCGCTTCCGGAGCGACGCATCATCACGCAGTTGTGGGATAAGGAATTCAAATGCCTTCGGCACGTTCCAATACATCGTGGGTGCAATCATTTTCAGTGTGTGGACAGTTTCCTCAAATGATCCTGACTCCGGCTGGCCGCGGTCGATGTAGAGCGACCCGCCGTTGTAAATGACCAGGCCAAGATCGGCATTTCCGCCAAACCAGTGACTCCAGGGCAGGCAATCGGCGATGACGGGCGGTCCGTCTGAGAGAAACTGGAAACACGCGCGCGCCATCTCCTGACTGCTGGCCCACATACGATGCGTGTTGATCACGCCCTTGAGAGTGCCGGCCGGTCCCGGGGTGAAGAGGATCTTGAATACGGTGTCCGCATGGACGCGCGAATATGCCACGTCGAGAGACTCGTTGGGCTCTGTGTTGACGAGGTCGCCGAAGTGCGTCGCGCCGGAAATCGGATTCATATTCACGACAAGCTCGGCAGAGGGCGGCAGGACCGCGCGGACTGCCGTCTCGTACTTCGCACCGTCAGAGACGTACACCATACCCGGTCCGAGAAGTTCCATGATCTGGCGGAGTTCTCTGAAGTCGCTGGAGGCAAGTGAGTGGGCCGGGGAGACCGGAGAGTACGGCACTCCCGCATACATGCAGCCGATACCCAGGAGCGCATGCTCGATCTCGTTCTCCGAAAGAATCACGACTGGACGTTCGACCGACAATCCACGATTGAGGACTGCCTGGCCAATGCGTCGCGCAAAGAACTGGGCTTCCGCATACGTGACGTTGCGCCATCCAAACCTTTGTTCTCTCTGCGCCAGGAAAGTTCGATACGACGCGTGGCGCGCCCAATGATCGAAGGGCTCCGTCATTCTCTCCGGATATGGGCCGAGCGGGTGGGGGGACCGAACGAGGATGGAGCCGTCCGTCCGCCGATCCACGACAACGTCAGTGGGACCCAGACGGACTTTGCGATACGGGAGGCGAGAGCTCATGAACTTCCGAAACGTTTTTCCTGCTCTGCATCCCAGCTTGCGAACGTGCGGCCGCCTTCGGCGAGTTGGCGAAGGAGGTGTGCGGGTTCCCAGAAATCCGCGTGAGTGCGGTGAAATGCCATGATCCGTTCGAGGATCTTGTTCAGGCCCACGGTGTCGGCATACCACATCGGGCCGCCGCGATAACCCGGGAAGCCATAACCGGAGAGGTAGATCGTGTCGATATCGGCTGCCCGCAACGCATAGCCTTCCTGAAGAATGCGCGCGCCTTCGTTGATCATGATGTACAGGCAGCGTTCGAGGATTTCCTCAGCCGTGATACCGCGCTGCGGGATACCCGCATTCTGTGACGTCTCGCGAATCAGGCTTTCGACCTCAGGATCGGCAATCGGCTTACGGTCCTCACCATAGCGATACCAGCCGGCATTGGTTTTTTGACCGAGCCTGCCGATCTCATAGAGTTTGTCCGTCATCAATGGCTTGCGAACGCCGGGTTTGTCGAGATGCTTGCGCTCCTGACGCACCCGCCACATGACGTCAATGCCGCCCATATCGTCTACCGCAAAGATTCCCATTGCCATGCCGAAGTCGTAGAGGGCCTTGTCAACAGCAGCCGGCGTGGTGCCCTCTTCAACAAGGAACTGCGCCTCGCGCATGTAGGGAATCATCATGCGGTTGCCCACAAATCCCCAGCAGTTGCCGACAACAACCCCGACTTTACCGAGTTTCTTTGCGAGGGCTTGCGCCGTAGCCACAATCTCCTTGCTCGTCTTTGCGCCTCTCACAATTTCCACCAGGCGCATGATGTTTGCGGGGCTGAAGAAGTGGAGGCCAATCACTCGTTCAGGCCGAGAAGTCGCAGATGCGATTTCGTCGATATCCAGAGTCGAGGTGTTGGATGCAAGAACGCTTGCCGGGCCTGCGACGCGATCGAGTTCAGCGAAGACCTGTTTCTTGAGGGTCATGTTCTCGAAAACCGCTTCGAGGACCAGATCCGCATCCTGGAATCCGTCATACGTGAGTTGTGGATGAATCAGCGCGATGCGCTGCTCGACGACTTCCGGTGTGAAGCGTCCGCGCTGTATCGACACCTCGTAGTTTTTCCGAATTGCGGCCATTCCCCGATCCAGCGCGGCCTGGTCGCTATCGCGGAGGATGACGGGAATACCGGCGTTCACGAGCGCCATGGCGATTCCACCACCCATCGTTCCGGCCCCAACGATCGCCGCTTTCCGGATTTCGAGAACTTTCGTGTCCTTCGGGATGTCCGGAATCCTGGATACGCCGCGTTCCGCGAAGAACGCGTGAATCAGGGCGCGGGATTCGTCCGATGCGAGACACCGGTCGGCAATTTCCTTCTCCTTCGCGAGGCCCTGTTCCCAGGGAAGCGTTGCCGCAGCCTCAATGGCTTCGATGACGGCGAGAGGGGCTTTCATGTTGCGACGAATCTTCGCCGCCTGAGCGCGGCCTGCCGCATAGAGCGGGGCATTTGTTTCAGGAGATCCGAGTTTCTCGACCCGATCCCGTGTTCTCGGATGTGGTCCGCGTGCAGCCATCTCACGAGCGAAGGCGATGGCTCCCTTTCGAAGGTCCCCTTCGATGATGCGATCGATGAGGCCTAGGCGAAGCGCCTCCGGCGCTTTGACAGGCTTTCCGGACACGCACATGTCCACCGCAGCGGCGACGCCGACGAGACGCGGCAGGCGCTGAGTTCCCTCGGCACCTGGAATGATTCCGAGGTTCACCTCGGGCTGTCCCATCTGCGCGTCGGGCGCTGCAACACGATAGTGCGCCGCCATCGCGATTTCCATGCCGCCACCGAGCGCCGTGCCGTGAAGCACGACAACTACAGGTTTTGAAAAGTTTTCGATCTTTTCCAACAGGTCATGGAGATAGAGCCGCCCGCCCTCTCCGCGCGCTGCCTGCTCCAGAAGTTTGATGTCGGCGCCGGCAATAAAGGTTCGACCTGCAGCGGCGATCACTACAGCTTTCAGCGATGGCTCCTGGCTCAACAGATCAAACGCGCCGAGGAGGCCTTCATGGACATCCAGGCCTATGGCGTTAACGGGAGGATTATCAATAATGATGACCGCGATGCCCGGGCTGTCGTCCGGGCGCTCCAGCTTGATGACGTTGTTCATAACGCTCCGTAGTTTGACATAGACTGCGGGATTCCGGACGGAGCGTTTGCAGGTAAACTTCTCTGATGCAAATCGAAAACCTTATTGCGATTGATACCCACGTTCATATCGAGCCGGACTCGCGCGATACTGCTGCCGATGATGCGGCTCGCAAGTACTTTGGAGAGACGGGGCCGGCGTTAAGCCGACAGGAGCTTGTTGACTACTACCGGTCGCGGAAGATCGGCTGCGTCGTGTTTTCCGTCGATGAGCGGATGACCGGAAGGAAGCAGGTTCCCAACGAGGAAGTCCTCGCTCTGGCAAAAGCCAATGCCGATGTGCTGATCGCGTTCGCAAGCGTTGACCCGACGCGTGGCGCCGAGGCCGTTGCCAGCGCGGAGCGGTTGATCGCTGCCGGCGTTCGGGGCTTCAAGCTCCATCCGCCGCTGCAGAAGTTTCGCGCGAACGATCGCATTGCGTACCCGTTCTATGAGGTTGTCGCCGCGGCAAAATTGCCTGTGATTTTCCATACGGGCCACAGCGGTATTGGAACCGGCATGCCCGGTGGCGGGGGCGTCCGCCTGAAGTATGGCAGTCCGATGGATATGGATGACGTGGCCGTGGATTTCCCGGATATGCCGATCATTCTCGCGCACCCGTCGTTCCCGTGGCAGGACGAGGCAATCTCCATTTGCCTGCACAAACCTCAGGTCTACATCGATCTTTCCGGCTGGTCGCCAAAGTACTTCTCGCCGGTGCTCGTCCAATATGCCAACACACTTCTGAAGCACAAGATGCTCTTTGGATCGGATTTTCCGCTCATCAAACCCGACCGGTGGATGGCAGACTTCGAGAAGATCGCTATCCGCGATGAAGTGAGACCAATGATCCTCAAAGACAACGCCGTCAGGTTGCTGGGGCTTGGGAAATAGGGAGAAAGAAATTTGAAAATGGAAAGTCCTGCATGTGGATCCCTCATCCGGCCCTTCGGGCCACCTTCTCCCCGAGGGAGAAGGTAAACCCGCAGGTCGTTCCCTCTCCCTCCGGGAGAGGGTGGCCCGAAGGGCCGGGTGAGGGACCCACATGCAGGACTTTCCGTTTTCAAATTTCCTCTCTTCACGCCCCCTTTCTCTTTTCTCTCCACACCCTCTTGACCGCCCACCCTTCCCCTAAATAAATTTATAAGCGGTTTGTCTCAACATTTTCGGGAGGTTTCATGAGAGCGACTGTGCTGAGCTTCGTATTTGCAGTGGCGCTGATGACGCCGGGTGTATCCAGCGCTGCCGACATCAACGACATCGCGGGAACCTGGTCAGGGAACTGGACCCCCAAGGGCGGGATCATTGACGCGGTGACCGTGGAGTTTCGCGTGGAAAGCGGCAAGGTGTCCGGGAAGTTTCGAACTCCCGTGGCGATGGATTTAACGAAGGTCACCTTCGATCCAAAGACCGGTGCCGTATCGTTCGAAGCGACAGACGCGAAGGCGGGAAAAGCCTATAAGGTAGACGCCAAACTCACGGGCAACGACATCAAAGGCACGATGACCGTTGGCACGACACCCGGCGAGGTCCTGCTGATCAAGTGGACCTACATTCCGCGATAAATCCAACAGTCAGTTCCAGGACGTCAACTGCTTCGCGATCTCGGGCCAGCGCTCTGCAATCGCGTCTCGGATCTGTCTGCGGATTCGCGACTGTTCGCTTCCTGGCCACACCTCGAGCACGAGGCGTGATGCCTCGTCCAGTTGTCCGCAGTAGATCTGTTGCAGCACGATGTTGGTTGCGGCGAGACGCGTGTCTTCTCGATCTTCGGGCCGGCCGGCGTCAAGCCGCGAGTCGATTTTTGCCTGGCGTGTCAGGATTGCGAGTTGTCCGCGGAGACTGCCGGGACCCTGAAGCTCTCCAGCCAGCATCGGCTTGCAGTAGTCCGGAGTGACGTCAACGAAACCACTCGGCCGGAATTCGTGAACCGTCTTAACGGTCGAAACGTCCGCGGCGCTCTGAGCAAGACCTTCAAAGACGGCTGAGGTCCAGATCAAAGCTCTTCCTGGCGTGGTCTGGAAATCAAACGTGGCTGGAGGCAGTTTCAGAAGCAACCGTGGCATCGGCCCAAGAGAAATCACCGGATACTCCCAAGTACCGCGCGTTCCCCCGGCGGTATCGACGGCGACAACGATATCCGGTCGGCCGTCGTTGTCGATGTCGCGCCCTGTTGCAGGATCGATTCTGATATTGAATCCTCGATCCTCGAAGATCGTTTTTCCGCTACGGTCACGAACAGAGACTTCGCACGTTTGCCTGAGCTCATTGGCAGGAACCGTGCGAATGATGACGGATCCGACGCCGGTCAGGACTCTGGTACCGTTATTGCTCGTACCCGATTGGCGACACTCGAAGTCTTCCTGCGGAGGCGGGGACTGAGCGCAAACTGCCTCAGCGAGGATTAGAAGCAGGACAGACGTGGTCATGGGCAACCACCTGCGTTGGTACACATTGCGCCTTTCAGGACAGGTTCGACAACCCCATCTTGCTCATGGAGCTGCGCAGTTTCAAGGGATTGTTGGGTTCAGTCGAGGGCCGAAAGCGCCGCCTAAATGCGTTTCTCGTTAGCTTCTGCCGTTTCCTCATGGCATGCGTACTCCGGCAACGGCCCTTCGGTCCTGACCCAGCGCGCCGCGGCGCTCCACGGTTGCATCCAGACTGGATCGTCGATGGTGAACTCGTACTGCAGGGTGTTGTCGTCGATACGCCTGAATCGCTCGGTAAGTTTCAGCTTCTCGCTGCTCATTGGCTGAAATGGATTGTGCCCGCTGTAGTTTGCAGTTTCAACGATCAGCGTCTCTCCGTCCCAGTAACCGCGAGAATCTCCGAACCGTTGCGTGATGTTGCTGTCGAGATGCGGACGATTATCAATGGGAATCAGTCGTACGTCGTGCATCAGTTCCTGAAGGATCATGACGTATCCCTGGCCCTGCACGATTTGAAGATTGCTGTTGTAGCTCGGAGAGAGAGTCGGTGGCTCCTCAGAGTTCCACAGGATGCAGCGCGAATCAAAGTCATGTCCGCGCACAGACTGCCGGGCCGCGAGGTCGGCCTCCCGCTTTTTGCCCTCAGCCGACAAGGGAGGGATGACGCCTTCAGAACTGGTGATCATGGGCACGACAGCGGTCCAATAGCCCTGAAGATCAGATTGCCCATCCGGAGTTTTCTGAGTCCACGACGGCGGTTTTACGGCTTGAGTGGGTTGGGCCGGCGCGGTGGGCCGAGTCGGTTGAGCCGGTTGAGCCCGTCGCGTCTGTGTTCCACCGCGGGCCTGAGCGAAGGTCCCCCGCGTTGTGCCCAGGGTTGCCAACGCAAGAGTGGCCGCGACGCAGAGCGGGCGCAATCGACTGTTCATTCAGAACCTCCCTGTGGCCCTTGAGCGGCCGGTGCACTACTTCGTGGACTGCTTGCCTGGCTCCCCGTACAGTAATCCCTCGGCAAACTGAGCGCATTTGAAATCCAGGATCTGGGCGGACTTATCGACGCGCCGATAAAGAGGCACGCTGATCTTCCATGCGCGAGTGAACACATTGGGATCTTCAATCGCGGCTTCATAGTTCAGGATGTCCGCGCTCCGAACCGATATGCGCTCGATCACTTTCAAGTCGCCGCTGTGGAAATTGCCGGCACGGTCGAACCACGTGCGCTCGTCGAGACCGGTTGTTTCGATGACGAGCGTATTTCCTTCCCAGTGGCCATTGGACCAACCCATCCAGCTGGTGGCAGGTGCGGGTTTCTGATCGCTCATGTAGACCGATCGAACCGCTCCCGCATATTGGAAGACCATCATGATGAACTCGGTGCTCTGAACGATCTGGAAGGGCTGCGGCAAATACATCGCCCGGGGGACTCCGGGCAAATAGCATCGGGCTTCCGGATCCTGGCTGGTTCGGTTCCTGTAGTTTTCGGCTCGTTTGGCCAGCGCATCCGATTTGTAGGGAATCGGGCCGTTTTCAACGATGCCTGTTCCGGGGGGAACGGCGTTAATAGCGCCGAGTTGGGGAACCGTGCCGAAGTCCGCGGCGTGCGGCTCGATGTTCCAGTTGGGCCCGTCAAGCGCTTGCCAGATTCCATTGAGGTCGGGCCGGCCATCCGCGTTGCGCGGGGCAACGGTGGTCGGAGTCGTGGGTTGTGCGCCCCCTCGGCCTGCGGGCGTAGTGCCGCGCTGGCCGGACAAGGGAAGAACCAGAAGAGTGAGGCCGAGAGTAACTAGAATGAAAGATCGGATACGGTGCTTCATTGCGGCTCCGAGAGTAACTCGGGGACACAGGCACCCAAATCTTCGTGAAATAAAATCCAGTCTTACGGCATCAAACGGTGCTTCTTGAAGAACTGCCACATCACGCCCGTGGTATCGATTTCCACTTTCGTCCACGTGTGGCCCAGGCCGTCAATACGGATGATCTGGACCTCGGCGCCATCGCGGCAACCGTCGTAATGCATGGTGGACAAGGGGCCTGCAGGGTCGTCCAGGATGACGTCGGAGCCGCAACCGTTGTGCTTGCCCCAACCGGCGAGTGCCTCTGGAACGCTTTCCACCCACTCTGCGCCTCGGCTTGCCACATGTCCGTCGTAGGTGTTTTGCGGGTCGGCCAAACCGTGGAATGTCAGGACCGGAATGGGACGTCCCGCGCAGGGAGCGGGCCAACGAAGTCCTGAGACTGGCGCAATCGCCGCGATCCGACTGCCGAGTTTGCACGCGAGGAGCGACGACATGCGCGCACCTCCCGAGAAACCTGTGGCATAGACACGGGAGAGATCCGTACACAACTGCGCAACCACGTGATCGATCACATCATTAACATAGGCAACGTCGTCGGCTCGCTTGTCGTCGATGGGGAAATTCCACCGTCCGCCCTCGGCTTGAAGACTTGCGACCGCGAATCCCTCCCGCGCGGCCACATCCTCAAAGCCGCTGGTTCGAGCCTGGCCGGCCGACGTCCCTCCACTCGGGTGAAGATCGAGAACAAGAGGTAATCGTGCGCGTCCGTCATAGGCGGGAGGGACAAACAGCCTGTAGGAGCGTGGCCGCTGTCCAGACGTAAGCGCCTGCTCCTGTACGCCTGCCGCATGGGGCAAATTGCATGATGCTGGCGCTGCCGGGCCGCGCTGCGCCTGCAGAATCGAGGAAAGGCACACAATCACGACGACAGCCGCCACAACCGATGACACGCGCATGACAACCCTCCTGATGTTTCCTCAAATTTATATAGTGTGTTCGCGACTGCGAACAACGACTTTCTAACCGACAGTGGATCGAATATACAATGCCCAATCATGCCGCCCCCCTAAGGAGACAATCTCATGAGATTCGTCCGGAATGCTTCCATCGTGATCTGCTCCACATGCGTTGCCTGCGCTCTTACTGTCGCCCAGGCACCAGCCACGTCGCAGAACGAAGGCCGGCCCACAATCGAACAGCTGAGACAAACGGTGTCGCGTCTGCGAGGGAATCGCATCGAGACCCCGAACAACTACGAGAAACTGACGCCGCAGCAGAGAGCCTATGCGGAAAGTATTCTGAGCGGCCCGCGTAGCGACATCTCAGGTCCGCTTGGTGTCATGATGGTCACCCCGGAGTTGGGCGATCTTACTCAAAAGGCCGTAGCCTATGCGCGCTTCGCCGGTCGCGAAGGATTTTCGAGCGTGCCGCCGAAACTGAATGAGCTCGCGATCCTCGTCGTTGCCAAACACTGGTCGGCCGAATATGTCTGGAACGCCCATCACACGGCGGCTGTGCGGCTCGGCATCCCTTCCGAGGTGGTTGAAGCGATCCGTGTCGGAAAGCGTCCGGCGGTCATGGAAAAAGATGTTGAAGCGGTGTACAACTTCGCGACCGAATTTATGGCCAGACGGGAAGTCAGCGATGCCACGCTTGCCGTTGTGAAGAGCGCGCTTGGGGGCGACCGCGGCGCCGTGGACCTTGTCGGTACGATGGGGCTCTACCAGATCTCATCCATGATGGTCTCGCTGGACCAGACCCCGCTTGCGCCCGGAACCAAACCGTATTTTCACTAAACGCGATACCTGATTCTGTCGGATTACAATTACCACCATGACCCGGCCAACCACAGACGTGGATTCCCTTTTCACACTGCCACTCTCTGAATTCACGTCGGCGCGAAATGCGCTGGTCAAGCAATTGAAGCAGGCCAAACGCGCTGATGATGCAGAGAAGGTGAAGGTCATCCCCAAGCCATCGATTTCGGCATGGGTCGTCAACCAGCTCTATTGGAATCACCGACACGAGTTTGACCGCTTGCTTGATGCCGGCCGGAACCTCGCGCAGGCGCAGGTCTCGCAACTGACGGGAGCCGGAACCGACCTGCGCGGGCGAATCGCAACCCGACGCGAGGCCATCTCCACGTTAATGCAACTGGCAGATGTTCTGTTGCGCGAAGCTGGTCATGCTGGGACGCCGGAAACCTTGCGGCGAATCGAGGCAACGCTGGACGCCCTGTCCACATCCAACGCAATTTCAGGCGCCGCCAGGCCTGGCCGCCTGACGGAAGATGTCGCGCCGCAGGGTTTCGAGTCCCTTGCAGCATTGATCCCCACGGATGCTCCCGCAGCTCGTCGAGACAAGGACATTCCAGACGAGGCGGCTCTCGCCGCCGGCAAGCGGAAGGATGCCGCAGCCGGCGTGGATGCGAAGGAGAGCGAACTCCGTCAGGCGGAAGAAAAACTTGCGAGAGCAAGAGCCGCTGCGGATGAGGCGCTCCGCCACGCGCAGGCGCTCAAAGTCGAAGCCGAAAGAGCGGAGAAGAACTTGCGCGACGTCGAGGCTGCCCTTCAGCAGGCCCGCGCGGAGCTTCATCGACTCGAGAATGCCTAGGCTGTCGAATCGTCTTATCGCGATGTTTCCGATCTGCAGCAGTTTCGAGGAAGCGAGCCGCCCGATGAGCTCGGAAACCTTATCGCGTCGAGCGGTCTCCGTTGGCTTTCCTTACGCTTTTCCTGGCGGGTCTCGCCCTGAACCTTACGCCCTGCGTCTATCCGATCATCCCTATCACCATTGGTTTCTTTGTAAAGCAGTCGGCCGCTCAGGGTAAGGCTCGCTTGAGCCGGGCCGCTTCTCATGGCGACAACGATGAAGTTAAGAAGGAAGCATCACGGTTCCTTGCCCTCAAGCTCGACCTTACAAGTCTGGATCCGAACGCTGAAGCCGCTCGCGCAAAGGAGCGCTTCCAGATCAAGGGCGTTCCGACGATCGTGTTTCTGAATGCTGAGGGCAATGAACATGCGAATCTGAAACTGACCGGCTTCGAGAAGGCTGGCCCGTTTCTAGAGCGGATGAAACAGGTGCCTCGTCGTTTCCCGTAGCGCGAGTAGTCTGCCCGGGAAACTCCTTCAGCGGACAGTGCTTCCGAATTCGGTCAACGTCACCGAAACTCCTTGACTGAAAACACGCGGCGCCTGATGCTTTGGCATACTTTTTCGACATTTAGTGGAAAACTCACGGAGCAGGTATGACATCGACAAAGACGATTTATGTAAAGGCTTGCCTGGTGACGCTTGCCTTGTGCGCAGGTCTCTCCTCGCTCGCTTTGGCCCAGGGCGATAAATACGAAGCCCGATTGGCACCGGCGCCACCGTTGGGATTGCGGGGTGAGCGAGGTACCGATCGCCCAACGCCAGCGAGCTATGTCGCTGGCCTCGGTAAGGCGGTCGCAACACTCAGCGGCAGGAAACTGACGGTTAGCGGATCATTCGACAAGATGGCATCTCCAGCCACAGTCGCGAAAGTGGGTTTGGGACTGGCGCCGGGCGCCCGCCTCGACCTTCTCTGGGATCTGACGATCACGAAGGCGCCGCAAGGCACACCGGCCGGCACCAGCGGGACGATTGCGGGTTCGATTGATCTGACACCGGCTCAGGTCGATGCATTGAAGAAGGGCAAACTCTACGTTCAAATCAATAGCGAAGGCGCACCCAACGGCCATCTGTTGGGCTGGCTGTTGAAATAGGGGGAATTATGGTAGGTGCGAAGAGACAAGTCTTATTGGTGTTGGCCGGGCTCGCGATGTCGGGTGTGTTGACGGCGGCACAGCGAGGCGGCGCGGGCGGACAGGCGCCCGCCGCCGGTGGACAGGTTCCTGCGGCCCCGGGCCGTGGGGGCGGCGCACGCGGAGCGGCGGGAGCTGCCGGAGGAGACGCTCAGGATGCTGCGGGAGCACGCGGAGGACGCGGTGGAGCCGCGCAAGACACAACGCCCGTCGGAGTCACCATCGCCGGAGACGTTCCAAACTATGTTTCGGTGACCGATGACATGCTGAAGAATCCCGATCCCGGCGACTGGCTGATGATCCGTCACGACTATCACGCGACAAATTCCAGCCCGCTGAAAGAAATCACTCCTGCGAATGTCAAAGACCTGCAGCTGGTTTATATGCACCCGATGCGTGAAGGCGGAACAAATCAACCTGCGCCTATCGCTCACAACGGGATTATCTATCTCGCGAACACGCAGGGCATTCTTCAGGCGATCAACGGCGTGACCGGCAAGATCATCTGGGAGACCAAGGTCCAGGGAACCATTGCGCCTCGCGGAATCGCGATTTATCAGGACAAGATCCTCTTCGCAAATGGCAACAACGTATCCGCTGTCGATGCCCGTAACGGCACGGCCGTCTGGGCAACAAACATCGGCCATGGCAATTCGAGCGGTCCCATCGTCGCAAAAGGCAAAGTCATCGAAGGCATGGGAGGCTGTGCACAATTCAACGTGGACAGCAGGTGTTATCTGAGCGCCTACGACGCGGCGACCGGAAAGGAAGCCTGGAGGTTCTACACCACGGCCATGACCGGCGAGGAAGGCGGCAACACCTGGGGCAACCTGCCGGACAAGATGCGCGTTGGAAGCGAGATGTGGATTACGGGCAGCTATGATCCCGTGCTCAACCTCACGTATTGGGGAACCGCGCAAGCCAAGCCGTGGATGACCCTGACGCGGGGTACTGAAGATGACGCGCTGTTCAGCAGCTCGACCCTTGCGATCAATGTGGACACCGGCAAGAAGGCGTGGCATTTCCAGCATGCTCCCGCAGAGGCGCTGGATCTCGATGTCGTGTTCGAGCGCGTCTTGGTAGACAGCGGTGGAAGAAATCTCGTTTTCACAATCGGCAAGGACGGCATCCTCTGGAAGCTCGATCGCAAAACCGGACAGTACCTGGGGCACAAGGAAACCGTCTTCCAGAACGTCTGGGAGAGTTTCGATCCGAAGACGGGCCGACCGAAGTATCGCGACGATATTCTGCATGAAGATCTCGGGAAAGCCGTGGATGGTTGCCCGACAAGCGCCGGTGGACACAATTGGCCGGCTATGAGCTATCACCCCTCGACGAACACGATCATCTCGCCGCTCGTGCAGGCTTGTCAGGTGATGGTGCCCCAGGCTTTCAATCCGAACGCTACAGCAGCCGGCGCAGGAGCCTCACGCTCCTTCTATGAAAGCCCGGGCAGCAACGGCAACGTCGGTAAACTCGCGGCGTTCGACGTGAATACCCTCAAGGAAGTATGGAAGCTCGAACAGCGCGCTCCCTTTATGACGTCGGCTCTGACCACAGCCGGCGGGCTGGTGTTTGTCGGAGATCGCAATCAGGAGTTCAAGGCGGTCGATGCGAAGACCGGCAAGGTGCTCTGGACTCAGAAGCTGGCGACGGCCGTGCAGGGATTCCCGATTTCGTTCTCTGCAAACGGCAAGCAGTACATCGTCGTGACGACAGGTAGAGGCGGTGGAAGCCCATGGCTGGTTCCGGACACGATCACTCCGGAAATCAATCCTCCCGCGACCGGCTCCAATATGTACGTCTACGCGCTGCCGGACAAAAAGTAGGGGGGCGCAAGTTCAGGATCCCTCATCCGGGCCCCTTCGGGCCACCTTCTCCCGGAGGGAGAAGGACGATCCGCCGGTCATTCCCTCTCCCACCGGGAGAGGGTGCCCCCAAGGGGCGGGTGAGGGATTTAGACTTGAAGGAGTTCATCAGCATGAAGCCGATAATCGCCGGCATCACCACTATCCTCGTCGGCCTTACCTCCATTCCCGCATTTGCTCACCACTCAATGTCCGCAGAATTTGACACATCGAAGACTGCAGCGATCACGGGCACGATCTGCAGCGCCGAACTTAGCAATCCCCACAGCTATATTTACGTTCACGTCAAGCTTGCCAATGGCCAGTCGGAGACCTGGAAGCTGGAGTTGCCTGGAGCCGCCCGAATGACGAGCCAGGGCGTTGCCAAAGAAACCTTTAAGGCCGGCGATGCCATCACGATCCAGGCCTATCCTTCAAAGACCCCGGCCGCCGGCAATGCTACGCAGTCCGCAATTTATTCAGCCTGTACGGCATCTCCCGCAAACGCTCTGAGGGTGGGTCATGTTCGTAAGGCTGCGCTGTCCAGCGGCAAGCACTTGACGGTCAGCGACGTCTGGCCGGAAACGGTTACGGTCCGCCAATAGCATTGACTATACTTTTGAATCCAGATAAACACTTTCGCTGAAAAACAAACGGTTTGGAGGACTTGGTGATGACGCGACGGCTTCAACTGATCCTGGGCGCTCTGGTGATCACTCTGCTGGCGATCCTCCCCATGCTCGCGCAACAGGGAGCAAAGGGTGGGGAGTGGAAAGCTTACGGTGGCGATGAGGGCAGCACACGCTATCAACCGCTCGAGCAGGTTACCCGCGAGAACATTCAGAACCTTCGCGTGGCTTGGGTCTGGAAGTCGGACAGCCTTCTGCCAAATCCCCAGGCAACCAGCGAAACCACACCCATCATGGTGAATGGCCGCATCTTTTTCTCCATGGATCAGAAGCGATTCATCGTTGCTGCCGATGCAGCCACGGGAGAGACGATCTGGGTTTACCGCCCCGATGAAGGCGCACGCTTCGATGGGGCGCCCCGAAAGATCCATCGCGGCGTGTCTTACTGGACTGACGGTAAGGGGGATGAGCGCATCGTCTTTGCCACGCCCGGATTTAACCTCATCGCGCTGAACGCCAAGACCGGCGCGCCTGTCACGACCTTCGGAACCAACGGCGTCGTGGACATGATGAAAGACCTCGACATCGACTTCAAAGGCGATCCGAACGGCAAGATCGGAAACAGTTCGCCCGTCGTCATTTCAAATGATGTCGTCGTCGTGGGGCCTGCTCATCTGCGTCCAACACGAACCAACGTGAAGGGCGATGTGCTCGCCTACGATGTGCGCACCGGCAAGAAGAAGTGGATCTTCCACACGATTCCTCGGAAGGGTGAGCCCGGCTATGAGACGTGGCTGAACGGCTCCGGCGAATACACGGGAAGCGTCGGCGTGTGGGGGCCGTTCTCGGCTGATCCGGAACTCGGCAACGTCTATCTGAACACCGAAGCTCCAACGAACGATCTCTATGGCGGCGCGCGTCCGGGGGCGAATCTCTATTCGGACAGCCTGATCTGCCTCGATATCCAGACAGGAAAGATGAAGTGGTATTTCCAGATGATCCATCACGACATCTGGGACTACGACTCTCCGCCGCATCCGATCCTTCTCGATGCAACGATCGATGGCGCACGCCGAAAGATTGTTGTCCAGTTAACGAAGCAGGCATTTGCGTATGTATTCGATCGCGTGACGGGAAAGCCCATCTGGCCGATTGAAGAGCGCCCTGTGCCGCAGACGGATCTGAAAGGTGAATGGTCTTCGCCAACTCAACCTTTCCCGACCAAGCCGCCCGCCTTTGATCGACAGGGCATCACACCCGACGACCTGATCGATTTCACGCCGGCATTGAAGGCCGCAGCGCTGCAATCCCTCGAAGGATTCAAGATCGGTCCGATCTACACACCGGCTGTCCAGGTGACAACCGGACCGAATGCCGTCAAAGGAACCATTCAGGTTCCGGGTTATGGTGGCGGCGCGAACTGGCAATCCGGCGCTGCCGATCCCGAGACCGGATTTGTGTACGTGGGATCGAACACGAGCCCAACGGGCATTGGCAACACCCCGAATCCCAATGCCGGGACCAGTCCGGATGTTGCGGACTACAACCAGGCGACGGCCGGCGTGCCTAGAATCCAGAATCTGCCCTTGCTGAAGCCTCCTTACGGCCGCATCACCGGTTACAACATGAACCAGGGAACGATCGCGTTCACGATTCCCAACGGGGACACGCCGGCAAATATCAAACAAGCGCTTGAAGCTGCGGGAGTGAAAGATATTCCGCCGACGGGATCGCCATCGCAGGCGCATCTGCTGGTGACGAGGAATTTTCTTTTTGCGACCGAAGGTTCAGGCGGAGCCGCGATTCTCCATGCCTATGACAAGAGAACCGGCGCACCGCTGTGGCAGGGAGCCATGCCTGCCGGACCGGCATCGGGCATTCCCATGGCATACGTCTATCAGGACAAACCGTACATCGTGCACGCCGCGCGTGGTCCGCAGGGCAGCGGAGCCCAGCTTGTTGCCTGGACGATTGCGCCTCCGGCTCCTGCCGGCGGTCGCGGCGGTGGCGCGCGTGGCGGTGGCGGCGGTCGGGGTGCCGGAGCCCCCGGAGCAGCGCCTGCCGGTCGGGGCGCTGGTGCACCCGGCGGTGCGCGTGGTGGAGCTCCAGCTCCTGCCGGCGAACCGCAGTAGGGGTTTGCGAACTACATAAATCCCTCATCCGGCGCTTCGCGCCACCTTCTCCCGGAGGAAGAAGGACGATCTTCAGGGCTTCCCTTCTCCCTCCGGGAGAAGGTGGTCCGAAGGGCCGGATGAGGGATTGCGTTTACTCTAATCACTCTCCCCTTTTTCTTTTCTTCCCGCCACCAGACGGTATATACAATCCGCTAACAATTCACGGCTTCACATCAAATCCTGGAGGAACGGCGATGACTCGACGGCTTCTGAAGGTTTTTTATGTCCTTCCGATCCTTGCCCTGGCAATTCTGCCAATGGTTGCCCAACAAGGCGCGAAAGAAGGGCAGTGGCGGGCGTATGCGAGTGAGACCGGCAGCACCGGGTACTCTCCTCTGGACCAGATCAACCGGGACAACGTCAAGAACCTCCAGGTTGCGTGGAGCTGGAAGTTCGACAATTTCGGCAACACCAATACCGAAGTCACGCCGATTATGGTGAACGGGGTTCTCTATTTCCCGTTGAGTCCCTCGCGAACCATCATTGCAGCGGATGCCGGGACAGGCCAGACGTTATGGACGTACAGGCCCCCGCAAGACGAGCGTGAAACTCGCGCAGCCCGCACGTATGCGCGCGGGGTGGCGTTCTGGAGCAACGGAACCGACGAAAGAATCGTGACGATCACTCCCGGGTTCCGGCTTGTCTCGCTGAACGCGAAGACGGGTCTGCCCGTCCCCAGTTTCGGCAACAACGGCTCCGTCGATCTGTTTGAACAATTGGATCTGGATTACAAAGGCGACGTCATCGGACGCATCGGTAACAGCTCGCCGCCCGTGGTTTCCAACGATGTCATCGTCGTGGGGCCGGCGCTCACGCCAAACGCTCCCTCGTATCACAACGTCAAGGGTGACGTAACGGCCTTCGATGTTCGCACTGGGAAAAGACTGTGGATCTTCCACACCATCCCGCGTAAAGGCGAAGCAGGATATGAAACGTGGTTGAACGGATCGGCAGACTACACCGGCAATGCCGGAGTCTGGGGGCCCTTCTCGACCGACGAGGAACTCGGCTACGTTTATCTCAACATCGAGGACGCCACGAACGACTTCTACGGAGGGCATCGGCCCGGCGCCAATCTATATTCCAGCTCTCTGGTTTGCCTCGATATCAAGACCGGAAAGATGATCTGGTACAAGCAGCTTGTCCACCATGACATTTGGGATTACGACATGCCGCCGCATCCAATTCTCATCAACATTAATGTTGATGGAAGGCCGATCAAAGCGGTGGTTCAAACTGGAAAGCAGGCGTTTGCCTACGTTTTCGACCGGACAAACGGACAGCCCGTCTGGCCGATTCCCGAAACTCCAGTCAAGCAGACCGACATACCGACTGAATGGACCTCTCCAACGCAGCCGATTCCTTCCAAGCCACCCGGGTTCGATGTGCAGGGACTCACGGAGAACGACCTGATCAACTTCACCCCGGAGCTTCGCCGGGAAGCAATCGAGGCGCTCAAAAATTCCAGGATTCGCTATGGTCCGATTTACACTCCGCCTTCTCTGGCAGAGGCTTCAGACGGGACAAGCGGAACTCTCCTGGTACCGGGTGCAGGAGGCGGAGCGAACTGGTGGGGTGGCTCTGCGGATCCGGAAACGGGTTTTGTCTATATGAGCTCGGCGACGAACCCATCCGTGATCGCTCTGCGTCCTAACACTGCTGCACCCCAGCCCAACGCAAATCCGAACCTTCCGCCGTTTGCGTATGTGAGTGGAGGCGCGGCTACTTTGCCGACACTTCGTGCCGTTCCTGCTGCGGACGGAAGGCCTGCCATTCCCGGTTTACGCCTCATCAAGCCGCCTTACGGACGGATCACCGCCTATGACATGAACAAGGGCAGCATCGCATGGCAGATCGCGAACGGAGACACTCCTGCGAATGTGAAGAGCCATCCCGCGCTCGCTGGATTGAACATTCCGAAAACCGGTAGTCCGAGAAATGTCGGCATTATGGTGACGAAGACATTGCTCTTTGCCGGCGACGGTACCGATCCCCTGCTCGATGCCTACGATAAAAAGACCGGCGAACTTGTCGCACAGCTTCCGATGCCGGGAATGCAGACGGGCCTTCCGATGACCTACACCCACAACGGCCGGCAGTTCATCCTCGTTTCCGTCGGTTCTGCGAATGGACAAGGCCCGCAACTCGTGGCCTTTGCGATACCGGCTGCGGGCGGTGCTGGGGGCGCAGGTGGCGGCAGAGGCGGTCGCGGTGGTGGCGGAGCTGCGGCTCCAGGTGCTGCGGCGCCGGGTGCCGCTCCTGCAGCGCCAGCCGCCGGCGGTCGCGGCCAACGCGGCGCGCGCGGGCAACAGTAGGATCGGGGTCAGACCAGAAGAGAATTTGAAATTGGAAAGTCCTGCATTGGAGATTCGAGATTGAAAGCTTAAATTGGACTCCTATCCCACATGCTGTGGTCCAATTTGAGCTTTCCAATCTCGAATCTCCAATGCAGGACTTTCCAATTTCGAGATCACAACAGTTAATAATTGAACCTCGCCGGATTCGGCCCTGAACCCATCACAGCTCCAGTTGCATTACCACCACATCCAGCCAGCGATCGAACTTCACTCCAACATTCTTCATAACGCCGCAATGCTGAAATCCGCACACCTCATGCACTCGAATTGATCCAGCGTTTTGGCTATCGCCGATCAACGCGAGGACTTGCTTGTAGCCGGCCTGACGACACTCTTCGATGAGCTTCTCCAGCAATAGTCGCCCGATTCCCCGCCTGAATGTTTCCGGCCTCACGTAGACGGAGTCCTCCACCGTGAATCGATACGCTTCGCGTGCGCGAAACGGACCCGCGTAGGCAAAGCCCACAATAACGCCATCAATTTCCGCGATGAGCCACGGGCATCCCCGTCGCAGCACGTCTTCGCGCCGTCGAGCGATCTCCTCTTCTTCCGGTGGAACGACTTCAAAGGAACCTGTGCCCTCTATCACGTTCTGTCGATAAATGTCCGCAATCGCCGGAACGTCCGAATCCCGCGATGGACGAATAAGAACGTCGGATTTCATGCAGACACTATAATCGTGTAGATGTCCCAAACTTCCAAAAGTCGCGAGCCGAAGTACTACGATCACGCTGCGGACGATCCCCAGGCGGAACACCTGGCATGGCTGATGGATTCGTCCATCAGCCTCGGACGTTTCTCCATCGGGCTCGACGCAATCATCGGACTGGTGCCCGGTCTCGGTGACCTGCTCACGAGTCTGATCGGCTACTGGATTGTCTGGCGTGCCATGCAGGCGGGCGTGCATCGCGCAGCCGTGATGCGGATGGTTCTCAATCTCGCTATCGATGCGATGGTGGGAATCGTTCCTGTCTTTGGCGACATGTTCGACATGGCCTACAAGGCGAACATGAAGAACATGAAGATCTACCGCGAAGCTTTGAGCGGCACGCGTGCGCCGCTCAAAGACTGGGGTTTCAATGTGCTTGTTATCTTGGTCCTTTTGCTAATGCTTGCCGTACCCCTCGTGGGTCTGTTCTTTCTCGTGCGATGGCTCGATCACTTCTTCAGCTTGGCAATGGCCGTTGTCATCTCGGTGTAAGGCCCGAAGAGACCATGCCCGCCGATCATCGTATCGACCTTCAGGTTGGCCTTTTGAATTGCCTCCATCAGCTGGGCTGCCTCCGGTGATCCGGGAGCTCCGACTTTGGGAAACCAAAGATCGCTCTGAAAGAGCACACGCCCATTGGGAACGTAGGCCATCACCATCGGCTCGACGTGCGGTGATCCCGTAAACGCGTAAAGTTCAAGCGTCTGGTTGCCGTCCTTGATCTCCTTCTTGCCTTCAAACGTTTCAATCTTTCCCGCTTTGTCTCCGGCTTTCGCGAGATCATCGGGCGGGTGCGTATGCGGCGCATCGAGAACTTTCTTGATCGCGGGCTCCTGATCCTTCGCCACGAGAATCGTTGCGCCAGTTGCCGCCATCGCGCGGATACCACCGATGTGATCGTAGTGAAAGTGAGTGACGGCAGCGTACTTGATCGGCTTGTCGGGAAACTGTGAGGCAATCGCCCTCACGAGCGCTCGACTCTGGATGTCGAGGTAGGGCGCCTCAACCACGGCCACGAAGGTCGGAAACTCCACGACCATGCTGTGATGGCGGAAGGCCTGTGCCTGGTAGACACCGTTGGCCACCTTCACAAGGTTCATGGGGAACGCATCGGGGTCCCTGGCCGCGTTGTCGGCCTGATCCTTGATCTGTGCGGGAATAGCAAGGACCTCAGCGGCTTTGGCGTCGTTCGCAACGATCGAGGCAAACTGGACCTCAGAGTAGGGCTCTCCGCCCTTGGCAATTTTGGTGTGATGGGGCAGCTTCACGCCGCTCACATCCTTGTAGTCGCTGAAAATGTACTGGGCATTGACATCTCCGAGCATCGTTTCGGTGTCGAGCACTTCAAATCCTGCGAGCAGCTTCGTTTCAGGATCGAAGTAGAGGCCGATCTCCTCGCCATCGTGGGTCTTGCCTTTCCCGTACTTCAACATCTTGCCGTCGAGTTCCTTGTCCTGCGCAGCGTCGGATGCCGATGCGGATTCCGCGGCTGCCAAAGCAATGCTCACGACGTTACGTTTCAGCAGCCATTCCGGTGAGTTCTGTGTGCCCCAGCTGAAGAGGCCGGCGGGTGTGGATGCAAACGTGACGCCATCAATGCTTTCGATGCCGATCGCTTTGCCGGCTCCGCCTTCACCGACCTTGGTGAGTACTTCGTGGCGATGCTGCACGAAGTCGCCGACTTTGAGATCGTAATCGTAGGCAGCGCGGCCATTGGCAAGATCGAGAACTTCAGTGTCATTGCTCAATTCGCCGGTCTGATCCATCCCTGTTGCTGTCTTTGCCTGTCCCACTTTGGTTCGTGTTCCCGTGCCGCCACTCATGATGAGGGATTGAATCCCCATCAGTTTTTCGGCCCCGCCCATTGCGGTCACGGCGTCCTGCGCGAGCTGTCGCTGTGCGACCGACGAACATCCCACCAGCCACAGTGTGGTGATGCCCAGCGCAATCGTTCTTAGCCACGTTGACATGTTTGCTCCTTTGAAATCGTTGAACGGTTGGCCGGTATTCTAAACCCATTTGCTGGTAAACTCGGCGGACTTCAACGCACGGAGATGCAATGCCGGAACGGAAACCCATTACTTCGCACCTTTATTTCTGGGTGCTGATTGCCATTTTTGCCGGCGTGCTCATCGGTCATTTCAATCCTGGTTTCGCCATCAAACTGAAGCCCCTCGGCGATGGTTTCATCGCACTGGTGAAGATGATGATCGGGCCGATTATCTTCTGCACAGTCGTTCTCGGGATCGCAGGAGCGGGCGACATGAAAAAGGTCGGCAGAGTGGGTGGAAAGGCGCTGCTCTATTTCGAAATCGTTTCCACGCTTGCGTTGATTATCGGGCTGCTCGTGATGAATGTGCTGGAGCCGGGTGCGGGTTTTAACGTCGATCCCGCGACTCTCGATGCCAAAGCTGTCGCGGATTACGCGAAGGCCGGCAGCGAGCAGAGCACGACGGACTTCATCCTGCGCATCATCCCGCGGACTTTTACCGATGCCTTTACGGGATCCGGTGATCTGTTGCAGGTATTGCTGGTCGCTGTCCTCTTTGGTTACGCCATGACACGTATGGGACAGAGCGGCCAGGCCGTCCACCAGTTCATTGAAGGTTGTTCGCATATCTTCCTCGCGATGATGAACGCGATCATGAAATTCGCGCCGCTCGGCGCGGGCGGGGCGATGGCGTTTACGATCGGAAGGTACGGCCTGAGCGCCCTGCGGCCGCTCGCAGCGTTAATGGGGAGCTTTTACCTGACATGCCTGATGTTCATTCTGATTGTTCTGGGAAGCATCGCCGCGGCTACCGGGTTCAACATTCTCCGCTTTCTGCTTTATATCAAGGACGAATTGCTCACGGTGCTTGGCACCTCCTCTTCGGAAACAGCGCTTGTCCCGCTGATGCATAAGCTTCAGAGACTTGGCTGTTCCAAATCGGTGGTAGGTCTGGTCGTGCCCTCTGGTTACTCCTTCAATCTGGACGGGACGAATATCTACCTGACAATGGCCGCTCTGTTCGTGGCTCAGGCCTTGAATATCGAACTTACCATCACGCAGCAGCTAACGCTGCTCGGTGTGGCGATGTTGACGTCGAAGGGCGCATCGGGCGTGACCGGTGCAGGCTTCATCACGCTGGCCGCGACGCTCGCGGTCGTTCCGTCGGTTCCTGTGGCTGGCCTTGCCCTGATCCTTGGCATCGACCGATTCATGTCAGAGGCGCGCTCAATCACCAACTTCATTGGAAACGGCGTCGCGACCATCGTGGTTTCACGATGGGAGGGCGAACTGGATCTCGAAAAGTTGAAGCACGAGCTTCGAGGATGACCGATCCACCATCCTTTGATAATCTCCCGGCATGCACAAGCAGTCCCGACGTGAGTTCCTTCAATCGAGTTCCGCCATTCTGGCTGCGCCTTTGTTGTATGCGCAGGCCGGGCGGCGCATCACGACACTCATCGGAACCGGTATAGCCGGATCTGCCGCCGATGGATCTTCTGCGGACACAGCCCCGATCAATAATCCGTATGGAGTGGTGTTTGGTCCTGATGGCGCTCTTTATTGGGCAGACTTCGGCAGCAATCGAATCCTGCGCCTGGATCTCAGCACGAAACGTGTGGCCGTTATCGCCGGCACGGGAACGAAGGGACATGCAGGTGATGACGGACCGGCCATGGCTGCACTGCTCAGCGCGCCGCATGAAGTGCGATTCGACAGCAAGGGCAATATGTATGTGGCGGAGCGCGACAGTCACGTTGTGCGCCACATCGACATGAAGACCCAAATCATCACAACCGTTGCCGGAACAGGAGCCGCAGGTTATAGCGGTGAGGGCGGTCCGGCCAGGGCGGCACAATTGAACCAGCCCCACAGCATCGTTCTCGACAGCGCGGATAATGTCCTTATCTGTGACATCAACAACAACCGCGTGCGAAAGATCGATTCGAAAACCGGAGTGATCTCTACGTTTGCCGGTACAGGCGAGAATGCTCCGACTCCCGACGAAGGACGCATGCTGGCCACTCCCCTTGCCGCACCGCGTTCGATCGAGATCGCGCCCGACGGCACGATGTATCTGCTGTTGCGAGCGGGGAACAAAGTGATCGCCATGAATCCCGCGCAGGGAACTCTGAAACGCATTGCGGGGACCGGAGAGTTTGGTTTCACCGGTGACGGAGGTCCCGCACTCAATGCAAAGTTTGGAACGCCCGGTTCTGCCTTTAATGGCCCCAAGGGCATCGCTCTTACGGATAACGTTCTGTACATTGTCGATACCGAGAATCATGCGATCCGCGCGATCGATCTGCGGTCGGGGATCATCACTACGGTTGCCGGCAACGGCCAGCGCGGTGACGGGCCGGATGGCGATCCGCTCGCGTGCAAGATGAACCGGCCTCATGGAGTCGTGATTCGCGGCCGCAGCATTTACATCGGCGACAGTGAGAATCATCGGATTCGGGTGCTCGCATGAAACCACTCGCGCGTGTGATGGAAGAGACGGGAACGACCCTGGAGAAACTCGTGGAATCCAGCGGCCTCGAGGCAAAGCTGGTCAAGGCGATTGCTACGGGCAACTACACACCGAGCCCCACTGAACGCCAGCGGCTGGCTGCAGCGCTCAATGTTTCAGTCGATGACATTGCCTGGGGTCATGCAGTCCCCGTCGATCACCTTTGGGGCCACGGACCGCAATTTGGACGCACGCCGTAATCAGGGGACGGACTACTCAACCCCCTAACTCGTCAGTTCCTCCGGCTCCAGAGTTTAGGGGTTAAGTAGTCCGTCCCTGATTCCCTCTAGGGAATGACCAGCAACTGAGGTTGTTGATCCGTACAAGTGATCGTTGATCCCCCAGTAAGCATTGCCGTTCCGGTGATCAACGAGGAACTGTCGCAGGCAAGGTTGAAGCCACCGCCGCTGTTGCCGATAACGTTTACCGAGGCCGCAGGGCCAAGCAACTGAACTGAGGAATTGTGGGCGACCGCCACGCCGCGTCCGCCGTTGCCTGTGATATTGGTGGTGCCGCCGACGGACACAGGGGGGCCGATGATCGACGCGTGTGAATTGTGGATCACCAGAATTCCCACACTTGTGGTGCCGGCGCCCGTGTTTCCGGTGATGCCGGCCGGGCCGGCGTAGCTCAGAGTTCCTGCGTTCTGAACCACAATTCCCTGATGATTGTTCGTCACGTTCACGCCGTTAAAGACGGCCTGGCCGCTGATAATCTGGACCCCGCTTGTCACGTTGTCATGAACCTCGATGCATCCGCCTAAAGGAGTGCACTGCGTCTGGGCCTCGAGTGAGGATCCCCCTCGCACCTGTATGCCAACCGAGTAACCCGAAATGGAAGTAGTACCCGGAGGAGTGCCCAGAAGCACGCTCAGACGGACCCGGCTTCCCTGGTCTACCAATAATCCGACACCTCCAATGCCCGGGCCCGTCGCGTTGAGATTGATCACATTGGCATTGGAATCCCCCAGGACCGACATTCCAACTGATCCTGGTACGCTGCCCACAACCGTGACGTTCGAGAGGACGGCCTGGGAATTTGTCAGACCGACCCCGAGGCGACTCGTCTGAATCGGGATGTCCGATACCTGGCATCCCCGGCAAAGGTTAAAGGCGATGCCGACAGGATTGTCGCTTGGAGTGATGCCGCCGGACGTTTGTACCGTGAGGTGCACGAGATTGACACTGCGCGAATTCGAAACGAAAAAGACCGGAGCTCCTAGGCCGCTGTTAAGCTGGCCTTGAATCGTCGCTGACGGATCTCCGATGATAGTCAGGCTTAGGCCTTCGAAGTTATCGACGACCACGTTCTCATTGCAAGTCCCGGAGACGTGGATCACATAGGTCTTGTCGACTGCCAGGTCGGCAGCCGCAGCCGTGATCGAGTCTCCTTTATCGCATTCAACCTTTTTATCGACAGTATTCGCAGCGAACGCGGTTTGTACTGCCAGCAACACAAGCAAAAGGGGGCGCAGCGAAAGTAAACGCATAGACGGTTCCTCCCTGCTGAATTGATGTGTGGTGAATTTCCGGCAAGTATAGGCGGGAGTGATGGCTGGACCGTTAGTCAAAAGAGATGGGGGTCTGGCCCTAATCTCCGGGAACAATCCGGGCCGCGCTCACGTACCACAAGATCATGCGTCTCAATCCGAGTACGCGCGGAGGCTTCCTATGAGAGATTTCGTCGATAAGGTCAGAAAGAGCCGCTGGTGGCCCCATCTGAAGAGTGTGACGTCAACGGTCGTGTTCGTCTGGTTCTTCACCCATCACATCGCGCAGGCGACGATGGTGCCCACCGAGTCCATGATGCCGACGATTCTTGTCGGAGACCACTTCATGCTGGATAAGGTGGCGTTCCCGGCAAACTATCCGGAGTTTTTGCGGGACGTCCTCCCGGAACGAACCATTCATCGTGCGGATATTGTGGCGTTCTGGTCTCCGGAGGTTTCCGACCTGCGACTTGTGAAGCGCGTCATCGGACTTCCCGGAGAGACTCTCGAAATTCGCGACGGCGATATCTACATCAATGATGAGAAGCTCGACGAGCCGTATATCGTGCATACTGTCCAGCCTCCGCTTCGCCAGCTTCAAAACGTTCCGCCTGTGACCGTCCCGCCCGGTTCGTTCTTCATGATGGGCGACAACCGCGACAACAGCCGCGATAGCCGGTATTTTGGGTTCATTTCCCGCAGTGCGCTGATCGGCAAGCCACTCTTCATCTACTGGTCTTATGAGAGTGATCCGTATCCTCAACGTGACCGCACAATGAGCGAGTGGGCCGACTACTACGCTTCCGTCGCGACACACTTTCTGACGCGCACGCGATGGATGAGAACGGGAACGGTGTTGCGTTAGGTCCAGGGCTCCGCTCCCCATAGTCTGAGAAGAATCTGTCGGAAGCAGGGGCTGCGCTCGTTTCACTCGTTTAACCCCTGCTACCCTCCTTGGACCCCTTATGGGCGCTGGTCGCGCTTGCAGCCGATTCTTCAAGAAAGCTGAGAATTGCGCTCCAACACTCGCGGGGCGACGCTTGACGCAACATATGTGGACCTTGTATTCGGGCGATCCGCGCGTCAGGGCGAATACGCTTGATGGCATTCCAACTTCGTTCTGACATGAGAAGGTCCCTGGTGCCGCGCAAATACAGAATTGGCTTCCGGAGAGCCTTCAGCCTTCGTATCTCGTCTGCTCGGGCAACTTCTCGAATGCGGCGCGCAACAGTGTTGGCCGGCAAACGCCGGACCGCTGTTTGCACGGCGGTTGTGAGCGACGAGTCGGCTTCGGCCCCTGAGAGAAAAAGTCGGATGAGGAACGCTGGAAATGGGATCACAAAGAGCGCCGAAATCGCCAAACGGCCAAGCTGCGATGGACTTCGGGCAAACGAACTGCAGAGTACCAGCGCGCGGACGCGTTCGTCCGATGCGATCCGAACGCCAATCGGCCCCGAAAATGATTCCGCAAGAACAATGCAGGGATCGACGACCTTCTCGCGTGCGATGAGTTCGAGATCATCAAAGGATGACCCGTTCGCAGGATAGTCCACTGAAATTGTTTGGATATCCTGGGGTGCTGCGCCAACGAACCGGCCGAAGAGTTCGCCGGTGCCATGAAGGCCTGGTAACAGGACCACGGCAGGAGTCTTCATTGGCCTGAGTTCAACCTACAGGACATCGCGCTTAACGGCAGGGTCGAAGTGATACGGCTGAAGGTAGTCATCCCAGCCCGAAGGCCCTTCACACATGGCCATTGAAGCGGCGGACATCCATGGGCCGAGCCGAGGCTCTTTGTAGAATCTGGATTGGACTTCGCGCCACAGAGCGTACAGATCCTCAGTACCAAGGGTGAAATTGAAATACTCGACCTTGTCGCGGCCGTTATTGAATGTATGGTGCTTGACCAGCGGCAGCTGTGTCAGTGCCTCAAACGCTGACTGGATTGCGGTGATATCAAGTCCTGGCGCCCGGTGTGGCTGCACCTGAATACTGAGCGCTTTGATCATGCTCTCGAAGTCGCCGGTTAGGGCATCAGCTTCTTGAGGACTTCGATTGTGGCCTGGTGCGTAGCGCCGGCCGTGCCGTCGAAACCGGCGCCTCCGGCGAGACCGTTGGCAGCATCGAGAGCCGTCCGGCCATTGCGATCTTTGACGTCAACCTTCGCGCCACTGTCGGCGAGAAACTGGACGACCTTGTCGAAGCCTTGCTGGGCGGCGCCGAAGAGAGCCGTCCGGCCATTGCTGTCCGCAGCATTGATATCGGCGCCGGCGGCCAGGCAGAGCTTGATGGATTCAATGATGTCAGGCTGCAACTTGACGCGGCCCGTGGTGTCGGCGTCACTCGTGCCGACGCCGGCGGCAGCCATGAGCGCCGTAACGCCATTACGTGTTGCTAGATTCGGATCCGCGCCTTTCTCAAAGAGAAGCTTCATCGCAATGGGATCTGCTGCCTTGGCGGCGCGAATAAGCGGCGTGGTGCCTGCGCCAAGCATGCCATCTGTACCACGGTCGAGCTTCGTGCGATACGGCTGTCCGTTCTTCAGTTGAAGGTTTACTTCGGCGCCTTTGGCAAGGAGCAGCTTGATGACATCGAGACTCCCCAGAACCTCGTCGACTTCCTTGGGTGAAGGGCGAGCCGACACCGGCATGGTGTGATCGTCGACGGCTGAGTACAGAGGGGTCCGGCCCAGCTTGTCGGAAAGATTTACGTCGGCGCCGGCGTTGATCAATGCGCCTGCAGCATCGTAATGGCCGTTGATGAGGGCCATGATCAACGGCGTCAGCTCATCATCAACATCCCTGGCGTCAACCTGTCCGCCGGCCGCAGCAAGCAGCGGTACACACGCGGCGCAGCCCTCGCGGGCAGCAAACATCAGCGGTGTTTGAGAACCCAGAGGCATCCACTTTTCGCGGGGCTCGGCGGTGTTCTGCCGTTCCCAGATCTTTGTAGCGGAGCGCGCGTTGACATCGGCGCCGCGCGCAATGAGTTCCTTCACCATGTCCGGATGTTTCTGCGCGACTGCCCAATGCAGCGCGGTCTGTCCCTGCCAGGTTTCCTTTGCGTCTACCTTTGCACCGGCATCGAGCAGAACCTTTGCTGCAGCGACATTGCCCGTCCGGGCTGCAGTCATGAGGGCGGTTTCGCCTTCAGTTGTCACTTCATTGGCGTCCGCACCGGCCTTGAGGAGCTTGTCGATCATCGGCGCGCTGCCGTTCATGCCGGCCAGATAGAGCGGCGTCACGCCATAACGGTTCGGTCTTTTAACGTCGGCGCCGGCTTTGATGAGACGGTCCGCGGTATCGAGATCGTCGGCGCGCACGGCCCAATGCAAGGCCGTCGTGCCGTCGGGTTCAGGGGAATTCACGTCTACCTTTTGCTGGAGAAGGGAGGAAACAGCGGCACGGTCCTGGTTTTTAACGGCGTTGACGAGGCGGAGGTCGGCGGCGTGGGCACTAAGACTGAAGGCTGCAAGCAATACGCCCGTAAAGACAAAGTTTTTGACCAATGCCACCCCTGCCTTCGGCCATCCCTCCTCGGTTGAGGGGGGGAGTTTGTTTGCTGTGTGTCTCACAGATCCCCCATCAATCCGCTGCTGTCGCCGAGCTTATCCATCTTCACGCCGGCCTTCGTAAGAACCGTCAACAGAAGGTTCGTCATTGGCGTGTGGTCCGCGTACTTGATGTGCCGTCCGCCTTTGAGCGTGCCCGCACCTCCGCCGATCACGAGATTCGGCAGTGGGAAGTGGTTATGCGCGTTGCTATTGCTCATGTTGCTGCCGAAGATGAGGATCGTGTGATCCAGCAGGCTGCCGTCACCATCAGGTGTTGCGGCCATCTTGTCGAGGAAGCCGGCGAACAGGCCCATGTGGTAAGTCTGGATCTTCACGTTCTTGTCCATCTTGGCGGCCTGGTTCGAGTGATGCGATATCGCGTGATGCCCATCCGACACACCGACCTGCGGATAGGTGCGATTGCTGATCTCGCGCGCCAGCATGTAGGTCACGACTTTCGTGATGTTGGCCTGATACGAAAGCAGCATCAGATCGTACATAAGCTTCACGTGATCTTCGTACGAGTACGGAATACCGGCCGGCGCAGAAGGAATCGGAACATCCGTAACCGCGCCCTCAACCGACATGCGCTGAACTCGCCGCTCGATTTCACGAACGCTCTCAAGATAGTCGTTCATCGCTGTGCGATCCTGAGGGCCGAGCTTCTTTTCGAGGTCGGCAGCCTGTTTCATGAAGAGATCCAGGATGCTGCGGTCTTCCTTGCTCTGGGCGATGCGTTCCGCCGTGCTTCCACCGCGTCCGAACATGCGTTCGAAGACTTTGCGGGGATTGATTTCCATCGGAAGCGGCGTGGTCGCCGTCGTCCAGGAAAGCGTGTTCATGTAGATGCAGCCGTAGTCGCGGTCGCACGATCCGATCAACCCGGAGTGGTCTTCGGTGCCCAGTTCCAGAGAGGGAAGCAGCGTGTCCTGACCAATCTGCTGTGCTGCGAACTGATCGGCAGTGACTCCCGCAAAAGCATCGGTTCCCTGCGTGGCTTTGGGTCGCACGCCGCTCAGCCACGTCGTCGGGCTCAGGGAGTGCACTGCGCTGCTGTCGGCAGCCTGATGATGAAGACCGCTGATGACGTTGAGGCGGTCTCGATGCTTTTCCAGCGGCTGGAGGATCGGTGTGAATTCAAAGCCAGTCCCTTCGGTTTTTGGAGTCCAGCGGTCCATGATCGCGCCGTGCGGGAGGTAGACAAAGCCGAGACGGCTCTTCGCCGCGGCGACGGTCTGGCCCTGTGCCGTTAGTGCGGGAACCATGGAATCCAGGAACGGCAGCGCCATCGTGGCCCCTGCGGCCCGCAGAAACGTCCTTCGCGAAAGGTGCTTCTTGGTGACGAACATGTATCCTCCCTACTGGGCTCTCTTCATCTGAAACGGCGTGCTCTTCACGATATTGAAAACCAGCGCCGAAAATCTGTAATCCTGCTTCGCAGCGTCGCGCACAATTCCGCGAACGACCGGCATATCGTAGTGTTCCAGCCCTCTTCCAAGGGCATAAGTCAGCAGCTTTTCCGTCATCGTATCAACGAAACGCTCGGGTTGCTTCAGCAATGCTTGCCGAAGTGCCAGGGGACCGTCAACTTTCGTGCCGTCAGCCAGCACGCCGGACGGATCGATTGGCCCGCTGCGGTCTTTCGTGCGCCATTCACCCGTTGCGTCGAAGTTCTCAAGGGAGAAGCCCAGGGGATCCATCACCGCGTGGCATGTGGCGCAGGCCGGGTTCTTTCTATGCTCTTCGAGGATTTCCCGAATCGGCCGCGGCTTTGCTCCTTCTTCGTTCTCCGGGAAGGGCGGGACGTTGGCCGGCGGCGCCGGCGGCGGTGTTCCCATGATGTTCTCGAGAATCCATTTGCCCCGCAAAACCGGTGAGGTTCTGTTCGGATACGACGTCACGGTGAGAATGCTGCCCTGACCCAGGAGACCGCGTCGGGCCGGATCCTTTATGGCAACGCGCCGGAACTGCGTGCCGTAGATATTCGGAATGCCATAGTGCTGCGCGAGACGCTCGTTGACGAATGTGTAGTCGGCTGTTAGCAGGTCAATGACGTTGTGGTCTTCTCTAATGATGCTCGCAAACAGCATTTCCGTCTCGTTGCGGAACGCCTGGCGGAGGTTGTCATCGAAGTCGGGGAATGTCTTGTTGTCGGGTCTCGCGCTTTGCAGGTTTCTGAGGTAGAGCCATTGACCTGCGAAATTGCTGACCAGCGCCTGCGATTTGGGATCCGCGAGCATGCGCTTGATCTGAGCATCGAGCACCGCAGGTTCCCTCAGCTTCTTCTGCTCTGCAATCGTCAGCAGTTCTTCGTCCGGGATGCTGCTCCAAAGAAAGAAGGACAATCTCGAAGCCAGCTCCAGATCCCCAAGCTTGTAAACCTGGCCCTTCGTGACGCCTGCAGGATCCGGTTCGCTTCGGAATAAGAACCTGGGCGTGGCCAGCATGACGTGCAGCGCGTTCTGCACCCCGCCTTCAAAGCCGCCTTTCTTCGCTCCGGTTTCATAGAAACCCATCAGCGCATTGAGATCCTCCGTCGCAACAGGGCCACGGTATGCGCGGCGCGCGAGCGTGGAGAGGATTTTCCGCGCGCAGGCTGGCTGGTCGGCTGCGGCCGCGGGACGGCAGGAGAAGATCCTCTGACGGCTCGGCGTATCTCCGGAGCCTGTCGGCTGCAACGGCCCGGTGATATCCACGTGATCCACCTGCGGATTGCCGTTCATGTTCTGCAGATCGTGATCGTAGGAGTGCAACTCGAGCGGTTCGGCGGTCTCCGAGGAGTTCTTGCGCAGGAACGCGACGCCGATCTCGTGTGGGCCGGCCTTAATCGGAATGCGGGCTCGCATCCGTCCATCGATTATGTCGGCAGCCATGGCGAAGTTGGCGTCGGAATCCCGATTGTCGTCGTCACCGCCGACGGGTCTCAAAAACACGCGTTCACCATCAACCGTAATCTCGATCTGATGGGGCCATTCCAGGCCCTTCATGTAACCGAGAACGTTGCGCAGCAGCACGATGTTGATCTGGTACTCGCCGTCGAGCGGAAAGTTGTCTTTGATCAGAAGACCGCCGCGGGTTCCGAGAGGCAGGCCTTCAATATGCCGGTCCTGAGAACGATCCGGCGGCGCGCGGTGGATTGTCGTGACGGGAATAAAGGTCGGGTCGCCAATCGCGATAGCGCTGATCTTCCGTGCCGCAACCAGGTACTGCTCGAGCAGCGACGGGGAAACCTTCAGGACGTCGGCGATGTTGTCGAAGCCATTGCTTTCGTCATCCGGCGGCAGAAGTTCTTTGACGTCGATATCAAGGTTCAGAAGATCGCGAATGGCGTTCCCATATTCGGTGCGATTCAAACGATGAAGCGAGGCTCTGCCGGGTTCTGGATTAGCCAGAGAAGCCTTATCCAGGCCATGTTCCAGCATCGTTACCATTGCGTCCACCGAAGCCTGATCCGGCTTCGGCCGTCCCAGGGGTGGCATCATTCCGGAGCGGAGCTTCATGACGACTTTTTCCCAGGTGGCGGCGCCTCCGGGGATGTCGTTGAGATCGGCCTTGTCGAGCATCAATCCCGCGGTTTTGACCTGCTGGTTGTGACAAGAAACGCAGTACTGATCGAGGAGGGCGCGCTGGGCGGCGGTGGGAGTTGCGGAGCCTGCTTGAGCTGGCTGTGAGGCTCGGGGAACTGCCACCATCGCTGTCGCCAGGACAAGCAGGGAAATACCGACTATTGCACGCCTTCGAAATACCACTATCTTCCTCTAAATAAAGAACCTTATCACTGCTGTCAGCGCGAAAAAATGCTCCCGAAAGCTTATCAATGAGGTCCGGAGGGGTCAATTGTAGTTTCGGACATTCGAGGGGACAATCCGGCCAAGTCCAATTATCAACGTACAGCAATCAACGGACATCCGACTAAGTGGGGGAGGATGGTTCCTCGGTTAGTCGGCTGTCCGTTGACCGTTGTCCGATGACAATTGGACTTGGCTGGATATCGTTCCCCTCGCCTAATTCCCCTGTTACTCTTCGAAGCCATGCCTCATTTTGAACTCTGGCGTTGGCTGCTTGGTGGATTCAGTGCCTTCACTATTGGCGCTGCGAAGAGCGGTCTTCCCGGCGGTGGGACGCTCGCGATCCCGATGATGGTGCTCGTGGTGGGAAGCGCGCGATACGCGGCCGCATGGACAGCCCCAATTCTGAGTACCGGCGACTTCTTCGCCGTCTGTTACTGGAGGCGTCATGCCGAGGCGCGAAAGTTGCTGTCGCTGATCCCCTGGGTTGTGTTTGGCGGCGCCTGGGGAGCGCTGGCGCTGAGCCTCGACGAACATGTGCTGCGTCGCATAGTGGCATCGATTATTGCCGTGCTGCTGCTCCTATTCGTGCTGCAACGCCGCGGGTATTTAAGTCAACTCTCGCGAGGCGCCTGGGCTTACGGAATTGCGGCAGGCTTCGCAACCGTCGTGGCCAACGCCGCGGGTCCGATCATGAACATGTACCTTCTGACTCGCGGTCTTACCAAGGAACAGTTCGTCGCGACGGGCGCATGGTTCTTCTTCGTCGTGAACATTGCGAAGGTGCCCATCTATATCTGGTATGGCTTATTCAGCGTGGAATCGCTGGTCTTCGACGCGATAATGGCGCCGCTCGTGATCGCCGGTGGATTCGCCGGGCTCTGGCTTATCCACCGGGTACCTCAACAAGTGTTCGAATGGCTCGTCGTTGTGCTGACGACGGTGTCGCTGTACTTTCTGTTCTAATTACGGCACTATAGAGTGCGCCCCATCGACTGGAAGGTTTTCCCGAACAAATTAGGACAAGTGGATCGGCTTTAGCGACCGCAAGGGGCAGGTTGGGCGTAATCGTCGGGGCTGTGGTAAGTGTGGGAAAG
>Ga0068859_100000164_pt1 | contig 64173 bp, 112 predicted proteins | sample KBSSwiS22_FD_66585 | JGI IMG/M metagenome (GOLD analysis project Ga0068859, IMG submission 66585) | Switchgrass rhizosphere microbial communities from Kellogg Biological Station, Michigan, USA - KBS Switchgrass S2-2 | ecosystem: Host-associated > Plants > Roots > Rhizosphere > Soil ...
CCATCGAGAAGTTGTCGGCCTGGATGATGGCCGCGGTGCCCGAGTTGATCGCGATGTCCGGCTGCGCGCTGGACGGGATGAAGACGAGGACGCTGAGGTACGCCGCGCTGACCGTGTCGAGAAAGTCGGGATCTAGATCGACCTCGACGTAAGGGAACGCCGCGTCGGGCGTGATGGTGACGTACTGGTCGTCTCCCCCGCCTCCACTCGGCGCGGCAGCGGTGACGACAGCAGTCGCGACTGAGGTAGCGGTCGTCACGCGCTAGAGGTCCGGGTCCTGCGCGATCAGCCCGAAGTCGAAGTGCCGCGTGCGGAAGTTGTCGGCGGGCTGGATCTCCAGCGTGCGCTCGTAGAACACCGTCAGCGAGTGTGAGCCGTCACCGGGTGCCGTCCATGACAGGGTGCCGCTCGTGGGCGCGATGATGGCATCCAGCGCTTCCCTGAGAGCCTTCTCCATCGCGTTGAAGCGCGCCTGGCAGGCACTCGGCGCTACCGACTGCACGATCATGCGCCCCTCGAACACCGGGTGGCGTGGCCCCTTCCAACTCTTATGGACGATGCCACCGTGCCCGAACGGGACGTCCTCGGACGGCACCCGCAGCGTCGGCCCGTCGAGGCCGTGGATGGTGTCGATCCAGTAGAGGTCGTCGTTCGACCCGTTCGCGAACACGCCGTTGTTGAACGTGATCGCCCCGAGCGTGTAGATAGCGGAGTAGTCGGCCATCTACATCCCGTGCGTCCCGCCGCTGGCGTAGTCGTAGGCCGCCGCTCCGCGCCTGCGCTGCCCGGCTGCCTCGGGGTGCTCGTGACCCTTGCGGTCGGCGCGTAGCTCGTTGTGAATCTTCCGCAGGAGGTCGATCTGCGTGTTGCCCTGCGCGGTCGTCACCGGCCGCACCGAGGACGCCACCGATGTCGTGCGCGTGCCCGGACGGTCGATGGGCAGTGGCTGCGACCCCGTGTTCGACGTGGTGCCGCCCACCAGGCCCGCGGTCGCCCCTCCGGGGATCAGGTTGCCGAGGAGGTTGAACGTGAAGCCCTGGATCGTCTGGAGGAACTCGAACTCCTGCTTCTTGGCGGCGAGCAGGTCCTGCTGCTTCTGCGTGTCCTGGTGTCGCAACTCCGCGATGGCGGCCTGCTCGGCCGCGATCTCGTTGCGCAGCCGCTTCCACTCATTCGTGCCGCGCTTGACGTGGGACTGTGCCTCCTTCAGCGCCCGGATAAGCCGCTGTCGCGCGCGGATCTCCTTGTTGATCGACGCCTGCGCCCGGTCCTCACCCAACCCCGAGGTTCCCGTCGTCGCCAACTCCACGTCCAGCTGCGCGCTCTCGACCCGCGACGAGTCGCGCTCCTCCTGGCGTCGGCTCCGCAGAGAGGCGATCTCTCGGCGAACAGCAGCCTTCGCCAGCCGCAGTTGCTGGAGTTCCGAACGCAGCGCCTGCGTATCCCTACCCGCCTTGCGCGCCTCGCGGATGCGCGCCTGCACGTCCGCGATGCTTCTCCGCAGGAACGCACGCAAGGCGTCGTTCGCCTTGATGTCATCCCCGAGCGCCTCTGTCGCCCCGGCAGCCGAGACGCGCGCCTCCCGTCGCGTCTGCTCGGAACTGATGACGGCGATGAGGGCATCGTCGCGGTCCTTCTGCGCCTGGAGAATCTTGTCGGCCTTGCTCTTGGCATCGGCAGCAGCAGCCTGCGCCTTCGATTCCTGCTCGGAGAGGATGCTCGCGATGGCGCTGTTGGTGGCGTCGAGCGCGTTGGCGGCATTCACTACCGCTGCTTCGTTCACGTCGCCTGAGGCGAACAGCCTCCGCTTTCGCGCGAGGTCGGCTTCCTGCTTCGCCTGGCGTTCGCGCAAGATTCTCAGGTCGTCCGACTCGCCGGGTGTCGTCTGCGCAATAGCGAGTTGTCCTCCGAGGCTCAGGCTCCGGGTGACTCCCTGCATCCCGGTGCCGATCTTCTTGCCGAACTGGTCCACCGAGTCCGCGATGGCCGACATGTCGCGGGCCACGGTGTCCTTCAGATGGTCGAGCGACTTGCTGCTCTCCTCGTCGCCTCGGCGGAAGTGCCCGACGATGGAACTGATACCCCGTCCGATCAGACCCGCCGGGCCGAGCAACTGAATCCCTTCGGCCTTCTTCAGCAGATCGAACAGCCGATTGCCGCCAGGAATCTTGTCCGCGAGATCGCCCACGGCGTCTCCGATCAGACCGATCCCAAAGGCCGCGTCACCGGCCCCCTTCGTGATGTCGCGGAGGTTCTTGACGAACGCCGTCAGCGGGCCGATGGTCAGTTTCCCGAACTCGATCCCGAGGTCGCTCGCGTCGTCCTTCAACTCCTGCGTCTGCCCCTTCAGCCCACGCGACTTCTCCTCGGCCTCCTCCTGCGCCACGCCGTACTCGTGTGCTGCCCGGGCGGTGTCCTGGTAACTCGCCCGCTGCTGCCCGGTGAGGGTGAGCAGGCCCGTGACCGCGCGGCGCGAGAAGATCATCGTGAGGATGTTCCGCTGCTGCTGCACGTCCACTCCGTCGAGGGCCTGCGCTAGCCGCTCGAAGGCATCCGGCCGTAGCTGACCCTGCGTGGTGAACAGTTCCTTGCGGAAGTCGAACGTACCGCCTTCCAACTTCGCGAGCGCCTCGCGCGCCTGGTTGGACGGGTTCGTAAGCCGCAGCAGCGACTGGCGCAGTAGCGACCCTGCCTGACTCGCGGAGACGCCTCCCTGGACCATCTGGATCAGCAGCGTCGTGGTGTCGCGGATCGACAGCCCGAAGGCGTTCGCCACCGGCGCAGCAACCCGGAGTGACTGCGCGAAGTCCTCGTTGCTTCCCGCTGCCGACTTGCCCGCGATGGCGATGGAGTCGGTCACGTCGGTCGTCTGCTCGGCGGTCAGGTTGTAGGCGTCAAGCAACTGAACGGTCGTGCGGACCGCATCGGCGTGCTCCAACTCGGCGGCCGTCGCCAGGTTCAGAATCGCGGGCGTTTCCTTGTACGCCTCGTTCAGCGTCTGCCCGCTCTCGGTCGTCTCTCGAATCACCTCGATGGCATCGAGCGATGAAGCCTGGAACACCTCGGACGAGCGACCGATGGCCTGCGCGTTCTCCTGAGCCTGCTTGAGTTCTGCACCGGTCGCGTGCGTGGCGAACTCGATCTGATGCATCTGCTCCTCGAAGTCCTGCGCGCCCTCGATCGACTTGAAGAAGGCGATGGCACCCGCGGTCGCCGCCAGGAACGCTGGGTTCACTCCGAGGCTCGCTCCGCGCAGGCCGGTGAGGGTCGCCGACTCGGCCAGGATTGCTTCACTCGCGTGTGACGAGAACGCTGCGTGCTGTCCCGTAGCGAAGGCAGCACGCTCCTCCGCAATCGCCTTTGCGCGCAGCGCCCCCGTCGCCGTCACCAGAGCGTCGATCTCGCCCACGGTCGCAGCCGTCGTCTTGTCCGTGATCGCGAACAGCGCCCGCTGCGCTACGGCGTCTGCATCGGCCGCTGCGGCCTTCTGGAGGTGCGCCTTAGCCGCCGCACCCTGAACGCCCTGCCCGGCCACCAGAGCCGCGTTGTAGCGCTCCTGTGCCTCCGTCAGCAGCGTCTCCGCGGTGGCCGTCTCCTTCGCCGCGGTAGAGAGGGCCTGAAGTTGCCCGGTCTGCGCAGCGGTACCGGCGCTCGGCGGGACAGCGAACTGCGTGGCGGCGAGTTGCCGCCTGATCTGTGCCTCGGTCTGAGCCTTGAAGGCTGCCGTCTCAGGCAGCACCTCGACGAACGCGACGGCAATCGGCTCGCCCACTAGACCCCCATTCCGATCCGCTCCAGGTTGGCCGTGTTCATCCGCGCGACGGCCTCCTCGTCATAGGCGTCTCCGACGTAGGCGGTGGCATCTAGTCGCACCTCCTCGGCCTCTGCCTGCTTCGGCGCGTGACCCACGGCCCAGGAGTCCAGAACAGCCACAGCATCGTCCAGCGAGAGTCCCTGCCGGATGTGGTCGTCGAGGAGGAGCGTGTATGCGGCGTCACAGTAGTCACGGATCGTCAGTGCACCTCGATCTCCTCCGGAGAGGGTGACTCGTCCTTCGATGAGGCTTCGATGGTTCCAGGCCCAGGTCCAGATTCCGAGTCCGAGAAGAAAGGGCGCTCGGTCATCTGCTCCCATACCCACTCGCGCAGGGCATTCAGTTGGCCGAAGTCGATGGCCTTCTCGCCGCGGAGCTTGCGCCAGGCATCGTGATCTTCCTCCGCGATAGCGAGCAGGATCAACTGCTCCGTGCCCTCGGCGCTGATCCCGATGACGACACCGCCCGAATCGCTCACCTCGCGCTCGCCGCGGGCTGCGGCCTCCAGCGTCTCGGCCCACTCGCTCGGGTCGATGGCGCGCGTTCGGAAGGTCACTCCCTCTAGTTCGAACGTCGGTCGTTCCTTCGTGAAGCTGACGGTGCCGTTCTCTCCTGCCACGTTCTCCTCCTACAGTCGGGCGGCCTCTAGGGCCGGGGCGAGGTACGGGTAGGCATGGCCTCCCGGGTGATGCACTACGGCGACTGGATGCGCAGCCCCGGGCCAGAACAGCGCCTGCTTCGTGCGCGGCCTGATCTCGTGCGGCTCCGTGCCCTCCTCGACGTAGCGGGCGTACTCTACGTTGCTCCCGATTCGCGCCACAAGACCAGTTGGGCCTTGAACGATCTCGTGCGTGATGCTGGATCGGAGGCGTCCGGTGTCCACGTTCGGACCCGGCCGCCCGCTGGCGTTCAACTTGGCAGCGGATTCGACGTTGATAGCCCGGCGCGTGAGATCGCGCCCGATCGGCCCCAGGGGATTCCGGAGCATGGCCTGGAGCGCAGCGTCATTCCAGACGATGCGCGTCACGTCGCCAACTCCTCCGGGTAGCCGTCGAGTGCCACGGTGAACTGCATCTCCCAGCCTCCGCAGCCACCGCTCGGGGTGATCGACTGCATCCCCCAGTTCACCAGGTCGGAGCACTTGGAGAACAGCAGCGGCGGGTCGGTGTTGATCATGTTGAAGATGCGGTTCCACAGCGCCCATCCGTCGCTGAGGATCTGACGGCTGGCCTCCGTGACGTCCTCGGCCTCGGGCGGCACGTACCGCTTGCCCTCGATCCTCCCGGTCGGCACGCAGCGCGTGGCGTGGATGCGGAGCGTCGGCCGGACGATCTGGAACACGGGCGACAGCGTGCCCGGGGAGCGCGCGCCCTCGCCGACCGGATTCACCCAGACGACGAGTTGCTCGCAGCAGTCGTGTACCGGCACGCCGTAGGCGATGAGTTGTCGCTCGGGCGCTCCCACCAGGTCGGTGCCCAGTTGCTCGGGCACGGAGTCGAGCGCACCCGCTGCCGCCTCCAGAAGTTCCTGCGCCGTGTCGAATAGTGCGCCCGCATCCGACATCGGCTACGTCCCGCTCGCGCCGCGCAGCCTCACCGGGTACTGAAGATCAGGCGACCACACCGACGAGCGCCCTGCGGCGTCGCCGCTGAACAGGCCCACGAAGGAGTCGATCGCCGCGATGCCGGTCATGCCGGTCTTGAGCGCCGCCGCGACGAAGGGCACCGTCTCGATCGTGACCCCCTCGCGCGCCACGCGCGCGACGTTGTCGGGCAGTGAGCACTCACCGGTGCCGGTCGGGCAGGCGCGCCATATCTCGCAGGCGAGCGCCATCGCCGCGGAGCGTGCGGTCTGCGGCGGGTCGGCACCGTAGGTGTACGTGACCGCGAAGGTGCCCTCCTCCGTCTCGGGGAGGTCGATGATCTGGCAGCCGGGCCACACCAGGCGGCGGCGCGGATCGGTGATGTCGCGCACGCGCACGAGCTTGTTCGGCTCGATGATGTCGTACTCCGACGGGTCGAGCGCGACGCCGTCGATCAGGACCTCCTCGACCTCGCGGATGGGCACCCCCGCCAGGACGACCTCCGAGGTCGGAGCGCATCCACAGGCGCGCGTCTCGCACGCCCAGCGCGCTCGTGACGGGTCCCAGGTGAAGTCGAGGCCGTAGGTCCACGGCCCCCAGCAGCCGCAGCCTGTGTTACAGGGGCGCACCGTCACCGGCCCGCACTCGCCTGGGTAGAGGCCGTTGGAGACCTCGTAGAGGATCTCGGTCGCCGCGCGGATGGCGGCGTCCTGGGCGTCCGTGGAGTCGTCCGCGAAGCCTTCGCAGCACGAAGCCACGGCCGCGCGCGTAGTCCAGGCCGAGCACGGGGGGGTCGTACCCGGCCCGAAGTCCGTGAGCGGGGGGAGAGCAGAGAGTCCGAGGATGGAGTGCGCGAGCGTCAGGTCCTCGGAGGTGGAGTGCTCCTCGTCGAAGGAGCCGTCCTCCGACCAGATCATCGAGTAGTCACCCTCGGTGTCGGTCGGATCGGTGTAGACCAGCGAGTAGATGCCGGTGACGCCGATCTCCACAATGCCCGCGGTCGTCGGGCCGAAGATGGTGGTGTTCTGGTTGTCGTCGACCCTGAAGGCGAGCGTGCCGACCAGGCCGGTCAGTCCAGAGTTGAACGTGACCTCAAAGGTAGACCCCGGCTCCCTCGTCACCGCAGGGATTCTAGGGTGCGAAGCGGAGGGTGGCTAGATGGGCGCTATGGGAGGCCCTGCGGAGTCACTCCAGTCCTGATCCGTATCGGCGGGCGGATGCTCAGCCACCACGCGCCAGTGCTCGCCGTTGAACGATTCCTCGATGGTGACGGAGCCGTCACGGTGCATGTGCTGTCGTCTGTGGATTACGGGATGCGATGTCTCAACCCGGGCGAGGTCGGTGAGAGCAAGTTCGGCCCACTCCGACAGCGATAGCCCGGCACGCTTGGCTGCCGCGCGTAGTTCGGCTTCCTCGCTCTGAGAGACCCGTACCTCTACTCGGATGCGTCTGTATCCATCGAGCGCGAGGAGCGTGTCTCGCTCGTTCAGAACTCGGCCCGGTCCCAGTTGGTCGGGTCGTCCTTCGGGTCTGCGTTCGCACGCCGCTCGTTGAACTCGCGGAGCCTAATGACGTTCGCCTCGCGCATCCGCTTGGCTGCTGCGTCGGGGAGCACGCCCGTGACCTGAAGTTCGTCGTACTCAGCCTGGGTCTCGATGAACTCGGGAAACTGTGTCGCGGTCTTCATGGCACCGCTCACTCTAGTAGACCCACCGGACGATGTCAAGTACTACTCGCGCACCTCGACCATGATCTCGGGCGGGTGGTCGTCGGTGAAACTCGGCCCGGTACACATCGGCTCCAGGCGCTGGTCGTTGCGGAAGCGGTTGCCGCAGACCGGGCAGACGAACGTGAAGCCCGTGCCCGTCTCGAACAGCCCCGTCTCGACGAGCACCCGGCCGACCTCATCCGTGCGGTACGCCTTGCGCTCGGCCGCCGTGATGGCCGTCTCGGATCCCGGAGGCAGCCAGGGAGGCTGGCCCTGAGTAGGACGCAGCCTCCCCTGGACTACACGCTGCTGCACTACTGGACGGTGCCTTCCGGCGGGCCGTCGCCTTCGCCGTACTCCGGTGCGCCGTCATTCACGACCGCGTGCAGGACAGGCACGCCGAGCGAGACCACGTTGCCGTTCTCGTCGTACTCGTGGCCGTAAGCGTCGGCTGCCGCCTGGTGCGCGTCCGCTTCCTTGCCGAACTGCTTCGAGGTCTCCACCACGACGTGCCCGCCGGTGCGTGCCTCGTAGACGTACTTCCCGCTGTCCGTCTTGACGACCTGTGCGTATGTGACGTCGTCGGCCATCACGCGAAGGTGTATCCGCCGATGGTGAGGAGCACGATGTTCGCGCCCGACGTGTCCGACTTGTAGCCGAGCCACGACGTGACGGTCGCCGGGACCACCCACCAGCCGTTGAAGATGGCGGGGATGTTCGCGGTCAGTGCGTACTGGTCGAACAGTCGCGTCGCCGCCGCATCCGCACCGCCGGTCGTGACGGTGAAGTTGTGGGACGCCGCGTTTGCCTGCGCGTGGATCGTGCGCAGGATGCCCGTGGTCGCAGCCGAGGACGACTGGTACGCGGCCGTTGACGTGATCGACGTCATCGCCGGGACCAGCGCCGCCGGAGTGCTCACGGCGTAGCGGACGCCAAGCCTGTCGGCAAGGCCGCCGCCTACGTGGTTCATGCCAGGAATCATCACTGGCGGACCTCCTCCGGGGCGACTCGGGGATCAGCGACCTGGACCATGTCCACGTCTTCGCCGTACAGGTTACGCAGAGAGCCGGATGCGTACAAGAGGAACGACTTGAAGTGCCCGGGCATCGAGGTGGGCACGAGCCACGGTGTGTACCCGGCCTCGCGTGCCCGCCAGCAGAAGCTCACGTCCTCGCCGCCGTCGGGGCGAATCGAGGAGAACCAGCCGTCCGGGCCGATCGCAGCGAACACCTCGCGATGGGTGAGCGTGAAGCCCGCGCCCACCATGCCGACCTGCTTGGTCTCGTTGGGCACGCGCTGGAGCGGGTGGTACATCTGCTCCTGGTCCGTCCACACGCCCGCGCAGATCACCTCCCCCGTCTCGTCGAGGTACGGCCCGTGGTAGATGCCCGGCCCCCGCTTGTCGGCCTCCTCCAGGAGCGCCCACACGTCGCGCGGCTCGAACACCATGTCGTTGTCGACCATGAACAGCCAGTCGCGCCCGGCCTCCATGAACTCCTGCACGAGCCTGTTGCGGTTCTCGTGGATGTACGGCCCCGGAACGAGGATGTAGTCGGCGAGGAAGCGGTGCTGCCAGTCGTCCTTGAACAGGTTGACGACCGAGTGCATGAAGTTGAAGGAGACGTTGGGGCCGGTGATGAACCCGAGGTGACAGTCGCCCTCCACGCGCGGCAGTCTTACAGGTATCCGGGAGAGGTGAAGCCGCGGCCGACGTCGGAGGGCGCGCCAACGTCGCTCGGCACGTCCGCCAGGGAGTTGTAGAGCCAGATGCCCCCGTCGCCGCGCACACCGCAGTCACGCGCGGGCTGGCCCGACTTCGACCCGGTGGGAACGGTGTCGCCGGTGACCGAGAAGCGAAGGAACGGCCAGGTGCCCTTCACCGGATGCACCTTCGTCGTGACGAAGGCCCCGTAGTAGTCGCCCACGTCGCCACCGTCCCACGAGGACCACTGCGGGTAGACCTTGCCGACCGCGCTCGCGGCGGGCATCCACACGTCGTACATCTCGGTCGGCCCGATGGGGTCGGTGTTCGGCCTCGGCGGGAACGCCTTGAAGAAGTACGTCGAGGGCGCTGACCCGTTCGGCTTGAACAGGATGCGCGAGAGCGTCTGATGCGCCACCTTCGACCGCGCTGGCCCCGCGTTCTGCGGCTCGTTCGACAGGAAGATGCCCTGGTAGTTCGTGATGATGGTGACCCTGTCCATACGGAGGTCGTCGATGATCGCCTCCTGCGTCTGGAACCCATCCGAGTGGTGCGACGTGCCCGCGGTCGTCACCTGAATCCTGCACGCCTCGATCTGGAGGATCTTGCAGATCCAGCGCACGGTGATCGCGTCGGCGGCCCCACTGAGGAAGATGTCCCAGCCTTCGAGGTGGAACGTCCCGCTGTCCTGCCTCGGGATGATGTGGCCCTCGTTCTGCTCGCTCGACTGGATGCGCCCCGCGATGGCTTCGACGTCGTTGTAGCCCTCGACCTGGCCGATCGACCCGGTGAGGTCCTGCGTGAGCGCCGTGATGCGCAGGTCCTGGTTCGACCCGACGGGCACGCTGCGCGCGGAGTTCGTCAGCGCGCGCACGGTGGGCGATGAGAGCGACGGTGGTGCCCAGCGCAACTTCGGGTCGCCCGACGGGTCCGGCGGTACCGGGTCGGCCGTCTCGACGGCTGTCACGCGCGCCTTGAACGTGCTGCCGATGTCGCCTGGCCCGAGGACCAGAGTGTCGGTGTCGCGGCCGGGGATGACCGCGCAGTTGAGGCCGCTGCCATCGCAGCGCAGCCACTCGTAGCTGAACTCAAGATGATCGAGGTCGAACGTCCAAGTGCCGTCGGTCGTCGTCAGCGTCCCGCCTGAGTGCGTCTCGCCACTGACCACCGGCGGCGTCACGTTCACGACCGTCACGTAACGATCCCCGTGGGCGCACTCTCCGCGACGTTGGATGGCAGCGGCGGCGCTGGCGCGTAGGTCCCCACGTCCAGGCTGAACGCTCCGTTGCTGCCGCGACAGACGGCGGCCACCTGAAACGGCGGACCGGGCACTGTCTTGGAGAACTTCGCCTCGCGCCTCGGCGTGCCGTCCTTCAGGTTTGCGGTCGCCACCGACACTGCCTGGCCGTTCGCGTAGAGGACGTAGCCGCCGACTCCCGCTGGCGGTGTCCATCCCAGCGTGATGGTCGTGCTCGTCTCCGCGATCTTCGTGAGTGTCACTGGCCCCTCAGGTGCTCTAGAAGCTCGGCACGGTCCATCGCGTCCACGTCGATGTTCTTGTGGTCCGCGGTGAGCGCGGGATGAAGTTCCGAATCGAACAGAGTCGCCGACGCCAGCACGCGGAGCGTCGCGGTGTCCATCTGCTCCAACTCGGCGTCGGGGATGTCTACGAGGCGGTCTGCCATCACGCGGGAGTGTAGTACGTCACCAGCCCACCGCCGAGAGCCAGTCCGCATCGCGCATCGCGCCACCGCTGCTCGCGATGAAGGCAGCGGAGATCGCGATGTAGTTCGACGCCGCAGCGGTCGTATGCGTCCATGTGGACTGCTCGGCCCCTGCGCCGCTCTTGTCGCGGTACTCCAACTCCATGTTCGCTCCCGAGTTGACCGCCGTCTCGTCCGCCTCGGTGTAGTTCGTGCCCGGCGCAATGGTCGTCGTCGGGGTAGAGGCGTGTACCTCCACGCAAGCCACGATCAGCGCGTTTGCCGCGTTCGGCGTATGCGCCGCACAGGTCAGGCCGTCGGTCGAGGTATTGGTGGCCGTGCGCGGCTGCGTGTTGAACGTGTCGAGCACGTCGGTCGTCGTCGAGAACTCGGCCACGATGAGCCGTCGGAAGGCGGCGCTGGCCGAGAAGGTGACCGTCACGGTCGAGGAGCCAGCGTTCGCCTGGCGCTTGTAGTACATGGCGAGGCCCTGCCCCTGTGTGATGTCGCGGACCTCGGCGATGAGGGTGAAGACGTTGCCGAGGCCGTCGGAGACATCGGTGATCGCGTTCGTGTTGCCCGCCCCAAGGTCGTAGCTGATCTCGGCGATGAGCAGGCTGCCCGCCGTGACCGGTGCCCCCAGGGTGGCGGCGATGGTGCCCGCGCTCCCCGAGCCGGGGTTGTTGGCGATCGACTGAAGCTCGGTGGACATCTAGCCCACCGGGTTCGGCAGCCACAGATCGGGCACGAAGATGCCCGAGCGGCGGCGGTGCCACGCGCCCCGCGCGCGCTCCATGAGAACGGCGGTCGCTCCTGCGTTCACGAAGCCGTGGCGCGGCTGATAGGTGGCGGCGACAACCGCTGGCGTGTAGTCAACGAGCGCGCCCATGAAGTCGCAGTACTGGGTACGCGACGAAGACGACGTGTTCTTGCGGACGCGGAGCACCGGGGACGTTCCCACGGTGACGTTCGATCCGACCGTTCCCGAGTAGTCCACTGTCTTTCCGCCGCCAGCCCAGTGGAAGCCCGAGGTGGACGCCGCCGAGCCATCCGTGGAGGTGGTGAACTCAGAGATGACCGGGTTCGAGAGCATCTGGAACCCGCAACTAGCCACAGCGGCGGCCGAGTAGGCGTGGTCGCCGAGGATGCAGATCGCGTTCAGCGTGTCACCGCTGGCGATCCCGGCCGTGGTGTAGCTCGTCAGGTTCGCGTCGTAAGTGTCCGTCGTATTGGCTGCCGAGCGTTTGATCTGAGAAGGCTGCGTGGTGGGACTCGCCACGCCGAGAGGATGGGTGTTATCGACGTCGTTGAACAGGTTGGTCGTACCAGCAGCCGCGTTCGTCCAGCCGACGCGGGCGTTGTCCGAGATGGGGATGAGCAGGTAGATCTTCCCGTCACCCGGCCATGAGGTGTTGCTCGTCCCGGTTGAATCGTTCACGGCACAATCGTCGGAGTACATCACCTTGCTGCTACCAGGGCTTGTGATGTGCCCGACGCTGAGGGTGGTGGTAGACGCAAGCGTCAATCCGCTGGACGTAGCGACCGTCGTCCCTTCGAGTCGAAGCTCGACATCGGTGATCTGATTGCTCGCGTTCCTGATGATCTTCACCTCGACGCGATACCAAACCGAGCCGTCGAGCGCGACCGCAGCGGAGTCGGAGCCGATCTGCGCTCCGGTCACGTTGTTCTGAAGCGCCAGGACGCCAGTCGTCTTGAGGATGACGCTGACGCCCTGGGTGCCCGACCGGATGCCCGCTACTCCCATGATCTCCGTGTTCGACGTGGGGGTCGTGTCGAACCGGAAGTAGCAGCGCGTGAATGACGTCTGGGAGGCCGCATAGATCACGGACGTACCCAGCGCCGCCGCCTGCTTTAGCGGGTTGACGACCTGAGTCGCAGCGACGCTCGTATCGAACTTGACCGAAGCCACACCGCTACGGAAGACGGACGTATCACGGCTCGGATCGGTGCCGGAAACCGTAGCCTCTAGCGTTGCCTCCGGGCTTCCGGCGGCGAATCCGATCTCGAAGCCACAGGTGACGAGCCTTGCCACTTTAGGGCACTGTCACCGTCGTCGAAGCGAACGTGTTCTTGTGGGAGAGGTTCCCGACCTCGACGGTGTACGTGCCCGACTCGGGTGCCAGGAAGGCGTCGTTCCAGTCGAAGCAGTCGTCGATGGTGTTCACGAACTGGCCCACCTGCACGCTGCCGTCGGGATGGATGACGCGCACTTCGACCGTCTTCGAGCCGGTGCCGCAGACGGTGAGGTCGATGTAGGTGCCGTCGTAGGTTGCCGAGACGGTGATCTTGCCCGCCTGCGCGGCGGGTGCCAGCGCGAGCGCGAGGATCGCGATGACGAGGACGATGTAACGCATGACTCCTCCTTGCTAGACGTTCTTGCGGGTGTAGGTGATTCTGACACCGAGCAGGCGCGCGGTCTGCGCGAGCGTGTCCGAACCACTCGTCGGGTCACGGGAGACGCGGAACGCAACGAACTCGCCACCCGCAGGGGTTCCCGCCAGTGTGACGGCAGCGGTAGCCGACGAGATGAGCACCTGATTGGCGGTCGCGGTGCCGTTGTCCTGCACCGTCACCTCCGTTCCCCATGCCTGGTCGAGCGTCTCGGAGTCTCCGTAGGAGCGCCCAGCGATGCCCCACAGCACCGGGTTCGTGCTCGTGCCGTTGGTGATCCAGTAGAACTGCGCGGTGACGGTGCCGCCGTCCCAGTCAGACGGCATGGCGAGGTCGCCTTCGGCAAAGAGTTTCGTCGCTCCGTCGGCGAAGTCGAGCACGTAGACGTTCTGCTTGTTGGTCGCGGATTCGACCTTCGCGTTCGTCGCTGCACCGTTCGTCGTCGAGGGCCACATGCCCGCCGCGCTCAGGAATATCTCACCCGCCGCTGCTGGCCCGCGCTGACCGTCTAGGCCCGGCGTGCCCTCGGGGCCGGTAGGACCGGTGGCACCCGTGACACCTGTCGTGCCTGCCCCGGTTGCTCCGGTCACGCCCGTCACACCCGTGACTCCGGTCACTCCTGTCGGCCCGGTAGGCCCGGTCGCGCCCGCATCGCCGTTGCGGTCGAACTGAAGACGGATGGGCTGGCCGTCCGCGAACGGCGACGCCGCGCTCGATGAGACGTTGACGACGGTGATGTTGCGGTAGCCCGAGGGTGACGCGAGCGAGGAGACGGTGAAGATGAGCCAGTCGCTTGGGTCGTTCTCACCGATGAGTCGGATCAGACCCTTGACCGTGCTCGTCGAGTCATCGGTGGTATCGAGCAGAGCCGTCCAGTCGTTTCCGAAGCGGTCGGCCAGGTCAGCGCGGATGACGGTCGCCGTGTTCTGCGTGGCCTGGTTCAGCCGCAGGAAGCCAGTACCAGGATCGGCGTCGGTGGTCGTCGTCGAGAAGACGTAGGGGATGCCCGAGAGCGGCCCGCTCGGCCCCTGCTGGCCGTCCAGTCCCGGCGTGCCTTCCGGCCCCGTCGGCCCGGTCGCGCCCGTCACGCCCGTCACACCGGCTCCTGTTGCGCCTGTGACACCAGTGACGCCCGTGACCCCGGACACACCCGTCACCCCGGTTACCCCGGTGACCCCCGTTGGACCTGTCGGACCGGTCGCGCCTCGATCTCCCTGCGCGCCTTCCAGCCCATCGAGTCCCGTCGGCCCGGTTGGCCCAGTCGCTCCCGTTACCCCCGTCACACCGGTCGGGCCAGCACCCGTCGCACCCGTCACCCCGGTCACTCCTGTTACGCCCGAGACGCCCGTAACTCCCGTCACGCCGGTCGGACCGGTTGGGCCTGTGGCTCCTCGATCTCCGGTCGCACCTTCCAGGCCGTCCGGCCCCTGCGGTCCCGTCGGGCCGCTCGCTCCCGACGCACCGGTGACGCCTGTCACGCCCGTTACCCCGGTCGGCCCAGCGCCGGTGGCTCCCGTTACACCAGTAACTCCCGTCGCACCGGTTACGCCAGTGACCCCCGTCGGCCCTGTCGGGCCAGTAGCTCCCGGCGAACCTGCCGAGCCGTCGAGTCCGGGCGTTCCATCGACTCCGCTCGGCCCCGTCGCCCCGCTCGCTCCCGTGGCTCCTGTTGCGCCCGTAGCTCCCGTGACTCCCGTGACGCCTGTCACTCCTGTCGTGCCCGCTCCCGTTGCCCCAGTGACACCCGTCGCTCCCGTAGCTCCGCGGTCACCCGGCGCGCCTTCCAGGCCATCCAGGCCGGTCGGCCCCGTCGGGCCTGTCGCTCCGCTCGCTCCCGCGGTCCCGCTCGGCCCGGTCGGGCCGACGGCGGTAGCCGCGCCCTGCATCCCGTAGAGCGTGAGCCGCGAGCCTGCCTTCCAGTTGCCCGCGTTCGGGAAGACGGTGATGCGCGTGATCGCCGCCGTGGACTTCCAGACGCCAGCGCCGTCGGTGATCGCCGGGTCGTTCCCCGCGTCTCGCGTGAAGCCGGTCTGCGCACGGACGTACTTGCGGAAGGTCGTCCCGTCGTAGTTCGGGATCAGCATCTCGACGGCCCCGGAGTCCGCCGCATCCCCGGCACTCGCGCCCGCGACGTAGCCCACGAGCATCGCCGTCCCTGACGTTCCGCCCGTCGCATCCACGCCATCGGTACTGGCGATGCCGTAGTGGAACATGCTCTCGTAGTTCGTGCCGGTGTCGCCGTTGAAGCGAACGTCCACGTAGGTCTGGATCGCGGCCTCCGTCGAGCGCAGATCGCCCACGAGGAGCAGGTGCTTGTACCCGCCGGGGATCGGCGTGAAGTCGAAGCTCGCGGTGTCCGCGCCCAACGTCGTATCGAACAGCGGCACCAGGCCACCGACGCCGGTCGGACCCTGCTGGCCGTCGAGGCCGTCCAGGCCGGATGGGCCTGTCGCCCCGGTGGCACCCGAGGCCCCGGTAACCCCCGTGACTCCGCTGACACCCGTTACCCCGGTGACGCCCGTCACGCCCGTGGCACCCGTCGGCCCGGTCGGCCCGGTGGCACCGCTCGGCCCTGTCGTGCCCGCCGCGCCCGGCAGTCCGTCGATGCCGTCTGCGCCACTCGGGCCTGTCGGCCCCGTAGCTCCTGTGGCTCCCGTAGCGCCCGTCGTCCCGGTGGTGCCGCTGACACCCGTGACGCCTGTTACACCGGACACGCCTGTTACGCCCGAAGGCCCGGTCGGCCCGGTTGCGCCGCGGTCGCCCTGCGCTCCCTCCAGTCCGTCGGTGCCTGCTGGCCCCGTCGCCCCGGTCACTCCGCTCGGGCCGGTCGGACCCGTGGCACCCGTCACACCTGTCACGCCCGTCGTCCCGCTTACACCCGTGACCCCGCTGACCCCGGTGGGACCGGTCGGACCCGTAGCGCCCGTGACCCCGGTCGTGCCCCGGTCGCCGGTCGCCCCTTCCAGGCCGTCGAGACCTTGCGGCCCGGAAGGACCGGTCGGTCCTGTTGCCCCCGTGGCACCCGTCACTCCAGTCGCTCCGGTGGTGCCCGTTACCCCCGTCACTCCCGAAGGTCCGGTTGGACCGGTCGCCCCGGTGACGCCACTCACGCCTGTCGGCCCCGACGGCCCCGTGCTCCCGCTCGGGCCTGTCGCTCCCGGCCCGCCGTCCAGCCCCGGCGTGCCGTCTACTCCGCTCGGGCCTGTCGCTCCGGTGACACCGCTCGGACCGGTGGGGCCTGTCGCACCCGTCGCTCCCGTGACGCCTGTCGTGCCGGTCGCCCCGGAGACGCCGGTCGGTCCCGTAGCGCCCGTTGCCCCCGTGACTCCGGAGACTCCGGTGGGACCCGTCGGTCCGCTCGCGCCCGTCGTGCCCGCGTTGCCGTCGAGGCCGTCCAGACCTTGCGGGCCAGTGACTCCCGTCGGCCCGGTTGGGCCGGTTGCTCCAGTCGCTCCGGTCACTCCTGTCGGCCCCGTGGGACCGGTCGGCCCGGTCGCCCCTGTTGTCCCGCTGACCCCAGTGGTGCCCGTCACTCCCGTCGTGCCGGTAACGCCCGTGACCCCGCTTGGACCCGTCGGGCCGGTGGCTCCTGTCTGCCCATCTGCACCGTCCAGCCCTGGCGTGCCTTCGACGCCCGTCGGTCCTGTTGGACCCGTGGCCCCGGTGACACCCGTTACGCCCGTCGTGCCTGCGCCGGTGGCCCCGGTGACACCCGTCGGCCCGGTTGCTCCTCGCGCTCCGTCGAGGCCGTCCTGCCCTGCTGGCCCGGTCGGGCCGGTAGCGCCGCCGCCTGCTCCGGTGACCCCCGTAACGCCGGTGACCCCTGTGACGCCTGTGACGCCAGTGACACCCGTCGGTCCGCTCGGGCCTGTCGCCCCGCGTGATCCATCGAGGCCGTCGAGACCCGATGGCCCGGTTGCCCCCGTGACTCCCGTGACCCCGGTAGTCCCTGCGCCCGTTGCACCGGTGACGCCGGTTACTCCGGTGACCCCCGAGGGGCCAGTAGGGCCAGTAGGCCCTGTCGCTCCCGTAACTCCTGTGCCGCCCGTCGCGCCGGTCGGGCCGGTCGCGCCTCGATCGCCCGGTGAGCCTTCGAGTCCATCGAGGCCCTGCGGGCCGCTTGGCCCGGAGGCACCAGAAGCCCCTGTAGCGCCCGTAGGCCCGGTTGGCCCGGTAGCCCCAGTGACCCCCGTCGTGCCCGCCCCTGTGGCTCCTGTGGCTCCTGTGACCCCTGTGACACCGCTCGGGCCGGTGGGGCCTGTCGGCCCGGTTGGCCCGGTTGCTCCCGTGGTGCCCGTGGTACCGCGGACTCCCGAGGCCCCGTCCATGCCGTCGACACCGGCGGCACCGCTAGGACCTGTCGGCCCCGTCGCGCCCGTGACACCAGACGGCCCGCTGGGACCGCTCGGCCCCGAAGCGCCGGATGCTCCAGTAGCGCCGCTCGGTCCGCTCGCGCCCGAGGCTCCGCTTGCCCCGCTCGCACCGGTAACGCCGACCGGTCCCGTCGCCCCGGCGGGGCCGGTCGGTCCTGTCGGGCCGGTCGCACCCGTCGAGCCGCCGGTAGGCGCAGCGACGTACTCGTGCTCGGTGCCGTCGCCCTTGACGGCGACGAACTTCCCTGGCCCGTAGTTCGTGTCGTCTACGTCGAACAGGCGACGCAGATGGCGGATGATCTTGGCGGCACCCATGACGTAGACGGAAGTGGCGTATCAGGCTGAGGGGCGGGCAGGAACGCCCGCCCCTCGCACGCCTATCTCGCTCGGCTCAGCTTCCGATGGCTCCATCCCCGACCGTTCCGCACTCCGTCGCGGAGGGCAGATCGTCGTTGGTGAACCACCGTGCCCAGTTGACGACGTCGGCACCGTTGGGCGGGCCGTCGCCGTAGGGGCCGCCGCCCCAGAGCGGGTTGCGAGCCGAGACACCGTTCAGCACGGTGCGGCCCACGCCTTCCGCCTGGGTGTTGTTGCCCCACCACCAGCGCGTCCTGGGGAACACCCAGTGGACGAGCTTGTAGGTGGAATCCGGCGCGTTGCCGACGTAGTGCTTCGCCCAGAACTCGAAGCCCACGTAGACCGGATCGTCATCGCAGTCCAGCGCGTCCGCGCCGTTGACACCGACGACCAGACCGGCGTTGGTGATCGGGTCGTCGCCCGTCATCATCGCCTCGGCCGCAGGCTCCAGCACGTCCTTGCCGAACTCGAACTCGAACCAGTTGAACACCGGGCGGCCCTTGATCGAGGCCACCGAGCAGCCGCAGCCATCGCGAGCGATGACGTCGGTGCCCTGGTCGATGTTCGGGTTGAACCCGACCGTGACCGGGTGGCGGCCGACATAGGTGCCTCCAGCCGCGTTCCCGTCGCTGTCGAGTTCCGTGATGCGGTAGGCGCAGAGGCCGTATGGCACTCCACACTGCATGGTCTTACCTCCTCTCCAGCGAGGTCACGGGGTCGTGCTCCTGTCCACCCGGACGGCCGCGAGCAGCGCCGTGTCCCAATAGGCCACGTAGTTGCGCTCCGCTCGGAAGGTCGCCCGGTTGGTCGTGGTGTCCAGGACCTGTGATGTCGGCCCGAGCACCTCGACTTCTGCATCGCGGGTCAGTCGCACCGGGCCGGTGGCCCAGGCGAAGCCCTGGTCGGCTGAGAGCGCGCCGCCTACGACGGCACCGATGTAGCCATCGCCGATGATCACCGGCGTGCCCCTCGGTGTGTACGCCCTCGTACCGTCGGTGTCGATCAGGTCGTAGGCCATCCAGGAGATGGCCGTTGCCGGATCGAGGTGGATCATGCCCTGCCGGGCCGTCGCCCCGATCGCGTTCTCCAGAAGCGAAGCCGCCTCCCGCGGGCCAACCGCTACTGCCGCACTACCGGCGGGGAACGTCGCCCCCGCCCAGTCATTCGGCAGATCGGCTGGCTTCGTGAAGTGCGGTCGATCTGCGTCGGCGTCGCCGAAGGCCAGTTCCCTCTCGACCTGGAACCCCTCGACGGCGACGAACGCCTGACGGACGCGGTTACGCGCCCGCTGAGCGCCTGCCTCGTTGCCGAGGCCGATGCCGCTACACGAGAAGCTGAAGCCGACAGCGAAGGAACTGAACTCGGGCTGTGGTGCCTCGCCGCCTTCGTCCTTGACCCGCATGGTCCCGACCGCGCATGGGTTGTGGCTCCACGGTAGGTCGGTGGGGTAGGAGTCGACGACGACGCCCGCACGCCAGTGCGGATCGTTCTGGTCGATGATCGTGCCCGGGGTCGTGACGATCCCGTAGGGCCGGGCAGACGGAGGAGGCCCGTCGATACGCAGTGGTGCGAGAGCGCTCACTGGCTACCTCCTCCGTCTCGTGTCCGGCGATTCACCCTTCGTCCGTTACGCGCAGGACCTGGCCGTTGCGGTACCGGCGGTCGTGCCGTTCGGGCAGAGCGTGAACTGGCCGTAGAACGCCTCTGCGGCGATCACAGCCGCGTTCTCGAACGTCTCCGAGAAGAACTTGACGTCGTTCGTCTCGTTGAGGATCGAGTCGCGGACGAGGCCGAGGTTCAGTTCGCCCTGGTCGATGAACAGGATTCCGCCCTCGGGCCAGAGGAGCACCTCGGCGATGTTCGGCAGATCGAGGATGTCGCCCTCGCCCTGCGTTCCGATCACCTGAGCGCCGCCCGTGCGGCTGTCGAGGTACCAGTCCACGGCGACCTGCGTCCGTGCCTGGATGAGAGCCGCCACGGATGCGCGCGTGACAGGAGGCTCGATCTGGAACTGACGGGCCGTGAGGTCCGCCACGATCAGGTCGGCCAGCCATGCCGGTGCGAGCGACCGCAGGACTGCGGATGCCGCCAGGCGGTGCCGCGAGCGGTAGCCCGCTGCCAGCCTGAGCAGGTTGTAGACGAGGCCGTCGAAGGCACCGTATGCCTGCGCCGTCTCGGTGACCGTCTTGGTCTGCGGGTCAGCGAACACCGCGTCGAGCAGGAGGGAGTCCCGCGTGCGGGCCGCCTGCACGCCGAGCAGATCCTGATACGCAGCGATCAACTCGGGGAACGCGATGGACGCGAGGTTCCCTGCCTGGAGGCAGGCCGCGATGATGTCTGCCCGGACTTCCGAGTCCGTCGGGCACTCGACGACGACGCAGTCCTTCGTGAACGTGCCGCCTTCGTCCTGCGCCTCGGTGAGATGCGTGATCCCGTCGGTCGTGTCCGTCGTCGCGATGGAGATGTCGGGGTAGTACCGCAGGCCGCCCCGCGTCGCGTTGAAGCCTGCGAACGCATCCCGGACCGGGCGGTCCGTGACGCCCATCGCGTCGATGTCGTAGCGGATGGTGGACGGTGCGCACCAGCCACCGGCGGCGACCAGCGCCTCGGGGCCGCGCACCGCGCGGATCTTCGCGTCGTCGGCCTGGATGGAGTCGCCGTAGAGCCTGCGCTCCTCCGGGTACTCCCAGGACGCCGAAGCGACGACGACCTTCTGGACGAATCCAGGAGGCGTCGAGACGAAGCTGCGGAGCGATGTCATCAGCGCGTGCGACAGACCGTCGCGGTCGAGCTTCTCGCCCTGCGGGATGCCCTCGATCCCGGCGGAAGCGACGAGGGACGCTACGGCCCCACCCTCACCCTCGACCGTGATCGGCTGGTGCCTGCGCGGCACCGCGGGCGGCTTGTGGCGGAAGGGAGCGACCGAAGCGATGACCGCTTCCGGCTCCTCGACTGCCTCTGGCTCCTCGGTCGTCTCGGCCTCGGCCGTGACTTCGAGGACTTCCGGCTCCGAAGGCTCGGACGGCTCGCTGGGAGCAGGCTCCTCGGGAGCAGGCTCGGACGGCTCGTCGGCCTCCAGTTCGACTCCCGCGTCGGCGGCCATCTCGGCCATCTCGGCGGCGAATCGCTCGGCCTCGGTCACCTTCTCGGTGAGCGCGGCCTTCAGGGCCTTTAGTGCGGATGCGCCCTCCTGCGCCAGTTCCTTGCGCTGGTTGAAGTCGGGCGGCTCCTCCATGCCCTCGAACGCCTCGCCGCTGGCGATGCGCCCGAACGCGGAGTTGTGCTGGTCGATGAGGTCCTGGATCTCCTCGACAGACATCGAGGTGATCTGCTCCAGATCGACCACGGGGAACAGCGGTTCCATTGCTGGGTCCTCCCACGAGAAGTGAACAACACGACTCGCGGTGCCCCCAGGACTTCCGCTGGCTTCGGTGACCCCCAGGATCACCGTAGTTGAAGGCAGGTTAGAGCACTAGGCGGATGGACGCAAGGAACGCGCTCAGTCGGCGACGAACACGGCGGCCTGGCGCGCCGGGTTCGTGCCCTTGTACATCCGGTTCTTCGCGAGCGACCAGCCGACGTCGGGGTGCTCGACCAGGCAGGGCACGGTGGCCCACACCGGCAGCTTGCGCGTGCGCACGAACGCGCCCACCACCGGATCGTCGCCGACGGTCAGCATCCTGCGCCGCGCGCGAGCGGCGACGTGCTCCTCCGCGAACGGGACGAACTCCTCGACCAGGGCGCGCGGCCAGCAGAGCGCCACCACCGGTGTCCAGTTGACCGCGGTTGGAAGCTGGCACCACCGCTCGCCGCGCTTGGCCGCCTCGCGTACCCAGCGGCCGGGCAGGCCCATGCCGGGAACGAACAGCGCGACCAGATGGCCGGGGCGCTCGCTCAACGCCGCCAGGGCGCGCTCGCGGAAGCGGGTGCAGGGAACTGCATCGTCCTGCACGACCAGCCGCCAGGTGGCGTCCTGTGGCGTCCGGCGCAGGCACTCGATGTACGTGCGGATGGCCGAGGGCGGGCCGTCAGGCTCGGGGTCGTCGACCACCTCATAGGTCGAGAGCGCTTGGGGGAGCGCTCTCGACGGGTGGTGCTGGATGCAGATGGAGATGGTCAGGCCATCTCCTTGCCGTCCTGGGGATCGTCGCCGTGGGTGAACACGGTCCAGCCGCACGACTTGAACGCAGGGCAGACTTTCCAGCGAAACAGGCCGTCGTACTTGTAGTGCAAGAGTCTTCCGCAGCGGGGGCAGATCCTCCGCTCGCTGATGCCGACCCTCACGACCGCACCTTCAACTCGTGCAGCGCGCACTGGGTCTTGACGGCATCGACGATCTGCTCGTAGGTCATTCCTGCTGCGAAGGCCGCTGCGACGGCCTCCTTGAGGATCTGGCTCGGCAGCATTAGTTCCACGTCCCAGGCCAACGCCGGTCGAGGTCTTCGTTGAGTTGCTTCCACCACTCGGTGGTGTCGCGTCCGTGAACAGGGCAGTGCTCCGCTGGCTTCCAGTTCTCGTAGCCCTCCGAGTCCACGCGGCTGATGCAGCCGTCGCAGTCCTCCTCAATCTGCTCAGTGATGAAGGCGTCGCGCTGGACGCTTTCGGAATCGCTGAACGTGCGCACGCGCTGTGCGGTGGACATGACGTTCTCCTCTCGTGTGGACTTCATGGCACACCTGACTCTAGCAGAGTGCCAGGACGGATGCAACCTCGATGTGGAGGAGTTACTTCGTGGCAGCGATGGAGCGCGCGACCTTCGCGACGAACGGATCGCCCGCCGCGCCAAGCTCCACGAGCATGTCCACGTCCTGCTCGCTCAGGAGCACCTGGTCGGCACGCAGCGCCTCGGCGCGATCCTCGTCGTCGGGTGCGCTGAGGATGAGCGTCGAGATGTCGAGGCCGTCGGCAGCCGACGCCGCCAGCGCCAACTGCGATCGCTGCACCGCGTAGCCCGGGACATTCACCGCCAGGGCCGCCTGAAGCTCCAGCCGACCATCGACCGCACGCCAGTCGCCCGAGGGCGGGCACGCGCGGAAGTCGCGCACCTGCTCGTCGGTGGCGTCGGACTTGATCGCGCCGCAGACCCAGATGCCGAAGATGCCGTCCTTCGCGCGGCCGAACGCGACGCAGGTGCCGGTGTGGTCGTAGTGCTTGCGGGCAGCGGCGGCGTTCAGGTGCAGCGGCGCGTGGCCGGTACCGATGGTGAAGCGTCCGACCGGGACCTCGGAGCCGTCGTCGCAGAGCATCGCTCCCAGGTGGAAGTGCATGTAGCCCGAGGGAGAGTGCGGCGCGAACATGCACGACGCGAACGCCCCGTTGGCGCGACCGGCGTGGCAGGTGTTCCAGAGCGCCAGGTGTCCGAAGAACTCCCCCGAGGGCAGGATCGTGATGGGCGTCGGCTCGTCGGCCTCCTCGCGGAAGAACCACTCGCGCGGCGGTGCCACCGGAGCGGCGCTGGCGACGAGCGGCAGCGGCGCGACCGGAGCCTGCGCGTCGTGCCCGTGCCGGTCTACCTGGCGCAGCGCGTAGCCCGAGGCCACGAGCGCGTGGTCGCCCACGATGCGGATGGTCGTCTCCTCGAAGGCGGCGATCGAGGCCAGGCTGACCCCGCCGATCTTGCCGCCGATGCCATGCAGGTAGCCCTCGGGCACCATGCCCATGAGCGTCGCGAAGGGGTCGGCTCCCTCGAACACCACCTCGGGCGGCACCTCCTCGAACGTCGTGGCGTCGATGAACGCCTCGCGCTCCTTCGGTAGGTCGAGCGACACGCCGACGCCGTTCTCCAGTTCCTCCAGCGCAGCGCGGCCCTTCTCGTTCGCCGAGAAGCTCCCCTCGCCCCAGATCACGACGGCGCGCTCGGAGATGTCGTCCGGCAGTGAGAACCCCTCCTTCTCGAACTCGGAGACGGGAATCCACGTCAGCGAGTCGATGCGCCCGGACGTCTCCGTCTCGTGCTGCTTCTCGTGGCTCGACGCGAACGGAAGCGGAAGGTCGCGGTGGCTGATCTCACCGGGCAGCAGGTAGCGCCCGTCGCTCGTCGGGTGGCCCTCGATCGCGAGGATGCCCTCCCACGGCGTGCGCGCGGCCTCAGTGGCGGGCTGGGCCTGGTCCTCGTCGATGGTGATGGTGACGGCGGCAGTTGCGGCCTCGGGGTTCACGGCCTCCTCCTCGCGCTCGGACATGACGGCAGGGTAAGCGTCCGACAGGACGGCACTCGCGACTTCTGCCTCAACCTGATCCTCGGCACCGCCGCCCGAGTAGATGACCGTGCACCGGCAGTTGATCACTTCCTCGTCGGGCAGATCCGGGTCGCCGGGGTACATCGCCGGGTAGCCGCCGACGTCGAAGAACTCGTTGAGCGGAACCTCCTGCCCGTCGGCGTCGGCGTGCGTATCGCGCGTGCGGTCGTCGCCCGTCGCGAGCCACACCTTCGTCACGTCCTCGCGTCCCTCGAACGCATCGGTCGCGATCCCCATGCTGGCTCCGTTCGCCAGGCCGATCAGATCGGTGCGCGCGAGCGCGGTCGCCCGGTAGGCAGCGACGGAGTCGACGGCCTCGGTGATGGCACCGGCGGTGCGTGGGATCGAGTAGCCCTCCAGCGCGGCCCGCTCGATGACGTCGCGGTAGACCTGCCGCAGGTCGGCCTCGGTGGCGAACGTGGCGTGCGCCCCGATCTTCTCCAGCAACTCGGCCGTGATGCGCGGCTTCACGTCGAACGCAACCTCGTGCGCCTCGTAGGCCGCCACGAGGAGTTTCACCAGTTCGGCACGCTCGCGCTTGGTCAGCCGCTCGACCTGGTCGCCCAGTTCGCTCGGGATGACTTCGTCCTCGTCCGGCGGATGCACCGCAGCCGTCACTGCGTCGGGGGTGCCGTGGGAGTAGCGGCGCGTGCGGCGCGCCATCTTGCGACCGGCACCGCGCAGAAGGCGCTCGTAGGCGTCGGCCAGCGGCTGGATCGCCTCGTCGAGCGAGTCGATGACGGACGCCGTGATGCGGTTGAGTTGGTTCGGCGTCATCCCGCCGCGCCTGAGAGTGCCTTCACCCGCCCCAGGAAGCCCGCTGGGAGGTCGGGTGACACCTCGTAGATGGTGGAGATGACATGCAGTTCGAGGACCTCGGCGAGCGCCTGAGCTTGCGTGGTCGAGACGCCCATGCGCACGGCGACGTCCACGAACTCGCGTCCGCCGTCCATCGCCAACGCCATGAGGTCGTCCGGCCCGTGCTCCATGACCACCGCTGGACCGAGCGCGGCGGCCACCTCTGCGAAGGGCGTGCCCTTCACCGCATCGACGCAGTCCGGGCATCGTCCCGCCAGGTGCGCGCGCAGGCGCGCTCCGACGCGCGAGCGGATCTGCCCGAGCGTGGCCTCTGCGGCTCCGATGAGCCGGTAGGTCGACTCCATGCCCGAGGGCACCGGCGGCGCGTTGCGCGTCGTGTCCTCGCCGGTCGGCGGGCCTCCGTTGCCGTTGCCGCCACCGGCGGGCTTGGTTGGCACCGGCGGCACCGGCGTGATGGCGGGGGGCGGCTGCTTCTCCACGAGCGCCCCGCCCTCGACCTCGACCTGCTGGTGCGTCGCCATGAACAGACGCCGGGCCATCTCGTCATCGTCCTTGATCCTGTCGTCCTCGGTCGCGTTGCCCTCGGCACGCAGGTACTCGTCGCTGACCGCGAGCGCCTCGTGCAACTTCAGCGCGTCGGCGAAGCCGTCCGGGTTCGTGAGGATCTCGGCCGGGTCGTAGCCGACCGTGACCGACTTCCAGTCAGCGCGGCCTGCGGCCTTCGCTGCCGGGCGCAGGTAACTCGACGCGAGATTGTCGGCGAGCGACTGCGCCACCGGGTCGATGTGCGACCAGGCGTCCTCGTCGATCATCCAGGCGTTCCAGTGTTGCGTGCCCGAGGTTGAGAGGCCCATCACCTTCTCGGGCGGCATGTCGACGCCGACCGCGAAGCGCTGGAGCGCCTTCTCGCGAAGCTCCAACTCGCGGATGACTTCGTCCGGGTTCCAGATCTTGATCAGGCTCCACAGGTCGTCCATGCGCCGCCCGTCGGGCGGGTCAGGGATGCGGATGACGATCGGCGCGACCGACTCCGCTGAGCCGGGCTTGCCGATGGCCGTGATCATGGCCTGCGTGAGGCGGGACTGGAACGGGTCCTCCTCCGGGTTCTCCTCACCGACCACCTGCTGGAGCGGCTTCATCGACCACGAACGCGGGATCGCCAGGATGCCGGGGCCGGACAGCCGCGAGATCAGACGCGCGTTGATCGAGTGCGTGGCACGGACGATCTCCTCGCACTCGGCGAGCACGGAGCGCATGGGGGCGTCGGCCATGAGCGTGTAGGCCGGGTGGGGCCGCCACCAGCGGTACACCTGCACGCCGTCGCCTACCGGGTCGAACTCGTCGTCCGGGGCCTCCAGAAGCTCCTGCGGCGTCATGCCGGGGGTGCGGCGGCGGTGCCACACGGTGTCCTCGCCGCGCTTGCCCTGCTGGCGCATCTCCAGGGTCGAGACGATCTCCCACGTTTCCTCGTCGTCGTAGTCGGGGTTCGACGCCGTCCACAGCAGCAACTCCTCGCCGCACAGGAAGTCAAGCTGGCCGTAGGTCGAGAACATGAGCGAGCGACCGCCGCCGGGGTCCTGGATGCGGTCGAACAGCGCGATGAGTTCCGGGTCCTCGGACTCGGTCACCTCGCCGTTCTCATCGCGGGTCGCAGCGAACCAGCGGATCTTCGGAAGCGCGCGTGCCTGGAACTGGGCCGCGTAGCGCACGGCCCCTATCTGGTCGTAGTACGCGAGGGAATCACCCTGCCACTGCGGCGCGCGCGTGAGGCCGGTGGACTTGCCGCCACCGCCGGTCGCACGCGCGGCCGAGGCGGTGATCGCGCTCGGCACGCTCATGGTGAGGCCCTGCGCCCTCCCGAGCCGCACCTGCCTGGTTGCCACTAGGCCGCCTTGTCGTTCTGAGTCCGCGCCCTGGCGGCCTCGCGCTTGGCGGCACGCGCTTGCTCCTGCGCGACCCGTGCCTCGCGGATGCGCTCTGACCGGGCGATGCGCTCGGCCATGCGCTCCTCTCTCGACTTGCCACACCCGCAGGCCATCGGCCTCCTCCTCGCTCGCTTGCGCGGGAGGATAGTTGGCGCAGGTGACGGCTGGCTACTCCTCCAGCTTGTCGATGCCGACGCCGAGGTAGCCGACGGCGGCTCCGAGCGCCACCACACCGGCGGCCACGAGCGTCGCGTGCGACCACAACTGCCACGCGCCCCACCAGGCCAGGACGATGTACGTGCCAGCGCACCAGGGGCAGGTGATGAGGTACTCGGCCTTCGTGCCCCAGTTCTCCCCGAGGCGGGCGAGCACGTAGTCGCGGGGCCGGTCGAGGATGGCGTCGTCGCCGATGAGCTTCCAGATGCGGAAGGACGCGAGCGCCAGCAGCGCGAACTCCCAGGGTTCGGGGATCACTCCTCCTCCGATTCCTCGCGCTGGGCCGCCTGCTCGTCTGCGCCGTCGTGCAGACCGCGCACCATCGAGTAGGTGATCTTCTGGAACTGGCGGCCTTTGACGTATGCCTCGTCCGCGTCGGCTACGTCCAGTTCAGCCGAGAACACGTAGCGGGCACCCTGCTCGCCTTCGGAGCCGACCTCCGTGAGTTTGATCTTCACCAGCCGAAGAACCTGATCTTCACCCAGGCCACCAGGAGCGGCACCGCGACGAAGAAGCCCGAGAGGCCGACCAGCGTGCGCATCAGGACTTCGTCCCGGGCGGGAGCACGATGCGGCTGTTAGGTATCGCGATCGGCGACCGCGCGTCCGGGTGCTTCTCCCAGGGCGGCGGCAGGTCGGAGAGCGACATGCCCTCGCCGATGATGGCCGCGCCGCCGGGGAGGATGCCCTGCTGCATGACGCCTTGCAGGAGCGTGCCGAGCACCTTGTGGCAGGTCTCCATCATGGCCGACTGCTCCTCGGTCACGTCCTCGGGGTCGGTGCCCGGCCACACGAACGACTCCTTCGGGACGGTCAGCACCACGATGTCGCCGCGCTTCGGGGTCACGGTCGCGATCCAGTCGAGGATCATCTTCGTCATCCGCTCCTCGTGCGCTCGCTGCTTCTCCTTCGCTTCCTCGGCGGCGGCGCGCAGGTCGCGCTTCTTCTCCTGGGCCTGGCTCACGGGCGGGATGCTAGCGCCGCCAGCGGGTCGGGGATAGAGGGCGGCCACGGCTTCCAGTCGAGCGTGACGTCCTCGTCGGGGTCGAGCAGCGACTGGAGGTGGGCGTTCGCATGGAAGCGCCCTCCATCGTGCTCGTAGTACCGGTCGGCCCGGGCCTGGCGCTCAGCCACGCGCGTCCATCCGAAGTGGTAGACGCCGACGCCGGTGTCGAAGCCGCGCTGCCCGCGAACGCGCTGAGGCTCACGGCCGCACGCGAGCTTCTTGTGGGGGATGCGCCAACTCGAACCGGTCAGCTTCGCAGGGGCCTGCCACAGGATCGGGCAGCGACGGTCGCCCCACTGGCCGTCCACGCGCAGGCCCACGCGCTCGCCGTCGACCTTCCAGACCTCGCGCATCCACAGCGAGTAGACCGGGGCCTGGTTCACGGTCAGGCTGCCGCGCAGAGCCACCGTGTCGCCGATGAACTCGTCGGCGTCTATCGAGAGCACGTAGGTCGGCTGCCCCGAGATCGTCCACGCGAGCAGCCGGTTGCGCGCGACGGACTCGTCCTCGAAGAACGGCGGGCCGTCGTTGCGCTCGACGTGCACGTCCTCGAACTCGGCGGCGACATCCCAGGTGGCATCGGTCGAGTAGTCGTCGAGCAGGCGCACCTCGTCGCAGAACGTGAGCAGGTGGTGCAGCCAGGGTTCGAGGTAGCGGTCGGCCTCGTTGTGCACGATCGCGGACGCGATGAGCTTCACGCCGAATCCAGCCACTGGTCGAGCAGCGCCTGCGGGTCCTCGCTCTCGCAGAGCGTCACGGTGTCCACGATGGTCTGACGGATCTCGTCGCGGTAGGGACGGCCGGGGTCGTCGTCCAGGAAGCCGTCGCGGCACTGGATGTGCAGGGTGGCGAGCCTCATCACCATCACGTCGGTGAGGGACTCAATCTCTCGCGGCGTGAGGCCAGATCGGTCACGTCCTGCGGTAGCCATTCCCACCACCTCTCGAAGTCGTCGGGGTACGGGTCCCACGCGCGCGCCCATCCGGCCTCGACGTACTCGCGAGCGAGCGACGCCCACGGCTCCGCGCCGATGCGGTCGAGTTGGACGTTGGGCAGGTCCGGCTTCAGCCAGCCCGCCTTCGCGTGGTAACGGTGCTGCCAGATGGTGAAGCCCGCGCGGCCGTTCTTGCCGAGCGAGAGCGGCACCGGCTTGCGCTGCGTGAACGCGCTCGCGCGCATGAGGCCGACGCCGCCGATGTGGCGCGCCGGGAGGATGGTGTAGCGGTTGCGCTTGAGGATGCCCTCGTAGCGGCCCGACCATCCCGCCTCCATGCCGACCAGTTCGTACTCGGGGTGGCGCTTGGCCGCCTCCAGGACGATCTGCAACCAGCCGGGCGGCATGGCGATGTCGTTGTCGACCTTCACGAAGTAGTCCGCGTCCGAGAGCGCGATAAAGTCGTTCATGGTCGCGCCGGTCGAGTGCCAGCCGCCCTCGCGCAACTCGAAGGCCGGGACGGGAATGGGATGGTCGCCGTCGCGCAGGTACTCCAGGGTGCCGTCCTCGGAGCCGTCGTCGTACACGACCAGGCGCGTGACGTACTCCCAGGCGGTGTTGCGCTTGAGCAGTTCGAAGGTGGCCTGCGTGAACTCCAGACGGTTCCACGCGCAGTAGAGGATCTCGACCTTCACTGGAAGCACTTCTTGCACGCCCGGGAGAACCTGTCGGCCCTGCGGCGGGTCATCACGTCGAAGCGGCGCGGGGCCAGATACCTCGGCCAGTTCGGGAACCACCAGTGGCCGCAGGGGGTCTTCCACGACTCTGCATCCATGAACTCGATGCGGTGGTAGACGTCGCCGCGGTCGGAGAGGATGACCACCTTCACAGCGACCACCCCACCGGGCGCACCAGACGCACGTCCTCCATGCCGTCGGTGTCGCGACCGAGCCGCTCCTGCACGAAGATGCCCTCGGGGAGGTGCGCTTCCAGGCCGGGCATCATCGACAGGCGCAGGTACTCGTTCGGCCCCAGCGGCGTCCAGGCGGCCTGGAGAATCAGCGCGATGAACGACTGCACGCCGGTGTAGTCGACCTCACCCACCGCGCACCTGCCCCACGAGTTCGAGCATCCGGGCGCGCTCGGCCTGGTGCTCGGGCTGCCGCCACATGCGGTCGTAGTGGTAGGAGTAGGGCAAGTTCTCCTTCGGCACGTCCACGAGCACGCGCGGCGTGAGCGCGGTGAACACGATGTCGCAGGTGCGCCGGAAGAACTCGCCGCTGGTTCCAAGCATCTCGTTCATGCCTCGCGCTCGCTCGTACTCGATGAACGCCCGCTGCGGCGCGTCCCGGTGGAACACCGCCCCGAAGCCGACGAGCGCGTGGTCGGTGTAGAAGTCGTGGCGGAACTCGGGCGGCATGTTGCAGACGACGTAGTGCTCGGCCGGTGGCGGCGGCGGATTCGGGTCTATGGTCGCCGCGCCCTGCAACTCCGCCCACGCCCGCACGAGCGCCTGCGGGTCGCTCACGATGCAGTCGTCGTCCTGCACGTAGATGAGGTCGGCATCGGTGTACTCGATGGCGGCGTAGCGGCCGTAGACGGACAGGTCGCTCACCCGCACGCTCGTGATGCGCCGCGCGTCGATCAGCACCTCGGCCCCGTTATCCCAGACGAGCACGTCCCACTCCTCGGGCAGTGACGGCAGCACGCTCTCGCGCAGCGCGCCCCACTGGTCGCCGCGGGTGACGATGATGGCGGCGACGTTCACCGCCAGCGCCGCCGCGTTTCTACGTGCAATCGCTTGGTCAGTATCTCCATTGCTCCACGGGCACGTCCGCGATTCTCAGGCCCGTCTCGATGGCCCGGCGGCGTTCCCCCTGGCCGGTCGGGTGCCACTCCACCAAGAGCCGTGTGAGCCGTGCTGCCGCGCCCGTCTGGATGAGGTACTCCAGCAGGTCGTACTCCGCGCCCTCGGCGTCGAGTTTGAGGATGACCGGCCCCTCGGGCAACCCCTCGATGACGCGGGCGAGGTCGACGCAGCGCACGAGCGGCCAGTGCTCGGCGTCACCCACCTGCGAGTTGAGGCCGTCCTCCATGTAGCGCACTTCGCCGTCGTAGACCCAGGCGGCCTTGCGCTCGATGACCACGTTCGTCTTGAACTGCGCCAAAACGGCGGCACTCGGCATCGCCTCTGACGCCTTCGGCGCGGGGTCGTAGCCGATGAGCACGTCGGGCCGGTACCACTCGATGAGCCGCTCGATGGAGTAGTCGCCGCCGTAGCGGGCGCAGCCCACGTCGATGACGATCACGACAGACTCGCCACCACGAGGAGCACGGCCACGACGGCCCAGAAGCCGAACCAGAGGGCGACCCTCATGCCCGTGCCACGCACCCATAGCCCAGCACGAACTCCTCGCCAGTCGCGCGCACGCGCTTCATCGGTGACGTCTCGAACTGCGGGTCCCACACCGAGCCGCGCGCCTGGTGCAGCACGATCTCGAACCCGGCCTCGGTGAGCAGCCGCTCCATGCCCGCCTTCGTGAAGCGGTGGAGGTCCTCGGCCTCGACCTCGGGCCAGTTGGTCGGGTAGGTCATCACGAGGTAGCCGCCGAGGTGCTGAAAGAGCCGAGGCATCCTGCTCAGTAGGCCGTCAGGGTGGTGGATGTACTGAAGCACTTGCGTGCAGAGAATCGTGTCGATGGGCGGGACACTCTCATCGGTGCCGCCATAGTCCACGCCTCCGACGTTCCCAGGGAAGCTCGCCCTGTCGAACCCGTGGTATTCGGCCCCGAAGCTCTCGACCAGCGACCGGTACGGCTGCTTCCCGCACCCGTAGTCGAGCACGCGGCCCTTCAGGTAGCCGAGCGTCCCGGCCTTCTCGACGAAGGCGCGGATGCTCTCACGCTCGTAGTCGCGGAGGTTCACACCTCCCCCTCGATCTCAGCAGGCATCGGGCGGCATCCGCAGTACGTCGACACCTTTGACCAGTCGCCCTCATCCACCTCGCGCCAGGAGCCGTACCAGTACGCCCCGGAGTGCCACGCGAACCTCCTGCCGCAATCGTCGCACGTCCACTGTTGCGGCCCATGCGGGAGTAGAACAGGTGCGCTCATGTCGCCTCCCCCTCGATCTCAGCGAACCAGGCCCGCAACGACGTGAGGCACGATCCGCAGATGTCTACGTTGGCCGCATGGAACGCCGGGCCGTGTGTGCCGTAGTCCTCCCGCTCGGGGATCAGCGGCGTCCATCCTTCGACGTTCCGCGCTGAGAGATCGGCTCCCTCAAGAAGCCCCTCGGCTGTTCCGACCTTCGGGCGTCCAGACGGTATCTCCTTGCCGCACCGGTCGCAGCGGTACACCGCGACCCGCGCCTCGGCAGGACGTACCTCGATGCTTCTCACGTCGCCTCCTCCCCCTCGATCTCAGCCAGGCAATGCCGGGCGATCTTGTGCTGTACGGGACGTTTTCTCTCGGGAAGAGCGCAGCCGATCTGTTCGATCTCCCGCAGCGCCGCGAGCGCCTTGTCGAGACGGCCATGCTCATCCAGCCAACGCATCTGCTGTTCGGCAGCCTCGTCGCGAAAGCCGTCCCCCTCAGCCTTCACCCGTTCCACTTCCGCGCGCTCGCGCTTGAAGCCCTCATCGCACTTGAGCAGCGCAGCCTTCACCCGCTCTAGCTCGGCCTCGGCTACCTCGGCGCGATTCTTCCATCCCGCCCTTATCGGTTGCATCTGCTCACTTATACGCAGCCGCTCTAGCTCGGCAGCGAGGGAGTCGAGGGCGGCTAGCGCCTCCTCCTGCGTAATCGTGCGTCCGTCATCGAAGTCCAGCGTCACCTTTGCCCCGCGAGCCACCCACGGCCGCACCGTCGCCAGCAGCGCCTCTGTATCCGCGCTCACGCGGTATGCTTCTCCCCGACGCCTGAACTCGGAGCCTTCTCCGCTAGTAGGGTTGTCGCTCGCAAGCGGCCCTTCGGGGTCGTTTGTTTGTTCTGTGTCCGCGCTCACGACAGCGCCTCGCGCTTCGCGTCTCGGTAGCGCTCACCAATCGCGGTTGCCGCCTCTAACCGCTTCCGAGCTTCGGCTTCCCGTTCTACTCGCTCTAGTTCGTCCCACACGTGCTGCACCGCCGCATCGAAGCGCGGCTCGTCCGGCCCCACTTCGCGGATGTACATGAGGTCGCGCTTCCAGGGCTTCACGATTCCTCCTTCTCGCGGTGCGCATCACAGAGGCGGCACTCGCCGGGATCATGCAGCGGAAGATGGCGCACACTCATAGCCAGGTCGAGCGACTCTTTGAAGTCAGGCTCCTCGTTGGCGCGCTGCGCCATTCGCCACAGCGTGATGTCCTTAGGCTCGCTCACGACAGCGCCTCATCGAGAGCAGCGAGGGCGGCCGATGCTCCCTCCTTACAACGGTCGCAGCCGATAGAGCACACCGCCGCTTGGTGAGCCGCCTCCACCACCGCCACGATCTGCGGGAGGGCGTCCTGGAGCGCCGCGATGTCGTTGTCGCGCCACTCGTTGCCCAGCCCCTTCAGCTTCTCCGATGCGCTCACAGCCAGCGCCTCTCGCTCGGCAGCCAGAGCAGCAGGTGCCAGTCGCCGCAGTGGTTCTCCTGGCGACCGGCGAACGCCATGAGGGGGAGCAACTTCAACAGCATGAGCAGCACCGCCACCCAGAACGGAATCACTCGGCCGACTCCCAGTAGTCCTCGGCCAGAGGTGCTGGCTCGGGCCAACCCTTCTCGATGGCGGCCTTGCCGACCTCGCGGAACGCAGCGACCGACTCATCGCTGAGCGGCTCGTCATGGTTCACGTCGATGTATGCATCGTCGTCACCCGTCTTCTCGGGGTCGATGTAGATGCGCGTTCTCACGAGGCCGTCCACTCCCTCATGTCGAGGAGGTCGTAGAACCAGGGGCGCGTGGAGGTCTGCTCGATCTGCGTGCGGTAGCAGGAGAGTGCCGCGAGCTTGCGGGCGATGAACTCCGGGCGATCGGGCGTCGACGGCGTGCCGTGCGAGCGCGTGCCCCTGGGCGAGTAGGTGCGGTAGCGGATGATGTCGATGTCCTGGAACACGGTCAGGCAGAGGCGGCCCACCAGGTTGTGCTCCTCGTGGCCGAACTCCTCCACGTCGGGGGCGATGACGCGAAGGTAGTCGTCGGCACCCGAGGGGTCGCGCAGGCCGATGAGGAACGCCTCGACCGTGTCCTCGGCCGCGCCCTTCGGCACCGGCATCTGGTGGAACGAGCAGCCGAGCCAGGTGGTCGCGTGCTCCAGTTCGACGTCGCGGCCCTCGTCGTACACGACCACGACGTGGGCGGCGTGGCGCTGCGCGAGGTAGCTCGCGAACAGCGTCTCGTCGTCGGCGTGCGGAGCGACGAGGAGGGTGCGCGTCACGTCACCTGCTCCCCGTCGAGGATGCGCTGCGCGTAGTGCGAGACGTCGTCCGGGGCACCGTAGGTCTTCACGCCACCGACGATGCCAACGTAGGTCGCCGGGTACGTGCGGTTCGCGATGATCTCCAACGCCGAGCGGTAGCGGTCGCGCTCGCGGACCAACTCGTCCACCGCCGCGCTCGCCTTCGTCTCGACGCTGCCCCACCGATCCTGAAACGGCAGGGCGATGAAGTCACGCAGTGTCGCCTCGGCGCTCACTTCTTCCTCCCCGGCTTCGGGTCGGGCTTGAAGTGGTCGCTCTCGGAGCGGGGCAGAGCGGCTTCACTCTGACGTCGTTCAACCCCGCCCCGCTCCAACAGCGTCCGGCTTCCCTCGATGGACCCGGCCAGGTGCCGGTCGAGGCTGTCGAGGGCGAGTTGCCTGATCTTCGCGTCCGGCTCAAGCCCCTCGGCTTCGAGGGCGCGCCACTTGGCAGCGGGCACGTACACGGCGACGGTCGGCACGCGCGGGAGCATACCAGTAACTAGTGACTAATGACTAGCCCCTCTACGCCAGAGCGGCTGCCTCGACTTGAACAGCGCGTGGTCCTCCCGGTAGCGGCGCTGGCCCCGCTGGTACGTGGCGTCGTCGGTGCCCTTGCGCATGCCCTGGTCGTCGCGCCAGATGTGGTGCAGGTGCTCGACGTGGGAGCGCCGGGCCGAGAAGTACGCGCGGCGGGCCTTCGCGGTCTCGATGAGTTCGTTGTCGACCCAGCAGTGCCAGTAGCCCTCGTGCAGCGCCTTGCCCGGCTCGTCGATCGTGCCGTGCTGCTCGATGTACTCGCGCGAGATCAGGGAGTGCGTGGAGTGCATCCCGCGCTTCACCAGCGGGTTGCCCAGGTCGTTGGTGCCGGTGACGCCAGGGAGCCGCTGAGCGATCTCCAGGGCCTCCTCGTCCCAGCCTGGGTGGAAGCGCAGGTCGTCGCCGCCCTGGAACACGTAGGGCGCGTTCGTGCACAGGACGCCGTAGTTGATCTTGCGCGCGTAGTCGCCACCCTCCAGGAGGAAGGGAACGATGTGGTAGGCAGCGTCCGTTCGCGAGCACGCGGCGATCTGCTCCGTGTCTCCGGACGTGCACAGGAACACGATCTCGGTGACCAGGGTGGATGCCTCGTGGATGGACTCGACCAGCGGGCCTGCGCGCTCGGGTCGATCGAGCACCGGGATGAGGACGGCGATCACCCGCGCAGACCGGGCCGGTAGGACGTGTCGCGCTCGCCCGAAGGTGCGCGGAAGCGCGGCGGCTGGGCCTGGCCCGACGGCACGCTCATGGTCACCCCGCCGGTCTTGTTGCGCGACCAGATCACCATGCTCGACCACGCGTCCACCTGGTCGTCGTGGCTGCCCATGTTGAACACCGCAAGCTCCTCGATGAACGCCTGCACGCGGGCAGGGGTGCGCGGGTCGTAGTCGGTGCCTTCGTCGTTCATGTAGCCCGGCAGGAAGCAGTTGTGGCCCACCAGCGCAGGCTCGGCGGACTCGGCGCGGACCTCCTTCGACCCCTTCGCTTGACCCAGCACCACGCCCTGCACGCGCGAGCGAACGGAAGCGGCGGCGTCGGGACCGTTGGCCGTGTTCTCGATGAGCACGAACTGCGGGACGTCGGGCCATAGCGCCGACGACCAGATCGACAGTTCCAGCATGGCCTCAATGGTGGCGTTCAGCGCCGCGCGCTCGTGGTACAGGCGCAGCAGGTAGCGGTGCGCGCCCTTGCATCCCCACACCTGCCCGGCCACGAAGTCGGAGTGATCGCGGTCCTTCACGGACGTGTCCCAGGAGTGGACGATCAGGTCGAACAGCCCGACCCGCGACGCCAGTTCCGTCACCTGCTCAGGGCCGAACACCTCGCGCGGGGAGTAGTAGGACAACTCGGGCGGGTAGTAGCGCCAGTCCGCGCGCTTCAGCAGGTTGCCCTCCCGTGGGGCAGGGCGTTGCTGCAACTGCCCGGCGATCGTGTACTCGCTTCCCATGTCGGCCTTCAGGCGCGCCATCTCCTTCGCCCCGAAGCGCTCGGGCCACAGCAACTCCCCGGGCTTGGAGCGCTTGTCCTGCGGCCACACGAACGGATGCTTCGGCTCGTACTCGGCCGGAAGGCACAGGTGGTCCCAGCCGCCGCGCTCCAGTAGGTGGCCGGTCAGGTCCTGCTCGTGCAGGCGCTGCATGATGATCACCTCGATGCCGGTGGCCGGATCGTTGAAGCGCGATGAGATGACCGAGTCGTGCCAGTTCAGCACCTTGCCGCGCAGCGCGTCGGAGGTCACCTCGTCGGCCTTGTGCGGGTCGTCGATGATCACGATGTCGCCGCCCTCGCCGGTCGCCGTGCCGCCTACCGACGTCGCGATGCGGTAGCCGGTGCGGTCGTTCTCGTAGCGCGTCTTCTGGTTCTGGTCGCCGGTGAGCGCGAACACGTCCGAGAAGCGCGACAGGAACCACCCTGACTGGATGAGCCGCCTGGACTTGACTGCATCCCTGGTCGCCAGATCGTCGCCGTAGGAGGCCGTCAGGAAGCGCATGGAGGGCTTGGTCGTCCACAGCCACACCGGCCAGAACACGCTGACCGCGAGCGACTTCATGTGCCGCGGCGGGATGTTGACGATCAGGCGCTGCACCTCGCCCTCAGCGCAGTCCTCCAACTTCTCGGCGATGGCATCGACGTGCCAGCCCTGGGAGTACTCGGTCGTCGGCTCGATGACCGACCACGCGCCCCGGATGAACGCGCGGAAGTCGCCGCTCAGGCGCTCGGCCTCCTCGGCCAGCATCTCCCCGTTCTTACGCCGCTCGATGGCGGCGTCGATCTCCGTGAGGGCTTCCGCGTAGGTGGTCACGCGTTCAACTCACGGCGGGGAGGCTGGTCGATCACCTCCACGGCCGCCAGCTTCGAGAGCGCCTCGCGCACTGCCACCAGTTCGTCGAGCGGCAGATCGTCGAGGCGGGAGGCGTCGAGGACCAGCGCGTGCTCGATCTTGCCCTCGTGCTTGACCCGGTCGCGGCGCAGGTGCGCGTAGGCCGGGCCTCCGTGGGTCGCCAGCTCGACCTCCAGGATGCGCGCGTTGACTTCCCCCGGGTTGGTGCGCAGCGCGATGACCCGCGCCGCCGCACGCAGGCGCTCGGCGTAGTGCTCGCGGCCCTCGGCCTGCGCTGCCTCGATGGCCTGCTGGAACTCAGGCTCCCGAGCAGCGAACATGCGGATGCGCGACGCAGTGGTGTCAATCTGCCTCGCCGCCAGGTCGAGGCCGATGCCCTGGCGCAGCGCGTCCAGGTATGCCTCGCGCTGGGCCTCGTTGTGCACGTCGGCGAACAGGGGCACGGGGGTGTGCCCGTCGTAACCGACCGGGCGCTCTACGTCGGTGGGTGCTTTCCTCGCGCGCACGCGTGCGAGGGAGCGTAGCGCGAGGGCTGGTGGAGGTGCTACTCCGGGCCGCTCGTATCTTGGTTCGAGTCGCCGCGCAGGCTCAGCCCGAACGCATTAGCCTCGGGCGGGAAGGGTGGCAGCGGCGGGTTGTGGTCATCACAGTAGAACGCGAGCATCCCGCCCAGACCCACGAGGTACATGCGCGTGTTGCGCGACAGACAGCCCGGATGGTCACACCGGACGTTCTCGGCAACGTTGCTCACGTCGGCCTCGAAGCTGGAAACGACGCTTCCTTCTGAGACTCAACACGGCGGCGAATCCACTTGAAGCCCGTGTGGTACTCCTCCAGCCGCTCACACTCACGATCGATCCAGTCGAGCAGCGTGGTCATATCGGTGATCAGTTCCAGGTGTCGCGTCTCGCGTTCGTCAGCGGCCTCCAACTGCTCTTCGAGGTCGAGTAGCGTCTGCGCGACTAGCTGGACGTTCTCCCGCGAGTGAAGGGTCATCGGCGTTCGGAGGAACGTCTTGGCGAGGTCAGACGCGCTCAGTTCCGTATGTGGTCTGGAGCCCGTCATCGCCACGGCCCATTCGGGAACATGCGGAAGTAGCGGTTCCAGATCGCGGTGTAGCGCTCAGGCGTGATCTCGCGGCGGAGCATGCGAGCGAGGAGGTTGGGCCTCGTGCTTGGTTTCGAGGTCACGGTTTTTCTTCCAACGGTTGGTTAGCCCACGACTTCCACAGCGAGGACGTAGAGGGGTAGTCGGACGCCGGACGCCTCATGCGCCACCACTCCAGCTTCAGCAGGCGCTCACAGACGGCTGTGATCTCGTCCGCACTCAGGTCGCCCTCGTCTCCTAGCCACCGCTCGGCTAGGTCAACACAGTCCGGTTCCTTAGACACGCTGGATTCACCCACGCGGCAGCACCGCCTTGAGCGCCTTGCGAAGCTCACGCGCGAAAGGCATCTTCCGCTTACGAAGCGCGTCGCGCAGCGCCGCGATCTCGGCGTCGGTCAGCAGGACGTAGGTGAGGTCGGCCTCGCCGTTGCTGCGGAGCACCTTCACGGGTACCTCGTCACGGCCGCGACGCCGAACAGCGAGTGCATCCACTCGGACACCTTGCGGCCCCAGCACGCCGAGCACGCGGCGTACCCGGTGAACGAGTACGGCGTCGAGTGGCCGGGCCAGCGGCCCGCGAGGAAGCGCGCGTAGAACGCGATGGCCTGCGGCCACCCGACTGAATCCGGCACCTCACCCTTCGGGCCATCCCAATCTGGGACATGCCAGCCGCTCCCGCACGAGGATAGGCCCCACACGTTGAAGCGGTTGTTGGAGCACGCCGCTGCGCCCAGGGAGGACTCCGTCGCGGCGGCTGCGGCCATGAAGTAGGGGCTGACCCCGTACCGGCGGCCCCAGCGCTCCAGGATGGCTCCTGTGCCCGCCATAGGCGTGCCTGACAGGCCACGGTTGAGGCGTGCGACCACCTGGCCGACTGAACGCTGCCAGCGGCTTAGAGCGGCTCCTGCGGCCTTCGCGCGTGCCTGCCACTCCTCTGCGGCGAAGCGTGCCCACCGGCACGTCTTGCCGCGCACGATCGGAGTGCGGTCGGCCAACTGCCCGCCGCGGTTCACCTGCCGCTCCCAGGTCAGGGTCCGGTAATGAACGACAGCGCGGCGGGCAGACTTGCAGCGCTCGCCGTAGACGACGAACGCCGCGGAGCCGATGGAGTAGCCGGGCGCAGCGGCACGGATTGGTGCTGCCCCAGGGGAGGGGGTCCGTGCCCGGCCTGCGGCAGCCGACGCCTCGGGGGAAGCGGAGGCGGCTGCGCCCGAACTTGTGGTCGCCCAGATGAGGGTGGCGATGAGGGCGACGAGATAACCAGAGACGACGATTATTGCCATTCGAGTTGAGATGACCCTCTCTCCTCCGTGCGCTTCGCCCGCGCGATTGCCCGGGCCTGGTCGCGCCGCACGCGCTCGTCGTGAGCGAGCCATAGGTCGGCTATTGCGGCGATCACGGTGAAGACGGCGAGGATGCCGACGATGTAGATGACGAACGTGGTGACAGGATCGAACACCATCAGGTTCCCTCCTTCTCCGCGCGGGGCGACGCTAACACGCTGCGAGGACGGTCCCAACCGTTGGCGTGTGCCAGCGCCTTCGCGCAGTGGTCGTGGGTGTACGTGCCGTCGGTGTTTCGATGGTGCTCGGCGCACTCCTTCCCGCAGTTCACGCAGGGGCGCTTTACCTCGGTCACAGCTTCTCAGCCCACTCCAGGGCGAGGGCCGCGCACCGGCGGGCCTCCTCCACGTCGCCCTCCTGGATTGCCATCTGCGCGAGGAACGAGTAGCCCTCGGCCATGTCGGTCGCGCGGTGGGCTTCGTCGCGCCACTGGTCGAGCCGCGTCCTGAGCGCTGCATCGGTGGGTGCGTCGACCTCCGTCATCGTCGCCGGATCGCCACGTCGTAGGGCTTCTCGATGACGGTCGAGTTGCGCTCGATGATGGCGGCGTACTCCGGGTTGGCCTTCGCCGCCCGCGTCGCCTCGACGGCGGCCACGCGGTAGCTCACCGTCTCGACCACGATCTCGGAGACGCGCTCGTCGGGCATCCCCGCAGCGAGCAACTCGTCGCGGATGGCCTCGGCGTCGTATGCCTTCTCGGGGCCGCCGCGGATCTCGGCCTTGCGACCGCCGCCGACCGAGAACGTCTTCGCGGTGCCGCCCTTCTGCCAGTAGCGCACGAGGGAGTCGGAGAGTACGCGCTTGACTTCGCGCCAGCGCCCCTCGATCTCGCGGATGTCCTGGAGCGCGAGCGCGACCTCGCGCGGCTCGTTCAGGTTCACCACGGTGCCGGTGCCGGGCACGACCAGCGCCTCGGACTCGCGTACCTCGATGTCGGTCATGTCGCCTCCCGTATGGCTGCTTCGGTGAGCCTGTACTCAGGCACGCCGTGAATCCATCGCTCGCGGACGACCAGGCCCTCGCGTTCCATGTTCGCCAGGAGACGACCGCCGGTGCGGCGGTAGGCGTGCTGGCGACCAGTCGACGGGTTCCACGAGGTGTTCTTCTTCTCCGTGTAGTACTGGACGAAGGTGCCACCTCTGATCCCGGTGCGGATGCCTCGCGCGAGGAGCCAGCGCACCGCGTCTTGCTGCGCGACCGTCACTGCATCTCCCTCTGCTTGGCCTCCCGCCCGCGGCGGTAGCTGGTCAGGTACTCAGGCTCGTCGGACTGCTTCTCCGCGCCCTCGCGACCGTGACGGAAGCCGTCCTCGCGCAGGCGTACCCGCCTGGACGTCTCCGCGCTTCCCACGATCTTCGGGGCTACTCCTCGGGGCATGTGGTCTCCTTCATCGTCTCGGGCCGTTCGTCGCGATGAGCGCGAACAGCGGGATGCCGATCAGACAGACGACCGCGGCGGCGATCGTGGTGATCATCGTCCTCACTCCTTCCCCTCGGGTCGGTGGGGGTTCGGCTGGAAGTCGTACTCGGGGTCGCAGAGCGCGCAGGTGGCCGGATCGTGCGTCTGGTCCTTGCGGCGGTCGCAGTGGCGGCACCTGCCCGCCCCGTTGCACTCGAAGGGGTGGAAGTTCTCGGCGGGGTCGACGTGGGCGGTCATCGGCAGGTGCAGTCGAGGTAGCGGGTGAGCACCACCGGGCCGCAGCGCACGCTCCACTTGACGCCCTGCGCGTACTGGCGCGAGGGGTGGAGCGTGTTGCGCTGCACGAGCCGGACGCGGGGGATTCGGTGCTGGCGGCCGAAGCCCCAGTCGAGGAACCACCAGCGCCAGGTGTATCGAGGGAGCAGGCGGACGTTCATGCCGCCACCGCTGCGAATGCAGCCTCGGCCTCGTCGCAGCCCGTCCAGTCGGTGTAGCCGTCCGTGTCCCAGTCGCGCCGGAAGGCGGTGACGCGGCGGGTGCCGGTGACTGCGCCATCGCTCAGGCGCATCACGATCTGCACGTCGCTGCCGTCGGCCTTCGCGCCGTAGAGCGTAACCTCGGCGTAGCTCGGCAGGATCTCGACCTTGATGGGCGAGGCGGTCAGGCCAAACTCGCCGCTGTCGGTGAGGGAGAGCAGTGCGGTGACTGCGCGCCCGATGCGCTCGTTCATGGGCGTCGCGGCCGACAGCTTGCGGCCGAGGCGATCAGTTGTGCGCGGGTTGAGCGGCGCGCTGGATGTGTGAGTCATGACGCCTCCTTTAGCACCTTCGCGTTGCGCTCGGCGAGGCAGGCGGGGTGCCACTTGGTGTGCTTCAGGGTGAAGTCCTGCAACGAGGGCTTGCCGGGCACCGGCATCTCGAAGGGCACCTGAGTGCCGTCCGTGATCTGGCTCTTGCAGCCCGCGCATGGGGGGTTCTGCGTAGCGGTCATGGTGTCTCCTGTCGTGGACTTCATGGCACTAGGGACTCTAGCAGACCCCGCGGGATGGAGTCAAGCGCCTACGCGGCTTGGTTCAGGCGGCGCTCGCACGCCTCGCGGGCACCGGGGTAGCGGTGCGCTCCGGGGCCGTGCGGGCAGCGGCGGCGGCCGAGCACGCGGTCGGCTCGCTCGCGCAGGCGGCGCAGGAAGGCTTCGATGACCGGGTGGTGCCCCGCGCACGCCTCGTAGGTGCGCGAGTACGGGTCGTCGGGGTCTACGTGGTGGCGGTGGATGCGTCCCGAGCAGGGGCCTGCGGCGGCGTCAAAGAGATACGCGGCGGCGCACACGCCGTCGCGCGGAAGGTCACGCCAGGCGCGGGTGTTGTAGACCTCGGTATGCACGGGACATCACTGCCCCGAATCGTACCCCGTATTACGGATGCTTATGCAGTGGGGGCGTACTCGGGCTGACCCGTGAAGTCGGCGTAGCGCTGGCGGATGACGTCGCAGTAGGCGGGGTCGATCTCCATGATCAGCGCCCGTCGCCCTGCCACCTCTGCGGCGACCAGAGTGGAACCCGAGCCGCCGAATAGGTCGAGGACTGTCTCCCCGCGCCGAGTGCTGTTGAGAATGGCCCGTTCCAGCAGCGCGACAGGCTTCTGTGTGGGATGGAGATCATTGGTGCGTGGCTTCGGGTGTTCCCAGATGGTGACCTCGTTGGTAGCTCCGAAGAACCGCGGAGCCTTCTTCGCCTTCGAGGCATAGAGCAACGGCTCGTGCCTGGGTATGTACTGGGCGGTGAGCGCGCCGGTGGGAACGTCCTTCACCCAGATGATCACGGCCCGCTGAGTGAAGCCGGAATCGACGACCGCGTTCAACACCTCGCGCGAGCGCGAGTCGGAGAACCAGAGGTACAAGGAGCCGTCCGGGCGCAGCAACTCAAACATGACCGGCAACGCCGCTGCGTACAACTCGGCGTTCTGATCCCCGAGCACCGTTCGCGTCTTGCGCTTGCCCGTTCGAGCAGAGAACTCCTGCGCGCCGCCCTGGTACTTCACCCCGTAAGGAGGGTCGGTCAGCACCAGGTCGACACCACCGCCGGTCAGATGCCTTACCTGCTCGTCGTCGGTGGCGTCGCCGCACATAAGTCGATGCCCACCCAGTTCGTAGACCTCCCCAAGCGCGGAACGCGGGTCGGCTGGAGGGTCGACAACCGCGTCAGGATCGCCGACGCGGTTCCCGCGGTTCCGCCATTCAATATCCGCCAGCAACTCCTCTACGTCGTCGCGCTCGTACCCTGTGCCGCGCAGGGCGTCCGCGTCGTAGTACGGCTTCAGCAACTCGGCCAGCAGGTCGTCCTCGTACTCGCCCAGGTCGCCCGTGCGGTTATCGGCCAGCAGGTACGCCTCCACCTCGGCCTCGGTCAGGTCGGAGCGCACGACCGCGATGTGCGTCCAGCCCGCGTCGACCGCAGCGCGCAGGGTGTGGTTGCCCGCCACCACCGTGCCGTCCGGCAGTGCCAGGATGGGTCGCTGCTGCCCGAAGCGCTCCAGGGACGCGCGGATGGCCTCCACGTTGCCCCGGCGCGGGTTGCGCGGGTGCGCCTGCATCTCGTCGACCGGCGCGAGCATCCGCCGCAGACCCTCGTTGCCGTTCCACACCTTGCGCGCAGTCGCCATCAGAGCGAAGCGTACAAGCGGCGCTGGAGCCACTCAGCGCGCTTCTCCGGGCCTCCGAGGCGTTCGGCGAGGTAGGCCATCGTGTCCGGCCGGTTGCGCGTCAGGTACGCACCCAGCAGCCTGCGGGTGACTTCATGCTCGGCGGTGAGCTTGCCGTGGCAGCCGGTGGTGCCGTCACCACAGAGCATCACCAGGTTGGCCTCGACGTCGTCGCGCGGCTTGTTGAGCAGGTGATGGAGGGTGAGCTTGCGCGTGGCGCGGGTGGCCCCGCAGATCACGCACTCGTCCCAGTGGACGTGCAGGCGGCGCAGGAGTTCCAGGTCGCGGACCCGGCGCACGGGCTTCGGGTCAGGTGCCAAGCGGCTCGCGGATCGGCTGGGGGTCGAAGGGCTTGCCACGTGCGTCGGAGTAGACCATCCGGTGCTCCTGAGAGCGGGCGGTGAGGACGCGCTCGATCTCGCCGCTGTCCCAACTCCCCGGCGTCCAGACGTGGGCCGCGGTGCCCGCCATGCGGAAGGCGGTCATCCAGTCTTTCTGGTCGGGTCGCAGCCGATCGCCGTCGCCCTTGATCTCCACCACGATGGTGCGGTCGCGCACGAGCATCAGGTCGGGGAAGCCCTTGCCGTCGGCGGCGACCGGCGTGCGCCAGATCCCGTCGCGCCCTTGCATCGCGGAGAAGTGCGCCACCTTCCACCCGAGCGTGCGGGCGAGGTCGATGACGGCCTTCTGAAGATCCTTGCCGGTCACCGGGGCGGCAGCCCCAGAAGGGCGCGTAGCGGCACCACACGGGCACGTGTCGGGCAGGAACCGTAGGGCTGGTCGCGTACCTCGGCTACCTCCACAAGGCCGCGCAGGCGGGCCGTGGAGACGCCGACGAAGCACGAAGGCGGATCCCCGAGGGCGAAGATCCAGCAGTCGGCTTCGCTAGTCGAGATGCCGCACGGCTTCCACTGGCCCTGCCGTCCGGGATCGTGCGCGACCTCGACGTAGACCTTGCCGGTCTCCAGCGCACGGCGGTCGTGCTTCACCTCGAAGCGGTCCCCTCCCGATGCCATCTCGTAGAACCACGCCTCGACCGCGAGGCCCCCGGCCAACTGCACGTCGAACCGGTAGTCGCGGTTGTGCGGAACGCTCACCCGATCAGCCTCGGCAGCGTCTCGCGCACGTCGCCGTTCCACTCTCCGGGCACCTCGTTCCCGAGGCTCACCCATCCCTCGCGCTGGCGGCGGGCGAACAGTTCGAGGTACGGCCCCGGGAAGGACTCGGCCAACTCGTAGAGCGTGTCGGGCTTGCGCGAGTGGCGCGCGTTCGTTGACAGCAGGCCGACCCAGTTCGTGCGCACCGCAGCGTTGCCGCGGGACGCCAGCAGGATCGGCTCCGAGCACCCGCGCAGCCAGTAGCCGACCCCGTAGGCCGGGGCGAACACCGGCTCGCGTCCGCCGGTGATGTCGGTCGCCTTCAACCACGGCAGCCCGGTCTTGAACGTGAAGCCCCACGTCTCGATGAGGCGCAGCGCGTCGGGGATGAAGGGCCAGGTCGTCCACAGCAACAGGACGGCATCGCGCGCGCACACGTCGCCGACGGGGAGCGCTTCCAGGGCTGCCTGGTCGAGCGTGCCGTACTCGTAGTTCGCGTAGCCGGTCAGGTCGCGGTGCTGGTTCGCAGCCTGGTACTGCCAGGGCGGGTCGGCGATCACGACCTTGAACGGGTCGCCGGACCACGGAGTGACCGGCGTCACCTCGTCCGCGAACAGGCTCACAGCCGCTTCCACCACTGCTCCTCGCGGTCACGCTCACTTCCCCACTCCACGTCCTCGATGAGGAGTTGGTGCTCGGGGGTGGCCGTCAGTTCGGCAGGCTCATCGCTGGGCAGCGCGTCGGCCTGCTCCACCCCCGAGTCTTCAGCGTCCGGGTCGAACGTCTCGAACGCGGTGTCGACCTCGTCCTCGCGGTGAGGGTGCGCGCGCAGGTACGCCTGCATCGCCGCGGTGACGGGGTTGTCCGGGACCGACTCACCACAATCGGCCCCGGACCCACGAGCAAGCGGCCCTCCGTCCAGCCCTGAAGGGCTTCTGCGAGCGTACTCCTTCGGATTCACTTCTTGCTCGACTCCTCGGGCAGCCCGTACTGCGCCAGCACCTCGCCCCAGAACTGGGCGGCCTCGCGGTTCGCGATCTCGACCATCATGTTGCGCTCACCCGAGCGGCTGAGGTCCCTGTCCTGGGTGCGGCGCAGGGCCAGGCCCGCCAGGCTCGCGATCTCCTTGCGGACGATCATCTGGATCGCCCCGATCAGCGCCTCGTTGTCCGAGCGCGCGACCGCTCCGAGCGTCGCGATGATGTCCTTCTCGGCGTCCGTGAACTCGACCGGCTCGACTCCCATCAGACCTCCTCTCTGATACGACCTGTGGATATTCCCTCCAGGGGGAGGACCGCCATCGCTCGACGGATCTGCTCCTGGCGTCGGGATGACATAAGCGGGTAGAGACGCTGGGTCAGTTCACGCGCCCGCGCCCCGATGAGTCGCCATTCCCAGATGTCCTGCTGAGCGCCCTGGTGCCAACTCTGTGCGCGTGCGCTCCTGCGTTGCAGATGAAGGCTGCCGCCGTGGGCCGCCTGGAGCCGCTCCAGCGGCTCTCGCTGCACCTGCTTCGCCTTCACCACCAGACCACGGTTGTCGTAGAACGTGCCCTCGCCCTCTAGGAAACCAGCGGTCCACATGAGGTCGGGATCGGTCATTCGACACCGAGGGCCGCGCGCACCCTGGTTAGGTCGTCGCGTCGCACCACGACATTCTCCCCGGCCTCCTGTGCGTTGGCGAGCAGACTGTGCACCGCGTCCAGCAGGCGCGGGATGTCCGGCTCACCCTCGTCAAGCACCGGGGGGAGAGATGGACGTTCGGTCGGCTCCTCGCGCACCTCCTGCTTCATGCGCTCGTTCAGCACCGCTCGCGTCCAGCCCGCCTCGGCGGCGCGCTTCAGCCAGGTCTTCTGGTCGCGGCCGGACAGGGGTGCCACCAGTGCGTGCGTGGAGAAACTCAGAGACGGCTCACGGCGCGACGGAGGCACCGAGCGGCAGACCCATAGGCGGTTCAGGAGCGTCTGCTCGGCCAGGCCCGTCGCCTCGATGGCCTGCGCGAAGCGCTCGCGGTACGCGCCCTCCCCGAACAGGAGCCAGTCGCCTATCCACCACGCGCAGGATCGGTTGATCAGCCCGAGCGCGGCCCCGAGCGCCTCGTACTTCTCATACGGCAGGTCGGGGTCGAGGCGCAGGGAGGTGCCCGTGGTGTCGAGCACGCCCCCAGCGCGCAACTCGTCGATGACGCTTGCCGCGGTGCGCAGGTCGAGGCCCGGGAACGTGACCTCCGGGTTGACCTCCTCGACCAGGGCGACGTTGCTCACGCTGCCTCCGGTGCCTTCACGCTGTGCTCCTCCTCGACCGGCAGCGTGGGCTGCACGTCGAGGTACGTGCCCACATCCACGAGGACGCTCGTCGCCTTCGGCGGCGGCTGCTGGACGGAGACGGACTCGAAGGTGGCGTTGCGCACCGGCACCACCAGGTACTCGCCTTCGTCCTGGGTCACCTTCTTGCGCGCCTGGACGGGACCGGTCGCCTCTGCGTGCCCGACGATGAACCAGCGGTTCCCATCGCCTTGCCGCATCAGCACGAGGTAGTTCGTCATGCGTCTCCTCTCAGATCCCGATGGCTCGGGAGATCGTGGGGCGGGTGACGTCGTAGCGGCGGGCCAGGGAGCGGATGCTCTCACCGGCCTCGAAGCGCGCACGCGCCTCGTGCACCTGCTCGGGCGTCATCTTGAACTGGTTCGAGCGCTTCCGAGGTGAGTCGACCGGGAGGCCGAAGTGCGCCTGGAGCGTCGAGATGATGAGGCGGCTCACCGCGATGCGGCGTCCGGGCAGCGTGGCCTCGTCGGCCGCCGCCTTGATCGCCGCGTGAAGCTCGTGAGACATCCGCAGCATCCACTGGTCGGAGCCTGACGCCTCGCGGTACGGGTAGCCGCTCGACTCGTAGGGCGCGCGGAAGCGGGCCGCCAGAGCCTCGCAGATCACGTCGTTGCGGTTGCGGTCGCGCTCCTTCGCGACGCGCTCGACCTCGGCGTAGAGCGTCTGGGGAACATCCTTGACGTGAACCTGTGCGGACTTCATGGCACGGCGCAGTCTAGCGGGTGCGGCGGCTGTTGTCACGCCGTCACGGGTTTCCCGGGGATGCGCCGCAGCGCCCAGATGACGGGGATGGCCGCGAGCGTCATCCACGCCTTGCCCACGATCTGCCCCTCGACCAGTTCGCGGTGCCACCAGCCGAACGCGAGCGTGACGAAGATGATGGAGTCGAGCACGAAGCCGACGACGTTGCTAGCCACCAGGGCCTTGAGCCAGCCGCGCTCGGACAGCGGCTCGTACACGGCCAGGTCGGACATCTCGGAGATGAGGAACGCGATGGCCGACGCAACCGCGACCGACACGTATCCGCCGGGGATCGTCGAGTTGGCTTCGATGGCGATGGACAGCCCGGCACCCACCAGGATCGCCACGATGACCGCTGAGCGGCCCAGGGAGCGATGGACGACGTCCCTGAGGGTGAAGGCCAGGCCAGCGAACCAGACGCCCGCAGGAGCCGTCAGGCCGAAGCCGACGGACGTGAAGCCCCAGTGCGTGACGGCGTAGTTCGCGGCCCAGACGGTGCCGACGAACAGTGCGGCTGCCACCAGCCCTACGGCGTTATCTCGAAGTCGCAACGGTCAGTCCTCCCTCCTGGCGGTAACCGTCCGGTTCCGGCCAGTTCTCGATGGATTCCAGAATCTGGTCACGCCACGCGAGTGCCCAGTCGAGGCAGTTCGCGCAGGTCTTCGCCTTGTGCTCCGTCGGGTGGAGCTTCCCACAGAGCGTCCGGCGGGGCCAGTTGAACAGCGACGGCTGCTGGTCGTCGCCCGACACCCAGCGGGCCTGGGAACTCCAGGACATGGAGTCGGCCGAGGTAAGCGCGTCGGCGTACTTCTCGATACCGGCGACCTTCACTCCGAAGCCGTGCAACTTGAGCGGCAGGAGGGAGCGGAAGATGTCGGCCGCCTCCTGCGTGTTCTGGCGGCGGCAGACTGAGCCGACTCCGATGAGTGGCTCGTTGCTCAGGTCGACGTCGTTCTCGTCGTACATCTCTGCGCAGCGGTGGTAGTCGTCGACCGTCCAGCCCTGAAGCACCGGGATGACGACCGACCCAAGCCGCTCGCGCAGCGACATGAAGTTCAGCACCGTGCGCAGTTGGTGCTCCTCGATAGTCAGGCCCGTCTTCGCGAGCACGAACGGCTCGCACATCCAGTCCATCGGGGCAGCCCACGCGAGGTTGCCGATCTCGTCCTCGAACCGGCGAACGTCGGCGACGTACTCGTCCTCGGTGGTCAGCCAGGCCCCGTGCATGTTCAACTCGGTAAAGCCTCCCGAGTCGAGTGCCCACGGGCCTACGGCGACCGGCAGCGTCTTGCGCTCGTAGAGGCGGCGGCGCGAGACGAACAGGTCGCGCTCGGTCTCCAGCCAGTTCGGCCGGTGCGTGCCGAGCCAGAACTTCACGCGCCCGCCTCCTCCAGGATGCGCTCGGCCTCGACGTAGGTCTGGTACCACGGCTCGTGCTCGTCGACCGGCCCCTGCGCCAGCACTGCGATGGCGTCGGCCTTCTCCTCCTCGGTCGGGGGGTCCATCGGCACGCCGCCCATGCGCCTGATCCAGCGCCACTGCACCGGGCGGGGGATGACGCGCTCGGTCGCCGGAAGCTCCTTCATCGTCGGGCCGAGTTCAGGGAAGATGCTGACGCCGGTCAGCGCAGGCTGCGGCGGGCGGCCTCCGCGGACGTAGTCGTTGAGCGCCTGCTGGCGCAGGTTGTCGTATGCCTTGCGGAACTGCGCTCGCACGGTCGCGATGTTGTCGGAGTGCAGGATGGCCCAGCGGCCACCGACGTGCTCGGCAGCGGCGCGCACGGTCTCGGGTGCCTGCTTCAGGCTGCCGCGCTCAGCGATCTCCCACGCCTCCTCGGTGGTCGGCAGGTTGAGCGCGCGCTCGGCCACCTGCTCCAGGATCTGCCCGATGGAGGGCCGGAACTTCTCGGTCCCGATGAGGTCGTCGACCGCCTGGGCCACGACGCCCTCCGGGAACTGGCTGAGCTTGTCCGCGTAGCGCGCGATGGCACGGTCCGAGAACTCCTCCCGCCAGGAATCCTGTAGGGCTTCGAGCACGGGCACGAGGCTCATGCGCTTCTCCTCTCGGTCACGAGTTGGACGATCTTCTCGATGCGGCCCTCGCTGCGCGCCTTCGCGTTGACGGCCTGGATGGAGCGCTCGAACTGCGCACCTGAGCCGTACACCACCGATGGCGACGGTGGCCCCTTCCACCACGGGTCGGCGAGCGCGGCCTGGATGATCAGGCGGTGGTCGTCGAACGTGGCCTCGGGGTACTCGCGGATGCGCAGGATGATCTTCGAGAGCCAGTCGGCAGAGCGAAGGTTCTGGCCGGTCAGTTCGTTCCAGGTCTTCAGCACCCAGACGGCCTTAACGGCGTGCTCCTTCGTGACGGGCTTTCGGTCGACGGTGCTCGGCACCGACGATAGTTCGCGCGCGCGCGGTTCTATGTCTTTGGATGGTTGCTCTTTGGATGGTTGCTCTAAGGACGGTTCGGGCGTAATCCTGACGCCCCCCTGTGTCGTAGATGTCGCCCCCTCCGGTGCAGTAGATGTCGCCCCGGGGGGTGACATATTGACGCCCCACCGAACCGCACCCGAATCGTGGGTGCCGGTGTTCGTGATCGCACCGGAAGACTCCAGATCCCGGAGGCAACGTTGCACCTGGCGACGTGACATCCGAGCCTCGTGCGCGATCGTGGCGACCGCGGGCCATGAGTCCCTGCCGTCCTCGCCAGCGTGGTCGGCGAGCACGAGCAGTACGAGCCTACGTCCGAGCGTCTCCTCGGAGTGCTTCAGAACCCAACTCATTACGTGGACTGACATCTACTACCTCAACTTGATCGAAGTGACTTGAACGAACTGACGAAGACTTCATGGCACGACCTAGTGTACTCTCATGGGGAGTGGCTCCGTGATCTCTACCTCCTCCAGCGCTAGTTGGCGTTGGGGTCGAAGGGACTGCGTGGCCTTCATGGCGCACGTTCGGGGAAGGGCCGGGGCAACTCGGCCCCAGCCCCACGCCCTCAGTCCGCTGCCTTCTCCTCCGTCTCGGCCGTGCCCTCGAAGGGCGTCTCCAGCGTGCCCAGTTCGAGCACCAGGCCCTCGAAGGCCCAGGCGTATGCCTGCTGGATCTCCTCGCGCGAGGGCGGCGGGAACTCCCCACCCTCCCACGCCTTCGCGACGGCGTTCGCGAGCCGCCTCCACCACTGCCCGGTCTGCGCCTTCGTCAGGTCGTCGAGCTTGGCCCCGAAGACATGCTGGGACAGTTGCTCCTCGATGGCGACCCAGTTCTCCTCGGGCGCGAGGTCGCGCTGGGCGATGCGGATCGAGGCGGCGTCCTCAGCTGACTTCACCTGGATGGCCCCTTCGATGAGGCTGTTGGCCGGGTTGAACGGCTGCCCGGTCGGCCCCGCCGGACGGCTGCTTCCTGTCGGCCCCGCGCCGCGCGTCGTCTCCTGCGGCGTGCCCGAGTCGGCGTCCGAGTGCGACGTCTCCGCGGTGGCGAGCGCGAAGGCTTGAGCGACGACGTACTTGAACGCCATCGTCATCGCCTTCGACGTGGACTTGTCTCCCATGTCGGTGCCCTCGCCCCAGCCCGACGCCTTGAACGAGTCACCCGCTGCGCCGTAGAACGTGAACTCGACGTGCAGGTTGACCTCGTACATCGTCTTGTTGTTGCCGGTCATGCGCTCGCCGGTGATGCGTTCCAGGACGTGCGGCACCACGAACACGCCGTGCTTGGCGAGCAGCGGGTTGAGCGCATTCATCACGTCGTCGTGCCCGCGGAACATGAACTTCTGCTGCTCGTTGCGCTGCGTCTTTCCGATCGCGGGAAGTTCGTCGATGATCGCGATCATGCGCTGGTGGACGGTGCGGTCGTCGATGAGCAGACGCTCGACCGCCTCGCGCGCCGCCTGGGTGATGGGTTCGTTCTCGGTGATGGTCATGTGAGCGCCTCCTGTTCCTCACGGACGACCCTGACCAGCGAGATGCCGCGCGCCTCCAGGGCGTCGAGCTTCTCCTGGTCGTCGTCCTCCTTGACGATGTACTCCACGGCCGTCGGCCGGAAGGCGTGGAAGATGCCGGGCGTGTACCCCGGCTCCGTGGCGTCCGGCTGCCAGGTGAGCACCGCCTTGCGGTGAGCGACCAGCACCCAGGTCTCGCCGATGACGAACCCGCGCGGCACCGCGGTGATGCGACGGCTGACGCCCATCCTGAGCGCCTCTGCCGTGAACTCCCTCGGGGTCGAGTAGAACGACTCCCCGATCCAGAGCAGCCCGCACTTCTCCCCGAGCCTGCCGGGCGCTCCGAGCGGGCAGCCTGCGGAGTGCACGTCGCTGCCATGCGGCCCGATGTGGCCCTCCAGCAGCGCGTCGGGGGTCACCCACGTCCATCCGCGGGTCGGCTTGGTGCCGCACCCGCAGGTGGGGCAGACCGGCAGCGCGATGGGGAGTGCATCGCAGGCGTCCATGAGGCCGCCGCTCACGAGGTAGAGGCCGCCGGGCTTGCGGTACCCGCAGCCCCTGGCTCCCTCGACGCTAGTCCTGATGCTCATGCGTTCCTCCTTCAGTCGAGGTCGGCGTAGTCCGCCATGACCTCGTGGTGGCGGGGATGCTTCGGGTCTGTGATGTCGTAGGGGCCGTCGTCGGGCGCGAGCCGGATGACGTCGCCCCGCTCGTCGGCGGTGAGCACGCCGGGCTGCACGCCCTGGTCGGAGATGACCAGCACGCTGACCTGCGCCGGGCGCGTGGCCGCGCGGTAGCCGCGCGCCACACCCAGTTCGTAGGCGGCCCAGCAGCGCTGGCGGTGCGTGCCGCGCAGCGCGTCGTCGATGGCGCGGCGTGCCTGCCCGCGCAACTCAGCCTCGAAGCCGAAGTCGCGCTCGCCGCGGTCCTCCTCGGCGTACACGCGACCGACGTGCAGGCCGCGCTCGTATTCCAGGTCGGGGATCATGCCTCCTCCTCGCTCGGGATCGCCAGGTACTCGAACACGGGCGTGACTTCGCCGTGCAGGTCGCAGCGCCAGGGACCGTACTGCTGCCCCTCGTTCGTCAGGGCAAGGATGTCGCGCCGGGCCAGCCCCTTGCAGACCGGGCACAGAGGAAGCTCGCGCTCCACGAAGCGCGGCGCGCGCGGCGCAGGCTCCGGGACCCAGGGTTCGCTCGTGGTGTCACTCATGGCGTCTGCTCCACATGGACGCTGACCGCCTTGCAGGGCTGCCCTGATCCGTGGAGAACCTTCGCCGTCTTGTACGCGCAGACGCAGAAGGTGATGCCGACGATTGCGATTGCGATCGCCATCATCGCCGCCCGGAAGCTCTTGTGGTCCCACTCGTGCCAGGTGTTCTCGCTCATGGCGTCTCCTTCGTCTCGATGATCTCCATGCACTCCTCACACCAGTCGACCGGCGACCGGGCGAAACTGACGGCGATGGCCTTCGACGAGTGCGAGCAGATCGAGCCGCTGACCCAGCGCCCTCACGACCGCACCTGCACGAGCGGGCCGTCGTTGTCGACCTCGTTCACGAGCGAGATCCCGAGGAGCACCGTCTCCTTCTCGACACCCAAGAAGGTGCTCAGGTTCTCGACCGACTGGTCGAAGGTGTAGCCCTTCGTAACGATGTCGTGCTGCACGATCTGGCTCATCTGCCGACCGCGCTCAATGTGAAGCGGAGTAACAGTCAGGGAGTTCATCTCTCCTCCTTCAGTCGTGGACTTCATGGCACGTCGGACTCTAGCACACTCACCGGCCGTGTCAAGCGCCCTTTGCCCAGGGATTCAGCAGCCACTCCCCCGGCTCCCCATCGACCGGGCGGTACATGATTCCGTCCGGTCGAACGTTGCGCTTGTGCAGGTCGAGCAGCAGGTCGCCCAGACTCACATCGTCGGCTGAGCCGACGCAGACGAGGTCGGTGCCGGTGCCTGGTGGGGCTTGGTCGATGTAGACGCGGAACGGGGTCTCGCTCTGCTCGGTCATGCCTGCCTCCTCTTCGTCGTGGTGACGTAGAACGTCTCGTGGTCGTGGCGCAGCGCGTAGATGCGCTCGCCGTCCTCAGTCCACACGTAAAGGCACGTCGGGTCCGCCTGGGGTCGGAGTCCCAGGTGCGCCCGCTCGGGGCTTAGACGGCCGCAGGAGAGCGCAGAGCGCACCTCCTGCTCGATGCCCACGGTGTCGAAGTGCGGGAAGCGCTCCGCAGCGCGCCACATGGCGTGGTCGGTCACGTGCACCGGGCCGGTCCAGTTGAGGGCGGCGGCGCTCACGCGCGTTCCCGGTACCGGCGCACAGCGCGCAGGGCGGCCCAGTCGCACTCGTGCTCGACATAGCGGCGCTGACCGCGTCCTCCCTGTCGATGCACCTGCTTGGACGATCGGTAGTAGTTGCGCGGCGACTGCCGGTGGTGCATGGCCTCGTGCGCGGTGACCGCGACGAGCGCCTCCCGCCAGTCGGCCAGGGCAAAGACGGGCGGTGCCTCTTTGCGCTCATAGGTCAGGTAATCGTCCATCGGGATGCCGGGCTTCGGAAGGCCCACCCGGATGACCGGGCGATCCTCGCCGTCGGCCGGGTACCAGTAGTGCCGGTAGTAGCCGGTCGTGTGTCCGCTGCTACCGCGGCGGTGGTGCACCTTGACGTGCACGTCGTCGGCGTCCAGGTCGCGCAGCACCGAGCGCACGAGCTTGCGCACCTCCGCGTCCGGGTACTGGGAGCGGTTGCTGATGCGGATGCTCATCGCGCTTCCTTCACCCGGGTCGTGGTGATGGTCCCGTCCTCGTGGCGCTCGACGCGCGCCACCTTGATCTCGCCGTTCTCGAACACGCCGACCAACCACGGCTCCCCCGCGCGGATGGCGCGGTTCTGGGCGACGGAGAGGGCCGACCCGATGGTGGGCCAGCCCCGCTCGTCGCGACCGATCCTGAAGCGGCCGGTGCCTCGCTCTCTAGCGGCCATCAGTTCCACCGCCCGATGATGCTCTCGCCGTACTTCTCGACGAAGGCTTCGTCGTTCCAGGTAGTGAGGCGGCCCCGGTTCGAGTTGTGGATGTAGAGCGTGGTGTCGGCGATGTACTCGTCGCCGTCGATGATCGCTGCCGTCTCGCCGCGGAGCGTGCGTCCGGTGGACTGCTCGCGCTTCCAGAGGGTCAGGGTCGACTTGTGCATCTTCGTGCCGGTGGGGAACTGGCCGAGTGCGACGCGGCCGACTGAGTCGTAGCGCTGGGGGTCTTCCGTCCAAGCCTGGACTTCGACCTCGCGGGTGGAACCGAAGGCGGTAACTTCGACGGTGCGGGTCTGGCGGATCATGCTGGCTCCTCCGTTTGTGGACTTCATGGCACGTCGGACTCTAGCAGACGTACATGACGCGCGCAAGTTCCACGAACCGGAGACGCAGAGAGGCCCGGCTCATCACCGGGCCTCTCGCCTCACAGACACACCACCGCGCGGGAGTGTACTAGACCCCTTCGTCAGCGGTGAGCATCGACACGACCGAACCCTGCACCGGGGCCGGTGGCGGGGTGGGATCACTCCCCGGCCTCAGGCCCAACTCCGCGAGGGAGTTCAGGATGCTGCCGACCATCGCCGCCACGATGACGACGTAAGCCGCACCGGCTACGACACCCATGTCGAGGCCGTCGATCACGATGTCCGCCTGACCGGCGAAGTAGCTCGCCGCGTACAGGACGAGGTAGCCGCCGATCTTGAACACGACGTCCTTGCGCAGGAAGTCGGCGACGTAGGACAGCCTGAACGTCCGCGACTTGAGCGCGGCGATGACGCCGAGCACGAAGTCGACGAAGATCAGGATGACGAGCACGTCGACCTTCCCGTCGTTCCAGAACGCCTGGAAGAACTGACCCACTTGGTCCTCCTTCGCTAGCTAGCGCCCGGAGTATGCGCCGCCGGTCGGCTATCTGTCAGTGATGACGACGGCCTCTCCGTCCTCGTCGATGAGCCTGTCCATCAGCGAGTACGGCATCCAGGTGGGCGGGTAGTACGAACCCCAGGAGTTCATAAAGCAGAACGCGCCGCGCCGGTCGCTCATCCGGTAGAGGCAGACGCAGTGGCCGCCGCGGACCGAGCCGAGGCTCTGCACCGGTAGCCACCGCTCCCCGGTGAGCGTGGTGAGCGGGTTGTCGAAGCCCGAGTACCAGTTGATCCCGATCGAGACCGCCAGGCCCGCGTAGATGGCCGCGCGCAGTTCGTCGAAGCTCGTGGCCCACCTGTACGCCGCGATGCCGTGAGCGGCCGTTACATCGCCCGTGACGCCGCCCTGGACGCGACGGTGCCCGCGCTTCTCCAGGATCTGGCAGGCGGCCCGCACTGAGGTGCCCTCCTGCGGCGGCGTGTCGTCCCACTCGTCCACGAGTTGGGCCTCCCCGTAGAGCCACCGGCAGGCGTAGCGGTACGTGAGGTCCCGGCCCGACGCCAGCAGCCGCTGGTAGTGGTTCGTGACCGACATCATCGCGCTCGTACCGAAGCCGACGCACGACCCCTCCTCACCCTGGTCGTGGTCCTTCCACCACCAGGGCAGCCCGAGCGACTTCTCGGTCCCGGGCGGCGCGGCGGGCAGCGCCACGGCCGACAGGGGGTAGCGCTCGACGTGCTCGAAGTCCGGCGGGCGGCGGCGGCCGAGGGGCTTCATCGAAGCACCGCCCAGATGAGCAGGAGGATGATCACCAGCACGATCACGCCTCCAGAGATGTAGATGCCGCTCGCGGTCATAGCGCCAGTGCCTCCTTGAGTTGAACTCCAACTGTGGGGCTGCCCAGGGTGTAATCAGGCCCGTGCCCGGTCGACCCGTAGAGCAGTGAGTGGCCGACGAGCGGGCGCGCGTCGATGCCGAGATGAACGTGCGACTTCGCCCCCTGGTAGTAGATGCGCCCCACGTAGTCGCCCTTGCGGAACGTGCGCCCGACCGAGGGTGCCTGGATGAGGTGTCCGTACCAGTACGCGAGCTTCGACTTGCCGGTCGCGTAGAACGCATCTCCGGGGTTCGCGCTCGACGCCTTCGAGACGATCATGTCCTCGACTGCGAGCACGCTGAGACCGCCGATCCAGCCGTCGTCGTAGGCCGGGTAGTACGGGATGCCGTCGGTGTTGTGCGTGAGTTGGTGGTTGAGCACGCTGGCCCCGCCGTTGTAGAGCGGCCCGAGGTCGGGCATCGGGATGGGCGGCGGCTTCGGCGCAGGCGGCTTCCACGCGATGTAGAGCGACTTGCGGTAGGCGTCGAGCAGCGGCCACAGGACGTCCCAGGTGGCCTGCCCGATGTTGCCGGTGGCGGGGATGCCCTCGCGCGGCTGGATGACCATCTTGAGCGCGCTGTACAGGCCGGTGCCGAACGTCTGCGTGTCGGTCTTCCACCCGCCCGGCAGGAGGCCGTCCTCGTAGCGGCGCGCGGCGAACTTCGCGATCTTCACGTCGAGGCCGACGGTGGGTCCGCGCTCGTCGTGGCCCGAGTACATGGGACGCTTGAGCTTCGGCATCAGATGATGTACTCGCCGAGGTAGTCGGCCAGCGGCCAGGTCAGCGCCTGTGGGTACACCGGCGGCGGCATCCCCAGGTACGGGTAGACCCCGGCCACCGGCTGCGAGGTCGGCCACCCGAGGTTGCGCGCCACGCGGTCCATCGCATCCGGCGTCTGCGGCGGGTTCTCGTTCATGTACGCCTCGGGCAGGCACGCGAAGCCCGCGTCGATGAGCACCTTCGCCTTCTCCCGCGTCATGGTCGAGAAGTTCGTCACGGTCGCCAGCGGGCACGTCGGCAGCGGTCCGCCGCCCTGGCCGCGCAGGACGTTCACGACGCCGTCGTAGTCACCCGGTCCCTCGATCTCTGCGATGGCAAGGTCGGAGTCGGCGGGCACGTAGTAGAGGTTGCCGCCCTGCGTGACCCACCCCCCGGCGAGCATCCCGTGGAAGCGGAAGGTGTCGACGAACTGCGGGTAGATGGAGCGGTTGTACTCGCCCGTCAGACGGCCGTCCTCGTCGGCCCCGGAGTCGTCGAGGATGAGCGCGGCCCACTCGTAGCCCTTCGCCACGAGCCGCCGCGCTGCTTCGTCGAGGGAGTGCCTGCCGCCCGTGTAGCCCTTGCGCGGACCCCAGGCGAGGAAGACGCCCCTACGGAAAGGGTCGGGCGGGAGGTGCCTCCTTGAGCGCCTCCACGTCTGCACGTAGCTCGATGATCGCCTGCCCCTGGCTGTCCACGTCACCCTTCAGGGAGTTGGTGAACTTCACCAGCCCTTCGAGGTTGTCGCGGATGCTCTTCGTCACGCCGTCGAACACGCCCGTGCCCGCGGTCCAGCGCCAGGGCGTGACCATCTTCGTCGTGGCCTTGACCGTGACGCCAGCCTTCGCCGCCAGAGCAGCGATCAGCTTGTCGAACTCGTCCGCCGACCAGCCCGTGGGCGGATTCGGGGGAAGTGGTGCGGTCATCGTGCCTCCTCTAACTGGTCCAGATCTTCACAAGGTTCGCCACGCCGATGAATCCTACGAGCACCAGCCCGCCGGTGACGCGCGCCGTCCAACTCTCGATCGCCTTGAGGCGCTTGTCGTTCGACTCCTTGAAGTCGTCGAAGCTCTCCCGCGTCGCGAACAGCGAAGCCTGCTGGCGCATCTGCTCGATGAGGCCGTTGTGCGCGGCGAGGCGCTCCTGAGCCTCGTTCGCGGCCACGGCCACGGCATCACCGGCTGCCTTGTTGGCAGCCTCCGTCTCGCGGCGCAGTGCAGCGATCTCGGCGGTGAGGTGGCGGTCGAGCGCGGCGATGCGCTCCGTCACAACGGAGGTCGCCGGATCGGTTGTACGACCCGCGCCGGGTCCCACTTCCTCACTCATTACCGTCGCCAACGCTTTCGGGCAGCGTGGGGATGAACCCGAAGCGGTCGAGCACGATCTGCTTGCAGTTCTGGTGCGGAGCCAGGGCTTCGATGAGGAACACGGTCGAGCCTCGCGTCTGCCGCAGCGCGCGCTCACGGGAGGGGTCCTCCCGGATCGCCGCCATCAGCACCTCGTCGAGCCGCTCGATGGTCGCGTCGTGGCGCTCGTTCTGGTCGAGGCAGCCGATGTACGTCAACTCCGCGCGCTGCTGCGCTTGGGCCTCGATGAGCACGCGGTTGTCGTGTGAGCGCCGGACCGACTCCCGGTTCACGAGGACGATCGCGACCACGAAGGAGAGCGTCAGCAGCAAGAGCACGCCTACCGCCTGCCAGCGCCTCAGATGCACTTCGCGGTTCGGCACTACGGCCACCAGACGTACAGTTGGACGAGTTCGACGACGACCGCGAGCGTCACCACGACGGCGATGTAAGCCACGAGGCGGGCCGTCCAGCTAGGTCTCGTCGGTGCGTGGAGGAAGTCGCTCAGGTTCATGGCTCCTTATCCGGCGGCCCTGACCCGTAGACCGTCTTGAACAGGATCATTCCCATCGCGGCGGGAATCAATGCGGGGTTCGCTCCCCGGTCGATGACCCCAGAGTAGACGAGCAGAGCGACCCCGACGTATCTGACTACCGTCGGGAACCAGTCGTCGAGCTTCTTGCGACCGTTCGGTTGCTTGGACCTGGTCACTCACACGTCTCCCTCTCCCTTCGGCGAATGGACGCCGACGGCAAGACGGAAGTCTATGAGGCTTCGCGGATGGTTACGAACGCGAGACCCGAGCGGACGAAGTGGTTGCTCGGGTGGTGGTTGAGCGCAGCGCGTGCTCGCGCCTGCTGCGTGAACTCCTCGTCGTAGCGGAAGCCCACCGCCGCCATCGCGCCCTTCCAGTACGCGGCGGGCTGGCAGTTGACGTGGTGGTGCCCGGCCTGGCCCGGCTCCGCGTGCGTCAGCAGCACGGCGCGCGCCATCTGGAAGGTCGCGAGGAAGTTCGGGACGTGCTCCTCGGCGACGTGCTCGACGAACTCACACGACCACACAAGGTCGGTCGCTCCCTTCTCTAGCTGGCTGCCGTACACCTCAGTCGGCCACGGGCCTCGGGTGTAGTCGTGCATGTAGAACTGCCAGTTCTCGGAGACTTGCAGCACGCCGTCGATGCCGGTCACGTCGCAGCCCGCGTCGGCGAAGTAGCGCGCCGCATGGCCTTCCCCGCAGCCGACGTCGATCACGCTGCGGACACCCTGGACGAACACGAGCCAGTCCCACAGGTCCGGGTACCAGGTCGCGGCGTCGCCGCCCTCGATGTAGCCGCCGAGGTGCGGGCGCTCCGTCTCGATGTAGAACGTCACGCACGCCACCAGATGATGAGCGCGGAGCCGAACAGGATCAGTCCGCTCGCGAAGAAGCAGCCCAGCATCGGCCCATAGCGCCAGTAGCAGCCGACCGTCAGCACCGCTCCGACGACCATAAGCACGGCTGTCTTCCAGGCTGCTGCCCACAGACGGGCACGCAGCATCCACTCAGGGTCGTGCTCGCGCGGCATCCTGCTCACGCGCGAGATGTCCCTGCGTACCAGCCTCGCTCGAACAGCGACCCGAGCCGGTTGAACCACTCCGCGTAGCGCGGCCCCACAGCGTCCAGGGAGAAGCGATCGAGCGCCTCCTTACGTACCTTGCTCGGCTTCAGCTGCATGGCCCTCTCCGTGGCTCTCACGCCCTCTGCGAGGGTCGTGAAGCGAAGCTCGTCGGGAACGGTGTCCACGAACGCTCCGAAGTCGGTGGAGACGGCCGGGGTGCCGCACAGCGGCCCCTCGACGGCGACCGCGCCGAACGGCTCGATGTAGCACGTCGGCACGAGCAGCGCCCGCGCTTTCCCCATCAGTTCGTTCCGCTCGGCCACGCCGACGGTGCCGACGTAGTGGACGTCGCCCTCCAGCCGCGTGCCGTCGTGGCACTCGATCAGCCCCTCGGCCGAGTGAGACACGCCGCTGCCCGCGAAGTAGATCGGCATCTTCAACTCGTGCGCGATCTCGGCGGCGATCTGCACGCCCTTGCGCGCGATCATCCGGCCGACGAAGCAGAGGTAGTCGTCCTTGTGCTTGTGCAGCGACCACTCCTCGGGCGCGAAGAAGTTTGGGATGACGGAGTCGAAGAAGCGCCCGGTGGCCTGGCCCCACTTGCCGTACATGAAGTGCCGCCAGGCGTTCGACTCGAAGCAGATGTGCGGGTGCCGCTCCATGCTGCGGTCCGAGATCATCACGCCGTCGTAGCCCGCCGCCCACTCGACGGTCACGCCCGGCGGCATGGCCTGGTGGATCGGCTTCATCGCAAGCCCGCCGGTGAGCAGCACGAGGTCGCCCTGCTCGTAGCGCACCATGATCTCCCCGATCGCCCTGGCGTTGATCGTGCGGTAGCTGAAGTCGGTCGACGACCAGCTCCCCGCCACGATCGGCAGCATGTTTGCGTCGCCGTCTCCGTACCACTCGTGCATCTCCTCGTCGGAGAACAGCGGCACCAGAGTGGTGCCGGGCGGGGCGTCTGACCGCTCGCCGCCGTAGAGGACGATCTCCCACCCCAGGGCGGTCATCATGGTCAGGAACTTCGCCGTCTTCGTCGTGAACGCACAGACGGTCACGTCGCGCGAAACGTGCGCGTGCGGGAGTGCGACGAGGTGCAGCCTCACGAGCGCCGGGCGCGCGTGCGGCGGCGGCGTTCCTCCGGAGTAGGTCCTTCCGGCTTCGGCTCGACCGGCTTCGGCGCGTAGCGGCGATCGTGGTTCTCAAGCGTCCGCTGCTGCCGCTTCAACTGCTTGTCGATGACGTACTCGGCCCTGTCCTTCTCGGCCTTCGTCGCCTTGCGCTCGACGCCGGTGCGCTCGTCCACGACCTTCATCTGAGGTCGCCGCGCCTCGTAGATCGCGATGCGCTTCTCGATGCGCTCCCGTCGCTTCTCAGCGGAGAGCGGCGGCCCGGTGCGGCGCGGGATCATCATGTGCCGAGCACGCTACCCGGCCAGTCGGGATCGGTGTCGCCTTCGCCCCAGTACGCGATGAGAAGCTGGGGCACGAGGCCCCACCCGCCGCTGGGAATGTCCGGGCCTCCGGGTATCCAGATGTCGTCACCGGGGCTGCCGCCGTCGACCGCACCCTCGACCTGGCCTGCCTCCAGGTTGATCCCAGTGTTCACGGCCAGCACGATCTCGCACGTCTCGGCCTCGCCCCCCATCGTCGAGTCGAAGTCGTCGAACGGGTGCGTGTCCTGGTCGAACTCCACGAATCGCCAGTGATCCAGGCGGATGCCGTACAGGTCGCCGTAGTAGTTCGGCGATGGCGGCGCCAGGTTGTTGTGGTAGCGGAACTCGCCCTGGCCCTCGTCGTAGTTCGACTTGAACAGGCTCGTGCCGTTGAAGACGGGGTAGACATCGACGATGGCGTGGATGGAGTAGAGGCCGCGCTTGAGCAGGCGCACGCCCGCGAGCACCTCTCCCTCGTCGGGATCGTTCGTCTGCCGGTACGGGCCAGCGGGACCGCCGACGTCGTACACGGTGTCGTCGAAGCTCGGGTCCCAGTCCGTCCAGTAGACGTTGTCGCCCTCGTCCTCGGCGATGTAGTGCACGCGGTTGGCCTCCGGGTCCTCGACGTTCGCGATGAGCGCGCGGAAGAAGATCGGGCAGCAACTCTCGCCCACGAGCGGGGGTCGCCGCGCAAGCTGGCGAACTCGGAAGTCGGTCGCCGCTTGCGCTCGATCGGACGTGACCTCCTGGACGGGCTGCGTCACTAGAACCCGACCTCGCCGTCGGAACTCACCTGAATCTCGGAGAGCGTCAGCACCGAGGGCGAACCTTCCCAACTGACGGTGTAGGCGTAGACGCGCTGCGCGCCCGAGAACCCACCGAGCACGTCCGGCGTGGCCTCGATCCCGATCAGGTCGCCGATGTGGAAGCAGTTGATCTGGGTACCCGGCACCGGCGTGACGTGGATGATGTCACGCGGCATCGCCGAGTACCAGGAGAACACCTGCCACTGGTAGCGGAACATGTCGCGGCCAGGCGCGCCGAACCCCGGGATGCAGTTGTCGTCGTAGCCGTCGATGATGTCGACCTGCATCCGCACGTCGTAGGCCGACTGGCTGTCGAGTCGGCGCTGGCCGAGCGGGTTGCCTCCGCTGCCCGGCGCATCGCCCCCGGAGTACGGCGGGTTCACGTCACCGCCCGGCGGGCGCACCAGGTTCGGGTCGTCACCGGTGACGTTGAAGCACCAGTGCTGGTCGCCCTTCGGGTCGGCGGCGGTGGTGATGGAGGGACCGCCGAACAGTTGGTACTTGTTGACCACCTGGGTCATGTCGCGGTTCCAGCGGATCTCGTTCGCGTTGCGTGCCCCCATGCCATAGGAGAACAGCACGTCGCCCGAGCGGTCGGTGCCGTAGTTGCCGTTGTAGACGTCGATCTGCCCGGTCACTCCCCCGCCCGGGTTGATCGGACTGAGCACGACGTCGACCTGGCCTGTCGAGATGAGCAGGCTGATCAGTTCGCTGATCTTCATCGGCCAGTCCACCGGCGCGCCGGTCAGGCCCGGGCCTCCACCCGCGAAGCCCCCCATCTGAATCGGTAGCGGCCCCTCGGCCAGCCCCGGCGGCGGCCCTCCGACGTTGCCGTCGAGCGACACGCGCCCGGTCGAGTCGACCGTGTTGATCAGCACAGCCTCGATGATCTGCGGCCCGGTCACGTACTGCTCGATGATCCGCGGCTTCGAGAAGTCGCCGTCGTCGTCGCGGACGACGCGGTACTGGAGAAGCTCCAGCGCGTCCTGCGCGTTGTAGACCACGGTGCCCTCGTCCTTCGCGCTGTTCACCTCGCGGTTGAGGATGCGCCCGTGGAACACGATGCAGGAATCCACACCGTCGGTTACCTCGATGCGCAGGAGGTCGCCGCAGTCGCCGATGGCGCGATCCATCGGGATCGTGACGGTCGCCTGCGACGGGCGGTTGAACCGTGGCGTCCATCCTCCAGAGCGGCAGACGTTGGTCACCTCGGTGCCGCCGATGTAGATGCGGGCGCTCAACTCCCCGGAGTCGGCGCAGCAGCCGATCGGGTCGGGTGGAGGCTCCGCGCCCCCTCCCCCCTCGCCTCCGAAGAAGTCGGCCTCCTCGCCGCCGCCCGTCACGACAGTCACGAACGTCGGCTCCCACACGAACCACGGCGGGTCGGGGTAGTTGACCGGAGCGTCTCCGAGCGGGTCTGCGCCGTCGAACGCCCAGCGCCCGGTCACTGTCGCGCCGAGCGAGATCCAGCCGCTCGTCGACCAGGCCAACTCGTCGACGCCGATCGTGTCGTCCGCCAGCGTGCCGCCTCCGTCACCGACGAAGCTGAACGGGATGCCGTTGACCGACCAGAAGTTGATCCCAGTCGCGGGGAGGAAGGGCGACGAGATGCCCGAGTAGAGCGTGCCGTCGATCCGCACGTCCCAGGTCGTCGCTCCCGCTACAGCGTGCACCTCGATCTGCGTCCAGTCGTCGAACACCACCGG
>Ga0068859_100000165_pt1 | contig 64110 bp, 49 predicted proteins | sample KBSSwiS22_FD_66585 | JGI IMG/M metagenome (GOLD analysis project Ga0068859, IMG submission 66585) | Switchgrass rhizosphere microbial communities from Kellogg Biological Station, Michigan, USA - KBS Switchgrass S2-2 | ecosystem: Host-associated > Plants > Roots > Rhizosphere > Soil ...
TCAATACTGACTTCATCGACAACTCCGCCGGTGTAAACACGTCGGATGTCGAGGTCAACATCAAGATACTGCTCAACCCTCTGATGCAGGCGGGGAAGCTCACGCGAGGCGAGCGGAACAAGCTGCTCGCACGGATGACCAACGAGGTTGCAGGTCTCGTACTGCGCAACAACTACCTGCAGAGCCAGGCGATCAGCACACTCGAGCTGACGGCCCGTGCGCGCCTGCCCGAATACCAGTATCTGATACGCTCGCTGGAGCGCTCCGGCGAGCTCAATCGCGCCCTCGAATTCCTTCCCGCTGACGACGAGTTGGCCGATCGGCGTAAGCGTGGAGCCGGCCTGACGCGGCCGGAGCTGTCCATCCTGTTGGCGTACAGCAAGATCTGGTTGACCAATCATCTGCTGGCGTCCAACGTTCCAGAAGATCCCTACCTGTCCTCGGAACTGGCTCGCTACTTCCCCGAGCCCGTACAGGAGCGCTTCGCGCGCGCGATCTCGCAGCATCGCCTGCGGCGGGAAATCATCACCACCGCCACGACAAACAGCCTCGTGAACCGCATGGGTCCGGCCTTCGTGCCGCGTGCCCAGGAGGACACGGGCGCCGAGCCGGCGCAGATCGCCCGCGCCTACACGGCAGCGCGCGAGATCTTCGACATGCGCAAGACCTGGGCGGAGATTGAAGGGCTCGACACCAAAGTGCCCGCGAAGCTGCAATATTCGATGGCGTTCCAGACGAGCCGGCTGCTGCGTCACGTTACCTATTGGCTGCTGGCACATCGCAGGCAACAGCTGCAGGTCGACGCCGCGGTGGCGGAATTCCGCAAGGGCGTCCGTCAGCTCGAAGCTGAAATTGCCGACGTGATGAGCGGCTCGGACCGGGAACGCTTCGAGAAGATCCGCACGGAGCATGTTGAGGCCGGCGTGCCCGCCGATCTGGCGGCCCGCATCGCGGGCTTGGCTGCGCACAACGCAGCGCTGGATATAGTCGAAATCGCCACCACCCACAAAGTCGGTGTTGCCGAGGGCGCCCGCGTGTATTTTGAGATCGGCGCACGAGTCGGGCTGGACTGGTTACGCGACCAGATCGAACAACTGTCGGTCGACGGACCCTGGCAGGCCATCGCTCGTACAGGACTGCGCGACGGGGCGATGCGCATTCATCGACGGCTGGCTGAACGAGTGTTGTCACGTACAGATCAAGGCGCTGCCCACGCTCGCGTCACGGCGTGGCTGGAGGCCGGCGGCGACGAGCTGGCCCACTGGAAGCGTACACTCGCCGAAATGCGCGCCTTCGGTGCAACCGACTTCGCGTCGCTATCGGTAGGTGTGGAATCAGTGCGGAAGCTCGCGGACTAGGGCGGGATGTTGTGCTATAGCTTGTACTTTATGGGGCCGTGTAGTGCCCGCACCTGAGGGAGCCCAAGTATGCCCGGGAAACTGATTCTGGTTCGTCACGGCCAAAGCATCTGGAACGTGGAGAACCTGTTTACCGGCTGGCACGACGTTGACCTGTCGGACCAGGGCCGCAGGGAGGCTGCACAGGCCGGCCGCGAGCTGCTGAAGGAACAGCTCGCGATCGATATCGCGTTCACGTCGGTCCTCAAGCGCGCCATCCGCACGCTCTGGCTGATTCTTGACGAGATGGACCGGATGTGGATTCCCATCGAGACCTCCTGGCGCCTCAACGAGCGTCACTACGGCGCGCTGCAGGGACTCAACAAGGCGCAGACAGTGGAGAAACACGGCGAGGCGCAGGTAAAGATCTGGCGCCGCAGCTATGACATTCCCCCGCCGCCTCTGGATCCCAGTGATCCACGGCACCCGAAGTTCGATCTGCGATATCAGGGCGTGGACGTCGCCGAGCTACCCGCCGCCGAGTCGCTCAAGGACACGTTACAGCGCGTGCTGCCTTACTGGCACAGCCGGATCGCCCCTGAGCTGCGCGCCGGGCGTAACGTGATGGTGGCGGCGCATGGCAACAGCCTGCGCGCCATGGTGAAGATGTTGGACAACGTCCCGGAGAAGGACATTGTCGAACTCAACATCCCGACCGGCGTACCGCTGCTGTACGAGTTGGATGCGAGGTTGACACCCGTGAGCAGCCGCTACCTGGGTGACCCCGCCGCCATCGCCGCCGCTGCCGAGGCCGTGCGGCGCCAAACCGAGAAGAAATAGATTCCCGGATTTCCGGCGCGCCAGCGCCGCTACGCTTGAGACCCCCTCAGGCGGCCCAACCGTCGTATCGCCCCCCAAACTCCCCAGCCAGGTCCGTCAGCCGCTGGCTGAGAGCCTGCATCTCCGGCACGATCAGCCGCATCGACTTGGACGCATGCAGGCTGAACGGCAGGTCCGTCTTCTCCGCCATCGGCTTCGCATCAACACTGAACCCATCGGACTCGAGCCGCGAACGCACAGCCTGACAGGCCGGCTCATCCGGCAATGCTATGAAGAAGTCGACCTTGTACTCGTTGAACGGTGCGTAGCCCTTCGAGCGCAGCTGCTCGATGATCTTCGCGTCCCAACTCTCCTGCTTCGATCCCTGGATCTTGCGCAGCTTGAAATAGATTCGCGCGATGATGATGGCGGCAGCGAGGACAAAAGTGACAATGACCCAGGTCATGTTTCGTCAGTCCGCGCAGAGAAATCAGGTTTGCGCTTCTCGAGGAAAGCCCTGATGCCTTCCGTCCCCTGCGGCGTGAGCGCCTGCGACGCAATGGTCTCACTCTCGAGCACCATCTGCGACTCGAAGCCCGCAATGGAGGCCGCCACCAGGCGCTTCGTCTTGCCAAAAGCCTTCGTGGGTCCAGCCGCGAGGCGCTCGGCAAACCGCACCGCCTCATCCACCACCTGTGAGTCCTCGACAACTGAGTTGACCAGGCCCCACTCGAGCGCCTCGCTGGAGGGCAGCGCGCGGTCGAGCAACAGCAACTCCATGGTGCGTTTTACGCCAATGGTACGGGGCAGCAGGAACGAGGTGCCTCCATCCGGAGTCAACCCAACTCCCGAGTAGGCGAGCTTGAACTTGGAGCTCGCGCCGCACACGGCCAGGTCCGCCATGGTGACCAGCCCAACACCGGCGCCGGCCGCCGTTCCATTGACCGCGGCTATCACTGGCGCATCCATTCGCACGAAATGCGAGATCGCAGAGTGCAGGTAACCGGTCAACTCGCGCAGATAGCCGTCAACCCCGCCACCGCGCGAAGCCATCGCGCTCAGGTCGCCGCCGAGGCAGAAGTGACGGCCTGCCCCCGTCAGCACGACAGCTCGTACAGCCGGGTTGCGGGCGCAGGTCATGGCGGCCGCCAACAAATCCATGGCTGTTTCCAGGTTGAGCGTGTTAGCGCTATCGGGCCTGTTAAGAGTCACGAGGGCGACCGCGCCCCGGGTCTCGACTTGAACGCTGGGTGTGGACATGCGTCGGATCCTTGTCCTGGATTACTCGTCGGGCGCGATTGTGATGCGCAGGCCAGCCAGCTCGTTCGTGAATTCAAGCTGGCAGGAGAGGCGGGAATTCTGCTGGTGATGCGACAGCTCGGTGAGGAGCTCGCGTTCATCTGACATGGGATCGGGCAGTTTCGACGTCCATTCGGGGTCCACGTACACGTGGCAAGTAGCGCAGGAACACATGCCGCCGCAAATGGCCGCGACACCATAGTCGAGCTCACGAAGCGTCTCCATGACCTTCAGTCCAGGCTTCGCATCCACTTCATGCTCGACCCCGTCGCGATCGACGACACGCAAAAGCGCCATGAAATTACCTCTGATTGTAGTGGGGCTCGGGCACGGAAGGACCCGAGCAGCGTAGTGTGCCGATTCGACGCCTGAGGCGCCAGTCAGGGGGACTAGGCGCCCCCCGAACGCCAGTCCCCGCTGGGGACGTCACCGCTGCCGCGGCTCCAGTCATCAAGGGTGCGCGGCAGACGCATCCACAGGTGGCGTTCTGCCTCCAGCTCTGCGTCCGTAGGCGACATGCGCATGCGCCGTTCTCGATACCAGAAATACGTATGGAGGTCGAAAAGCCAAACGGACGCGGCCAGCTGCAGTGACGTGATCTCTTCGAGCCCGGAGTGCTGCAGAAGAAGGGACGCGTACGGCCTCGCAGACTCGTGGTAGGACAGTATGCAGGCGATATCCAGCAATGGATCGGAGACGGCCCCGCACTCCCAGTCGATGAGGACGAGCCCTCGCCCGCTTTCGATGACGTTCGACCCGTGCAGATCGTGATGCAGGATGGCCAGCGGCCTTTGGGCAGCTCCGGAAATGCGCCATGCCGCGGCCGCGTACCTCAGGTAGTCCGCGGGTAGATGACCCGGCTCGCCCCTCTGACCAACGACTCGCTTAGCGTACCCCTCCATCGCATCCAGCAAGTCGAACCTGCCAAGCGCCGGCGCCGGCAATTCATGCAGGCGTCGTAACGTGCCTCCCAGAAGAGCAAGGCGCTTCGGGTCGGCAAAATCCGGCTCCGTCCACAGCCGCCCGGCTACATATTCCGTTATCGACCAGCGGTCATTGGCAAGCACGACCCGCGGTGCAATACCCGCCTCAGACGCGATCCGATGCAGCTCGCGCTCAACGGATCGATCCGACGTGAGCCAAGCGTCCGGTCCCCGACTCAGGCGCAAGACAAACCGCCCCACAGGCGTACGCACCTCATAGCTGCGATTTACGCTGCCCCCGGGCAGCTCGGACAGCCCAATGGACGGGTCGCTCGGCCGATAACCAGGCACGTGCGCCAAGGCCTCGGCGAGCATTAGCTCGCGGGCACGGGGGTCCGATAGGTCTTCAGCCATCTCAGGAATCCGACGGCAGAAACGCCCAGATAGACGACAGACAATAGCGCATACAGGTAAAGCCCCTGGCTGCCGAATAAAAAGCTCAGCACCGAGTCTATAAAGATCCAGTACAACCAATTTTCGAGCTTGACGCGCGCCTCCAACCACGTCGCATACAGACTGCCCCAGGTAGTCAGCGAGTCAAGGAAAGGCCATGCCGCCTGAGTCTGGCTGGCGAGCCAGCGTGCGGTGAGCGCACTCATCAGCACGACTGCCCCACACGCCGCCAGATGCCGGCGGATCGGCCAAGTGCTCACAACCAACGTGCCTCGCGCCGCCTCCTCGCGTGTCCAGTGCCACCAACCGTAAACCGAGATCACGACGTAATACACCTGGAGCGCCGCCTGCATCGGCAGCTGCCTATCCAGCGCCAGATAGATCAGGATCGCCGAGCCCAGCCCGCCCGTCATCCAACACCAGCGGCTTCGCCGGATGGCCAACACGCCATAGGCGAGTCCTAAAGCCACGGATACGGCTTCGAGTGGCGACGTTGCCGCCAACCCGTTGTACAACGCATCCATTGCTTGGCCCCAATCCGTCATGGGGCCGCCATGGGCCCTAAGACCTTCATCACAAACACGGCCTTGTCGTTGTTCTCAAACGTGACACGCAACTCGCGAGTCAGCGCATCAAAGACAACATCGTAGGGACCGAACACCTGCGTACTCAGGCTGTTCGTGACCACCTTGAGACGCGCATCGGCGTTGAGCCGGTCGATGAAGTCCTTGATCGGAGGAATGTACTGCGCATTGAGCGGATACAGACTGAGCTCGACTGCGATATCCATACCGGCTCTCCTGTTTAGTTGAACCCTAACGGAAGGAATAACTGACGTTGACCCCCCAGGCGCGGGGATCACCGAGTTGGGTATAGAGCCGGTTGACCGGCGGATCCGCGAGAAAGTCCTGCGGCCTGTCCGAGAAGTAGAACCCGCGCACCGGATACCTCTTGTCCAGCAGGTTACGGCCCCACACGCTGGCGGACCATTTCTGCGCCTCCCAACCCAATCGGCCATTCACGAGCCCATAGGGCTTGGAGGTCGTCCAGTTGGGCGGCAAGTCGAAATAGTATGACCCCATTCCCGTCACATCCACGCGCGCGAACGGACCGCGCGGATCGCGGTACGTCGCACTGACCGCCGCCTGCCAACTCGGCGCGTTGGGCAGCGCGCGGTCCGGCAGAACCACTTCGTCCTGCACAAAGCCGTGATAGCGCGTCTGCAGAAGCCCGAGTGAGGCAGCAAAGGTGAGTGCCTGGGCCGCCTGCCACTGCACCTCGCTTTCCAAGCCATAGTTGAATCCGCTGTCGGCATTGCCCGTGAAGAGGACAAACGTGTTCGGATCGCTGGGATCGAGCTGCTCGCTGGTCTTGACCTGCAACGACTTGCGCCGCATGTAGAAGACATCGGCATTCACGCGCAGTGTGCGTTCGAGCAGTTCCGCCTTGTAACCAACCTCGAAGTTGACGTTGGACTCGGGCCCGAACTGAATCTGACCGGGCAGCAATGGCTCACTGAGATTGAAGCCACCCGCCTTGTAGCCGCGGCTCACGGTTGCGTAAACACTCGCATCGGTGCTGAGCTTGCGGATGAGCGATGCGGCACCGCCCCATAGATTGTTGGATGGGTGAAAGTCATGTGCCGAGTCAGGGTTCAGGATGAGATCCGCATAACTGGCCGCCCAGCGTTCGCCGCGTAAGCCAACAATCCAGTGCCACTGCCCCGCCAGATCGCCGTCGAGCTCGCCAAATACAGCGCCCGCGCGCGACTGGAAATGGCTGCTGGTCAAGGTGGATGAAACGGGTGGCACATCGCCGCCCTCCGCGGGGTCGAAGAAGATCCCCGCGCTGTCCTCATTGAGGCTTTCGTGAAGTTGTAATCCGTACACGCCCACCAACCAGTTCAAGCCATGCTCGGTGTTCGTCCCCTCGGTGTTCGTTCCTAGGCGCACCTCCAGACTCTGTGTGGTTCGCTCCCGGGTCTGCACGTCGGTGTAGTCATAGATGAAGGGGGCCCACAGGAGCGGGTTTCCCCAGTCACCGTCAAAGCCATACTTGACCCGCGTATCGGCATAGCTGCCAATGACAGTCAGAGTAGCCGGCGCGCTCCCGGCCAGCTCTATTCCGGAAAGTGCCAGGCGCAACGATGCGCCGGTGGAATGCTGGGAGTCGACTCCGGGATTGTCCGACTGGGTGTTGCGCGAGCCATCGAGCGTGAAAGCATCGTAGCCGTTGTCGATTTGAACGTGCAGCAGGCTCAGATCCACCCGCAACCGATCGGACGGCTGGTAGCGCCAGCGGCCGCGCAATGTTAACTCCCCGCGCCGCTCGGTATCGTTCCGATTCAGGTACACGTCATGGTAGTAACCATCGCTCTTGTAGTGCTGGGCGGCCAGCCGGAACGACGAGTCGAGGGCCGGAACAGGGCCGGTTAGGACAGCGCCATAAGAGCGCTCACCATAGTTGCCCGCGCCCAACTCAACGCGTCCGCCCGCTGTATCCGCAGGCTCCGCGCTTTGTGCATAAATGAGACCGCCGAGCGCATTGGCGCCGTAGCGCAGGCCCTGCGGGCCCCGGAGCACTTCCACGTGATCGACATCGAATAGGGTTGCGGCGCTGCCCAGACCACTGAAATCGACGTCATCCATGAGCAAACCCACGGACGGATTCGGCGCGCCCTGATATTGTTCGAGCTCGCCGATGCCGCGGATCTGAAAGTATCGCGGCCGCGAGGTATCACCGGCCCAGTTGAGATTCGGTATGAGCGCGAGTACATCTTCCAGATGCTGCTGCCCCGCCTGCCTGAGAGTCGTGGCATCGAGTACCGACACGCTGGCCGGAACATCCTGCGCGGCTGCCGGTCTGAACGTACCGGTGATGATGACTTCGTCAAGCGCTGGCTGGGACTCGGGGGATGTCGCGAGAGCCTGGTATGAAACGAATAGAAGAACGACGCAGCCGAGACTTCGCAAGATTACCTGCTCCCTACGCCGGTACTAACCGGATCAGGTTCAACGGGTTCGCCGGCGAATACCGACGTCTCAGGTCCTGCGGGGACCACCCCAAGGTTTGTATGCGCGTATGTTAACACGGCGCCCGCGGCGTGTGCGCTACTTCACGCAAAAGGTTTAGAATTGGCCCATGACAAGAAAGATCCAGGTTCACCAGGTAGATGCCTTCACGCGCGATCGCTTCACCGGTAACCCAGCCGGCGTCGTGCTCAACGCAGATGGACTCTCCGAAGCACAGATGCTCGCCATTGCGCGCGAGCTCAACAACGCCGACACGGCTTTCATTCTCGCGCCGGACAACAGCGAGTACGGCGTGCGTGCGCGCTTCTTCACGCCGCGGACTGAGGTCGGTTTCGTTGGACACGCTACGGTGGCAGCGCACTATGTGCTGTCACGGCGGGCCAGTGCGCCGCGGCATGTCCGGCAGAAGTCAAAAGCCGGCGTTGTAGATATCGAAGTCAGAGGTGTCGAGGAGGATCGCAGTATTGCGATTCGCCAGAGCACGCCCCCGATGGGCCGCGAGTTGAATGACCGCGAGCGCCTCGCGGTGCTGGACGCGCTTGCACTCGCTACAGACGACCTCGACCCGCGTTGCCCCTTGCGTATCGTCGGGTCGAGCAGCACGCGCCTTATCATCGGCGTGCGCAGCGAGGACGCACTCAAACATCTCAAGCCCGATTTCAGCCGGCTGACTACGTTGTCCGCGCAGCTGGGCGCGGCCGGCTACTTCGTATTCACACTTGCGACGACAGGCGGCAACCACCTCACCGAGTCGCGAATGTTCTGCCCGGCGCTTGGAATCTCGGAAGACCCCGTCAGCGGCAATGCGCATGGCCTGCTCGGAGTCTATCTTGCGCACCACGGCTTCCTGCCGCGAAACGAGCAGCGTGTTTCGTTCAGCGGCCTGCAGGGACACCAACTGCATCGGCCCGGACGCGTGAACGTCGAGCTGGAAATCAGGGAAGGCACGATCGAAGGGGTCTGGATCATCGGGCAGGCCATCTCCATCTTCGAGACGGAAATAGAGATCTAGGCCGGCGGATAAATTCAATGCGTGGGACCTGCCGTCCCGGTTAAAGTGCGCCCTCCGCCCCCAAATCTGTTGTAGTCCTGGCACACCCAAAATGACCGAACCCCGTTTCGAGCCTGTCCTCCCGCTTACCGACATCCCCCAGGGCAGCATGCGTCCCGTCACCATTGGAGGGCGCGAGATCGTGATCTGCCACACCCGCGAAGGCGTTTATGCGCTCGACAACATCTGCACGCATGCGCACGCGAGGATGTGCGAGGGCCGGCTGAGAGCCACGCGGCTGGTATGCCCGCTGCATGGCGCCTCGTTCGATATTCGTGACGGCAAGGTGTTGGGACCGCCCGCGGTCTTACCGTTGCCTACCTTCAAGGTGCGGGTCGTGGATGGGACAATCGAAGTCGCTGTCTGAGCCTCCAGATCAACCAGGCCGCAGGCAGAGCCACGCAGGCGCCAGCCAGAAACGGCGCCTTTGAGCCCAACGCGGCATACATCGGCCCGGAAGCAAACGGACCGATCACCCTCGCAAGGCTACTGCTCGATTGATAGGTTCCCATGACCGCTCCGCGGTCGTGTGTGTCCGACTGTTTGGAGGCCAACGCCGAATTGCTCGGCGTGAACGCTCCGACACCCATTCCGCACAGGGCGAGGCCGAAGACCGTAATTTCAACACCGGGCGCCTCGGACACAATCAACAGCCCGGTCACGAAGGTCAGCACGCCGATGATGGCCAGCCTTGTCTCACCCAGACGCGGTACCAGCACACGCACCAATGCTCCTTGCGTGAGTACCGCCAGCGTGGCGACGCAGAACAGCAGCAATCCGACGGTACGCGGACCGAAGCCGTACTTATCGAGAGCCCAGAGCCCGAGGATCGAGTCGAGTACGGATTGAGCCGTGGTCACCAGTAGCGCCGCGGCAGCAATGAGGCGCAGGGCGGGCCGTTCCAACAAAAGCCTGATGGGCCCTGCACGCGGCCCCGCGCGCCGTCGCGATCTGAGCTCCGGCGTGTTGCTCTCCGGAAGCATGAAGGTCACCAGCGCAATAGCCAACACGCTCAAGCCCGCCGACACCATCGCCGGTAACAGGAAATTCGCCGTCTGCAGGTCATTGCCCGCCAACACGCCGCCGATTGCCGGACCCAGGGTGAACCCGATTCCGATCGCCGCACCTATGAGACCGAGAGAGGCTGCCCGGTGCTGCGGCTCGCTGACATCGGAGGCATACGCAAAAGCCGCGGAGATGTTGCCCGCCATGAAGCCGCCGAGCATGCGCGATACGAGCAGCCACCAGATGCTGTTGGCGAATCCGAGGATCAGGTACGAAACACACGCGCCCGCAAGACTCGTCATCAGGATTGGACGGCGCCCGTAGCGATCGCTCAAGTTGCCCCAGAACGGCGCCGCCACCAACTGGCAGAGGGAATACGCACCCATGATGGGCGTGATCCACTCGGGTGGAGCGTTGAATCGCACACCCATGTAGGGCACCAGCGGAATCAGGATTCCAAACCCGAGGATGTCGATCACGCTGACAATGAACAGAGAGCCGAGTCGCGCTTTCATCAAGGACGGCGCATCAGTGATTCGGGACCAGCTGGCGGATGTCGGCCCCGGGCCGTGCGGCAGGAGGAATGAAGTCGTGCGCTCCGCGGATGATGAGGTTGGGAATGCGGCCATCATCCCAGTCGGATGAGGGTTGATTGCCGGTACGCAGGATGGCGATCTGCAATGAGGGCACCAGCCACATCCGGTTGCCGCCGCCCTCGACCACAAACACATCGTTCGTCGCAAACGGCGACATCCCCGGCGCGGGATGAGTTCCCAGGCGCACGTAGGAACCATAGTTGGGATTGCCCTTCACCGGTTGCAGCAACTGCGGCACCCAGCGCGGAACAATGACTTCGTCACCCTGGTAGTTGCCGTTCTGCAAAAGAAGCTCGGCAACCCGAAGCCAATCGCCCTGGCGCGCGAAGAAGCCCGTGTCCACGTGTGCATTTCCGCCTGGGCCATCGAGCCATAAGGAGGCATCCCCGGCACCAACGCGAGACCAGATGGCCTGTGACACGTATTGCGCGTACGGCTGCCCGGTAGCGCTCTGAATTACGTACCCGAGAAGGTCAGGATCGACAGAGTGGTCGAGCCAGCGCTCCCCTGGCGGTGCTTCCGATGGAAGATTGAGATACTGCCGGATAGCGTTCGAGCTGTAGGGCAACGCTAGCCCGCTCGACATGTGCAGCAGATTGCGGACGGTGATCTGGCCTCGCGGGTCCTTGCTCAGCGCTGGAACGAGGTAGCCGATCGGTTCTTCCGGCCAGCCGATTTTGCGTTCGGAGATCGCCACGCCAGTGGCGAGTGCGGCCAGCACACGACCGAGCCCGGCCGATTCCACGACAGTGTCGAGATTTGATCCCTGCCAGTATTTCTCGAAGACGATATAGCCATGACGACTGACGATGAGCGCACGACTCTGCTGCTTTTGCGCATAGTCCGCAGCCGACTGCAATGCCGCGACGTCCAGCTGCTCCTCGGCCGGACTCATACGGGGCGCGGGAGGCTGGTTGCTCCCTTGCAGCACAGCGCGCGGGGTATAGGCCGAGGCCGATAGGCCCACCGCGCCATCTCGCACGAAGCCCTGGCCCTGGAGGCCCAAGCCCCCAAGACCCAGGCGCTCCTTGAGCCAGTACGCCGGATCCCGCGCAATGACCAGAACCGCGGCAACGACCACTGCTAACGCGGTCCACTTAATCAAAATCTTCAAGTCCGCCCTCCCATGCTGGTGCCAGCGGCGGAGGATCGTACCGGACCGCAGTAGATCGCGCGCCCATCAGCGAGCTGAAGCTCGTGAGTCACGCACGCGGGCCACTCTGAGCGGTGGTGCGTCGTCATGACGACGGCTGTTCCCGATGCCACCAGGGTCGCAACATGGGCCATTAGACTTAATCGGGTAGGACTGTCCACGCCCGAGAACGGCTCATCAAGGAGCAGCAGGCTCGGCCGGCAAGCCCACGCGCGCGCAAAGAGAACGCGCCGAAGCTGTCCGTACGACAGCTCTCTTAGCGTCCGGGACGCAAGGTCTGAGAGCCCGAAGAAGTCTAGGGAGCGGTTTGCAGCAGCCCGGTCCGCGGCATTCGGTGCATCGTTGAGCCCAATGCTCGCATGACGTCCCGACTGGACGACCGCCGCCACTGTCAGCTCCTGCGGATGGTCGGCTTGTAGGTGCGGGGCGACAATGCCGACCTTTCGCTTGAACTCCTGCAACGGCACGCCCGGAACGATTCCGGCGCGCTCTATGCGGCCACCGCTAGCGACCCCGTGATCGCCATAAAGCATCCGCAAAAGCGTGGTCTTGCCCGACCCGTTGTGTCCGTGGATCACCCAGCAGTCTCCCGGACGAACCTCGAATGACAGGTTCTCGAGCACGCGATTCTCGTCGAGATACACGGATGCTCGAGTGAGCCGAATCAGCGGCGGCTCGGCTTGCCGCCGAGACCAGCGCTTCGTGGATTGAGAGACCGGCGCGTCCTTGTTCAGCCACTTTCCCAGTGGCGCATTACGCAGCACCCCGCGATACACCACGCGCCCCTTCTCCAAAACCAGCGCATGAGTCGCCGACACCGGAACGTCGCCCACCCGGTGAGTAGCCAGAATCCAGGGCAGCTCCGAACGCTTTGTATCACAAAGCCAACGCAACGCGCGGCCGTGGTTGGTCTCATCGAGACCACTCAGCAATTCGTCCAGTAACAACAACTTCGGTTGCGACGCCAGCACCCGGGCGAGCAGGGTCAAGCGCCGCTCGCCGTAAGAAAGCGACAGAAACGGACGCTGCGCCAGTGGAGCAATGGCGAGCCGCGCCAACAGCGCCGCAATCCGGCGGCGATCGGCAACACTCAGCGGATTCAGAGGGATGTCGGTACGATACAGGCCCGTGCCGACGATCTGCTCCACTGAATGATTCCAACCGTAACGCTCGTATTTGTCCTGACGCTCGGGCCCGACATAACCGATCTCTTCCTTCACTTCGAAGGGCGAGGGAAAAGTCTCACCGCGCCAGCGATAGCGCCGCGAGCTGTTTGCCACAGCCGAAGGCGAGTGCGTATCAGCGGGCGTGGGCCAGACGGCTCCCGCGATTATCTTCAGCAGCTGAGTCTTGCCCGCCCCGTTGCCGCCGGCGAGCACCCAGCGCTGCCCAGGCTTCACGGTCCAACTGACATCATGCAGAACGTCCCGTCCCTGCCGCTCGAGCGCCAGGTGTTTGAGGCGCACTTCGACATGGCGAGCGTCCGACTTTCCGGTTCGCCGCATTGATCACAGTTCCAACTCCAGGATCGGCTATTCTCGCACGACTTTTGCCGGCTACCTCGCGCTACCTCATGCGTCGCAAGCCCCACAAGCTCCAGGGAGGAGGCGGCTGATGCCCATTCGGCTGTTCGCACCTCGATACTGGCCCACGTGGCTGGGACTCGGCCTATTGCGAACCTTTGCGGTACTGCCCTTCGGGTGGCTGATTTCGATGGGCACGGGCCTCGGTGCCCTGCTGCTGCGCCTGCAGCTGCCATTTACCCGCACCGCCCGGCGGAACATCGAATTGTGCCTGCCGCAGCTGAGCGCCGCGGAACGCGAGCAGCTGCTGCAGCGGCACTTCGCGAGCCTGGGCATCAGCCTCTTCGAGACGGCCTTCACCTGGTGGGCATCCCCGGAGCGCTTCCGGCAGGTCGTCAGGATCGAAGGCCGCGAGCATCTCGAGGCGGCGCTCGCCCGCGGCCAGGGTGTCATCCTGCTCACCGCTCACTTCACCACGCTCGAGATCGGTGCCCGCATCCTGGCGTCAGTCGAGCCAACCAGCTTTCTCTATCGGCCGACCAAGAACGAGGCGCTCGCCTGGTCCCTGGCACGCTGCCGTTGCCGCTTCGGCGGCCACCCGATTCCCCGCGACGATATCCGCGGGCTGATCAAGGCTCTCAAACACAACGAATGCGTCTGGTATGCGCCCGACCAGAGCTATCGCAAGAAAGGCGCCGAGATGGTCAAGTTGTTTGATATCCCTGCCGCAACCAACACCTTCACCTCGCGGCTCGCACGCATGACGGGCGCAACCGTACTTCCCTACTTCTTCGAGCGCCTGCCCGGCGCGGAGGGTTACCGCGCCGTAATCCATCCGGCGTTCGACAACTTCCCCAGCGGCTGCCCTGTCGCCGACACCGAACGCTACAACCACCTCATCGAGGCGCAGGTTCGTAAGGTGCCGGAGCAGTACCTGTGGATACACAGGCGTTTCAAAGGCCTGACCGACGACTATCCCGACTACTACGGACCCCCGGTGAAGGTGTCTGGAACACCAGCTACTCACCCGCCTCGATTGTGATCAATTTCCCAGTTCCGACGACTGCGGGCGCCCCTATCGCGAGCTGATACGGCGGCCATGCTAGCGTTGCGTCGGAGGAATTATGCTGATGACCGATTCCGTATTGGCCGCGATCATCACCGCGACTGCGACGGTGTGCGTATCCCTTTTGCAGCTACGCTTTTCCCTTGGCAAAGACGGCGGCACGCGGGTTCAGGCGGCCAGCGGGCGCCGCAAGGGACGCGGACCTTTTGCCATTCTGTTCGTGATCATCATTGCCTCCGCGGTCGGCGGCTTTGCCCTCTCACAGTGGCTGACGGAAAACGAGCGCGCCTCCCAGAACATCCTGCAGCACGAGTTGCAGGATAAGGTTGATCAGATCACGCGTACGGCCAATCAGCTCGAGCTGACGCGCGCCGGCGCGCGGGCCGAGATTGAAGCGGGCGTGCTGCGCAGATTCGGCTCCGATGGCGTGGTCGTCATGGCGACGGTGAGCCCCTGCCGGCCCGCGCTCGTAGTAAGCCCTCCCGGTACGGCAACACCTCCGGGTGTAACAGGCGAGACAACTCAACCTGCCGCTCCTGTCTGCACTGAGTCGGAGGCCAGCGCCGTGACGTTGTGCGCAACCATCCCAGCGAACGCCACCATCACGGAAGTCGAGCTCTACACGCGCCTTGCCCAGAGCGATACGCCTTGGAGCACGAGCCGAGTGTTGGCTGGACAGGAAAGCGGACAGGCGCGTTTCGCAGAGAAATACGTGGAGTCACCCGAAGCGCCGGGGACAAAGCAGATTTGCCAGGGATTCGCTCAGTGGTCCACCGAGCACGCGCGTGTGGCGCGCATGGTTATCCGTTACGGAATTTGACGCCGCCGAGCACCGGCGCGTTTAGACGAGTACGTCCTGGTCGGGTGGAGTCCAGTGCTCCGCCAAGTCACTGACCTCGCGTCGCCGCACGGCTACCGGGTTGAAGTTCAGACGAATGTGCACGTGCGTTGCCGGATGCCTTCCGGCGCCGCTGCGCAGTCGATCCTGCACGGCGAGCGTGGACAGATCGGCGCACTCACCCATCAGCAATGGATGCCAGTCGCCGGCGGCGTTGCTCGTGGCAAAGATGTAGTTTCCCGGCCCAGGCGTGAGGCGTGCCGGCCAGTCAAACACCTCGTAGGTGTACATCTCGCCGGACTGGCCCGCCCATTTGTGCCGCTCAGGAGCGCGTGTGTTGGCGCGCCGATCGCCGAGGAGCAGTCCAAACGCACCCGCCGCCTCGAATCCCAGCGACTCGTACAGTTTGCGCGCGGCAGTGTTGTCTTCGCCCGTAAACAACACCAACTTCTCGAATCGCAAGCGCTTGCGGCAGTCCTCGATCAACAGACGCATGACCGCCTTTGCCAGTCCCTTCTTGCGGTCGGCGGGCCGTGTATACACGCCACCAACCTGGCCCATGGATCCATACGTCGCGTTGAGAGAGGCGATGGATATCAAATCGTAACAATCGTCGAACGCGCCCCACCACAACCCGGAGCGGATTCGGACCATGAAATCAGTTCGACGTTGCTCGAGAGTGGCCTGCAGCGGCAGACTCAACTCGGCGAAATAAGCGCTGTTGAGCCGCTCCCATTGCACGAAGTCATCGGCGTCGAGTGCCCGCACGGTCAGCGACCCGTTGGTGGACTGGGCGGGCAGCCGCGCCGGCTTCAACATCAGCCGATACAGAACGTCCTTCAGAGCGTGCGTTACCTCGAAGCGCGGATCCGCCCGAAGCAGCTTCCATAAAGCTTCTGCCGTAGCCCACTCGCCGACGATGCCGCGCACTTCTATGGGCTCGGCCTCCGCATCCTCGAAAATCCGCTCAGCCAGATCCGCACGCCCGGCCGCCTGCACGAGCAGATTGCCGCGACGGGTCACACAGGACACGGCTACGACTCTGCCGTTTTCCTCGATCAGCCGGAAGTTGCCGGAGTTCAGATGGCTGCCCAGGCGCGGACCAAGCGCGGTAAGGGTGGACAGCAGAAATAACGACGTGTCCACGTGCCTTTCGAGGAAGGCGCGGACTCGTTCTAGATCGGCGTCTGTAACGTGTCGGATCATGGGTTTACGGTATTTCGCGCCGATGCTAGCGCCGTGGGCGAGCCGGCAGAACCGGACGAAGGTCCCGAAGCCACTGTGCGGCACACAGTCTAGGACGTTGGTGGGCACCGTCCGGCCCGTACCGGCATAATCCGTCGCTTCCGGGTGCCCGTACCCGTCGCGGACAAGAAACAACGTGCGTCGCTGGCCCCTGGTCGTTCTTCTTGCGCTCGCACCCCTATGGATCATCGGGATTTTGTGTCGTGGCGCATGGACACCGGACGAGCCACGTGAGGCAGATATCTCCTGGCGGATGAGCGTGCAAAGTGACCCCACGCTGCCACAGCTGGCGGATACACCTTTCCTCGAGAAGCCACCGCTTTCCTATTGGATGTCAGCGGCTGCTATCGAGGTCTACGGAGACTCGCCTGCTGCTGCACGCATGCCCAACCTTCTCTATGCGGCCATTACCGCGATGGCGATCGGGGCGCTCGCTTTCGCGATGGACGGCGCTATCGCCGCCATAGTCGCGGCATTGGTGGCCTGCACGGCGATTACGGCATTTCGAGTTGCGATCTGGCTCGCGCCGGATGCCTGCTTACTGGCCGGCTGCGCAATTGCGTTGCTCGGCGCATATCTGGGTTACCGCGCGCCTCCCGGACGCAGCAAACTGTTCGGCTACACAGTGATGCACGTGGGCGCCGCAGTTGGGTTCATGGCCAAGAGCGCGCCTGGCTGGTTGGTACCCGCTGCCGCACTTTTCGCGATCATCCTGTGGGAACGACGTTGGTCGGAATTGCGCCGCTGGGAACTTTACCTGGGCCTGATAGCCCAGGCACTGTTGATTGGTCCATGGATCTACGCGGTGAGTCGAACCGAGCACGGTGCCGACGCCCTGCTCTCGCTGTTCTGGCACAACATCGTCGGGCGCTTCACAAAAATTTCGGGTCCTGCGGCGCTCGATTACACGACGGGTCACAAGAGCTGGCCTGGCAAGTACTTCGTAGAGCTGCCCATCTACCTACTGCCTTGGACGCTCTTGGCCGCCGCAGCTGTGGGCCGCGCCTGGGTTCGGCTACGCAGCGGGATCGATCGCGGCACACCTTGGCGCTTTGCGCTCTGCGCGATCGTGCCTTTTCTCGTCTTGCTCTCCCTCGCGGCTACCGCGCGCGATATCTATGCTGCGCCGATTCTTCTCGGCTTTGGCGTGCTCGTTGCTCTGTGGCTGTCGGAGCTCGTCATCGGCGGACGGCGTCCGACCCTGTCACGGCTCGACCGCTTCGCCCTGCGCGGGACCCTGGTGCTGGTTGGAGTGATTGCTGTCGGGTTCGCGGCCGTGCTCGTGATATTCGCCCTGGCCTCACCGGGGCTGTCCGGGATCAACTACGCGATCAATGCGGCCGTTGTCGTTGCGATCGCCTGCATCACGTTGCTGTTTGCTTCCAACATGTACGGATCGGGCGACATTTTGCGCGGGGTCGCCTGGACCTACACGGCATATGCAGCAGTTTTTACGCTGAGCGGCCTCGCGATCTTCCCGACCATCGATCGCTGGCAGGACCTGCCCACGCTTGCGAGGAACATCCACGAGGACTCACGCAACGGACCCCTGGCGCTGCTCGATCCGGACGAGACGACGATCGCCATGCTCGATCATCGCTACCGTACGCAATTCGTGCCTCTCAACACAGACACTGACAGCGCTGCCAAACTCATCTCCAGCTGGTTTCGTACGCAAGGACCGCAGGCACGCGTGTTAGTGAAGCTGCCGGGACGCACCCCCGGAAATGTAAAGCGTGTGCTTGACCGCATTCATCCCGTGCGCGCGCCTGACGACGGCGTCGCCGCAGCTCTGACGAGCTCAGGCGCTGCAACAATGGTGCATCGCTACGAGTTGCCCGAAGGCAGGCGCTACGCATTGCTGGGGCCTCCGCAACACTGACAACGGCTCGAGCGGTGCGCTGTATGCGCATAGCGACTTTCGAAGTCTTCGCCCTGATTGGGTATAACTGGGGCGATGCAGAAGGAGAGCGCTCATGGTCAGTCGGTCATACACAGATTTCGCCCCCAGTCACAAGGCCCCACCGGATCCCGCGTGCAGGCGGATCGGAGATGTTCCAGCCCACGAGCGCTTTGAAGTCAGCATCTACCTTAAGCCGCGCGACATCGAGCGCGGCGCGGCCACAAAGAGTGCCGATCCACGCACGGATCTCGCCTCCCGGCGCAGCGTGCAGCATGCAGATGACTTCAAGTTGGTACAGGAGTTTGCGAAAGAGCATGGGCTGTCGGTCGTGGCGGCGGAACCTGCGAAGCGCCTGATCAAGCTCGGTGGCACCGCGGCTCAGTTCGAGGCCGCGTTTCAGACCAAGTTGGGGCACTACGACGATGGCAAGCGGACGTTTCGGGGGCGCAGCGGTGCGCTCAAACTCCCGGTTGACCTGCACCCCATAGTCGAATCTGTGTTGGGACTCGACTCACGCCCCGCCGCACAGCCGCGCCTGGTGTTTCAACCCGCTGCAGAGGTTTCGGAATCGTTCGCGCCCAACAACGTTGCGCGGCTGTACGCCTTTCCGACTTCCGTGACCGGCAAGGGTCAGTGCATTGCACTCATCGAGCTCGGCGGCGGATTTACACCGTCAGACACGACGACCGCGTTTCGCGCCATGGGTCTTTCGCCGCCTACAGTGGTCGCGGTGTCGGTCGATGGCGGCCAGAACACCCCGAGCCCCGATGACGGCGCCGATGGTGAGGTTGCCCTGGACATCCAGGTCGCAGGGGGCGCCGCGCCGGGAGCCAAGCTTGCAGTTTACTTTGCGCCAAATACCGACGCCGGCTTTGTCGACGCGATCACATCGGCCGTGCATGACATGACCAACAAGCCGAGTGTGGTTTCGATCAGCTGGGGGAGCGCCGAATCCAACTGGACACAACAGGCGATTCAGACAATGAACACGGCGCTGCAGGACGCCTCCAGCGTCAACGTATCCGTGTTCGCAGCATCCGGCGACAACTTATCAACCGACAGTGTCGATGACGGGCGTGCGCATGTGGATTTCCCGTCATCCAGTCCATGGATGATTGGTTGTGGTGGCACATCCATTGCGGTCGACGGAACCACGATCACCACTGAAACTGTATGGAACGATGGCAGCAGCGGCGGAGGCGGCGGAATCAGCGACCTGTTCCCGGTACCGTCCTTTCAACAGAACACGAGTTTGCCGCCGAGCGTAAATGACGGGCAAACCCGTCGCGGCGTACCCGATGTTGCCGCCGATGCAGCGCCGGGGACGGGCTATCGCGTGGTGGTAAACGGGCGTACCGAAGTTGTGGGCGGCACCAGTGCAGTCGCACCCTTGTGGGCCGGCCTGACCGCGCTGATCAACGAGGGCGCACCCGCACCGGTGGGGTTCTTTCTGCCCTTTCTCTACGCGAACTCGACTCTTCTGCGGCAGATCACCACGGGAAACAATATTCCGAGCGGGAGCACCATTGGCTACGAGGCGGGTCCTGGGTGGAATGCCTGCACGGGACTGGGCGTCCCCAATGGGGAATCGCTGTTTGTGGCGTTGACGCAGGGGAGCTAATCACATGTCGACCACTACCTCCTCGGCCTACGTGATGGGGCATAGCGACCGGGAACGTCGCAGACTTGCCGCGCAAGCGGAGATACTAGACCCGATCACAGAGCAGCTTCTGCGCCGTGCTGGACTGGCGCCGGGAATGAGCGTTCTGGATTTCGGCTGCGGCGTTGGCAACGTATCCGTAATCGCCGCACGCCTCGTGGGGACAAGCGGCCGGGTCACTGGGCTTGATATCGACGAACCGGCTCTGACGATCGCGCGCCAGCGGGCGCTTGAGCAAGGGCTCACGAATATTACCTTCGAGCGGACGAGCGTAGTTGCTTTCCGTCCCCCGACTCCCGTCGATGCCACGATAGGGCGCCACATTCTGATCCACATGACGGAACCGTCGGCGCTCCTCGAGACCTCGTTTGCCGCACTCAAGCCAGGGGCGGTCGCCGTATTCCAGGAATACGACTTTTCCGTTCCGCATCCGACGTATCCGAGCGCGCCGTTAAAAGATCGGCTGGCAGAGGTCTTCAGAGACTTCTTCCACAAAGCAACAGCGACGCAGGGCACGATGGGAACGCGGCTATACCACCTGGCCGTCCAAGCCGGGTTTTGCTCTGTGGACTGCCGCGCTGAATACGGGATTGGTGGCGGAGCTGACAGCCCCTATTATGAATGGTTAGCCGAGTCGTTGAGATCGATTCTGCCGCGCGCCGAAGCGCTCGGTGTGCTTCGTGCCTCGGACATAGACATAGACACCTTGGCGACGCGGATGCGGCAGGAATCGGTTGCGAACGCGAGTTGCATTCCCGCCCCCGTGATGGTTGGGTGCATCGCACGCAAGCCGTAAGCGTCCCGCGCCGCGGATCTGCTCGCCACGATACCGTCAAGGACGAGACGGGCATTGCCCCCTCACCCCCAACTACCCCACAGCTCGCTGCACCAACCACATCACCGCCACCCCAGCAATTGCCGACGACCCCCACCGCATAACCGTCTGCCGGTAAAACGCCGAAGCACGCACGGCATACGCCAACGGCATAACAGCCAGAACAACCGCAAGTTGGCCCACCTCCACCCCGAGGTTAAACGCCACCAGCGACCCCACCCGCGCCCCCGGCGGAAGCCCCATATCCGCCAACACGGACGCGAACCCGAATCCATGTAGCAACCCGAAGGCAAACGCGATACGCCACCGCCCTTCGGTGACCTTCGGAAAGATGTTATTCAGCGCCGCCACGATAATCGAAGCGGCGATGACCGATTCGGTCAGCCGGCTCGGCAACCTCACCACGTCAAACGCAGCAAGCGACAGCGTGATCGAATGGGCAACCGTGAACGCAGTGACAACCTTGAGGATGTTCACGAACGCAGGCTTTGCAAGCGGCACCGCCTCCCATTGTTTATTCCGGCGCTTCAGCACGGCAGGCAACAGCAGCGACAGCAGGAACAACAGGTGATCTATTCCGCTCCAGATGTGCCAGATGCCGGTTCTCAGGTATTCCGCAAACGCGCGCCACGCTGACGGGTGGTCCAGAGTTACGACTTGCGGAACGGCACCGCCGCCGCCGAGAACGCCTGTCTGCGTCGAACCCCAAGCCGTTACGGTCAACAACCCCCGGTGAGAGGGGTCGATGTCCTGCAGCACTCGGTAGTCTATCGTCAACCGCTTCAGCCTCGATCCACATGCAGCGGTGAACGGCAGCCACAAGTAGTTGCCATCGACGCGCTCGTTAACCTCCATCGGCGCAAACTCTTGAGAGCAACGAGAGCCCGTATCACCGGCGCTGAACGAAAGCCTGCTTCTGACATACAGCTCCACCTCGTGCTGGCGCGACCGAAGCTCGCCCCAAGTGACCTTGCCATCGCGATTGGAGTCAAGCCCAATGGCCAGTTCACCGTCGCGCATTGCAAGCTCGATCGCACCGGTCACCCGGGCGGCCTCGACATTCAGTGTCAGGAAGCCGTTGCTGGCGATGTGGGCGTGCGCAGTTGCGCCCCACACGCACACCAAAAGAAGCGACAAGCTGCGCCCGCAGACGCCACCCGCTCGCACGCCGCCCGCTCGCACGCCGCGCGCGGCCCCTGCCACATGCGCCTGCTCCGCCCCTGCCACATGCGCCTGCTCGACCCCTGCCACATGCGCCTGCTCGGCCCCTGCCACATGCGCCTGCTCGGCCCCTGCCACATGCGCCTGCTCGGCCCCTGCCGCGTGCGCCTGCACGGTCCCTGTCACATGCGTCTGGGCGACCGCAACCGCCCGCCCTGGCGCGGCAAGCCACACGCGCCCGACACCGGCGATCCACTCGCACGCCGCCGCGACAAGCTCAGCAGCGCCCACGGCGGCCACCCGCGACCCACTCACAACCGCACCCCCATCGCCCCAGCAACCCGCACGTCCTGCACTCCATGCTCGCGAACAAACGCGGCCGCCGGCGCAGCAGCCTGTGGCACCCCAACCGCCCGCGCAGCCCGAATCAACACCAGCACATCATCGCACTCGTGCTGAACCTTCCAGTTCTCCTGTGCAGCCGCAAGTGCCGCGCGAGGATCATCCCGCACATCCAATAAGAACCGCGCTTCTTCGCGGCGATGAATCCCCTCCCCCCGCTGAGCCTCCGCGGCAAACGCCGCCGCCAACCGCGCACTACTCTCCTCGAGTCCCGGGTGACGCAACACCTTCTGGGCAATGGCTATCCTCAACAGCAGCGGCTCAAGTGTTTCCTGACCCCTGAGCAATGCCAGAACTTCCCGAGCACGGCCATTCCTTAGCAACAGATCCGCGTACGCCGCGCGGATATAAAAATCGCCCGGGCTGGCACTCAGCCCGCTGCGAAACCAGCGTTCGGCCTCGTCATCCCTTCCCAAACGCACCGCCATTTCACCCAACTCCGAATCGTGCCAAGCACGCTCGTCGGCGGGCATCCCTCGAGCGCTGATCCGCGCAATTGCCGCGTAAGCGGACGGCAGATCACCCGTAAGTCCGCGAATGCTCTGCTTGCACAACTCAGCCACGATGGCATCGGCACGAACAGCCACCTGTTCACATGCCGACATGGACTGCTCATATCGGCCCAGCACCCGCAACACAGTCGCAGTCGTCAACCAAGCCTGAGGATCATCCGGGCGCAAAGCGCGAGCCCGTTCGAGAACGCTCAGCGCCCCCACAAAATCGTGGCGACTCTGCAGCACAGTCGCGTGTAAAACCAACGCATCAGCGGACGCAGTCCCCGCCACCCCAACCCACGGCCCCAACACCCCCTCCGCATACCCCAAAAACCGCAAATCCCCCGTACTCCGCGCACGCTTGATATAAAGCTGCGCCAACGGCAACGCGACATCCAGCCGCCGCGCCGCAACCTCCCGCGCCGCCATCTCCGCATGCCGAGCCCCAGGCGGAACCTCCGCAAGCACCGTGGAGTCATCCGAAGGAATAAATGGCCGCGAGTACGCAACACCCCCAAGCGACCCCAGCAACACCACCCATAGAAGATCCCGAAGAAATCCCCCGCGCGCAAAAATACGCGCGGGGTTGTATCGATTGATAGTGCGCCGATTGATCACGTCAACACCTGTCAGTCAACTGAGACCGAATCAGACTCTTCATCATTCGCCGGATTCACCGTCACCGCCCCTTCATTGACAGCAAGCGGGTCGTCTGTTTCGGATTGGGCGTTCGCCTTGCCCAACACATCATTCACCGACAGCATCATCGTTTGCGGCTGAGCGGGTGGAGCTGGCTGACTCGGCTGGCTGGGCATCATTGGACTATCGTGACCGCCACCACCGCACGCATACAGACCGATGCACATCCCCGTCCCCAACGCCAAGGCAATCAAGTTACTGGCTTTCACGGGCCGTCCTCCTCTTAGTAAGACGCGCTGGAGGGAGAGCCTGCCAGTGGCGTGTTGAGGTACGGGAAAGCCGCCAGATAGTCATTCGGATTGGGCAAAGCACCGTCGGTGTAGTGCAGTTGGCGAGACGCATCCGACACCTTGTCAGGATCCGAAGCGCTACCATCGAACGGTGACAGGAGCACACCCATAGCCACCCGCAACTCGATGTCAACTACATCATCGATGGGCCGCCGGCCATTCGGGAATCCTGACGTGTCACCCGCCAGCACGCCCAGATCCTTCTGCATGGCAATAGGTGTCACGGGTGTTGCCGTATTCAGCCGCAACTCCTCCGCCGCCTTGACACCAGCCGGCTGATTCAACCCCGACACCCCCGTCAGGAAGGCGGCGACCAGGTCAGTCCGAGGATACACATTCGGCGCAGTAACACCGGCGGAGCCGAACAGAACCTGCAACAAAACCGGCAGCGACGGATTGGTCACGTAATCCGCAAACTGCGCATCATCCTTCGGACGTGAAGCGTTGAAGCGGTCCTTGTCAGGCAGACCGATCACCAGCTCATTGACCAACGGCGCACCCAGCCGCGACACCTGAACCCAGGGACCACCGCGCAGATCCGCACCCGTCGGTTTCATGACTGCGCCCACACTGGCAACGCTCTTATCACTCTGCGGCACCGGATTCTGGATCGCCGCCTGACGAATGCTCGCCGTCGTCCAACCGCCAATCACCGTTTCGCTACCCGAGGTCAAACAGGCCGTTGGGATTTCCAACTCGAGCGAAGTGACGTTGAGGCCTGCTAGCGTGTTGGCCTCGGCAGAGCGCCCATTCCCACCCGGCGCAAGCTCTTCCACCGGGTACTTGATGTTCACCAGGTCAAAAGTCTCACCCAGGTTCACCACGAACGGATCCTTGCGCTGACCGACAAAGACCTTCCCGGGCGTGGTGCAGCCGGGAATGGTGATGGTGTGAATGAAGCTGTTGGCGTACGTCGCGTAATCGGCAATCGACTTCGCGCCAATATTGTCCAGCGGCTTGGAGAATGTCGTGGCTCCGCTGGAAGCATCGACAATCGGCGCCGCCGTACCATGCCGCCGGTCGCCCTTCACGAGCGTCAGCGTGTAGCTTTCCGCGACGTTCTGAGCACTCATGTCGGCAGCGGTTACAGGACCGATATTGGTCAACGGTACCGGAATCGACTTCCCACCGGCCATCACGGCCAGCCCCTGGGTGACCTTGCTGAACCGGAACTGGAACGTCAGGTCTTCGGCGCCATCGCCGTTGTTATCGACGTGTATTTCGTACAGCGCTTTGGGATCGAGCTGAAAGTAGTTTGGACCACCGTACGCCTCCTGCAGAGGCAGATAATTGGCAATAATCGTCACGAAGCCAGTCCGCCCCGCCTCGTAACTGTTGAACATGTAGAAATCGCTCGCGTCCACCTTGGGCAGATTGGTGATGAACGGAGCTTCTCTGTGGCTGGAGGCCAGTACGGTACCGGCCATCGTCATTGCAACTGCCGTCGCCACGGCGCGCAGTCTGATACGGTCATTCATCGGATACCTTCCCTATTGAGTTGATGGGCTGACGCGAGCGTCTGCTCAACCCACTACGTCAAGGGGATGCGGCCAGATGCAGCCGTGGCGAAAATTTTCCGGGAACGCGGGCGCGGCGCCGGATGCCTCCGGGGCGGGGCGCGCCCTTAGCCGCCGCGCCCTACGAGATCATTCGCTCAACGCGAACAGCAGCAGCGACCTCGCGGTTACCCCATAAGACTCCCCAGTCTTGAAACTGGGCGTCTCCTGGTCGTCGGGAACGTTGGTATCAATCAGCCGGGTCCAGGTGTTGCCACCCGGTGCCGGCGGCAATGTGAACTCCACAAGATCAAAGTGACCGTTGAGGACCAGCAACATCGTCGCTTCCGTGCCGCGCTGCCGCAATCCCGTGGGCTGCGCCCTGCCATCGATGAGCATGCCGAAGCAACGCATCCCCGCGTCGCTCCAGTTCTCGTCCTGCATTTCAGAGCCGGAAGCATTGATCCACGTCAGGTCCTTAACGTCGAGGTCCTTGCTGTACTCACCGATCAGGAACCGGCTACGGCGAAGGATCGGATATTTGTGACGCATCCACGTAAGCTTCTGCACGAAGCGGATGAGCGACTCGTTCTGCTCCCGCAAGCCCCAGTCAACCCAGCCGATTTCGTTGTCCTGGCAGTAGGCATTGTTGTTGCCCCTCTGCGTGCGCGCGAACTCGTCCCCCGCCAGCATCATGGGCGTGCCCTGCGAAAGCAGCAGTGTCCCCAGGAAATTGCGCATCTGGCGGGCGCGCAAAGCATTGATTTCGGCGTCATCCGTCGGACCTTCCACGCCGCAATTCCATGACCGGTTCGCGTCGGACCCGTCCTTGTTGTCCTCGCCGTTGGCCTCGTTGTGCTTGTCGTTGTAGCTCACGAGGTCATTCAACGTAAAACCGTCGTGCGCTGTCACGAAGTTGACACACGCCCACGGCCTGCGGCCCTGATGGTTGAACACATCACCCGAAGCGCACAACCGCGGTGCGATGTCCTTGGCGCCGGCCTCCGTCCTCCAGAAATCACGCACGGTATCGCGATAACGGTCATTCCATTCCGACCAGCCAGGCGGAAAGCCGCCCACCTGGTAGCCTCCGGGGCCGATGTCCCAAGGCTCGGCGATCAGCTTCACAGTGCTCAACACTGGATCCTGGTTACAGGCCTTCAGGAAACCGCTCTGGTTGTCAAAGCCGGAAGGCTCCCGTGCCAGAATGGTCCCCAGATCAAACCTGAATCCATCCACATGCGTTTCCGTGACCCAATAACGCAGACTGTCCATCACCATCTGGATGACACGCGCATGCGAGAGATTCAGCGTGTTACCCGTGCCAGTGTCATTGACGTAGTAGCGCGAATTGTCGGGAAGTAGGCGGTAATAAGAGGCGTTATCGATTCCCTTGAAGGACAACGTCGGTCCACGCTCGTTGCCTTCGGCAGTGTGGTTGTAGACCACATCGAGAATAACTTCGAGCCCCGCGTCATGAAACCGCGCCACCATTTCCTTGAACTCGCGCAACGTCTGTTCCGGCTCCGAGGCATACCGCGGATCGGGCGCAAAATACCCGATGCTGTTGTACCCCCAGTAGTTAGTCAGCCCCTTTTCCAACAAGTAACTGTCATTGACAAACGTATGTACCGGCAACAGCTCCACAGTCGTAACGCCCAAGGACTTCACATACGCAATCACTTCCTTCGTGAATCCCGCATAAGTACCACGCTGCTTCGGCGGCACCGCTGGGTGAAGCCTCGTAAATCCGCGAACGTGCGCCTCGTAGATGATGGTGCCGTCCCATGACGTAACCCCGATGCGGGGCTGCCCCTTCCAATCAAAATCCGGGTCCACCACGACACACTTGGGCACGAAAGGAGCGCTGTCGCGGTCATCGAAACTCAAATCATCATCCGGGGCGCCGATGGTGTAACCGAAGCAGGCTGACTCCCATTTCAGCTCCCCGACATGACCGCGCGCATAAGGATCGAGCAACAGCTTGTTGGGATTGAAGCGATGACCCGCCTCCGGCTCATAAGGCCCATGCACCCTGAAGCCATACACAGAGCTCGGGTGAACGTCCTCGATATAGCCATGCCAGATCTGATCGGTGTATTCAGGCAGCTCGAGCCGCTCCAGCTCCTTCAGCCCCTGCGGGTCGAACAGACACACTTCCACCTTCGTGGCATTGGCAGAGAACAGGGTGAAATTCGTCCCCTTACCGTCCCAGATAGCACCATGGGCATGTGGACTGCCCTCCCTGATTCGGCTCATGTGCGCTTATCTCTTGTGATGGCTGGACGCTGGTTGGACGCTGGCAGGCCAGCCGCGGGCGGCCAACCCCTACACGAACGCACCGAGCACCCCTAGGTTCCGCCAACGCTCAACCGTGCGCACTCACCAACAACGAGCGCCCAAATGAAATCGGCGCGACCGTCACCGATCGCGCCGACCTGATTCACCGAATTAACGCTGGCTACGTCGGGGCTGTGTTACGCCCCAACGCTGCCTTACGTCCAGTCGTCGCCGCCTCCGCCACCGGAGTCACCACCCGACCCGCCGTCATCCCACGACCCGCCGCCGTCCTGCAAGCCGAAGTCATTCCCGCCCGAATCCGCGTTCGGATTGGCCGGCGGATACTCCTCTTCACTTCTCGGCACGACACCGCCCTCGCGGTTCCGATCGAACAGGCTGTGCGCAAGCGCCTCACCCGCAACGACTCCCGCGCCAACGCCCAGCCCGGTCGCCAAACCACCCGCGATACCGGACCCCATCCCGGGCCCGCCACCGCCATAGCCAGGACCGTATCCCGGACCAGGTCCGTAACCCGGAGGAGCACCGCCCGGTATCACAGGCCCAGCGCCCGGATACTGTTGGTAGACGGCCGCCGCGCTACGTCGGCGCATCAACGCCCAAATCACCGCGATCACACCTACAACGAGTAAAAGAAAGCCCCAAGGGGCAGCCGAGTGAACCTGAGAGTTCCTCTGTTGCTCGAAACGGGGCGCCGTACGCATGCTCTGACCCTGAGCCAGCTGGCGTTGCAGATGCTGAACCGACTCAGGCTTCGCGAACGGCAGGCCCGGTCGAAGCGTCTCGGCAGTCGCAAGCTCCTGCCGCGCGGACGCGAGGTTCCCCTCGCGCGCAAAGACCTCAGCAGCGACGTAGTGCGCCTCTCCGCTCTCGGGATGGTGCTGGAGCACCTGGTTGATCATCGTGTGGGCCTGATCGAGATGACCCGCCTTCAAAGCCTCGTAGACCTGGTGCGGCGTGGCATCCGCCTGAGCCAGCACGGGCCCCGCCACCCCCAACGCGAGAACTAAAACGAGTGATGTCCTGAAGTTCTTGAACATGGCAACCTCTTACCGTAAATCGGCCCCGCCGTAAGGCGCGCGCCCGGCTCACGCCCGGGCCACCGCAGTCGTATATGCGGGCGGCGCACGATACCTCAAGCCGTTTCGCACCACCCTACCCCGATTGGGCAACCCACGCCCTGCCGGGTTCCGCCACAGCTTGGGCCACGCAGTAATTCAATTTGAATCAAGAGTTTAAGGGGCCGCCCAAATAACGTGCAGTTCGGCTCGTCGAATTTTGGACGATTTCATCAGGTGTACCCCTTGCAACAATGCGTCCACCCTGATCTCAAGAATATAAAGCGTATCGCCCCACTGCGAACGTTGCAGCCCGGTTGCCAGTTTGATCCATTGCGCCTCCCCGCCCGACAATTCCGTAGCCGGCAGTCCCAGGCGCAAATACCCCAACCCCATCTCCTGCAGCAACTGCAACGATCGCAACACCGAAGGGCTAGTTCGCAAAGAACTCCCGAACCTCCCTCACAGTCATTCCCAACATCGCGGCATGGCAGCAGCCGCGATCCGAGTTACGCTATATTGGTGGAATGACACTCTCCAGACGCGCCGTCCTCGGGGTAGCTGCAGCCACAGCAGCTGTCGTCTCAACTACCAGGGCCAACGTGAAGGCTCCGCCGCCGATGCGGCCGCGGCCGATTGGCCTGAAGCCGATGACGGCAGATGCCAAACCCATAACGCCCCAGGAGCGGCAGACACGACTTGCCAAAGTGCAAGGCCTGATGCAGGAGAAGAAGATCGCCGCCCTCCTCGTCGAGTCAGGATCAACACTGGAGTACTTCACCGGTATTCACTGGTGGACCAGCGAGCGGGTCACGGCCGCCGTCATTCCGGCCAACGGACCGGTGATCATTGTCACACCCTTCTTCGAGTCCCCCTCCATCCGCGAGATGTTGCAGGTGCCCGGCGAAATCAGGCCCTGGCAGGAGGATGAAAACCCCTTCGCGCTGATCGCCCAGTCTGTCAGCGGAACTGGACGAGCCAGCGAAGGCCCTTTGGCAGTCGATGCCTACACGCGCTTCTTCATCGTCGATGCCGTCACCAAGGCCTCCGGTAGCAGACCCACGGTACCCGGCGGCGATCTGGTACGGGCGTGCCGGATGGTCAAATCGCCGGCCGAGCTGGCCTTGATGCAAATAGCTAACAACATCACCCTGGCCGCTATCCGCTATGTCCACGACAGCATCCAGGTGGGAATGCAAACCGCCGATGTGACGAAACTGATGGGCGATGCCACAACCGCCCTCGGCGGCGGCTACGACTTCTCCCTGTCGCTCCTCAACGAGGCCAGCGCTTTCCCGCATGGCTCGAAGGTCGTGCAGACCGTGCGCGAGGGCTCGGTGATCCTGGTCGATGCCGGCTGCACCCTTCATGGGTACCAATCCGACATCTCCAGAAGCTGGGTATTCGGCGAGCCGACGCCCAAGCAGCGCGAAGTCTGGAATACGGTGAAGCGCGGGCAGGAGATTGCGCTCGAGACGGCGAAAATCGGCACGCCGGTGGGCAACATCGACAAGACGGTCCGCGCCTTCTATGAGAGCAAGGGCTGGAGCAAGAATTACGCCCTGCCCGGCTTGTCGCACCGAACCGGGCACGGTATCGGAATGGATACCCACGAGCATCCCTATCTCGTGCGCAACGACACCACGCCCCTGGCAGCGGGGATGTGCTTCTCCGACGAGCCAGGCATCTACATTCCCGGCGAGTTTGGCATCCGCCTGGAGGATTGCTGGTACATGACGGAACAGGGACCAAAGCTCTTCACTCCCCTGGCCCGATCCATCGACCAGCCCATCTGACCCCGGCCCGCAGGGTCAAGCTTGCAGGAGTTGCAAATATGTCGAGCCCTTACGTAACGTGTCTGCCGGCCAACACCTCGCCGTCAGCCATCGCCTCGGTGCCGGCCACCGCCCCCCAGTCCGCCATCGCATCCCTGTCCGCACTGGCCTGTTTGTCGGCAGCGGCCGGCACCGCCTTGGCCGCGCCCCCAACAGCGAGCGCGACCACCGCAGCAGCGTGTAAGGGCGACAACGGGGGTATCGCCCTGTCGCCCGGTTTCTGCGCCACCATATTCGCCGACAACATCGGGCATGCACGGCACCTCGTGGTTGCGCCTAACGGCGTTGTGTATGTCAACACCTGGAGCGGACGGTACTACAAAGACGATAAGCCACCCGCAGGTGGGTTCCTGGTAGCCCTGCAGGACACGAAGGGCACCGGCAAGGCTGACGTCGTCAAGCGTTTCGGTGACGGCGTTGCACAGGGTTCAGCGGGAGGCACAGGCATCCAGTTGTACAACGGCGCGCTGTATGCGGAAGTCAACGACCGCATCGTGAAATACGCCCTGGAGGCGAATGGCATCGTGCCCACGGGCAAGGCGGAAGCGATCGTGTCAGGAATGCCGCTCACAGGCGATCACCCGATGCATCCGTTCATCATCGACGCGAAAGGTAACCTGTTTGTCGACCTGGGTTCGGCCACGAACGCCTGCGAAGTCCAGAACCGCATGCCGAAGTCCCCCGGCAACCAGCCGTGCACCGAGAAGGAAACGCGCGCCGGCACCTGGAAGTACGATGCCAACAAAACCGGCCAGCAGTTCTCCCCGCAGCAGCGCTTTGCCACCGGCATCCGCAACGGCGAAGGATTTGCGATTGATGCCGATGGCCGGCTGTTCGTAACTCAACACGGCCGCGACCAGCTGTCGGAGAACTGGTCCGATCTGTACAAGCCCAAGGACGGCCCAGAGCTGCCGGCCGAGGAAGTCATGCAGCTGCAAAGCGGTGCCGACTATGGCTGGCCGGAGTGTTACTTCGACGGCTTCCAAAAGAAGCTCGTCCTCGCGCCCGAGTACGGCGGCGATGGCGGCAAGACAATCGGTTTGTGTGCGCAAAGAAGCGCGCCCGCGGCCTTCTTCCCGGCGCACTGGGCTCCGAATGACCTGCTGTTCGTCACCAACAGCAAATTCCCGGCAGCCTACCGGGCGGGCGCCTTCGTCGCATTCCACGGGTCTTGGAACCGCGCGCCCGCTCCGCAAGGTGGCTACAACGTGGTGTTCCAACCCATGACCAGCGGCAAAGCTTCGGGAGATTTTGTTGTGTTCGCCGACGGCTTCGCAGGCGCAGTAAAGGAGCCGGGACGCGCCGAATTCCGGCCCTCCGGATTGGCGGCTGGCCCCGACGGCTCCCTCTATATCTCCGACGACGTACACGGACGCATTTGGCGCGTCACGTACCAGGGAGCACCGGCGGCAGCTAAGGTCGCCGCGGCACCCCAGCCCAAGACCCACACGACTTCTTCGAACAACGCCGAACTCCCGCCTGAAGGAGTGCACCCGGACGCCGGACGTCAAACCGCTTCACTGACCCCGCCGCCAGGCGTAACCAAAGATCAGCTCGCTTTGGGCGATCGGATCTTCCACGGCGAAGCTGCCAATGCCACCTGCGCCGGATGTCACGGTTCCGACGGACGCGGCAGTCCCGTAGGCGCCGACCTCACCACCGGTCCCTGGCTGTGGAGCGACGGCAGCCTGGACGGGATCACCAAGACCATCACTCAAGGCGTCCCCCGTCCGAAGCAGGTCGGAGGAGCCATGCCACCGTTAGGCGGCTCCCCGCTCAAGCCGGACGAGGTCAAGGCTGTTGCCGCATACGTGTATGCGACCAGCCGGAAGAAGACCCACTAAGCTGTCAGTGGGAGGCCGGGACGCCCCTGCAAGCTGGCACCGTGCAAGTGGCCGCGGCGCGTAGCGCGGCATTTTTGGCGCCACGCTTGGATAAATCTGGCCCGACCCGCATTGATTCCGCTACGGCATTCAGTTCCGAGGGTGCCTGCAACAGAGGAGCACCTGCATGGCGGCATGGAATCAGGCGACGTCTCGGGGTGGTGCCACAGCCTGCGAAGCACGCGCAAGGACCAATTCTGCGTCGAACGCCCCCGAACGTGTCCACAGCACACCCAATCCGGCCTTCCGCGCCGACGTCCTGGCAGGACTGTCCACACGACCGCGCGCCATCCCCGCCCGGTGGTTTTACGACCGGCGCGGTTCAGAACTTTTTGAGGAGATCACCCACCTCCCCGAGTACTACCTCACTCGCGTGGAGCGCTCCATCCTCGTCGCACACGCCGCCGACATCGCGGAGCTAACCGGCCCCGCTGCTGCCGTCATCGAGTTCGGTTCTGGCTCCTCGGCAAAGACGCCCCTCCTTCTCTCGGCTGTCGCCCCCTCGGCGTACGTGCCGATCGACATTTCTGGCGAGTTCCTCCGTGAGTCAGCGGCCGCACTCGCAGACCAGTTTCCAGAACTGCCCATCTACCCCGTCGAAGGCGACTTCCTGCACCCCTTGGAACTCCCGCCGGAGATCGGTGATGCACCGCGACTGGGCTTCTTCCCAGGTTCAACCATCGGCAATATGAGCGCGGCGGCGGCGGTGGACTTGCTTCGCGCGATGGCAGATACGGTGGGCCAGGGGTCGAAACTCCTGATCGGTATCGACCGAATCAAACCCACGAACGTGCTGATCCCCGCTTACGACGACGCACAGGGCGTCACTGCAGAGTTCAATCTGAATCTGCTGCATCGAATCAACCGCGAGCTCGATGGCAACCTGCCCGTCTCCGCCTTCCGTCATGTTGCGCGATGGAACGACACCGAAGCGCGCATAGAGATGCACCTCGAGGCAACTCACGACGTTTCCTTTGCCATCGATGGGCACCCTTTTGCCATATCAAAGGGCAAGACCATACATACGGAGAATAGCCACAAGTATGGGCCGCGCGACGCCCGACTTCTGCTGCGGGCCGGTGCCTGGACACCCGTCGCGGAGTGGACTGACCGCGACGGACAGTTTGCGTTGATCCTGGCAGAGGCAAGGCCGGTACCGGCCGCACCCTAGGACAACCCCAGGAGCCTGGCGAGCCTCCCCCAACTGTCACCCTGGCTCTTACATAATCGGCGGGTACATAATCGGCAGGCGCGACTGTCGGGCCGGTCAACTTTTTTTGCACGAAACGAGACGCGCTGCTCTTTCTTGGCGGCCGCACGAGTAGACTATCAAGGGACATAAGAACACCCGCAGGAGCAGCGGACGTGGGGGACTACAGATCTCGCGCAGCCGGTTTCGCGTTCATCAAGGCTGGGGAATTCTCGCATATCAACCAGCAGGTACTTGCGCAACTAACAGCGCGCTTCCCGCACCTGCGACCGACCGTCATTGACCTGCGCGAATTGGACATCGTCCGCAAGCGCGACGTGCCCGGGATACTTCTTTCAGTAGCCAGCGAATTCGGCCCATCCGCCTGTCTCAGCACGAAAAAGCTGCGCTGGCACATGTACAAATCGAGTTACATGTTCCGCCGTACACGCGCGGCGTTGCTGGAACGCATGCGAGGCACCAACTTTGCGTTCACTTTCCAGACGCAGACGATGTTTGACGCCAGCCTCCCCGACGTCCCGCACTTCATATACACCGATCACACTCACCTGGAAAATCGCAACTACCCGGTGCCTGAAGCCGCCACTCCGCTATCGATGACGTGGGCCGAGATGGAAAAGGGGGCATATCGCAACGCCCGCATGGTCTTCACCATGAGCCGCAACATCTCCCGCTCGCTGATCAGCCAATACGGGTGCTCACCGCAAAGGGTCAAATGCGTTTTTGCCGGCAGCAATGTCAGCACTGACATGTCCGGCAACATCGACGCCAGCCGCTTCGGTGCCAAAAACATACTGTTCGTCGGTGTCGAGTGGGAACGCAAGGGCGGACCGGTTCTGCTCGAAGCATTCCGAATGTTGCGCCGCACGCATCCCGACGCCCGTCTCACGGTCGTGGGCTGCTCGCCCCAGATCAGCGAGCCCGGGGTGCACATCAAAGGCCGCGTTCCCCTGGCTGAAGTACCCCAATACTATCGCTCTGCCTCCGTGTTCTGCCTCCCGACGCTCAACGAGCCCTTCGGGTTGGTATTCCTCGAAGCAGCCGCGTTTGGTCTGCCGGTGGTCGCCACGCGTCTGGGGGCCATTCCGGAAATCGTCATGGACGGAAAAACAGGCTACCTCGTCGAGCCTCAGAACGTGGCCGAGCTGGCCGCCCGCCTGGATGACCTGCTGCGCGATCCGAGGCGCGCAGAGCAGTTTGGCGCACAGGGCCGCGACTGGGTGAGCCACCGTTACTCGTGGGAAGCGACGGGACACCGCTTCTTCGGATACATCAAACGCGCGACCAGGCACTCGGCACGTGACAGATCACCGGCCGCCTCCCCGACCACACGACCCACTACCGTGGTGGCCCCGGTGTAGTGATGGGCGCGGCGCGTGGTCGGACGGTAGTTCTCGGAGTTGATTCGGTCGATCTGCTGCTGATGCAGCGGTGGTCTGCCCAGGGTCTGCTGCCTTTTTTCAACTCGATGCTCGAAAGTGGCTCGCTGGTACGGCTGTCCACTGTGAGCCGCATTTTGCAGGGCGCGATCTGGCCCGGCCTGTTGAGCGGCCGATCCCCCGGACACCATGGTACGTACTTTCTCACCCAACTGACCAACGGCACCTACAACCTGGACCGCTTCCGCGCAGATCATGCGCAGTTGGATCCATACTATCTGCACCTCGATGCGAACGGCGTCCGCTGTGCGCTCGTTGACATACCCGACGACCTGCCGCACAAGCAGATCAAGGGATTTCAAGTCACCGACTGGCTCACGGAGTTTGAATTCTGGCACTTCACGGTGCACAACGGGCTGAGCAAACCCGACATCGCAGCGCCCTTCGAAATGATGTTCAAGACCGGCGGTTACGGCCCGACCACCCAGACCCCGGAAGGGCACCGCAACCTGCGCCAACGGCTGGAGCGGGGCATCGAGTTGAAAGGCGGGCTCGCGAAAGAGTTGCTCGCAAGGTCCGATCTCGATCATCTGTTCATCGTATTCGGCGAGGCTCACAAGGCAGGGCACCTGCTGTGGAAGTACATGGATTCCGCTCACCCGGACCATGTCGCGGCCGAGCCCTACCTGCGCGATGCGATGCTCAACATCTACCAGGCACTCGACCGTCAGCTTGCCGAGCTCGCCGCAGGTCTGAGACCGGATGACAACCTGTTGATCTTCTCCGATCACGGTATGCAGCCGAACTATCGGGGCGATCACTTCATCGTGCCCCTGTTGCAGCGCCTCGGGCTGTGCGAGCCGGACCAACTGCCCGTGCTGGAAAGTCTGGCGCGGGCCGCGCCGTCGTCCAATGGTCAAGCAGCCTCAGCGCCCGCGGCGGTGCGCAGGTTTGGCCAGGCCAAGGATCTGATCAAGCGCCTGGCACCCGAATTCGCGACGACCTATCTGCGCCACAAGTTTGGGGTGCCAGCGCGTATCGACTGGGATCGAACCCGCGTGTTTCAACTACCCACCGATCGAAACAGCTACCTGCGCGTCAATGTGCGCGGGCGCGAGCCGAATGGCATCGTAGCGCGCGGCAAGAAATACGACGCTGTGTTGACCCTGCTCGAAAACGAGTTTCGCGCGCTGATCAACGTCGAGACCGGCCGCCCGGCCGTGGAGGAAGTTTTCCGGATCCACGAGCTTTTCCCAGGGCCACGCGTCGATGACCTCCCCGATCTGGCCGTTCTGTGGAACTCGCAGGTGCCAATCAACTCCATCGAGTCGCCCCGCCTGGGACGCCTGGACATCTCCGCAGGAGAGGATCGAGCAGGAAATCACCGGCCCGAGGGCTTCATCCTCGCCCGGGGGCCGGCAATCCGTCCGAACGTCACGGAACTGCACGCCGATGTTCTACAGATACCCGCGACCTTCCTGGCGATGCACGGAGTAGCAATCCCGTCTCACTTCGAGATGGGCCCGATGTACGAGCTCCTGGTGGACGAGATGAGGCCAGGCCAAGATCGCATCTGCGCAGCTCCTACTCCCCCGAATCAGCCACACCTTCAGGGGCGCCACGTCCCAGCACATCAGGCAACGCCCGGCCCTTCTCCGTAAACGCCAGCGAAACGGAGTTGAGGCAATGCCTCTCGCCGGTTGGGCGCGGCCCGTCCGGAAATACGTGCCCCAGATGACTTCCGCACCGGGCACACACTTCCTCCACACGCACCATTCCATAACTCGTGTCGCGCAGACGCTTGATGTGTGATTCCTCGTACGGCTTGAAGAAACTGGGCCAACCCGTACCCGAATCGAACTTCGCGCTGGAGCGAAACAAGGGCAACCCGCAGAACCTGCAGGTATAGACGCCTTCCTTCTTGTTATCGAGGAAGACGCCGCAGAATGCCGCTTCAGTGCCATGCTGAAGCAGCACGTGACGCTCCTCGTCACTGAGTCCAGCAGTGATCTGACGGGTTTGCTCGGCGGTGGGCGGTTTCATGTCGAATGCTGTCACGGCGCCTCCTGAGGACCAATTTCGGCGGTCGGTTGTTTGTGGAGCAGTTTTACATGAAAATCAAGGCAACGCAGACAGGGGGCCTCATTGTGATGATCACAACCAGAACAATTGGGGCGACCCTGGCAAATTTCTCGCTCCTTCTGACCTTGGCTGTACTCGCACCCCTGGCGTACGGCCAGAATGACGCGCACGAGGACCTTTCGGCCTGCCCCGGCTCCGGCCCCGAGCCCGCACAATCCTCCGCATGGTCCGTAGCCTTCTGCAATCGGACCGGCCACGACATCGTCATCGAGTTTCATGACAACGACTGCCCCGCCAGGAATTGGGACAGGCGTGGAGACGTCTATCAGCGGATGCTCCGGCGCGGCGAGTCGAAGACGTTGCCTCTCTGCTACGCCAATGAGCCACAGACCAAGAAGCCGGCACCCGGTGTCCCGACCCTTCGCATTCCTGGAGGCAAAGGCGTCGTCACCACCTGGAACGTGGTCGGCGACTGCGGTGACCGCAGTAAGCCCCTGAACCTTGACGCGCGCACGTTCTACGACCGCGGCGAGTACAAGACGGGCATCATCCTGCTCCAATACCCCTCGGGCGCTTCTCACTGCGAAAGCTCCAACGCTTCGGCGAACACGCCGGGAAGCGCATCTGCAGCGGCGGCCGCACCATCAACGGGGGCAACGGCGGGAGCGGCCGCGGCGGGAGCGGCTGCGACTGCGGGGGCACCGGCATCGTCGGCCGCCCAAACACGAGGCTACCCGGCGAGCCCCGCGCAAACGCCCGCACAAACGCAAGGCAGCGCGACGAGCCCCGCACCAACTCAATCACCTGTGCAGCCACCCGTAGCAACGCACTCCCCCATCGCCGCACCCCCAGCGGCCGCCGCGGCCGCCAACCCCCGCTCCGGCGAAGCACCAACACTCAGCGTCGCCATTGACAGCAAGGATGTTGTCGGCAGGACGATCCGGGTGTTTGCCAAAGGCGGCGCCGGCTACCAATGCAACTTCAACGTCGCTTTGACCTTCACGGACGGTGCATCGTGGAACGACCGGACCAAGGCGGACATCACAGCCGGCGACGCCGACGCACCCATCGCGACCCGCAAATACCTCAAATCCGTCTCCAAGGCGGTCATTACGTCCAGCAAGTGCACGCCGTTGTAGCGGGTACACGCGGATTGTTGGCTTATTCAACGCCCCTTCCAGGCGGCAAGATCAGGTAATTATGCAACTGGGCAGAATCTTCCTCGCGCTGCTGGCGATCGTTGCTTGTGCAAACACGCCCGCCCGCGATACAGCCGATCTGCATCCGGCAGCGCAGCTCACGAGCGCGCTCAAGTGGCGGATGATCGGGCCCTTCCGCGGAGGCCGCACGCGCGCCGTGACCGGCGTACCTTCACTTCCTCATGTCTTCTACATTGGTGCGGTTGATGGAGGAGTATGGAAAACCGACGATGCCGGACGCACGTGGCAACCGATCTTCGATGATCAGCCAACGCAGTCGATCGGCGCGATCGCGGTAGCGCCCTCTGATCCAAACATTCTGTATGTGGGCAGCGGCGAAGGTCTGCATCGTCCCGATCTGTCGGTTGGAGATGGGATTTATCGCTCCGCCGATGGCGGGCGAACCTGGCGTCACCTGGGTCTGACCGAGGGGCAGCAGATTCCGGATCTCGCGATTGACCCGCAGGATCCCAACCGGGTGTTTGCCGCGGTACTGGGCCATCCGTATGGACCGAATCCCGAGCGCGGTATCTACAGATCGCGCGACGGAGGGGTAAGCTGGCAGAAGGTCCTCTCGAAGGACGCTGACACCGGCGGCTTCGCGGTGGCCATCGACGCCAGCCGGCCGAATATCGTCTACGCGACACTCTGGCAAGACCGCCTGGGGCCGTGGGAGGACAAAAACCAGTTCCAGGGCACCGGTGGCGGGATATTCAAGTCTCTGGATGGTGGCGATACGTGGCAGCGGTTGAGCAACGGCCTCCCGCAGAACACCACGCAGGCGAACTTCTCGATCGCCGCGAGCAAGCCCGATCGACTCTATGCAGTTGTTGGAACCAACGAACCCGGTACTTACTCCTCGGCTGCCGGATTAGGCGTGTTCCGCTCCGACGATGCAGGTGAGAGCTGGACGCGTATCACTTCGGATCCACGCCCTGCGCTGCGCATCGGCGGAGGTGATTTGCCCATCATACGGGTCGATCCTTCCAACCCCGATGTCGTCTACAGCACGGGACTCGTGACAATGAAGTCCGCGGATGGCGGCAAGACATGGATTTCCTTGCGGGGCGCGCCGGGCGGTGACGATTACCAGAACATCTGGATCAGCCCAACGGACTCCAACACTCTCGCCCTGGTCAGTGATCAGGGCGCAGTCGTGACCTTGAACGGCGGAAAAACCTGGAGCTCCTGGTTCAATCAGCCAACGGCGCAGTTGTATCACGTCAGCATCTCGCCCACGTTTCCCTATAGCGTTTGCGCCGGCCAGCAGGAGAGCGGCTCGACGTGCATTGCGAGCCGCGGCAACGATGGCTCGATCACCGACCGGGACTGGCATCCTGTTGGAGTCATTGAATACGGCTATGTTGCGCCTGATCCGCTCGATACGGATGTCATCTACGGGGCCGGCCGCAATGTTGTTTCGAAATTCCATCGGTCAACCGGCCAGGTGCAGAATGTCACGCCCATTCCCCTGCGCGATGCATCGATTCGTACCGATCGAACGGAACCCCTGCTCTTTGCGCCTCAGGACCCGCATACGCTCTACTATGCGGCCAACAAGGTATACAAAACCCGCGATGGCGGGGCGACCTGGGAGACCGTCAGCCCCGACCTGACGCGCGAAAAGCCCGGCATTCCTGCCAGTGTCGGCGTAATGCATGCACCCGCGATGGAGACCCAGCGCGGCGCGATCTATTCGCTTGCAGTGTCGCCGCGCGATGCCAATGTCCTGTGGGCGGGTACTGATGACGGCCTAGTCTGGCGGACGGCAGATGGTGGGAAGAACTGGTCCGACGTAAGTCCCAGTGCCATGTCCGCATGGAGCAAAGTGACCCAGATAGACGCATCTCACTTTGACGCGAACACGGTGTACGTTTCCGTAAGCCGACTGCGCGTCGATGATCTCCATCCATACATTTTCCGAAGCCATGACGGCGGCAAGAGCTGGCAATCAATCAGCTCGGGGTTACCGCCGGATGCACCCGTAAATTCCGTACGGGAAGACACGCAACGCAAAGGCATGCTTTTCGCGGCGACGGAAAAATCCGTATGGATGTCGTGGGACGATGGAGATCACTGGGAGTCCCTGCAGATCAACTTGCCACACACTTCGATGCGGGATCTATGGATCCAGGACGCTGACCTGATTGTCGCCACTCACGGCAGATCGATATGGATCCTCGACGATATTTCCCCACTGCGCCAACTTGCCGGGGCGCCGCTGAAGAATGTCGAGTTGGTACGCCCGGAACCGGCTTATCGAGTTGCTCAAAGCACCTGGACAGACACGCCCATCCCGCCAGACGAGCCACTGGGTGAGAACCCTCCTCCCGGTGCTGTCATCGACTACTTCCTGCCGCGGGATACCGGCGCGACTCGGGTCAGGAAGCGCGTTTCGCGCCGAGAGGCCGGTGTCGGGTCGGGAGGCTCACCCCAGGCCGAGGCCGGTGTCGGGTCGCAAGACGCACCTCGCCCCGACGGAGCTGTGAAGCTCGAGATCCTGGACGCCAAAGGCACCCTCGTGCGGCGCTTCGAGAGCGATGATCCGCTCGAGCCGAGCGCAGAGGAGATCGCCCGCGAGCTCATCCCCTCCTACTGGATCGCCATGCCCACTTCCCTGCCAACGACGCGCGGCCTGCATCGCTGGATCTGGAACCTGCACTACCCTGACCCTGTTACAACGACACGCGGCTACCCGATTTCAGCCGTACCGCACGCAACACCGCAGGAGCCGCAGGGCCCGTTGGCTCTTCCAGGCAACTACCTCATCCGCTTGACAGTGGATGGCCACCGAACGGAAACGATGCTGACTCTCAAACCGGATCCGCGTGTAAAGGAGCCCATGGGGGCGCTGGAGGCACAGTTCCAACTAACCTCGAGCCTCGCGGGGCTCCTGACCGACACCTCCCGCACTCTGCTGACCGCGCAGTCCGAACACGCGCAGTTGGAGACGCTGGCTGCGAAGCAGCCTGCCGAGCTTTTCATCGCGACCTATGACAAGAGGTTGTCGGAGTTCATCTCACCTCTGAGTGACGTGCAGGGTCAGGTTGAGACTCTCTACAAGGAATCCGTACGGGGAGACGCCGCACCAACCGCCGCCCTGCTCGGCGCCAGTGAGGCGGTGCGCAAGAAAGCCCTGCCGCTGCTCGAGACTTGGAATCAACTTCAAAGCGACTTGCCGGCTCTGAACAAGCAATTGCGCGGCGCCCGCCTTGCGCCGGTGCGCCCCGAGCTGCCGGCCCCGCGCGATCTCAACGTGGCGGATGAGGAATGACTTGCCGCTCTGGCCGGCCACGCGCTACAGCCGCAACCATTCGATTCACCGCGAGGCTCGCACCGCCTGCCGCATCCGGGCCGAACCAACGCCATAACCATACTTCTTGATGGGTAGCTGACTAGTACTACCTCACGGCGGAGTGCATCATAGGGCAATCAGCTTCCCTTCGAGACTCACATGTACCGACTCTCCGCGCTCGTCATGTGCCTCGGCGCGCACGCTGCTTTTGCGGTGACCGCCGATGAGCTAGCCACCAAAAACGTGGAGGCCAAGGGAGGAATCGACAAGCTGCACGCAATCCAATCGCTGCGGCTTTCCGGCCGGATGAGAGTCGAGCACGACACGATCGAGCTGGGATATGTCACGTATGTGAGGCAACCAGGCTCGATACGCTACGAAGCCTCGTTGCAGGGCCTGACACAGGTGCAGGCGTACGACGGCACACAGGCCTGGCAGATCAATCCGTTTCAGGGCCGCAAAGACCCTGAGAAGCTCTCGGCCGATGATGCCAAGGGACTGGGCGAGGACGCAGCCGATTTCACCGGCCCCCTGGTGGACTACAAGTCGAAAGGCTACAAGCTCGACTATCTCGGCACCGAGGACATCGATGGCACCGATGCCCACAAGTTGCGCGTCACGCGGGCCAACGGTGACATTTCCATCGTGTACCTCGACCCGGATCATTTTCTCGAGATCCGCATGGTGAACCGCCGCATCGAGCATGGCGTGCCGGTGGAAACGGTGACCGATTTCGGGGACTACGAGCAGGTTGCGGGTGTGTACCTGCCGTTCGCACAGGAGTCCGGACCGAAAGGCTCGAGCGACCGCCAGAAGGTGCAGTTCGAGAAGGCGGAAGCCAATCCGGCCTCTCCGGCCAGTTTCTTCCAATTCCCGGCCACGGCCGCGCATCCGTAGTTTCAAGGGAGGACACAGATGCGAACTGACTTCATGCGCACCACTACTGCGCTTTTACTGGGTTACGCCGCGCTTGCTACGGCGGCACCTGATAATGCCCCACCTGCGCCGGTGATCGACTCGGGAACCATTTCCGGCCTGGGAGCCCGCAATATCGGCTCGGCCGCCATGAGCGGGCGCATAACTGCGCTCGCGGGGTTTGCCGATGAGTCCGGCAAGGTCAACTTGTTTGTAGGGGCCGCGAGCGGCGGCGTCTGGAAGTCAACGGACGGCGCGACCACATTCAAGCCTGTCTTTGACGACCAGCCCGTGCAGTCGATTGGCGCCATCGCGATCGACCCCTCCCACCATCAGAACATTTGGGTGGGCACGGGCGAGGCCTGGACCCGCAACAGCGTGTCAATCGGTGACGGCATTTACCGCTCAACGGACGGCGGCGAGTCGTGGACTCATGTTGGCCTGCCTGAATCCGAGCGTATTGCGAAAATAATCGTGGACCCACGCGCTTCCGAGACCGTCTATGCCTGCGTGCCAGGCAAGTTGTGGAGCGATTCGACCGAACGCGGACTCTACAAGACGGTGGATGGCGGCAAGACCTGGACGCTCGTGCTCAAGGGAGCGAATGCTTCGACTGGGTGCGGCAGCGTAGCCATGGATCCCTCCAATCCCGATGTGTTGCTCGCCGGACTGTGGGACTTCCGCCGCCAGGGTTGGACCTTCCGCTCCGGCGGTAACGGGCCGCATGCCGTCTCAGGTAGCGGGCTCTATCGAAGCACGGACGGCGGCAAGACGTGGACGGAAGAGCTCGCGCAATCCCACAAGGGTCTGCCACCGAAGCCCTACGGCCGCATCGCACTTGCATTTGCGCCTAGCGATCCAAAAACTGTCTACGCGTTTGTCGAGTCCACTGACTCGCAGCTCGTTATCTCACATGACGGCGGCACCACATGGGAGGGTGGAGACAAGAGCCAGTGGATGGTCTGGCGTCCCTTCTACTTTGCGAACCTCATAGTCGATCCGAAAAATCCGACGCGGGTATTCAAGACCGATGGCAGCCTGATCCTGAGCGAGGATGGCGGCAAGAGCTTCAGTGCCATCGGCGGCTTCGCCGGGATGCATGGCGACGTGCACGATGTGTTTGTCGATCCGAACAATTCACAGCACGTGTTTGCGGGTGACGACGGTGGATTGTGGATCTCCTTCGACGGGGCGAACAAATGGTGGAAGACCGACAATCTGCCCATCTCCCAGTTCTACCACGTCAGTCTCGACAAGGCCGATCCGTACCATGTCTACGGCGGCCTGCAGGACAACAGCTCCTGGGTGGGGGATTCGGCCTATCCGAGCGGCATTACCAGCTCCCGTTGGGAAAACATGTACGGCGGCGACGGCTTCTGGATGTTTGCCGATCCCTCGGACCCCGACTATCTCTATGCCGAGGCACAGGGAGGCACCATCGGCCGAGTCAACATTCGGACGCACGAAACGCGCGACATCCAGCCGAAACTCGGCGCCGAAGACCTCAAGCGCTATACCAAGCTGCGATTCAACTGGAATACTCCGATTGCGCTGTCGCCGCACGACCCGGCGACTGTCTACATCGGCGCGCAGTTCCTGTTTCGATCACGGGATCACGGCCAGTCCTGGCAACGTATTTCTCCGGACCTGACGACGAACGATCCGCAGAAGCAGAAACAGGAGCAGTCGGGGGGTATCACCGTCGACAACTCCGCGGCCGAGATGCATACCACCGTCTATTCCATCAGTGAGTCGCCGTTGACCGCCGGGCTCATCTGGGTAGGCACCGACGATGGCAACGTGCAACTCACCAGGGACGGCGGTGAGCATTGGACCAACCTGACTGCCAACCTTCCGGGCGTACCGAAGAGCGCGTGGGTCAACTGGATCCACGCCAGCTCATTTGCAGCCGGAACAGCCTATCTGGCCCTCGACCGGCATACATTCGGCGACATGGCACCCTACGTGTACGTAACCACCGACTTCGGCAAGACCTGGACACCGTTGGCTACGCCGAAGGACACCAAGGGCGTGCGCGGTTATGTGCATGTCATCAAGGAAGACACTGTGGACCCACAACTCCTGTTTGTGGGCACTGAGTTCGGGCTGTGGATCTCGACGGATCGAGGCTCGCATTGGGCGCAGTTCAAGGGCGGCCACATTCCCGCGGTCGCCGTGCGGGACATTGCGATTCAACCGCGGGACAACGATCTGGTCCTGGCCACTCACGGACGCGGCATCTGGATCGTGGACGACATCACGCCCCTGCGCCATCTCACCCCAGAGATCACCGCTCAGGAAGCCGCGTTTGTCTCCGCCCGGCCGACGCAGCAACGCATCGAGGCCCTCGGCGGCTGGCCGTCAGGCGCAGCCACATTCAAGGGCGATGATCCTGCGGCCGGTGCGGTGATCACCTACTATCAGAAATCGCGCCACCTGTTCGGCAAGCTGAAAATCGAGATACTCGACGCTAAAGGCACCGTCGTCGACGAGTTGCCCGCGGGGACGCGGCGCGGGTTGAACCGTGTCGTATGGACGATGCATCTGCAGCCTCCGCATGTTCCACCGGCCGTGCAACTTGCACAGGCGGGAACTCAGGGACCACGGGCGCTTCCGGGGACGTACACAGTCAGGCTCCAGAAGAACGGAAAAAACTACGAAACGCAGATAACAGTGGGCCTGGACCAACGCGTTCAGTGGAGCCTCGCCGATCGTCAGAAACAGTACGACGCGGCCATGAAGGTTCACGAGCTGTTCAACGACGAAACCATATTGTTTGGACGAATCGTGGGGCTGCGGGAGCAGGTCGCAGAAGCGACCAAAGACCGGCCGGCGAAGGACCCTGTGCGCACCCGGCTTGCAACGTTCGATGGCAAGCTCGACGGGCTTCGCAAGCAAATAGTGGCAACCACCGAAGGCGGCGCGATCACCGGAGAGGAGCGCCTGCGGGAGCACACGGATCAACTGTACGGCGCCATCATTTCCTGGGATGGACCGCCCACCTCTTACCAGGCTGACAACACCGCCGCCCTGCGCAACCAGTTGAATGAGATCACAGCCGAGTTCGGGCGGGTGACCGACGCGGAACTGCCCACCCTCAACAAAGCATTGCAAAGTAAAGGTGGGCGCGCGCTGACGGTGCCACCGCCAACCGCGTTCGACGACGATGACGCGCACGGCGCCGGCGGCACAAGCGCCGGTGGCCGCCTGGATCCCGATGCACGGCTGGGAATCGAGTTGCCAAGGAACCTGCGGCTTTGGAATTGACAACGGTTGATGTGCCGGCTCGCCTTCAGGCGAGCCGGTCTTTCGCATGCGTTACATTCGTGGGAGTTGCAGCGGCGACGGTTGCCGCGGTAACGATGGTTGCGGCACCCGATGCCACGGCATCAGCGCCGAGGACCGCGAATGCGGCGACACCCGCCGCTGCCGCCCCCCCTGACCACGCGGCACCCGATGACGACTCGCCCCCGCCGCCCGCGCCCCGAAAACAGCAAGCGAATCAGCCCGGCAAAGAACCCGTTCTCATCCAGGCCAAACCCTGGGCTTTCAACCGCGAAACACGTTACGCGCACACACTGCCCGAGGTTGACGGCACCACCATCACCGTCACGAAGAAAACCTCCGTCGTAAAACTGGACAACCAGCCGACGGTGATCGACAACAACCAACGCGAAATGTTCGATCGCCTGCCCGGGATCGTCCTCGCCGAGCAACAGAACCCGACACAACTCAATCTCTCCTATCGCGGCCTCGGCAACCCCCAGGAGAGCGAATACGTGCTGGTCATGCAGGACGGCCTGCCCATCGAGGCCGACTGGATCGGATTTCCGACTCTCTACTACCTCCCCGTGCCCCAGACGATCAGCTCCGTCCAGATGATCCGTGCCGGATCTGGATTGTTGTACGGGCCGGAGCCCCAGCCCGTCATCAATTTCATCTCGCGCGGGCCGAACCCCGACAGGCCGTGGAGTGGCACCACCGAGCAGGTCGGCGGATCCCACAACTTGTTCTCGAGCTACAACGCAGTCTCGGGCACCGTGGGCGATTGGGAGTATCTCGCCGACTATTCGCACCGCCAGTCAACCGGCCAGCGCTTGAACGGTGACTACCACGTCAACGCCGGCGACCTGACCCTGGGCTACCGCTTCGGCGGGAATCAGAAACTCACCGTCACTATTCACGCCTATTCCGTCGAGAGCGGGCTCGCCGGCTTGCTGTCCGGTGACCAGTATCACGCCGACCACGATCTGACTGCGACTCCTAATGACCGCGACTGGACCGATCGATACACCGCGGTCGTCACCTACGAAAACAAATTCAACGAGAACAGTCTCTACACACAGAAACTCTGGACCGGCTACCAGGATCTGATCACGCGATCGGGCACCTATAACGCAACCTTCGTCTCCTCCGTCGCCGGCCTGGCAGCACAGCGCTTCCACTACACAGGGCTCGACGGCCGGTTCCTGCAACGTTGGGGCCACGGCAACGCGCTGACATTCGGCTATACCGCATACACCTCCCGCAGCCCTTACAATCAATACGCCAATATTCCAGATCCGCTCGCGGACCGTGACGACGAATCCGGCACAAAGTCATACGCAGCCGATCGCCGCACTCACTATGCGGCCGTATTTGCCGAGATCGTCTTTCGGTTCCGCTATTTTCACCTCGTGACATCCGCCCGATTCGACCACGAGGAGCTCAAGGCCCATGAAACAATCGCCAATCATAAACAGCTGGTTGATGCGACCTACCGCAAGAACGTCCCGCTGTTCGGCATTGGAATAGGTAACGATTTCGGCCACGGCAACGAAACCTACCTGAACGTGTCACAGGGATTCCGCCCCCTGCGTTACTTTGATATCGCCAGCCCTTTCACTAACTACGCGACGGGTAACAATCCGAACCCCACCAAGTACCTGACCTACGAGGCCGGCGTTCATGGCTGGCCCAGCGTTGGCCTGTACTACGATGTCAGCGCCTTCCAGGTAAATGCTCACGACCGAATCGAAGCGCAACAGTCCACCGACCCCAAGACCAGCCAGATTCAGACAGTCGATGTAAATACCGGAAATACCCGTAGCCGCGGCGTCGAACTCGAAGGCTCGTACGACGTTTTGCGTTGGTGGACGGACAGCCCATCAGCTCGGCACGTGGACGTGTTCGCGAACGCAACTTACCTGGACGCCCGATTTACCAGCAGCCTCACACAGGGTCAGGCCGGCAAGACACCGGCCTATGCACCAGACTACGTGGTCAAGGCAGGCGTCACACTGCGTCAGGACCGAAGGTACAAACTCAGTCTGGTGGTTGATTCCGTCGGATCACAGTTCTTCCAGGACACTAACCTCCCAATCGGAGGCACACCGGCGCGCATTCCAAAGTACACACTCCTTGACCTGTCGGGCGAATACACCATCGCCGGCCAATTGCGCCTGCTCGGAGGTGTGGCAAATCTCACCGACCGCCTCTACTATTCGCGGGTGTTCATCTCACGCGGGTTGATCGAGCCCGGCCGAGACCGGACGTTTTTTGCGGGAGCGGCGTACGATTTTTAACCCTGTGGCGAGGAGGCTCGAGATCTATGGACTCGAACAGCAAGACCGCCAGAACGGCCGGCTTTCTCTACCTGATCGTGATAGTGACGGGCATTGTCAGCCTCGTCTATCGTGCCGCATTGACCACGGAACAGCTGCATGCCGATCCTCGTCTGCGAACTGTTCTGGGGGCTGTGGCTGCTGCCGTTCGGTTATCTTCAAGTCGGGCTTCCTGCCAAAAGTACTCGGCATCCTGCTGATGATGGGATGCCTCAGTTACCTGGTCCACTTCTTCGAAGGCGTGCTTTTTCCGGGCCTTTTGCGGGGCGTGCTGAAACGGTCGTCATGCTGCCCGCGCCTCTTGGAGAATTCGGCATTTGTCTGTGGCTGCCGATCGTGGGCGCACGTCACTCCATTCTTAGAGACTGAACCACTGACCAAGCCAGCCGCCTGCGGCGGTCCAGAACGTCGAATAGACACGGTTGTCGCGCCCGGTGACGAACAAGTCGATGACGTTCGGGTCGCGTGATTGCGCCGTCACGCGCGCCCCGGGCGGAATAGTGAAGCCATCCCCGAAGCGGCCATCACCAAGCCGGAACCATCGGCCCGACCAGCCGCTGCTTCCATCCCAGAACGTGCTGTAGACACCACCGTCGCGGCCGCTGACGAACAGGTCAAGATGATCGGTGAAACGCGAAATGGCGGTCACAGGGGACCCTGCGGGTACGGTAAAACCGTCCCAGAAATTTTCATCACCGAGCCTGAACCAGTGGTTATGCCAGCCGGTGCCCGCATTCCAGAACGTGCTGTAGATGGCGCCATCGCGGCCGCTGACAAACAAATCGATCTGATCACGAAAGCGCGACAGCGCGGTCACCGGCGAGCCTGGCGGCACTGTGAATTGATCGGCAAAGTTCTCATCGCCGAGCCAGAACCACTGCCCGCTCCACCCGCTGCTGCCATCCCAGAAAGTGCTGTAGACATGGCCGTCACGTCCACTCGCGAAGAGATCGAGATGCTCCGGGAAGCGAGAGATGGCCGCGATCGGCGTGCCCGGCGGCACGGTGAAGTTGTCCCAGAAGCGATTGTCGCCGAGCCGAAACCACCGGTTGAACCAACCACCCGGCGCGTTCCAGAAAGTGCTGTAAACGCCACCATCAAAACCTGCAACGACGAGGTCGATCAGATCAGGTGCGCGTGCGACGCTTGTGACCTGACTGCCCGTCGGCACCTTGAAGCCGTCGGCAAAATTCGTATCGGCAAGCCGGAACCAGTTGTTTGGCCAGCCGCTGGAGCCGTCCCAGAAAGTTGAATAGACAGCCGCGTCCCGTCCGACGACAAACAGGTCCAGATGCTCCGGGAACCGGCTCAGCACGCTGATGGGCGATCCAGGCGGGATCGTGAATTGATCGCCAAAGCGGGCGTCGGCCAGCCGGAACCAGCGGCCGAACCAGCCTCCAGCAGGATTCCAGAACGTCGAGTCGACGCTGCCGTCGGTGCCCACGGCGAACAGGTCGATCTGATCCCGCGACCGGCTGATGCTGGCCACCGGTGCGGGCGACAGACTGACGAATTGCCGTGAGTAGTACAGATCGACCTGCCCCGATCCGGCAGCATTGCTGATGACGTCGGTGTGTTGGCCGCAATCCTGGACACCGTCGACAGCAGCGAAACTGGTCGCCAACGCTCCAGTCGCGGTGTTGACGCCGATGGCCCGCATGCTGGTCATCATGGTCGCAGGATAGTCGCGGCACTCTGTCACCGTGTAGGCCTCGAGTGTTATAACCGGCATCACCAGCTGCCCCGTCACGTTCACCGACAAGTTCGTATCGGGAAATCCGACGAACTCGCAAATCCAGAACGACCATGTTTGATGCAGCGACAGCATCCGCATCACGCCGGTGACCACGGTGCCGGGTTGCACTTCGACGAGCGTCGTGCGAAACGCGTCGCCGCTGCTTGTGACCAGCCAGCTCGCGAGACCCCAGCTGTTTCCTCCGCCCGCACGCGACTTTCCCCATTGCAGGACAGGCTGAAGAATCTGGGTAACCGGACTGTCCTGCAGCCCGTTGAACAAATAAAGCAACTGCCCATCTTCGCGGCTGGGCTCGGGGGGCACGGTCCAAGTCGTGGTCATCGACCGAATGACATTGGCGGCGGGTTCGGTATACCAGGCGTAGGTAATCCACCCGCTACCCAGCCCCGGTAGATTCGGCGGCTCGAAATCGACGGGCGGTGGCTCGATAAAACGATCGGTGCGCGTGTCGAAGCGTTTCAAACGCGTGCCGTCGTGACGGACGATTTCATGGGGCTGAACGAGATGGATCATCGACTTGGGTCGGATACCGCCTGGCGTGATCGCATACAGGCCGGTTGAAAGCAGTTGCCGAGTCCGAGCGGCATCGGGTAACAACCTGTGAGCAATGCTGTACTGTCCTGCAGCATTGGCGGCGACATATTCGTCAGGCCCAACGGTGTGCACGTGATCCGGCGTTCGTGGACCGCCCGGTGTGTAGATCATGTCTTGCCGCGTCTTGGTGTCTTCCGGTTTCTCTGCCATGACCCCTTAGCTCCTTATTCTTTTCACAGGGCGGCCACACACTCACTCGGGAGTACTGTGCCCGGTGGATCGATTATCCCACTCGAGCTCAGAGCGACCGCCAACGGTCCCGCTGTCGCAACCGCACCCGGTGAGGAACGCCGGAGCCCAATCTCTTGGCAATGGCCAAGTCCCGTCTTTGGGCCAAGTCCCCTCTTTGGCCGCCCAAGCCCCCTCTTGGCAATCCCCAGCTCCAGCGCTACAATTTTGAGCCAAGTCTTGGCTCACACGGTGACAGGGTTAATGTCGTCCTTGCTGAACGAGGTTTTCTCCCGCACCCGCGATGCGTTCCGGCTGTCTGCTACGCATCGGGATACGGTGCTCCTGGCTTCGGCCCTGGCAGCCGCGCTCGCACATGAACAGCCGACATTGCCGAGCCCCACCCACGGGACCGGGACCAGCTGGGCCCGCTCAGTAACGGACAGGGTGGTCTCCGCGCTCACCGGTGAGGCGTTCAATCCGTTTGCAGATCCCCAAACAGACCCGCTGCCGGCACTGTTGGACAAATTTCACCACTCACTGGCCATCGACAAGAGCAAGATCGATCGACTACACATCGACGGGCTCATCAATACCCTTGTAGCGGCTTTGGCTAGCAATCCGCGCGCACTCGCCGACGGCCTGGTAGGCGAGTGGCTGCAACTCCAATCTCCCGATGTCCTCTGGCCACTGCCAGAAGTCATCAACTTCATGCTCGAAGCAATCGAGGCCCCAAGGGGCGCGCGGGTCCGCTGCTTAGGGCCTGGCGCCGAGCCGCTCGCACTCGAATGCATGCGAGCGCGCCGCGTTCCCGCCCTCCGCGTTGAGGCCCTGCCTCCGATGACCCAGGCCTACTCAATGATTACCGGCGCAAACGCCGAATTCGCACTAGCGAGTTGGGCGCACGGCAGCGAGGAAATCCATTGGGCCTCACCCGTCAAAGCGGAAATCGTAGTCCCGAAACTTGGAGTTTCCATCGGCGAATTCGAGCAGCACAGAGCATCGGGCAACGAGCCCGACTTGGGGGCGTCCGAATGGAGCGCACTGGACTACGCCGCTCGAACGGACTGCGCCGCCGTGCTCGTCACGAACCGCATCCTGTATTCCCGTAGCCCACCGGAGACAAGCTTCCGCAGGCGTCTGATCGAGAGTGGTACCGTTCGCGCGATTGTGTCCTTCCCTCCCGGCGCTCTGACTGCCCCGAACTTCCCGTGTGCAATTTTTCTGTTCGATCGCGAACAAGCGCGCACCCGCAAATCAACAGTCCTCTGCCGCGTAGACAGCAAACAGGACTTTATCTTCGAGACGGGGAAGATCAGGACGCGGGATCGGCGTTTCTCAGCAGATCGCATCCTCGGCGCCCTGCGTGCGCCTTTGGAAAATTGGTCGCGCGTCGTTTCCCACGAGGAAATCGCAAACGACGGCTACATCCTGCAAGTCGAGCGCTATCTGGACTCCGATCTCAAGGCGAATTTCCGCCGGGCTGCGCGCAACCGCTCGATTGTAACCCTTGCCGACATTGCCACCGTCACCAAAGCGCAGACGCTGCGCTCGTCGCCTGATTCCTCGGGTGTCGAAGTGCGCGAAGTGAGTCCCAGCGAGTTCCCGGACTTCGGTTATCTCACTCTGCCTGTGCGTCAAAGACGGGTTGATGCAGACGACCTGAGGTTGCGGTCGCGTCAAATCGTTGCCTCTGGCGATGTCCTGCTCACTTCAAAAGGGGCCATTGGGCGCGTCGCCCTATGCTCATTCAACAGGACGCGCGAGCCTGTTGTTGCATCACCGTCCACTGTCGTCCTGCGGCTCTTGAGCAAGGGCCCGTTCAGCGACGCGGCGGCACTGTTGATGTACCTGCGTTCACCAATGTTCCAGGCCCAGCTGCGTGCAATCGTCGTTGGAACTACGATCCCCAATCTCTCACTACCTGAGCTGCGCGACCTACCGGTCGCCGTCCCAACAAGCGAAGAGCAGCACGCGCTGCGTGTCGCGTTCGAGGCCCAGGCCGCGCGCCAGGAACAGATCCGCGAGCTGCAGCAAGCTCAAGCCAATCTCGAGCTCGAAGTGTGGAGCGGACTCGGACTCGCCGCAGTAGAGGCTGCAACATGACCAAACGAAAGCGATCTCGCGAGGTTCGCAAGGCACCCCCGCCGCCTCCCCTGCCGGGCAAGCGCAACTGGATCATCCACCTTGTCGACAAGGCATTCGACACGATCACGGCTGCCGGCCCTGTAGGGTGGATCTGCATTGTCGCGATCGCAGGCATGACTGGAATGGCATTTATCGTCTACATGATGTCGGGCCATTCAACCGGAACACACTGAATAACGCACACCCCCGCGGAGGACCCGTGAGAAAATTCGCCATGGAAATATCGGCTACCTTCCTACTCGCAACAGCTGCCGCGGTTGCCGCGGGACTGTCTGTTCCTACGGCGCTCGCCGAGCAGCCAACGCAGAGCGCGGCAACCACCTCTTCCAGACCGCCGAGGCCACAGGAGGAAGCGCTTGCGCGGGGATCTCGACCGTACGCCGACCACGAGGTCTCGTTCGAGAACGGGCGCGGGCACGTAAAACTTGCCGGCACGCTGAGCCTTCCGAATGGCAAGGCCCCGTTTCCCGCAGTGTTGCTCATCGCCGCAAGTGGACCAGAAGGGCGCGATGAAGAGGTCGAGGGACACCTCGTGTTTGTTGTGCTGGCCGATCACCTGCTGCGCCAGGGAATCGCGGTCCTTCGCTACGACAAACGTGGAGTTGGAGCCTCTACTGGCGACTTTGGGACAGCCTCATTTGATGATCTCGTCTCCGATGCGTCGGCGGCCTTCCGCTATCTCAGGGCGCGGCCTGAAATCGATCCTCGCAGAGTGGGTGCGATCGGACACTCCGAAGGCGGCTCGATTGCTCCTGCGGTTGCTGCAACCGACAAGAACGTCGCGTTCGTAGTTGCGATGGCGGGCTCGGGCCTCAGCGGAGAATTCCGAGTCACCGAACATTTCGTGTACACCGCACAAGAGAACGGAGGGTCTGCAGAACAGGCCCGCGCAATCTGGCAGCGGATATTCCGCGCGGTTGAAGGTACGCGAGATGATCAGGTGGCGAGCAGTCGTATCGCGGCACTAATCGACGAAGCCGTTGCGGCAAAAACATTGACACCCGAGCAAGCCGCGGATGTCCGCGAGGCCACCACGCCCAAATTCGTGCGAGAAGAGCTGAACGACAACCCAATCAGCTATCTCAAGAAGGTGAAGGTGCCCGTCCTGGCACTCGTAGGCTCACTCGATCGCACTATGCCCGCAGGCCCGTACGTCGAAGCGATGCAGCCTGTGCTTGCGAACATCCCAGGCTCAAAACTGCAGGTGTTGCCCGGCCTGAACCACGTGATGCAGACCGCTGAGACCGGCTCGCCAGAAGAATTCGGTACGATCCCCGAAACGATCTCACCCGTTGCACTGACAACAATCGGGGACTGGGTCGCGGCGCGGTGCAGGCAACTGCCGGCGACCCTGCGATAAGCACACCCGCGGCCACAGGTATGGGTACTGCCCCCTCGCAAACAGGGGCCAGAGCCTAACGTTGAGGTCATTCCGACCGCCGACGCCCTGGGGACAGGTAGGTGGCGGTTGGCGACCCCACCGTTGGTGCAATGCGTCACCTCGTAATGCCGCGATCAGCAAGCCACTAACGCAGGTCAATGCGACACTTCCGCGTCTGACGACAGAATAAGAGTTGGTCGGGGCAAGACAGAACCCGGGGGAGAGCACATGCGAGTCAACGCTGCGCAACACAACTGCCCTCGCCAGACGTTGAACGAGGTGCTGGTCGCCGAGCTCGGTTGCCTGAGAGCGGACCTGATCGCCCAGCCTGTCAGCCCGAACAGCCCCGCGGCGGCCGGCCTCGGACACCAAAACTCGGCTGCAAACACCCAGCCCGGCAGCCCGGGCGCCACCCCCGTTCCCGCCGCCGTTCCCGCCGCCGTTCCCGGCGCCGGCCCGGTGCGCCTTGCTGCGGACGGTAGCTCCCCCTGCCCAAATCCTGATCAGAAGGTTCTCCTGACTGCAGCAACCTACCGCGACTCTGAGGTGGACCGCGTCAACAATCTTAGCCAGATCTATCAGCAAATCGGCTGCTGGTCGCAGCATTCAAGGAAGGGGCACCCGGGGTACGCACCGCTTTCGGCATTGTGTCTGTCAGGCGGCGGCATCCGCAGCGCAACTTTCAATCTCGGGGTCCTGCAGAGCCTCGCGCGGACGCAGCTGCTCGGGAAATTTGACTATCTCTCCAGCGTTTCCGGCGGCGGATACATTGCCTCCTGGCTGCGGGCATGGATGCATCGCACGGGCGTTTCCGATGTTGTCGGCGAGCTCGGCAGCGGGGCCAGGGGCCGCAACCCCCTGGCAACGGAGCCCAAACCGGTCTCCGACCTGCGCGAATACAGCAACTATCTGACACCGAAGATGGGCCTGTTCTCAGGCGACACCTGGTCGGCCGCAGCCACCATCGCCCGCAATCTGCTGCTCAACTGGTTGGTGCTGGTCCCGCTGCTGGGAGCCGTGATAGGAATTCCGCTGCTGTTCCTGTTGTTCATCCGGACCACGGGGTTGCCGGTTGACCTGCCCTTCTACCTGTTGGGACTTGCTGTTTTCATTGAGGTGGTCGCAAGCGTGTTGGTCTATCAGGCGCGCCGCTTTGCCAAGAATCCGGACACGCCGCAGAGCTATTTTGTTTTTCGCTGTGTGCTGCCCATCTGTCTCGCCGCCGCGGCGCTTTCAGCAGCCGGTATCGGGCTCAATATGCCCTGGAGGGAATTGCAGCCCGCGCCTTCCCGCATCGACCTGTACACGCTCTGGGGGTTTGCCGGCATCTGGAGTATCGGAGTCCCCGTCCTGGGATGGGCCATCGCCGAGGTGATTGCCCACGTGGTACCCCGCGCGCAGGCAGCGACGACTGGCAAGGCCGACAAGATCAAGGATGACAACGTTAAGCTGTCAGACCAGCAGATCAAGGAGGAAGCGAGGCAGGTCTCGCTGGGACTCGAGATCGCGGCACTCCTGTTCTCCGGCGCGGTCGGTGCATCCTTGTTCGTGGGAGCCGTGACGTGGTGGTTCTCCTATCTCTACAACCATCCGGCGCTGTACGCGATTCTCGTGCTGCCGTTGCTGTTGGGGATGTACCTCTTAACCCGCGTTATATTCATCGGCATCGCGAGTCTCAACGACGAACAGGGAGACCCGATCGCCCAAGCCTCGATAGACTCTGCGGAGGCGCAGCTGCGCAGCAGGATCTCGAGTAACGATGCAGACCGGGAATGGTGGTCGCGCCTGTCCGGGTGGGTATTGCTGATCATAACGTCCTGGGTGGCGGTCACGGGTATCTGCCTAATCGGCTGCTATCTGCCCAATGTCCTGTGGGGAATATTCCGGATCGCCAAGGAAAATCACGATACGGTGAGCTATGTTGTCAAATGGGTCGTTGCAGGCGCAGGAATGCTATCCGGTGTCATTGCAGCCCTCACTGCGAGCAGCTCTCAAACACCATTACAGGGTAACGGACAGTGCAACCCCACTCCGCCTTCCGTCACTCGAATACTGGCAATTGCAGGCCCGCTGTTTCTCGTTTGCTTGATCATGGTGCTGTCCTGGGGCGTCAAAGGGCTTGCCGAGGCAATCATCGGTCCTGCCGAGCTGTTCAGACTTCATTTCAACAGAGCCGGCGCCGCGCAACCGGTTCCTTGGCTGGCAACGGCAGAATTCGTGGCTCTACTGGCCGGCCTGGTGGTCGTGGCCCTGATTGCCAGCCGGATTTCGAACGTGAATCGTTTCTCTCTGCATGGTATGTACCGCAATCGGCTGGTGCGCACCTACCTTGGCGCCTCGAACTGCGCGATCAATGGCGCGGAGGGCCGAACTCCCGACCCGTTTACGGGTTTTGCGCTGAACGACAACTTTCCGTTGCATCGATTGTGTGCGCCTGCGCGCGCAAGCGAAGGGGCACCGAATCGCGAATTTGATGTCGTACGCCCGCTGTCCATCATTAACACCACGCTCAACCTCGTGAATGGCGGCAGACTGGCGTGGCAGCAGCGTAAGGCCGAATCGTTCTCGATGACACCGTTGTTCTGCGGCAGCTGGGCCGAGGGCTATCGCAAGTCGAAGGAATACGGTGGGCCAGGCGGCATCACGGTCGGGACAGCCGTGACGATTTCGGGCGCCGCGGCAAATCCAAACATGGGATATTCATCCTCACCGGTCCTTGGATTCCTGATGGCCATTTTCAATGTTCGCCTGGGAGCATGGCTCGGAAACACCAATGCGGAGGGCGATCGCACCTACTCGCATCCCGGCCCGCGGCGGGCGATTCTGCCGTTATTCGCTGAAATGTTCGGACTGACCGATTCGAAGCGCCCGTATGTCAATCTGTCCGATGGGGGCCACTTCGACAACCTCGGACTCTATGAAGTCGTGCTGCGGCGCTGCCGCCAGGTTCTCGTCAGTGACGCAGGCCAGGATGGCTCCTTCTCCTTTGAGGATCTGGGCAACTCAATCCGCAAGATCCGCATCGATTTTGGAATCAATATCGTGTTCGAGAAGATTCAGATCCTGCCCAACACGCCGGAGAAGGAGGGACTGTGCTGCGCGATCGCCCGGATTTGTTACAGCGATGTCGATGAGACACCCGCCGAGGATGACGGCTGTCTGATCTACATAAAGCCCACCCTACGCGGCCGCGGAACGCAAGTTCCGTACGACATCTATAGTTATTCGCGCGGCAGCGCCACCTTTCCACACGAGTCTACGGCCGACCAGTGGTTCAGCGAATCGCAGTTCGAAAGCTATCGCGTATTGGGATCACATATCATGGAGCAGTTGACTGAAAGTCCGGGTGCGCAGCGACCTGCTGACTTCGACGCTTTTCGCGCAAGCGTCGACGACTACATGAGGGGTGCATCCATCGCTGGGGCCTCCCCCGGTGCGACCGAGTCTGGGGTCGCCCTCAGCAAAACCACCACAGGCGCGGCGGTAACTGCAGCCGTCACGTCAGATGTTGTTTCGGCAGTGGCATCGGCCGCTGGTGCGGCGGCGGCGGCGGGAGATCTCGCCGTGCGCACGGAGGTCTGCTCACAATCAGCGGCGCCGGATTCTGATCAACATCCGGGCGGCGTTCTGCTACACGCAGACAAGGCGGACGGTCGAACAACGCCGGACGCCTAGGCCTGCTGCCCGGACGAGTCTCAGGGCCCGCAGTGGCAAAGAGACCTGGCCAAGCGCCCTATGGCCGCCTCCGCGTCGGCCACAGACCGCCGGTGACGCTCGTCGCCGAACTCCTGGTACTCCGTGCAAATGAAATGGGTCTGGGTGACACCAAGGTAGTGCGCGCAAGTGCGGATGTGAGTCTCCAGGTGGTTCATGTGCTCGCGAATGCCACCTGGCTCAAACCCGAATTCGCCCCGAGAGCTGAGGATAACGAGTGTTTTGCCCGTCAACACGGGTGACAGCGGCCACGTCTTCTCTTCGGCATTGAAGGCGAAGGTGCGTCCAACACGAATCACCATGTCGAACCATGCCTTGAGTGACGCTGGCATACCATAGTTATACATCGGCGCGCCGATCACGATGATCTGCGAGCGCTCCAGCTCGCTTATCAACTCATCCGAGACAAACAATACCTCACTCTGCTCATCAGTACGGTCGGCCTCACGAGTGAAGGCGGCCGCGATCCATGCCTGGCTGACAATAGGTGGCGGGTTGCGCCCCACATCCCGATAAATCACGACGTCCCGCGGGCGCAGCTCGAGCCAGTAGTCGATGAACTGCCGGCCCATGCGCCGCGTGACGGATCGATCCAGGCGCGCGCTGGAGTCGATGTGCAGAATAGTTGACACCCTTGCCCTCCTCCCGATAGTTTCCGTTGGCTTGCCGCAGAATAGAAGGGACCTTCGTATGAGCGCAAAATCAAGCTCCTCATGTACCGGATGAGTTGTATTCAGCCACTTCCGTGAGACGTTTACCGCCACTTGCAGCATTGCGTGCATTCGAAGCCGCAGCGCGCCTCATGAGTTTCAAACGCGCGGCCGCGGAGCTATTCGTAACGCCCACGGCTGTGAGTCACCAGATTCGACTGCTCGAGCGGAGCATCGGGCTGAAACTGTTTGAACGACATCCACAACGGCTTGTTCTGACGACCGCGGGTCAGGAACTGTATCCGGTTCTGCGCGAGGGATTCGACGCATTCGCCCAGGCAATTGCCGAGCTGAAAGAAAATCCCTCGCATACAGCGGTTACTGTGTCGGCGACTCCCGCATTCACGGCACGTTGGTTGATTCCGCGCGTCCCGTTGTTTCGCACAGCTTTCCCGCATATGGACTTGCGGCTACATGCCAGCAACGATCTGGCGGACCTCCAGGACGGAACCATCGACGTCGCCATTCGCTATGGTCGCGCGGATCAGGCGGGACTCGTGGCGGAGGAACTGTTCGCGGATGTGTTCGCGCCGGTGTGCAGTCCGCATCTCGGTGTGCGCTCGATCGAGGATCTGCGCTCGCAGTCGTTGATCCACTTCGAATGGCGGCGCGTGCGGCGCGACACACCAACCTGGCGTCGTTGGCTCGAGCGCGCTCGCGTGCGCAAGCTGGCCAATCGCGCGGATCTTGCCTTTACCGATGAAAGCCATGCGATCCAGGCGGCCATCGCCGGCCAAGGCGTAGCGCTGTTGAGCCTGCTGCTGGTCGCGGACGAACTCGCGAGCGGAGCGCTGGTCCAGCCGTTCGACACGACTCTCGAGGGCGGCCGCTATTTTCTCGCGTACCCGCAACAGTTGGCCGGGTCGGAAAAGATCGGCGCCATCCGATCGTGGATCATGAAGGCGTCAGAGCACGTCGATCGGGCTGTGCCCATTCGCGCGTCATCACGGGGTGGCAAGGCGGGGAACCGGCACCAATAGGCAAATGGCGCAGATCATGGCCTCGCGTCCTGCCCACCGTGTCACGTTTCGGGGAGCGGTGTGTCTTTAGGTGACTATGGAGAGCAGCCTCAAAACCGATTATGTCAGCGACCTCGTCATCGCGGCTCAAGGCGGTGACGTAGCGGCGTATGGCAAGCTGGTTCAGGCGACCCAGGCCTCGTCGCTGGCCGTCGCCCTGAATGTGCTGCGCGAACGAGCGGGCGCCGAAGACGCGGTTCAGGAAGCCTACCTACGCGCCTATCGGACCCTGCGCGATTTGGAAGATCCGGCTGCCTTCGCCAGTTGGCTGCGTCGTGTCGTAATCACGGTTGCGCTCAATCTTCGGCGTACCCACCGTGTCACCTTGCTTAGTCTGGACGATGTCCCGAACGTGCCAATGCTCGACGAAACGGAGAGACGTTGGTCCGACGCACAAAGACACCGCTTGGCCGCTGCCCTACTTACACTGAATGCCGAGGAGCGTCGTATCTGCGATAGGCGATACCACGGCGGTTGGTCGTTTGCGCGTCTTGCGCAAGCCGCAGGAATGCCTGAGGCAACTATGCGCAAACGCCTCCAGCGCATCCGCGACAGGCTGCGCCAGTTCATCGAAGCCGAGGAGATCGTAATGATGAAAGAACGTGGAGTGGAGCCAGGGGCCATGGCGGCGCTGCTGCCCGGCAAGATCGTCGAACTGCTCGCCAGCCCACGGCTGACCGACATACCCGAAAATCCAGTCGGCCGCATGCTCGGACAATTGCGCGAAGTGTATCCCGAGTTTACCGAGCAATCCTTGCCCGAGATCGTGGATGTCGCGGAAGCGCAGGAGATCACGAAGGAAGCGATGTACGTGCAGCCTACAGAACTGCACCACGTCGATGCAAACAAGATCTTGCGGTATGACCTGACGCTGCCGTTGTTACTCAATGTCCGTTATGGAGGGCGGCCGATCCGGGTTTGGTCGTCGGGAAAGACCTATCGGGTATGCCAGGCCGATGCCACGCATCTGGAAGCGTTTCATCAGTTCGAAGTACTGTGGCTCGACGACCGTGAAAAGTTGGACCCATGGCAATTGACGGGGCGCGTGTTGCAGTCAGTGGATCGCACGCTGCCGGGACGAGCAGTCAAGATCATGTCGGTTCAATATCCGATGTGCTCGCGCGCATGGGAAGTTGAGGTCGATGAGAGCGGAGAGTGGGTCGAAGTGCTTGGCTGCGGCATTTTCACGGACCGGATCGTGAGCCATCTCGGCGGCGATCCAACGCGTCACATCGCCATGGGCGTCGGTTATGGCCTGGAACGTATCGCCATGCTTCGGTATGGAATCGATGACATCCGCAAGATTGACGTTAGTCGCGTCGCGTGATCGAGTGATCCTCCGCCGCGCCGATCCAAGGTTGTCAGCCCATGCCGGCATCGACGTCCGCCGCGCTCCCGTCGGAAGGCGGTAACGAGCAGTTCAGTCTGACGAGGGTGGATCCCCTTTCGATCGTCGCCTGGAGCGGATTGCACGTGCGCCGCCGGAGGCCTCCTTGGTCCGCCGTCCCGGTTCCTTGTCCCGATCTTTCAGCCGCACCGTGAAGGTCACCCCCAACAGCGCCATCGACCCCTTCATCGTCGGCTTCATGCCGAGCTCGTCCACAACGCCCAGGATCTCCTCGTCTGTTGCATCGAGCAGATCTCGATCAAGCGCTACAAGGAGACGCTCGAATCCCAGTTCCGGTCGTGTGGTCTTCATGGTTGGGGCGTCCTCAGGCCGACTCGTATCAGGGCACGCCGTATGCGCTTACATGTCGAATCGTAGTCGGTCTTTGACATGGCATAGGCGGTGCAAGTCTCCTCGGGGGTCCATCCTTCGTAGAGCGCCAAGAGTACCTGTCTGGCCTGCAGGTCGTCTTCGAAGAGGCTGTCAATTGCCTGCATTGCCTCGATCGCGATGCTTCGCCGCTCGGGGCTCGCTGCCGGGTCGGGAAGCTCGTTCTCCTGGAAGTCGATTGACCCGAGCTCGGCAAGCAGTTTCGGAGACTGCCGGGCTTCTCTGCGGGCTTGCCGCCAGTACTGTTCCTTAATACTGCGCATGACCCCGGCCAGAAACGCCACCATCGGTACGCCTTCGGGTAGCCGCCGCGACCCGTCGAGCACGCGTGTGAATGCCTCCTGCAGAAGATCGGTCCAGCCGATGTGCGGAGGCAGCCCTCGAGCGTGTAGCCGCGCGATCACCTTGAGTCGCAGTAGATCCGCCACCGTGACGAGTTTCGCGTCTAAGGCCGCCCTCGCGGGCGTTCTGGATGTCAGCTCGAACGCCTCCGGCCAGCTCTCGAGTGTGATGCGTGTCTTCATCAGTTCACTATGCGCTGATTGCACACGCGCGCGGACACTCGCGCGTAAAATCAAGGAGCACAGGCTGGCGGACGTTATTGGGTGGGTTCGACCGGCGGGCGATGATGGCCCATGGCGCCCTGCTCGATCAGGTGCAGCCGGCCGCCAGCGTTGTCCAAGATTGTGACCGACGCGTTGGCAGGTCGAAACGGCGCGAAGTCGTCCCGTTCCAAGGCAGCACCAACCGCTGCATTGATCACAACGTAATGCGAAAACACTACGATGTCGGTGCCGCACCGGACGAGGAAGTCGAGCGCAGCGTTGCGCCAGGCGCGCAGTTCTGCATCCGCGCTGCTCCAGGTTCCCTGCATCAGTCGCGTCAACCAAGCGTTACGCTCGGCACGCGAAACGCCGCGTGAGGGAATTTCAGCCACAGCATCGACGATGTGCGCAGTGGCTTGCCATACAGTCTCGAGTGGCGCAGCGGTCTCGCGTGCCCGCTTCAGTGGGCTCGACGCAATCGCCAACGGTCCGAGCGGAGCCAGCCTTTCGGCAGCCGCGCGGGCCTGCTCGCCACCGAGCGCGCTGAGTCCAGGATCGTCCGCATCGGTCCAATGTGCGGACGCTTCGCCGTGTCTTACCAGATATATCCTCGCCACCTGTGCCCCACCGTCTCATCCGGGATTCGATCTGCGGCACATCGTACACGTGCGCACTCGGTGGAGTCAGCCGCGGGGCTCTCCTGCAGGTCGGCTCGTCAGCCTCGACTCTCCACAACAGGCTGATGCCCCAGGCTTTGGCTCAAAGCGTCTTTCAACACGACGCCCGCATCCCGCACGGACTGCTCACAACGCCAGGCGACAAAGCCATCGGGCCGCACCAGCGATGCACCCGATCTCGAAATGCCGTAGGCCTGCGGAAAACCGCCTTCGACGTCATCGAAATCCTGGCCAATGCAGTAAGCCTCGAGAGGCAGTCCGCCGAAGTGTTCGGCGGCGGATCTGGCAGCGCCTACCCACGAGCCGCCCTCGGCGCCCGCCAGCAACAAGTAGTGTCCAGTCAGATCGATCGTAGAAAGGCGTTTACCTGCACGCATGAGCCAGACATGTGGGGCTCGCGAGCCGGGAACTCCGCAGGTCGTGCGCGGATCGGCGTGAATACCGAGCGGCGAGTTGTACATGTAGCCGAGTTCGATGTCGAGATCATCGACCAGGGGTTCGGGCTGTTGACTCGATTCAAGCCACGGGGCCGTCCGCGCCACGTAGCGTGAGAATGCCTGCTCGACGGTGAACCGGGCGACGGGCTTGCGTTCCAGCGCGTATGTGTCGAGCAGCCGTGGACTGGCATGTCCTCGAATGACAAGCGCGAGCTTCCACGCAAGGTTGTGCGCGTCATGAATTCCAGTGTTGCCACCGAACCCGCCGTTGGGTGGCATCAAATGCGCGGCGTCCCCCGCGATGAAGACGCGATTGTCCTGGAATTTTTGCGCGACATTCGCGGTCGCGCGCCACCGGGTGTAGCCATCTATTCTCACCACGAGATCCGGATCGCCCACGGCCGTACGAACGAGATCGATAAGCCGATGCTCGCTGAGGTCCGCGACGGCATTTGCGGCAGCTTGCGAATCGAGCTTCGGATCGCCCAACGTGTTGATTGCGAAGAAGCCCGCTTGCGCGCTGCGGTTCAACCGGAAAAATCCATGCAGGACCGGATTGTTTACATAGATGAGGCTCCACGCATTGTTACCGATCCAGGGCGACAGGTCCGCGGTGAAGTAGATGGTCACTGAATTGGAGAATACGCCGCGCCCCTCATAGTCTATTCCCAAGCACTCACGCACCTTGGAGTGACCGCCATCCGCAGCGATAAGATACTGCCCACGTAACTCGCGCGCGTTTCCGCCATCGACATCCTCCACGGTGACACTGACACCACTGCTGTCCTGGCGGACATCGATAAGCTGCACACCTTGAAGGATCGTGGCACCGGCTTCACGTGCACGGTCGCGAAGAATCGGCTCGAGGCTCGGCTGGTTTAGAAACAAAGACGGCAAGGGCTAACGGCCTCAACTCCCTCGTTCAAGTTTGCGATGATGTCCGCAAGCTTGCGGCCCGCGAGGCAATCCATCGCGACGATGGCGCCCTCCGGTACGAAGTCCCGCGCGGATTGCTCACGCACGCGGCTCTCGATTCCTACGGAGCGGAACATCTCGAGTGTGCGCATGTGGAAGAATGCAGCTCGCGGCAGCGGCGAGCTCGCCCGCAGACGCTCGATGGTTACCGAGCGAATGCCTTGGTGCGCGA
>Ga0068859_100000166_pt1 | contig 63448 bp, 67 predicted proteins | sample KBSSwiS22_FD_66585 | JGI IMG/M metagenome (GOLD analysis project Ga0068859, IMG submission 66585) | Switchgrass rhizosphere microbial communities from Kellogg Biological Station, Michigan, USA - KBS Switchgrass S2-2 | ecosystem: Host-associated > Plants > Roots > Rhizosphere > Soil ...
TCGTTTGCCGACATCAAATCGTAACGCGGGCTGGATGACACATGCAGGATGTCTTCCGGCCCGCAACCCAGCTGATCCAACATGTACTCGAAAGCCTGCAGGCGCGGCTTGTAAGCTCGGGCCTGCTCCGCCGTGAAGACCTTATGGAACGGAGCCCCGAGTTTGGCAACGTTGTGCTGGATCTGGTCGTTGGACGCGTTCGAGAGAATGACCAGCGGGATGTGCCGGGCGATCCGTGCCAGGGGTTCGGAGACATCCGGATGCGGTCCCCATGTCGGAACCGCTGCGTACATACCGCGCGCCTCCTCGTCCCGGTACTCGATCTTCCAACGGCGACAGGTGCGCTCGAGCGCCCGGCGGAGGATGTCCTGATAGGGCTTCCAGTCGCCCATCACTTCGTCAAGGCGGTAGGCCGCGAAGTCCCGGACGAACGCGTCCATTCGCTCCGGTGGCACCCGATCCGGGAAGCTCTCCCTCGCCATCTGCGAGATCCGAAAGTTGGTCAGGGTGCCGTAGCAGTCGAATGTGATGTATTTGGGTCGAAGCATTGCAGCGTCACTCTCCCGGAATTGACCCCACTAGTGTGCAGGCACGGCGCACACTTCCGATACCATCTCCCGTCCTCGGGACAGCAGAAAGTGCCAAGCTGGACCCCGCAATGGAATCTCATTCCTCAGCGATGGCCGTGCTGATGGTGGATGTCCGGAAAGTGCGGGTGCCGATGCCGCAAGGGCTCATGGCGGTGCTCGTGAACGTGGGTCTCACTGCCCTCCCAGTCCGTCTCGTGCTCATGCTGATGATGCGCGTCGTGTGAGTGGGCATGGCTATGAACCAGTGGCTCATGGACGTGCTCGTGTTCGTGATCCTCGGTCAGGTGCAGCCAAACGCCGATCACCATACAGATGGCTGCAATCCAAAACGGCCACCCGATCGGATGCCCGTACATCAGAATGGACACTGCGCTGCCGATGAAGGGAGCGGTTGCGAAATAGGCACCCGTCCGAGCCGTCCCCAAATTGCGAAGTGAGTAGATAAACAGCACCAGGCTCATCCCGTAGCCGAAAAAACCGAGCACGAGCGCCCCCCACACCTTTCCTGCAGCGGGAACGGCGGCGTGCAGCGCAAAGGCCAACCCAACATTGGTCGCACCCGCGGCCAGTCCCTTGACGGCCGCGATGGCGCGGGCATCTCCGGCGGAAATCTTGCGGGTGAAATTGTTGTCCACCGCCCAGCACACGCAGGCAGCTGCAATGGCACCCAAGGCACTCAGGCTTTGCTTTCCGGCCAGCGTCGAGGGCCAAACCAGAGCGAGGCTCCCAACGAAGATCAGGACGAAACCCCAAACCACGCGGCGACTGGTCGCCTCGTGAAAAAATACCCACGCCATGACAGCCGTAAATACGGCTTCCAGATTCAAAAGTAAGGAGGCAGCCGCCGCGTCCGCACGCGAGAGCCCGAACATCAGCAGAGCGGGAGCAAGAACGCCACCGGACGCTACGGCAGCTGCAAGCCACGGTCTGTCAGGTCGCGCCAGCCCAAGAGTGAAGTGCCCACGATCCTGGATCAGGATCAGCAAGGTCAACCCGAGTCCGCTTCCGGCGTACAGCAAGCCCGCGATCAGCAGAGGGTTGGTGTCCGTGAGCAACTGCTTTGCAAGGGGAGTCGTTACGCCGAACAGCAGCGCGGAAAGGAGCGCCGTCGTGGCACCGGACAGCAATCTGCGCTGGCTGTGATGTTCGGCTGTCATTCAGGCAGACCGGGGGCACAACGCAGCGGCTGGTTCCCGGCCAGTTCGGCAATTTGCAGCATAGCGCATACACGTATCACGATTCGGCAACCACCGCGAGGGGCTGACCTGTTGTCGATGTTTGTGGGCGGTGGCGGTGGCGGCGGCGGCGGCGGCCCAGGCGCTACAGGTGCCGGCGGCAGCGGTGGCGGGAGCACAGGCCCGACAGGTTCCACCATCACGGTCGCAACCAGTGCCACGGGTCCGGGCAGCGCCGGCCCAGCGGGAGTGAATGGAAGCGCGGAAACAGCAGGTGGAGACGGCTCGATCGTTATTAGCTACTGAGGTAGGGGGCGTCCGGCGGCAGGCGGCGGGACGGGGATCACTCTGAAAAGTACACGCTGATTGAGCGTAGCCAGATTCCCGTCGTACATGTCCTGTTCGCTGTAAAGCGCGTAAATCATGTGCGTGCCGATGGACAGACTGGACGTCGAATACGCGGCATCACCGTTGGAATCGAGCTTGACTGACTTGAGTGTCGTTGAGCCATCTCTGAAAAGGACCGATCCCGTCGGGTTCCCATGCGCATCATCAGTTCGAACACTCGCACGGAAGGTAATGTTGTTGCCGAACACGGACGGATTCGCGGAGGAGCTCAGCCTCATATTCGTGGAGTAATGGGGTAGGATGAGGTAAGACACCCGTTTGTACGGGGAGGTGACAATTCCGGAGACCTCGAACCGTCCGCTGTCGGCAATCCCATCCGCGGATTCCAGCACAACGTTGCTGGGGATCTTTCCTTTCAGCAGCTGATTCAGGTCAATCGGAGATCCGTTGAGCCACAGTACAGCGTGAATGGGATAGTCCGCTCCATAAACGTCGGCATTGCCCACGACGTCGCCCCAGCGGTTGATACGTTTTGCCTCGGAGAAGAAACCGTCCGGCAGTGCGCCAAGATCCGTCATGGTTCCGGCCTGCCACAAAAATGCATGACTAACGGGCTCGCCACCGGGCGCCGTTGCGACCGTATCTGAGTAGCCGACGACTTGGCCTGAGTCATTCACACCTTCGGCCCTGCTGAGTTCACCTCCCAGCGTACCGAGGTCCGTGAACCCGGTACCATTCCCCCACAGGGCGGCATGGGGACCCACGTAGCCGGCAATCAGACCACTGGCGCTGATGCTCCACGCATCGCTGGAGTAGCCCGGCAGTGACCCCAAATCAACAGCCTCCTGCCCGATCCACTTTGTCGCATGCCAAGCCCCGGAAGCGGTCGTAGAGTATCCAACCAGAATGCCGTGGTCGTTGAGCGCCCTGCATACTGCCTCCCCGCGTGCCGAATTCACCAGTCCGATGGGCTTCAGCGCAGTCGGCGCCTGGGAATAATTGCCCCAGTACAACGCTCGCGCGAATCCACTGTTGGTATAGCCTGTCCCACAAGACCCACCCACGTTATTGATTCCCCATACGTATGTCAGTTGGTTCATGGAATCGAGCGGCAGCAGGACGTAGGCGCTACCCACACTGGTCCAATAGACGTGTCGTATGGGGTCGAGGAAACCGGGCCTGCTGCTGTCGCTGACGAGGATGGTACCCACCGCAGCACCATTGTTGGCGATCGATTCAATACTCCGGATCTGCTTACCTCGCGAGATCGAGGCCTCCCGCTCGATCACGGTATAGTCGACACTCGCGTGCGCCAGGCCCGCAGCTAAGATCACGAACGAAAGGCCAAAGGCGGTGGCTCTGCACTTCATGTTAGTAGTCCTGATGAGTAAAGCGCGTTGAATGCGGCTGCATGTGAGCGTCAGTTGCGGCGGACTGTCGGCGGACTCTGGGGGACAGTTTTTAAAATGACCGACTGTGTCAACGTCGGCGAGTCTGCCGGTTGAAACGGCTCAAAGCCCGAGTAACTCGCGGTGATGGCATGCCTGCCCATCGTAAGTGACTTGGTTGAATAGGAAGCAACGTTCGTCAGAAACAGCGAAACTTTTGCCAGAACCTTCCCGTCGTCCCTGAAAATGACCGAGCCGTTCTTGGGCAGCACGGTGATGGGCGAATTCGTGACAGGCCGGATCGTCGCGGTGAATGTCACAGTCTGCCCTTGGGAGGAAGGATTCAGGCTCGACACCAGAACAACCGTAGTTGGCGTGACGGGCTTTGCCTGATAGAAGACCAGCTCACCGGTCACTGTGTTGTGGCCGTTCACCTGAATCAGACCATTGCTCGCTATGGAGGGCGCATCGGTCAAAACGACGTTGGGCGGAAGGAGTCCCGCAAAGACCTGATTCAGGTCGTAGATTTTGCCGCCTCCCCATAGCACCGCGTGCTGGAGGCCGTTTCCCGCATCCGATTGACCGACGATCTGCCCGGCGCTGTTTATGCTTTTGGCGAGGCTCGTTAGCCCGTTCGGCAGAGTGCCAAGATCAGTAATCGCATCTGCTGTAGGTGTTGGCCACAGCGTAGCGTGACGATAGTGAGCTCCGTCTGCACCTACAGCAGCGATTTCGGAGGATCCGACGATCTGCAGTGAGTCACTGATCCCGTATGCATAGCTGTTGGCTGCGCCGTTGAGGGTACCCAGATCCACAGGCTCGTAGCGGTACCACTTCCAGAACGTTGCATGAATATGCCCTGACCCGAGAGCTGCAAAACCTGCGATAGACGGCGTACCGGGCCCGGAACTGATCGCCGTCGCTGAAGAATAGTGTCCACCGAGGTCCCCAAGCGTCCCTCCTCCAGGATTCCACCAAAAGGCAGCGTGGACATATCCGTCCGAATCCTGCATCTCACCCACGCCAATGTCGTCATCTCGAATCGCATTGCAAACGCCAAAGATGTGCGGAACGACGCCTACTCCGTTGATGCTTAGGGGCCAGATTTCATCGTTGTCGCCCATAACGGCATTGATCACGCCTCGTTTATCGCGGGCGTAACCGCAAGTACCCGGTACCGACGGAGCCAGGCCCAACAGCGCAGCCGGACCACCACCCAAATTACCGCTGTTGATCTCAGGCGTAGAGGGTGTAGCCCAGAAGACAGGCTGCGAGTCATTGCCCGTCGTAGTGATTGTGCCAATCGCGTATCCGCGGCTGTTCGCGGCGTACACAGTGACTACGCGACTTCCGGGTGGCGGCACTTCCGGTGACAACTGATAGTCACCATAAGCCAGTGGCGATGCAATAACGGCGGTCGCAAGCAGCGCTGTCAGCCGACGCTTCATTGACGTTCTCCTAACGTTCCCCATCAATGGGGAGGCCCATGGGGCTCTGCAGCCAGTGCCCTCTCTTTATTTACTTCCAAATCTCGTTGTATGCGCGCAATGGCTCTTTGCGATGAATCTGTTCTGAGTGTCAGGAATATCGCAGCTCTGCGCCATCAACACCCTCCGCCTGCCATGCCTGTTGGTGTCCCCGGCCTCCAAGACACTTTGAAACGACTGGCTGCGCTCGCAACTAACTTCACCAGGTGCGTCTTGACCGTGGTCTCGGCGATTCCGAGCAGCCGACTGGCGGCCGGAATATTTCTATTAAAGCGAGTTGAGTCTCGTCGACAGACACTACATCAACGTCGGCATGTCCGAATTCGCTTTAATATGTTCTCTGGGGCCGGCGAGAAGGCATCGTACCGTGACGGCAGCGGGCGAATTTATCCAGTACGTCTACGGCCCGTACCTCGATGCCGGCGACGTCTATGTGTACGTCGAGAACGGCGTAGTCGTCAGTTTTCAGGACTCGAGATAGCAGGTGCCGGCGACTCACAATTTCCGATGCAGGTGAACTTATGTGCACCTCAAATGCGTGGTGATGCGAACTGGCAGATCGTTCAATATCAACCGGAGGACTTTGTCATGCGCGTGCAAGATCTGATGACCCAGAAAGTTCATTCATGCCGAGCCGACGATTCGCTCGAGACCGCAGCTCAGCTGATGTGGGAGCACGATTGCGGATGTATTCCTGTCTGCACGAGAGGCAACAACGGCACAAGCAAGATGATCGGTGTGATAACCGATCGTGACATTTGCATGCACGCATTGTTTCAAGGTAAGGCGCTGCGAGACCTGCACGTTAGCGATGCGATGGCGAAAGACGTTCGCGTATGCCACCCAGGCGATTCATTCGCTCAGGCCGAGAAGACCATGCAGGACGGCCGAATCCGCCGGCTACCCGTCATCGACGAGAAGGGAGCCTTGGTCGGAATGATCTCGCTCGCCGACCTGGCCCAGCTGGCGGCGCGGGAGCGCACGCGCCCTCGCAAGGACATCACGGAGACCGAAATCGGTGACACCCTGGCCACCATCTGTGGAGCTCCGACATGGTCCCTTGCCGTCTGAGAGACTGAGACGATGTGCGCCAGCTCCGGCCCCGTGGATTCGGAGCTGGCATCGGCCGAAGGCATCCGCTGCTAGAGCAAAGACGGGGAGGCAGCACATCGGTCGGATAACCTTCCACAATCCCCAGCTCCCTATCGGCGCCGTGGCTGAAGCGACGGCGTTGCAGTCGTCGCGGGCTCCGGCCGTTTCGAGTGCTGGTTACCTCAGGCGTATCCGCAAGCTCATTTGACGGTGTAGCCACGCCCCTCCAGACAGCTGGCCTCGGCGCGAAAATAGTCGCTGCGTTTCTGGAGGGCGTTCTGCGGAGGTACGCCGCCACCTGCAATCGTAGGGTCGTAACTACTTTGGCCCACCGCCCAGCGATGGCACTCATAGCGATCTTTTGACTGCTGCTCCGACGACTGCCCCGATTTCGGATACACGAACAGCTGATCGCTCAACGGAGCGCGAATCGATCCACTGGACTCAATTCCAGCAGGTGGCTCTACCACTTGGTACTGCTGCTGGCCGTCATCCCAGATGTAGTAAGTGTCATTCGCGTAGTAGTACGGAATCCCGCCCAACCAGACCGTGGTGAAATACGGCGGCAGAATCGGGACGAACAGACCAATCGGAGGCCCCCAAACGACCCATGCGCCACCCCACCAGCGGTACCAGCCGCCTCTGTATCGGTAATAATCGCCACGATGGTACCAATAGCGACCTCCATCCCTGTCGTGGAAATCACCAAACGCACCCGGCGGAAGTCTGCGAACCGCGTAACCGTGGTCGTAATAATATTGATTGTGGGAGAAGCGTTTGTCGAAGTGCTGATGTGCCCCTCCGCGAGACTGTCCAAGCGGAGCCTGTCGCGCGGGTGCATGGCCACCGGATTGTTGAGCAATCGCAGGTCCACCAGCAGCAACTACAAACGCACCGCTCAACGCCAACATGACGCAAATGATTCTCTTCTCATCCCTTCTCATATCAATACCTTTCGAGGTTTAGTCAGCGTACGTTGTAGCCGCGGCCTTCCAGACAGGCCGCCATCGCACGACGAAAGTTGCTTGCCTGCCGCTCCAACGCTGCGGCGTGCCCGTTGCTTTCGCTCACAGCGAATTCCTGGCGCTCTTGTTGAGAAGTTGCCTCTGCAACACCGCCCACAGCCGCGCCGGCTATTGCTCCTGCGACAGCGCCTGCACCCGAGTCATCCGGGGAACCAATGACGGCTCCGAGGACGGCGCCGATTACGGCCCCAGCGGCAATGCCAGCACCGGGGGGCGCCTCGCCAGCGACCAACCTAGTCCGCAAATGAGGCGGGGAGCTCGGCAAGCTCGGATCGAATCCGCTTTGTTTCACCGCCCAGCTATTGCATTCGTACTTATCGCGGCCCTGCTGTTCGACCGACTGTCCTTGAGTCGGATAGAAATAGACAGTTGTTTCAAGCGGCGGTGTCGGAAGTCCCACTTCCTGTGGCGGCTCTGTAACACATCCGGCGCTCACGACCAGCACGATACCGGCCAACAAACACGCTGATCCATGGAACTTCCTACACATCTATCCGTAACCCCTATGAATCCGATGCGGGCTCGCAGCAAGGCTCACCCATCGCGTGGTGCTGCGCCATACGTATAAGCAACAATCGATCGTCGCCGAGCCGGAGCAGTGTTGCCGTCGCTCTTGAAGTTGCGCGGACGCTGCATGCTCCGTTCGATGTGAGCTGGCGATCGGGGCGATCGCGACAGGAAATATTGTCGTTTACGAGCCTCGGCTCGCGACCGACGTTAACCATGCACGATTCAACGCTCCAACGTAATACGTACTCATCCGCACTGCGCTTGCAGCGTGCCATCGCTATAAGGATTAACAATCGATCTCATAGCTTCAGCGGAAATGCAGATGACTCTTCGGAAGAAGATTCTCCTCGGAATCGCCCTGTTTGCTACGGCAATTTTCGGATTCATGACTTGGTACGAGATCCATTTCTCCATGGGGCCGGCCAGGGAGTTTGAGGTCAACCGCCGTGCAGCCGGGCCCAAGGTCTTGATTGCAACTCAGGGAAGCGCATTCAAAGACTCCATCGTTGCCGGAGTCATCACACATCTGAAACCGCGCGAGGCCTATGTCAGGGTCATTGATGTCTCGAGGCTGTCGTCCGTGCAGGAATCGGACTGGAATGCAATCGTCATTATCCATACGTGGCAGATGCGCAAGCCGCAGCCGGAAGCCAAGCGCTTCGTTGACAGGACGCAGAATTTGCAGAAAGTGATCGTCCTGAGTACATCCGGAGCGGGCACGTTCAAGATGGACGGTATCGATGCGATTTCATCCGCATCCGAGATGGCAGATGTGCCAGAGCGAGTCGCCGAACTCGATGCACGCTTAGATGCGCTGCTGGGCAACGCCCGCCACAACGATCGGCCTTAGGCGTACGGATTTATTTGGATATTCGCGACCTACCGTGTGAAGGTTGACTCATTCGCGTCGCGATCGAAGGACATCCGGTTAACCCAGCGCTTCGCCTGCGCGATGGCGATGCGGATCCCCCTCCCCTCCTCGTAACCTTCTGCCAGCAGAGCGTTTGCGATTTCGATCGCCTTGGTACGCACGATGGGCGCGAGGTTCACCATCGAGCGCGGAAAGTAGTTTTCGTTCCAAGGCACGACACTTCAACCCTGGAGAGATCCGAGCGGCTGACGGCGGACATGAGTGCCAATGACTTTGGCGCCCCTGCGCCGCCCGTTGAGAGTTGCGTGAGCGAACAGCCATCCGGGCCGGTCCGAAACCAAGTCGCGATCATTCAGGCGGAACTGCGGATCCATGATCGGCCCTAGGGGACGCAACCGATCACCGAGCCCCCCCATGTAGTAGCAGCCTCGCTTGCGTCTGCAACCACAATTCTAAATCGCATGAAGAGGCTCAATGGGTGCGACGCGCAGTTCGTCCCACGACTCCGAATCGACCTCATCCAGATCACCATCGAAGGTTTGGATCTCCGCAGTTCCGGTACGCTCGTCGTATCCGATCACGAGGAATGATTCGCCTTTGTCCAGGTGCCGGTACCATTGGCCGATACGCGGAGAAGAGTTGGTGCTCATGTCTATCACTCACTAAACTGATCAAACTGACTGAGTTTGATTTAAGAGGACAGCAGCTGTCTTCGCGATTCGGAGAAGTACCTATCGCGGACGCCGGCCCTGTATGAAGACTAAAATTGCGGCAGGCTTGGGGTTTGCGCCGCCGGCCACACCGGCAAGCATCTGCGCTGTGGAGCAGATTACCGTGCTCAGCCGTCATCAGGTGCGGGAGCACGCAACAGGATTTCTGAATCCATGGATTGTCGCTCGGCGATGAATGTGCCTATCGGGGCCGGAAAGTACGTATCGACCGCCGCGCCGGGAGTCGGATGATGCTGGCTCTGCACCTAAACCTGTGTGCGGGAAGGATTGGCACCATGAAGACGATTCTGGTTCCGACAAGCGGAACGCAGACCGATACCGGTGTATTCGTTACGGCTCTGGCCCTGGCCAAATTGGTCCGCGCGCACATGGAGTTCTATCACCTGAGGCTCGACCCGTGCGACGCCGCCTTGCGGGATCCTCATGCGCAGTTCTGCATAGGTCCCGCGATCTCCGAAACCTTGTCCTTCCTCGAAAAGCGGGACAAAGCGGTAGCGGCCGACGCAGTCCACCACTTCATGGATTTCTGCGAACAGCACGAAATTCCCGTCCTGGAGAAGCCAGCGTCTGGAGATGGCCTGTCCGCCCAGTGGGTCGAGGAGACCAACGACCCCGAGGGCCATTTGTTGTTCCATGCTAGACACAGCGACATCACCGTGCTCGGGCGGCAGCACACCGTCGACTATATGCCGGAGAACCTGATCGAGACGTTGTTAAAGAAGTCAGGGCGACCCATTGTGATAGCCCCCGACAATCCGACGCCGCAACCTATACGCACGATTGCGGTTGGCTGGAAGGAAACAGGTGAATGCGCTCGTGCGTTGACTGCCGCCATGCCGCTCCTGATGCAGGCTCGGCGGGTGGTCCTGCTTACCGTCCTGGAAGACCGCGATGAGTCTCACACCGGGCTGTCACACCTGTCGCGACAGCTCGCATGGAACGGCGTTGTGGCGGAGACCCGGATGTTATCCGATGCGGAGAAGCCGGTGAAGCAGCAACTCATCGACGCCGGCAGGCAGGCCGCCGCCGATCTGCTCGTAGTCGGCGGCTTTGGACACAACTCATTCCGTGAGCAGGTTTTCGGCGGCGTCACTCGGGAGCTCGTGGATGCCGCCGAGCTGCCGGTGCTCCTAATGCATTGACAACAAGAGAGGATCGTCCGCGGCTACGTGGCGCGGCTTCTCGATCGCCGCGTCGGCTCGAGGAGGGCAGCTAACGCCAAGGAGCGCCAGTCAGGGGCGCTCGCACGCCCGCGTTTCGCACTTGTTGTGCCGATACGAGGAGAGCTAGCCGCGCGTTGCACTGCCCTAGCATACGCAAAGCGCGTGCCGAGTCGGCTGCCCCCTCTACGTACTTGCACGTATCCAGTCGCATTGGAGCCTGCGTGTACTCTTCGATCAACGGCCGTTTCAGAGGTCGCGAAGTTTCCGCTCACGGAATTGCCTTCATCGGTTCGCTTGGCCAGCAAAGACCTGCTGCAGGCGTGTGGTACCGGCAGGCAGGAACAATTCGCTGAGCATTTGACGTCTATTGTTGCCAACTGATTTCACTGTTAATGGAGATTGACATGATTGCACCCACCGTCCGTTCCTTGCGACGCCGCACCGAAACCAAAGCGACAAAACAACCGACTGCTGCGACCGCTAACTCAGCGGACGGAATCGCGACCGATCCCGTCGTCATCGACAAAGCTCACTCTCCAGGCAAGCCGAACTCGCGCTCAACGTGCGGCGGCACAATCCTCGAATCGGGGCTACGCGAGAAATTGGTGCGGGAAGCAGCCTATTTCAGAGCCGAGCGACGCGGATTCAGCCCAGGTGGGGAGCTTGAGGACTGGATCGCTGCGGAACGGGAGGTGGACCAAGCGTTGGTAGCTGGGAAGGTCGCGCCGGTTCCATTCAGTCTCTAGTTCCCCGTCGCGAGATATTGCAATGGAAGGCTTCTGTGATGGCACCCGAGTGATGAGTACGATCGTCGCCGGCTGAACTCCGATCATCGGTAATACGGTCTATAGCCTCGATCGTGGATCCTTAGGCAGAACGCGGGAAGGGAGGGATTTGCCGTGCACACTGGCACAATCAGCGACTTCGATATTAATGGCCAATACGGCTTGATTGATGCGGACGACGGTCGGCTAGTTCTGTTCAACCTCTGGAGCGTCGAACGATCGCTTCGCGATACGTTCGGTGTTGGTGCTCGGGTGGAATTTGTTGAGCAAAGTGGCATCCTCGCGCCGCGCGCGTTAGCACTGACGCTCCTCTCGACTCCGGATGGGTCGAGCGCTCCGACGTAGGGCTCGGCGTTGCTGCCTGCCTTGTCAGCGGGAACTGCGCCGTCGGCGATGCTAGCGAGTACCCGTCGGCCAACGGGCCGCGTCCGGCGGACTTGTCGTGTGGAGATCGGGGCGCCCCCTGCTCGCACGCGCAAGCTGCCCGGTCCTGCTGTCGCACATCGAGCCCGCAATGATTTGGCCGCACGATCATGTTTGTCTTGGACCAATCATGATGATGGCCATGCCCGTAACACTGATCGCAGCGCCGACGAGATCCCACGTGGTAGGACCGTCGACGAGCCAGGGCCAGATAATAGCTACGCCGATGTAGACACCTCCGTATGCGGCATATATGCGCCTGCAGAAGTCGGATAACGTCAAGAGCCACGCGAACAAAGCCAGGGCTACCATCGCGGGAAGGAACAGCCACGGCGACCCATCTCGCCTCAACCAGAGGTATGGCAGATAGCAGCCGACGATCTCCGCGATCGCTCGAGGGAGATTTTGGCAGTCTAGATCACGAGATTTCAGCTGTAAGAGAACGTCTGAGGCTAGCAGAGGACGGTGAGGCGGCGGGATCCTAACTGGAAGGGAGGGAAATCCCGTCGAATCCCTGACGTTCCCGCACTTGTCACTGCGTTCTCGTCGGCATCAGCGTCATGTTTGCGGACTCACCCTTGAGTTGTCGCCTAACTCGTTCGGGGGTGTCTCACGATGCGCTGATTTTCCTGCAGACCCGAGACGACCTCTGCACCCCGGGACCGTTGAGACCAATTAGTTTTCTCGGCTCTGGGCGTGATAGTTCTCTAGGTAATGTGATGAGAGAACCGCTGATTCGGTCCCTTACGGAATTCAAGAACGTCTTCCGTATGAGAATCGCGGTCGGATCCTTCCGTTTGGACCGTATGAATGATGGCCACACTGATAACCTGCAGGGTTGCCATTTGCGGATGCGAGCTCAGAGCTTGCTCGGCTGCTGTCACGATCGCACTCGCCGCATTTTCACGATCCATTTGGTTGGACTGAGCGAGTTTGCCGTCGCTGATCGAAATTCGCAGATGCACCGGGCTGGCTAACAGTTCGAGTGCGTCCCTCGGATAACCCGTAGCAGAGGCAATGGCGCTCTGGATGTCTTCCAGGCCTATCGCTCCTTGTGGGTTTCCCACGACCGCATTCCGTTGCTCGCCGCACCCGGCGAGTGCCGTTGCAATGAAGACTACCGCTAAGAACCCCTTCAACGACCGTACGTGCATCGACATCTCCTAATCGTTGCCCAAAGCATAACCATGCAGTCCGAGTCACGCGCATTAGGGATTGTGCGTAGCGGATCCACTTGCCGACGACGGGTAAGCTGAAGAGGATTGAAACCAGGCGTCGCAGCCTCAGCCCGCCTGGCAACGCTGGCGCCACTTTCCGCCATTCGCCCTCCGCAAGAACAAAGAACGGCTCACTTTGGCGGCCCTTGAATCGATCGTAGATACTGCACGAGACTATCGATCAGACCATCGACACGCTGTTGTGCTCGCGAATCGTTCAACGCAGCCGCACGAAACTCCTGACCCCAAACCCGCATTTCACGCGAACCGTGCGGCGGCATCGTGGTACGCCCGTCAATGATTTTGCGAATCTGTTCCGCGGGAAACTGTCCGCCTTGACGAGCGGCGATGCGTGTGAGATCGGGCACCTCGACTTTCAGGCTCGCGGCAACCGGACCATCTCCCCGACCACCTATACCGTGGCAGCTAGCGCAGTAGGCTTTGAACAGACTGGCCCCCGTGTGGCCCGTCAGGTTCTCCCCGGATGCGGGTGTGCACATTGAAACAACGGCCATGCCGACAAGGATAGATTGACCCCACCGGCGGGTTCCGACCGTCACAAACGTGCGCTCCCTCTTCACGCGCAGCCTCCGCAATAGTCCACAGCATATGGCCTTGCCCGAATACGACATCATCTGAACCTCTTTCATGTCCACTCCCTCACCGCTACGCCGTCAATATGCCCATCCTGTCAATATGAACCTTTGAGTCTGCCGCCGCTTGAGCGCGTGTCCAGCCGTGCTTTTAGGGCGCGTCTCAACACCTTCGTCGATTCGAGTACGACGAGGGGGATCGCACCCACCGCCAGTGAAAGTATGCAATCGAAGGCACTAAGCCCACCGATATGGAATATTTCCTGAGTGGCCGGTATGTGGTGAATTGCGATCTGCACGAGCATCGAGACCAGAACGATGAAGAACAATTGGACATTGCTGAACAGGCCTACCTCCCAGAAGGGACGGTCCGGATCCAATGCGGAGAAAGCTCGCAGGAGCTCGCCAAAGACGAGTGCAGAGAAAGCAAGGTTACGTGCCTCTTCCAGATTCCGTACGTCCAGGGCCCAAATGAACACGGAGAGGGCCGAGGCCGCTTGGAGCGCTCCGCCGAACAGGACCTTCCGCCATTCTTGCTTTCGAAGAATGGGTTCGCTTGCCGGGCGCGGTGGACTTTGCATCGTGGAGCTGCTGCTTCGATCCGTCGAAAGTGCCAGCGCGGGAGCCCCGTCCGTGACGAGGTTGATCCAAAGCAGATGCAACGGCAACAACGGAACCGGCAGCCCCATCACGGCGGCTATGAGCACCACAGCCAGCTCGCCGGCGTTACCGGCCAACAGATACACAACAGTCTTGCGAATGTTCTCGAAGATGCCGCGGCCCTCCTCCACGGCAGCAACGATCGTAGCGAAGTTGTCATCGGCAAGAACGATGTCGGATGCCTCCCGCGTCACTTCCGTGCCGGTTTTTCCCATTGCGATACCGATATGCGCTTCGCGCAGGGCTGGTGCATCGTTGACGCCATCACCAGTCATCGCGACGATCGCACCACGCGACTTCCAGTCACGTACGATCCGCAGCTTGTCTTCTGGGGTCGCGCGCGCATGCACTAGTTCATCAGTGACCTCGCCGGGGCGAATGATGCCAAGCTCGCGCGCGATAGCGTGGGCGGTGAGCGGATGATCGCCCGTGATCATCACAGTACGAATGCCAGCAGCAGCGGCTGTCGCGATCGCATCAATCGCCTCTGTCCGGGGTGGATCGGCAATACCTATAAGGCCCAACAACTCCAGTTCGGATTCGTTGTCCTTCGCACCGACGGCCACGGCAAGCACTCTCAGGCCGCGAGCTGCCATCTCCGACGCGGCCTCGATCACACCCTGAGGCTGCAGTTCGGATCGTTGCAAGATGGACTCGACTGCGCCCTTGGCGTACAACACGCCGTCGCCGCGATAGACCGACATTCGCTTGCGCTCGGCGTCGAATGGATGCACTGAACGCCTTGGGCGTGCTTCCTCAATCTCTTTGCGCCTGATGCCACGCACCGCTGCAGCAACCACAATGGCGACTTCCGTCGGATCGCCAACGCCGCTGCGCTCATCCGCAGAAAGATCCGCATCACTGCATGCCGTGGCCGCATACAACACACGCTTTTGATCCGCGCCCCACACTTCACGCACCGTCATAACGCCCGTTGTGAGCGTTCCGGTCTTGTCCGTGCAGATCACCGTCGCGCAGCCAAGCGTCTCCACAGCCATTAAGCGTCGCACCAACGCATGTCGCGACGCCATGCGTTGCAATCCTACGGCCAAAGCAATCGTAACGATGGCAGGCAAACCTTCTGGAACCGCGGCAACGGCCAGCGAGACCCCCGAGAGCAGCAACTCGATCGGCGGTAAGCCTCGCCACCACCCCAGCAGCGCGACGACGCCAACGATGCCCAGGCACAGAATCATCAGTACACGACTCAATGCCGCAAGACGTTTCTGCAGCGGCGTTTGATCTTCCTGCGCCGTCGCGAGCAGATGAGCAATACGTCCAAGTTCGGTGCGCATACCGGTAGCAGTGATCTCCGCGAGCCCCGTACCCGTGGCGATACTCGTGCCTAGGAATACGAAGTCTTGACGCTCGGCGAGCGGAGCATTTGGAGCTGCGGGTTGGACGCTCTTAGCAACCGGTGTGCTCTCGCCCGTGAGCGCCGCCTCCATCGTGCTAAGTACATTTGCTTCGAGCACACGTGCATCGGCCGCCACGAGATCGCCCGCCTCGAGTATGAGAATGTCGCCGGGAACCACGTCGGCCGCAGCAATGACCTCGGCATGCGCGTTGCGGATAACACGAGCTCGCGGAGCCGTCATGGACCGCAACGCGAGCACGGCCCGCTCGGCGCGATATTCCTGAAAGAATCCCACCAGTGCGTTGATGATCACGATGGAGCCGATTGCGATCGCGTCGGCGACTTCGCCAAGAGCCGCCGAAACGACGCACGCCGCCAGCAACAACCAAATGACGGGACTGCTGAACTGCGCCAGGAGCAGGAGCCACGGCGACTTACTCGCTTCGCGAGTTATTTCGTTTGGGCCGGTCTCCTGCAAGAGTCGCTCTGCCTCTGCGCTGCTCAGGCCGACGAGGTACCGGCGTTCAGCCGGACTCGGACTGCTACCGGGCAAGGCGACCATCACACAGCCGCCGGCGCCGCAGCCGGGCGCCTACCGAATTGCCATCGCCGCCAGATGGCATACGCCGCAGGCAGCACGAGGAGAGTCAGGAACATGCATGACCACAAGCCTCCAACCACCGGCGCGGCTGTACGCGCCGACAGATCCGCGCCGACGCCGGATTCCCACAGCAACGGCATTAATCCAAGTACCGTCGTCGCAACGGTCATTAACATGGGACGCAGACACTTCGATGCGCCCTCGACAATCGCTGCATCGATATCTTCCGGGCGGCGCAATCGTCCCTCGTCCAACGCACTCTGGTAGGCCTGATCAAGGTAGACCACCACAACGATACCGGTCTGCGCAGCAACGGCCCCCACCGCAATAAGCCCGACCCACACGGCAGTGGAGAGATTGTAGCCGAGCACTGCCAGCAACCAGATGCTGCCGGCGACCGCAAACGGCAAGCTCAGCAGAACGAGCCAGGTCTGGGGCCAGCCTTGCAGCGAAAGATAGAGAAGGACCACCACCAACATCAGCGTGAGCGGAATGACGGTACGCAACCTTGCTTCCATTTCCGCCATGAACTCGTATTGGCCTGTCCACTGCAGGTGGAACCCCGGTGGCAGGTTCAGACGCTGAGCAACGAGTTGTTTGGCGTCGTTGACCCAGCCTCCGAGGTCACGCTGCGAGCTGTCGATGTCCGCGAACACGTAGCCCACCAGTGTGCCGTTCTCATTCTTGATCATCGGTGGCCCCGTGACCACGCGCACGTCAGCCAGGGCGGCGAGTGGTACGACTGTTCCGCCCTGCTGCCAGCGCTCCCAGGCATCCGCCGCTCCGGACGAGGCCATCCTGGCGGAAGAGCCACCGCCCGTCGGTGCGCTGCTGGTAGACCCGCCGCTACCCATTTCTCCCATACCCCCACCGCCCGCTGACCCTTCGGATTGTGCAGCCGGTGCACTACCGCGGCCTGCCGCACCTGAGTTAGCGAACGACAGCGATTCAGCGGCAGGAATCGGGATCAAAAGATCCTGTAACGCTCGCGGATCGGCGCGAAAATCGGCTCCGTAACGAACGTTGACCGAATAGCGCGCTCGCCCATCAATAACCGTCGAAATCGGCATACCGCCGATCGCGGCCTCGACCAGGTCCTGCACGTCGCGGACGCTCATACCGTATCGGGCGATCGCGTCGCGGTTGGGTGTGATGTCGATGTATTCCCGCCCGGTCTGCCGCTCCGCAAACGTGCTGCGTGTGCCCCGAACCTGGCGCAACATTCCTTCCAGATCGAGACTCAGCCGCTCGATGCCTTTGAGATCGGGACCGAAGACTTTGATGCCCACTGGGGTGCGAACACCCGTGGTGAGCATGTCGATGCGCGTGCGGATCGGGGGTGAGATCGCCATCTGGTAACCCGGCATGCGCAGCGCTACATCCAAGGCACTTGCGAGCTCGCTCGACGTGCGCTTGTCTTCCTCGGGCCAGATGGGTCGCAACAGAGCCTTGAACCACTCCGGCGCCCACTGACTGTACCAGCGTGCCCTCGGGATCAAGGGCCACTCAGCCCGCGCCCGCAACGTCACGACAGCTTCATTCATATCGAGTTGAGCCGGATCAGTCGCCGTCTCGGCGCGCCCCGTCTTACCGTGAACGGAAGCCACCTCTTTGAAGCTCATAATGATCCGATCTTGAGCAATCAGCGCCCGCCGAGCCTCTTCGATGGATATGCCCGGAAATGTCGTGGGCATCACCAGCAATGAGCCCTCATCAAGCGGCGGCATGAATTCCGAGCCCAACCGCATGAACACGGGCACCGTTGCCACCATCGCAAGCGCCGCGAGCGCAACGACGGCGAAGCGATGACTAACGATGAAGCCTGCTATGGGCCGGTAGAATTGCCCAAGGACTCGATTGATCGGATTCTGCGCCTCGGTGCGAAACCGCCCATGCAACAGCCAGACCATCAACGGCGGCGCCAGCGTGATCGACAGTACCGCTGCCGCGAACATCGCAAGGGTCTTGGTATAGGCGAGCGGTGCAAACAATTTCCCCGCCTGTCCAGTCAAGGTAAAGATCGGCAGAAAGCTGACAGTGATCAGCAGCAGCGAATAGAAGATCGGGCGCCCCACTTCCTTGCAAGAATCGATGATGATGCGGACCCGATCCTCGGGCCGCGGATTCTCCGCGAGCCGCTGGTGCGCACTTTCGATCAGCACGATCGCAGCGTCGCTCAACTCGCCGACGGCAATCGCAATACCGCCAAGCGACATGATGTTCGTTGACAGCCCGAGAAAGCGAATTCCGATAAACGACAGCAGCGCTGACAGCGGCAACATGAGTAGCGCAATCAGCGCTGAGCGCACATGCATCAGGAAAACCAGACAGATCAGCGCCACAATGACACCTTCTTCAATCAGTGTCAGACGCAACGTATCAACAGAGCCTAGGATCAGTTCGGAGCGATTGTAGGTCGGAATCAAGCGCACGCCTGCAGGCAACGCGAGTTGTGCAGTCTGCGCCTCGAGAGCCCGAATCACGTTCAGGGCGTTGGAGCCGATGCGCATGACGACGATGCCGCCAACCGCTTCGCCTTTACCGTTGAAATCGGCAGCACCACGACGGATCTCCGAGCCAAACTGCACGGTAGCAATATCACTCAGGCGAACCGGAACCCCGCCGGCCGCCACGGAGATGACACTTTGCTCGAGGTCCTGGAGCGTTTTGACATACCCACGACCGCGAAGCACATACTCGCGCCCGCCCATTTCCAGCACTCGCGCACCGACTTCGGCGTTGGCGTCGCGAACCGCTCGGGAGACATCCAGCGGTGTGATGCCATAGGCGGTGAGCTTTCGTGGATCGAGCAGTATCTGGTATTGCCGTTCGAAGCCTCCGAGTGATGCGACTTCTGCAACGCCTTGCACCCCCTGGAGCGCCGGTCGAACCGTGAAATCCTGAAGTGCCCGCAGCTGCGCGAGATCCATGCGCCCAGAATTATCCTGCAACACATACTGATAGATCCAACCGACGCCGCTCGCGTCCGGCCCAAGCGTCGGCACGACACCGACAGGAAGTTGTTGCTGCACGCGCCCGATCTGTTCGAGCACGCGCGTGCGCGCCCAGTAAATGTCCGTGTCTTGGCCAAAAATGGCGTAGATGAAGCTCATCCCGAACATCGAGTAGCCGCGTACCGTTCGCACGCCGGGCGTACTCTGCAGAGCACGAACGAGCGGATAAGTGATCTGATCCTCAAGCAAGTCCGGACTACGCCCCATCCACTCCGTGTAAACGATCACCTGAGGATCGGAGAGATCCGGCAGTGCATCGAGTGGCGTCTTACGGATGGAGTCGATTGCCCAGATCGACAGAATGAGCGTGGCCGCTAGCACGATCCAGCGATGCTGCGCGGACCATTCAATGATGCGCTCGATCATAATCAGTGCACGTGCTGGGCAGCGGGTTTGTCAGTCTGCGCTGCATCCGGATTGCTGCGAGCGGCCTCCGTCGGTCGCCGACCGCCGCCATGACCAGAATGGCCCGTTCCACCCGAGGCGCGCAGACGGCTTTCCGAGTCGATCAGAAACACGCCAGTCGTAACCACGTGATCGCCAGGACTCAATCCCTGAAGAATCTCGACTCGATCGGCCAAACGCGCGCCAACTTTCACCGCACGCGGTTCAATCACATCGTTAGGGGTGTGCACAAAGACGTACTGCGACTCGCCGGTATCAATCAGAGCGTCGCGCGCGACGGTAAGCGCATCACGAGCGACGGGCGGAAATTCCGCACTGCCGTACATGCCGGGCCGCAGGGTTCCATCCTTGTTTTGAACGGAGATTCGCACGCGCACCGTGCGGGTACGCTCGGTGAGCGTCGGGTAAATGAACTGCACTTTTGCCGCAAACGGGGCGCGGCCTGACCTCGGGAAACTCAACGTTGCAGTGGTCCCTGTGTGCACTTGTGGTGCGTCGGATTCTGCGACTTCCGCAATGACCCAGACTTGGGACAGATCTGCGATCGTAATGATTTCAGTGGATGGATCGACTGCAGTTCCCGCACTGATACCCCGATTCAGGACGATGCCACTTCGAGGTGCGAGGATTGTGACGAGCCGGCGCGCCTGGCCGCTCCTTTCTATTTCTGCGACCTCCGTATCATTCATGCCCAGCACTCCAAGACGCGTGCGGGCTGCATCGAGCACCGCACTCGGAGGTCCGTTTCCGGCGCCCCGTCGTGCCGACAGATACTCGTTCTGTGATGAGTACAACTCCTGAGAGAATACCGCGGCGAGCGGTTGGCCAGCTCGGACGGTCTGACCGGTCGTGTTGACGTACAGTTGCTCAAGCCAGCCCGACACGCGCGTATGAACGTGCGTAATGCGGGATTCGTCGGCGACCACGGTGACGACGGCGCGGACAGGATTGTCGAGGGAACGCATTTCAACGGGTTCGAACTCAACCCCGAGCTTCTCAAGCTGCTCTGCCGGCAGCTGGATGGCAACGCGGGCTGCGGCCGACCGTTCGGACGGCACTAATGTTTCACGCGAGGCCGCGCTTTCCAGGGAGGCCTGTACCATGTGATGGCGCGAGAACGGCCAGCCGTGGCGCTGATCCTGCACCACGAGTACCACCACAATCAGCGCTGCTGTCGCCGCACTTACAACCGCGCCACGTAATCTGAAACCCTTCACGGACGTACTCCCTGACTGGCGCCGGTCGAACGATCAAGACGCGCCCACGCCTCGCCCAGTGTGGAGTCAGCCATGAGCTGCTCGGCCTGCACTTCCCACAACGCTCGCGCCGACTCAATCACAGAGACTAGCGTCCCCTGACCGGCGGCATAGCCTGCAAGTGCCGCATCCGTCGCGGCTTTCGCGCGCGGCATGACTTCACGCTCCAACATCGTCGACTGCGCAAGAGCCGCATTCACGGTTTCGCGCGCGGCGATCGCCTCTCCTTCTATCATCCGGCGCATCGCTGCAAGGTCAGCGCCGGCCATTCTCTGCATCGCTTTGGCTTCATCGACGCCCGCCCGCAATCGCGAGCGCCAAATCGGAACCGTCACGCCGATCATGACCATCGCACCCGGACCCTCAGCCATGGTTGACGCCCGTCCAACGCGAATCATCGCCATGGGCTTGTACATCGAGCGCATGACCTCGATTTCAGCATCCGCTCGATCAACTTCTGCCGCGCCCGCCGTCAGTTCCGGACGACTCTTCAGTGCGCGATCAAGCACCGCTGCTGCGGGCAGCGGGGGCTCACGACTTGGTACGTATTGCAGTTCCGGAATGACCTCCTGAGCCCCTCGCCCGAGACTGGTGTTGAGCATCGCTTCGGCTGCACGAATCTGCGCCGCCAACGACTGCTGCGCGGCCCGAATGCGGGCGACTTCAACTTCTGCGCGCAGCACATCGGCCTGTACACCCGTACCGACGGAATAGCGGTTGCTGGATACCTTTACGAGTTGCTGCGCCAGAGACAGTTGTTCCGCCAGCACCCGCGACATGCGGCGGCGCTCCTGGAGCATGAAATAACTTCTCTGCGCATCCAGCTCGACGTCGAGCTCCGTAACGCTGGCAACCGCCTTCGCTCGCTGTGCATCCGCACGCGCTTCCGCGACGCGATGTCCGCGCACTCCTGAGAGTGGAAAGCGCTGCTCGACGGTTACGCTCCAATCGAAACGCTGGCCGCCGCCCTCGTCTTCCATCATTCTGAACGGATAGTGATCGATCGATGGCGAGATCATGGGATCTTCCAGCGCACCCACGATCGCCGGACGTTGCGCCAACGCATCGGCACGCGCGCGGGCAGCGGACACTTCGGCGCGGTTGCGCGAGGCGAATTCCGTCACGTCGGAGAGCTGTAGTGGATCGGGCAGTTGTACGGGCGCGGCAACAGCGTTCGCCTGTGCCAATGCGAATGCGGCGGACAATAGAAATTGTCGGCCTCGTTGATCCGGTCGGGCCGGCAGTATTGCGGTCCGCCATGCGGGAGTCAAAAGGCAGCCGAAAACCATTCCGTACCCCGGAGCCATACTTTCCTTGTTACAGAGGCCCATACCACACCCGAATCCCTACGCGGCCAGCTCACAGGGCCTGATTACTACTCAGGTTAGACCTAAGCGATACAGAGACAATTGTGGACTATGCGTACCCAAGCCCGCCTGCAGGTTGACCTCTCCATGTACACGCAGCCGATGAGAAGCTGATCGTGAAGCGGACGGCGGGAGCACACTCCGCGCGCAGAATGGAGATTTCGTCGCTGTGTATGGCGGCGAGCACACACCCTGGCGCAGTGTCAGGACAAACCGCACCGCCCCGGACGCCAAGTCAACGCATAGCCCTCGAGCCGCGAGGCGCGAGAAAAAAGAGTAAGGGATCGATGACTTGCTCCAGACATCCAAGCTCCTGGCTCGGCAATCCTGGCCGCTGTGCCCCCCGCCATGACATGCTTTAGCTACTTGCCAGCGGCGGTCGCCATCTTACGGTGCTCCGCAGCGAGAGCTCGCTCTTCCTTCGCGGCGACTGCCAACTCGGACCCCACCTTGTCGCAGTGTTTGGCCTGCGCGGCGTGCCACGCCTTTCCGCCCCCCTGAGTAGTGTACGTCTCTCCGAGATTCTTGTGCATCGCGGCCATCTTCTCCAGTGAGGCCGCTTCCGATTCGTAGGCCTTCGCGATCGCCTCGTGGTCCGCTGGGGTCTTTGCCGCGGTAATCGTTACCGGATCAGGTACGTCGGCAATTGCCGGTATACCACACGAGAGCCCCACTACGACGATGCCTACACTCAACATCGCTACTGATCGTTTCATATCTGCGCTCCCCAATGATCAACTCATTGATGTACTTACGGCAACCAGGAGCGCACCTCTGCGCGCACGGTCCGAGTGTCCACACACTAGAGCAGACAGATGCAGAATTAATCGTGGAATATGCGTATATCGCAACTCCGACCCGCAGAAAATAGCCGTCTGAATTGGACCATGAATTGTGGCCCGTTAGGTCCTCTCCGGATGGGCGTGTGCACAGGAAATAACGCACCCGAGCGCAGTGCGTCCTTCAACGACGCAAGTCGTCGAACCAGCCGTTGAATGACTTTGGTGGGACCGCGGCGCGTGAAGTGCTCGGCACCCAGATCCGGTACTCAACGCCGTTTTTCAGCATGTGGTAGGCAGCGGGAAGCATGGAGGCGGCGACGGCGAGGATCGCCTTCTTGGCTCCGCGGCGCGAGCGCAGACGATGGAACTGAGCTTGCAGGTAGGAATCCTTGACGTGCACCGCAGCCCAGGCGGTGGTCACCAGTGCTGTCTTGAGCCCGGGGGCACCGGACCGACGTGCTCACGCGGACAGGGAGCCGGCACGAACCTTTGTAATTTTGACGCTCACAGAAGCCAGAACCTCACCTGTTGCTCCTCGAGAAATTGTCGTGCCTGAGAGCCCTTGAGCATGGCCATTGTTGAAAGCAGGCCTGCTTCCGTGCAACTGCTGGCCGCAACGGTGACCGAACGAGGCGACCCTTGGACGGGCCAGCCGGTTCGTGGGTCCAAGACATGGCCGTAGCGGATACCGTTTTTGAGCAGAAAACGATGCGAGTCGCCACTGGTGGCCAAAGCGCCATACTCTACGTCCAGCATCATCGCGGCGCTCCGGTCGCTATCAGGCCTTTCTATAGCAACCTTCCAAGGTCCGTGTGGAAGCGGCCTGCTTGCACGCAGATCGCCGCCGAAATTGACTAGGAACGGTACCGGGCAGCGAGCCATGAGAAGGTCATAAGCCCGATCCACAGCGTATTCCTTGCCGATCCCGCCGAAGTCAATCTCCATGCCGTCCGGAATCATCAGGAACGTTCCGTCCCTGTACAGCTTGTCGAATCCAACCAGCGGCAACAGACATTCAACTGCGGCGGCGTCCGGAACCCGATCGGATCCATCGAATTTCCAGGCGCGACGCAGAACGCCGGAAGTGATGTCGAAAAGTCCTTCACTCAGCTCGAAGCACTGCTTGGCGAAATCTAGCAACGAGGCCGTCTCCTCGTCCACGAGTAGTACCGACCCAGTCCGGCCATTGATCCTCGCAGTCACGCTATCCTGCCGATACCGACTATATTTTTTCTCGATTCTCCAGGCCTCACCAGCCGCTATCGCGCCCGATTCCAAGGCACTGGCGCGGTCGGTGGTGTGCAGCAACAGTTCGCAAGGGCCCGCCATGGCGCTGAAGCGGACGGCAAACACCCCGTCGCGCTCCTCCATCACAAGAGGACTAACGAGCGGCGCGTCGGTCGTGCGTGCCAACACTGCAAACCCTCTTCAATAACTGAAGCCGAACTGGAAGAGAATCGCTTTCAGGCCCGGGTACAGATTCAGACCCGATAGGGCTCCAGGTCCCGCAGGTCCGTCCTGGATCGTCTGCTGGTAATACTCGAGCCGCAGGTTGAATTCCGTTCCTTCCCGGGCGAACCAACCCAGCCGGTCATTGAGCTTGATCCCGTATTTGACTCCGTAGGTCAGCGCATGGAAAGCGGCCAGCCGGGAATCCGCCGATGCGTCCGGCCCTTGGGCCTCATTATTGACGATCCAGGGCCGATAGAAATCAGCCGCACTCTGCCGATACCAACGCACGCTCGGCTCGAGATATTGGTCCCGGGCGGCGTTCCACCAACGCAGCCGCACTTGAGCGGTATCGGACCTGACTCCCCACGTGTCAGTCATATAACGCAAGGACAAAGCCACGGACGACCGCTGCCAGGCGACCCGGTTCTCAAGGTATGCGCTCCGGCGCGTGCGCGAATCCGGCCGGTTTTCGTAAACATACGACACGGGATTTCCGGTTCCGTCAATGACGGAGATGATCTTGTAGGGATCGTTGAGATATCCCGAAAACCGGTCCAGAGACACGTTGGCCTGTGTCAACCAACTGCGTGTCATCACCTGCGTCAGTCCTAGCAAAAGACCTTCGCCGCGCTTACTCTTGTGACCGCCCTTCTCAAACAAGGTGTAGTCACTCAGCGGCACCGGAGCCCCGCCGATGGGCTGCAGGAAGTCGTTCTCGCTACTGACTCCCAACGAGACTGTAGTGTTCTTGTCGTTGAAACTGTGATCGATCGACGCGTTGACGGTAGCGGAGTAGAAGTCGTCCTCGTAGGAGAACTTTCCACCTACGGTCGCCTGCGTGAGTCGCGAAAGATTAAACGTCCAATTTGCGCCCCCAGCCGCACGCGCATCACTGTAGTTCGGGTCAACCGGCAGGCGACCCGGCCCAACCGTATAGGTATGTCGCGCCGCGTCGAAGCTTTTAGCTGACGGCGAGGCAAACGTCTGGGCTGCCCGGCTCGGCGACGCGCCATTCGGACTGCTTCCAGACAAGCTGTCGAATGTGAAGTTCAAGTCAATCTTGCCGCCATCCGAGGTTTCCCGCGCGGCGCTCACGACAGGCTCGATCGCCTGAATCCGGCCGTCCTCATGGTAATAAGCGACAGCGGATTGTATCTGCCAGTTCTCCAACAGGCGGCCGAGTTTCTCCGGTACCGACGTCTCTTCACTGCGCGCCGTTGCGGCACTGAGAAGAGCGCAGCTGGCGGCGATCAGCCTTCTACGTAAGCCTGCGGTATCGGCTTCTAGTTGCACCCACAACCCCCGCCCGCAAACGATCGCCCGCCCGAAGAGGCTTCCTTGCTGAAGTACACGTGATCATCAATGGCATCATCGAGTCCATTGCCGTCGAGCCGCATATCTTGTCGTGACAGCAACTCTCGCTGCCACGGCTTCACGCCGAGCGAGCTGCACGCCGAACAGAACACCGTACTGAGTGCGATCACGCAGCCAATCATGTTGGTCAGTCTCATACGTCGTTACTTCCGATTGCTCAAGGTTCGGCCAGGAGCTGCTCGAGCTGTCGCTCATACGTGGAACCGTCGTTCGGACGAAACCCGATATGAGTGAAGCGGGCGACACCATGGCGGTCTATAAGAATGCTGGTTGGCATGCCTTGGACGCCAAACCGGGCGGCCCAAAGTCCCTGCGGATCAAATTTGATCTCGAATCCCGGATGGAAGCGTCGCAGAAAGGCGTCGGCCTCGGCGCGTTCTTGATCGAGGTTGACGGCAATGATGGTGAGTCCCTTCGCCTCATACTGCTTCTTCATTCCTTCCATCCAGGGGAAGGACTGGCGGCATGGGGCGCACCAGGAGGCCCAGAAATCAAGGTAGACGACTCTTCCGTGCAAAGCACCGAGGTCGCTTATCTCAGCCCCGTGCGCGGTCAACCCGAAGGCACCGGCAAATACGCAGAGCAGACCCAAATTCCGCATGATTCGCACTGGCGCACTCCCCACGGCATCTTGGCCATCGGGAGGTTGATCGCATCGCCGTTTTGCGGCATCCAGCAATCCATTCTCAGAGCGCATGGTTACTGTACTTTACGATGCAAAGTGACCATGCGCAACCTGGGCTAATCTTGGTGCCGCTCGATACGCACTTACCGCATGACCAGGAGGGGAAACCCCGTATATCTCGAGTCGCCTGGTGGGAATAGCGTGGATGCCAATTTCCGGAACCAGGATTATTCCCACCAGTCATCCATGAAACTGCTAATTCATCTTTGTATGGCGACCGTACTGCTTGCGGCGACGCCTGCACTCTTGTCATGCGCAACGGGGCGATCCGCGAGCGGGCAGCCCCTAAAGTTCGATGCGACTGTCCGGATGTCAGGAGGATTGATAGCAGTGGGGGTGGGTTATGGCTGGGGTCATGGGACACTCAGCTATCAGGGAACGGAGCAGACGTTTTGCGTGCGTGGACTGTCACTGGGCGATGTAGCTGCCGCCAGTCTCAAGGCGGAAGGATTGGTCTTCAACCTGAATTCATTAAACGACTTTTCAGGGCAGTATTTTGCAATGTCCACAGGTGTGGCCCTTGCGCGCGGCGAATCTGCCGCGCTGCTGAAGAACGAACGTGGGGTTACAATGCAACTCGAATCCAAGGTGCGTGGTTTGCGGTTCAACTTCGCGGCGTCAGGCCTGAGGATAACGTTGGCCGGACAGCAAGGCTGCAGTGTTCCGCAGGCAGTCAAGCGATGAGGTAAGGCGTTGCAGAATGCGCCATATCAGCCGCAAACGGCCGGAGTGACCCGGCGTAGATCCCCCACAAGCTCGATTCGATCAGGGGATCCGAGCAACCTCAGCCCCATACGTATATTCGCGGATCGCAGTCCGGCGAGTTTGCACGTACGCTGCAATTCACAGCCGCGGTCGAAACTCTCCGTTCGGCTGCGCGCATTTGCTGGGTAAGCCTGCCCCAACCCTCCAGCCGCGCCGTCAGTAGATCTACTGACGTTATCCAGTCCTTGCGACGGCATCATCTACTCATAATGTCTACGCGTTATCTCATTACAGGCGGCGCGGGGTTTCTCGGCATCAATTTATGCCGTTACCTCCTCTCACAGGGACACTTCGTCCGCTCGATCGATATCGCGTCGTTTGACTATCCGGAGCGTGGCAGCATCGACGTAGTCGATGGTGACATTCGCGATCGGGCCACTGTGGACCGTGCGGTGGCTGATGTTGATATAGTGGTTCATGGTGCGGCTGCGCTGCCCTTGGCGCCCCGTAGCGATATTCTCTCCACGGCCGTGGTCGGCACGAGGAACCTACTCGAAAGCGCTGTCCGGCAGGCAATTCAGCGCTTCATCTTCATCTCATCCACTGCGGTTTACGGAATCCCCGACCACCATCCTCTCCTTGAATCTGACGGCTTGCATGGTGTCGGCCCGTACGGGGAGTCGAAGATCCAAGCAGAGTCGCTTTGCGCAGGCGCCCGTACCCAAGGCTTGTGCACCAGCATCCTGCGTCCGAAGAGCTTCGTTGGGCCCGAGCGGCTCGGGGCATTCGAGTTGCTGTACGACTGGGCCTACAGCGGCCGGAGTTTCCCGGTGTTGGGCTCAGGGGACAATCGTTATCAGCTGCTGGACGTCTACGACTTGTGCCAGGCGATCGCCCTGTGTGCGAACGGTACACCTGAGAAAGTCAGTGACACCTTCAATGTCGGCGCCTCCGAGTTCGGCACCATGCGCGAGAACTTCCAGGCTGTCCTCGACCGGGCGGGACACGGGCGACGCGTTGTGAGCGTTCCAGCGAAGCCGGCGCGAGTGATTCTCGGCCTGTTCGGCGCACTGCATCTGTCCCCTCTGTATCCCTGGATTTACGACACAGCAGCCGAGGATAGCTTCGTCTCGATTGAGAGACTCAAAGATCACCTGGGCTTTCGCCCGTGCTACTCGAATCGCGCCGCACTGATTCGAAACTATGACTGGTATGTCGCTCATAGAGAGCAAATCCGCGCGACCACCGGGGTAACTCATCGTGTCCCATGGAAAAAGGGAGTGCTGCAACTTGCAAAATACTGTTTTTGAAACTGCTCTGACGCGCATAGCAGGTCCCCAGGACATATCGTCAAGCCCGCAGCGAAGAACACCTGCATCCGTGGCCGCCGCTGCCTTCGAAGGCATGCGGCCGCACCAATGGCTGAAGAACCTACTGGTGTTTGCTCCTCTGGCGGCGGCGCATCGCATTGCCGATCTGGCGCTCCTAGGCACTGCCATCGGCGCCTTCATAGCGTTCAGTCTGGTCGCATCGACCGTGTATTTGCTGAATGATCTGAAAGATGCACCGTCGGATCGAATGCATCCGCACAAGCGGAACCGGCCGATAGCTTCCGGCAGACTGCCGACGCGGGTCGCCCTTGCGACCGCTGCCCTGCTGCTCGTGTCGGCCACTGTAGTAGCTGCGTTCATCGGATCACATCTTGTGTTGACGCTGTCACTCTATCTGGGCATATCAATTGCCTACACGCTGTGGGTGAAAGAGGTTGTATTGCTGGATGTGTTCGTTCTGGCTGCCGGTTACGCACTGCGGATCATTGCAGGTGCGGCCGCCGTTCGAATCGATCCTTCAGCGCGCCTGCTCGCGTTCTGCATATTTCTGTTCGTCAGTCTGGCTCTCATCAAGCGCTACGCTGAACTTGCCCTACTTCGTACTCGGGATGGTGCAACAGCACACGCACGTGCATACCGTCTCGAAGATCAGGACTTCATCCTGGCATTGGGAGTCGCCTGCGGAGCCCTTTCCGTTCTCGTTCTTGCTTTGTATCTGGCTACAGCCGCAATTGACCGCGCGTATTCGCGCTCGCAACTGATCTGGTGTACCTGCGTATTGCTGCTCTACTGGATCAGCTATATGTGGCTGATGGCGCACCGGGGTCGCATGACAGACGATCCGCTCGTGTTCGCGATCAAAAACCGAGTGAGCGTCGCGCTGATCTTGCTTATGGCGGTGAGTGCATGGCTCGCCGTGTAACAAAATTAATGGGCGGACGTCCAGGAGCAGTGTTGATCATGGCATTTGTCTTGCTGACAGTCGGTCCATTGACTGCAGTTCCCAACTCCGCGCAGGAGGAGCAATTCGCCAGGCAGCGCCTGCAGTACGATGAAGATGCACCGAAGTCGATTCTGGAACTGCAGCGCGTTCGGACAGAGACGCGCATCTACCTGCAACAGGCGAACGGGGCGCCCGGTAACGCAACGCTGACAAATCTCAACCCGCAGACGAATACTTGGTATCTCCTATCGTTGGATTGGTCAGCGAGCAATGTACACTTGACTTACCATCTCGAAAATCCCGATAGGCTGGGGCGCGAGTTGCGCCTGACGTCGAGCGACAATCGAGCGGTCGACATCGAGACGGCGAATGGTTCGATCTGCCGACTGTGGAGCGGCAACTCGCAGAACGCACTCGCAGAGGCGGCTGACTCGGGTCTGCCGTACGCCCCTTTGTGCTCCGGCGCTTTGTACTTGCGCAATGCGGTCGCCGGTCACCGGACATCCCTGGAGCGCGTAACCGATTTCCTGCGCGATCGCATCTGGGGTGGCGACCGGATTATCGAGTTTGTGAAACGGGAGTTCTATCGGGACGAATTTCTCGAAAAGGGCCTGCCGGCAATGGCGGCGGCCGGGGCGCAGTCAGGGGATCTGTCGGGCGGCCCTGCGGCTGCAGACATTGCCCCCGAAATGGCCGATCTGGCGCTGACAACCGAGCACCTGTCCCTCGATCTCGAGGCACCAGACCACCAGATGCTGCCTGGTAAGTGGTATGCCGTGCGGGGCCTTGGAGGAGTGACTGTCAGTGCGATCGCACCGCAAGACATTTCCAGAAACATCTTGCTGGGACACGAACGCAGTGTAAATCCGCTCGGAACGACTGAGTCGGGGGCACTCGTCTACCTCGTGGCCTTTGATCTGCAGGCACTCGATTTGCATTTCGTCATCGGGACAGATCATCCGCGGCTCGACTGGTCCGAGCGTCCGCCCTCCTCCTCGCAAGACCTTCGTCTCCCCGGGCCGGATGGGGTCGCAAATTCGGCACCTTTGGTCACAAACGGAATGATCAGCCCTGCGGATGCGCCGCAGACAATCGCCGCATTCGCCGGCGGCTTCAAACGCATCCACGGAGCGTTCAAAAGCGGCCCCTTCGCGCTGCGCAATCACGGAAGTCATTACGGTTTTGTCGAAGAGGGGGTTGTCTTCAGCAAGTTGCAACCGGGATTAGCCACCGCGTTTGCGACGAATGATGGACGGGTGGCCGTCCGGACATGGACCACTGAAGATGACGCACTGCTGCCCCACATACGATATGCACGGCAGAACGGTGTACCTCTGATCGAGTACGATCCACAACGCGCGCGTGGGGTGTCAGGCGATTTCGTGAACTTGTGGGGACCGGGGAATTGGTCTGGATCGGCAAATGAGGATCTGCGCACGTTGCGGGCTGGAATGTGTCTGCAGGAGAATCAGCAGCGTCGATATCTAATCTACGGCTACTTCTCCGCGGCTACCCCATCCGCGATGGCGCGAGTGTTTCAGGCATATGGTTGCCGGTACGCAATGCATTTGGACATGAATGCATTGGAACACACGTATCTCGCCCTTTATGTCCGGCAGGGACACGAGATGCTGGTCGAGCATCTTATCGATGACATGAGAGAGGTCGACCGCTCGTCCCACGGTGAACTGGCCCCGCGATTTCTTGCCTTCCCTGACGATCGGGATTTCTTTTACTTCACACGACGCGATAGCACCCGATGAGCAACGGGCGGACGCTGCCGTTCATGACCCTTGCGGCAATGATATGGAGCGCGAGCTCAGGGGCTCAAACGCTTGCGCAGAATAATACGCAGATGCTGCAGCAACTGCAGACCGTGCACGGATTGCAACCCGCACAAATGGAGCGGATCCGCGCCATTTTCGCAGGTTCCAACATCATCGGTCAGGGCAACCCCGCCATCACGCGACACCCGCTGACAACTGCGCAGTGTGTAGCGCAGGCTCATGCAAAGGGCGTTGTCTTTGAGAATCCGCGATTCGAGCGGGTTTGCGGCGCCAAGTACATGGCGCCGCTCTACAATTCCAGAATGCAAACGCCCGAAGACGCCAAGGCCTGTATCGATCAATTCGAGTTTCCGGACATTCCCTGCACTTACCCGGTGGTCTGGGTCAAGGCGCGGGAGGCCGCCCAGGTCTGCTCTGCTGAGGGCAAGCGTCTATGCGACGCCAATGAATGGGAGGACGCCTGCCAAGGTAGCAGCGAGCCCCCTGACTACCGCTTCGAGCTGGCGCAAGGGGTATCCCCGCAAGTCGCAATCGAGCGCATGCGTCAACTTCACAACAACGCCCATACAATCGATAAACGATGGAGTTACGGGCCCATTTACGAGCGGCAGATCTGCGCAACCGGCAGCTTCAAGAACGCCGGATGTAACGGAGGTAACTGGGCTCAGTGTGGCAGCAACACCTATCCAACGGGAAGTTTCCCGGCCTGCAAGAGTCCTCTCGAGGTATTCGACCTGAACGGCAATGCCGCCGAGCACATGAACCTACCGCTAGCGCCCGACCAGATGTCAAGCCGGGGCAGCACGTCTCTGGGATATACCGAAATGAAGGGCAGCTGGTTCATATTTGACACCTATCGCGCCCACGAGGACTGGTGCCGCTGGCGCGCGCCATTCTGGCATGGCAGCCGAGTAATGGATCCGCACAGTCATGCCAACTACCATCTTGGCTTCCGTTGTTGCAGCACCGTGGCGGCCCGGCCAGCTGAATGACATCCTCCAAGCGCGGTGATGGTGCGCATCGATTCGTCGATGACCTCAGACGCTGATGATCACCTTGAGAGCATGCGTCTCCGCCGCCCGTGCGAAGGTATCGTAAGCCAGTATCATCTCAGCGAAGTCGAATCGATGAGTGATCAGGCGAGCTGGGTCCAACTTCTTCGCCTGCACCGTCCTCAGCAGCATCGGCGTACTCACGGTATCTACCAGCCTCGTGGTAATCGCGATGTTCTGTGCCCACAAGGTCTCGAGGTGCAGATCGACTTTGTGCCCATGCACTCCGATGTTGGCGATGACGCCGCCGGCACCAACCAGATTCTCACATAGCAGAAATGTGGCTGGAATCCCGACGGCCTCAATTGCCGCGTCAACACCTCGGCCACCGGTAAGCGCCATTACTTTCTCCACCACATCCGGCTGTGCGCTGTTAATGACATCCGTGGCACCGAATGTAAGTGCGGTGGCGAGCCGGTTCTCATCGAGATCGATCATGATGATCTTGGACGGCGAGTAGAATTGAGCCGTGAGCAGCGCCGCGAGTCCGATAGGTCCGGAGCCCACGATCGCCACGGATGAGCCGGGAGCGACTCTTCCGTTGAGAACACCACATTCAAATCCTGTCGGCAGAATGTCGCTCAGCATAACGAGGGCTTCTTCATCAACGCCCCCGGGTATCCGATAGAGGCTCGTATTGGCATGCGGGGTGCGCACATATTCCGCCTGAGTCCCATCAATTGCATTTCCAAGGATCCAACCTCCGGTGAGGCAATGTGAAAACATGCCGCGCCTGCAGTAGTCACACACTCCGCAGGAAGATATGCATGAGATCAGGACGTGATCGCCTGGCTTCAGTTCCGTAACGGCGGCTCCGACTGAATCAATGACACCCACACCTTCGTGCCCAAGTACCCGGCCCGGCGCGCAAGTAGGGACATCCCCCTTCAGAATGTGGAGGTCTGTCCCGCAGATCGTCGTCTTAGTGATCCTGACGATGGCATCGCCAGGGTGTGTAATTTCGGGTTTGGGCCGACTCTCCAGGCTCTTGACGCCTGGACCGCCATAAACTAACGCTTTCATAGTTGCTCCTGTCGGAAGCCGAGCTGCACATGATCAATACGAGTTGGGTCATTGGAGCCCTCCTCCACGCTCAGTGCTATGCGGGAAAACCGCTATGGCTCGGCGCAGCAGAATCTTCTATGTTTGGACAATGAACTCGTTCGCGCAGCCCTTTCCAAATCGCAGCGCAGCCGGAATTCAGCTGGCTCGTGCCATCCAGCAACGAGCAATGCCCACGCCCTCGCTGGTCCTGGCATTACCCCGCGGTGGCGTTCCGGTGGCATACGAAGTCGCTCGCACCTTACACGCGCCTCTGGATGTGATGCCGGTTCGGAAAATTGGCATGCCGGGCAATCCCGAATTCGCAATCGGCGCGATGGCCGGGAGAACCGTGGTGCGGGAGGCTAATCCCGCAACACAAGTGACCACGCGAGTGTTTGAGGAGCTGGTGCGCAAAGAGCGCGCGGAACTGCGGCGTCGTGAACGAACTTATCGTCGAGGACTGCCGCCGCTGAACCTAAGGGGAATGTCGGTGCTTCTGGTGGACGATGGGTTGGCAACAGGATGCACGATGCTCGCAGCCGTCCGCGAAGCCCGCAGACTGAAGGCTGCAACTGTGGTCGCTGCGGCGCCAGTGACATCAGGTAATGCGGAGGCGCTCGTCTGCGCGGAAGCCGACGACGTGGTCACTCTCCATATTGCCGTGGATTTGTCATCGGTCGGTGAATGGTACGACGACTTTGAGCAAGTCGGTGACTCGGAGGTCTGTGAGTTGCTGTACGGCTCGGGCCTCGCGGAGACCTCATCTGCTTGACGTATCTCTCGTTCAGTCGAGCGCAAATCGTCGGTTGAGCCAAACCTTCATGGCATGGGTGAGAACCAGGTAGGCGATCACCATCGCACCGAGCATCGGCCAGTACGATCCGGGTAGCGGAGTGAAGCCCAACGCGTTACCTAGCGGTGAGTACGGCAGGGCGATCCCAATCAGGCAGACCAATCCGCTGGTAATCATCAGCGGCAGACTGGCGCGACTCTCGATGAAGGCAAGCCGGCCTGTGCGCAGCACGTGGATGATGAGCGTCTGCGAAAGAATGGATTCGACAAACCAGCCGGTCTGGAACAACGAGGCGTGAGGCAGATCCTTTGCGCCGAAGATGAAGTACAGGGTCAGAAAGGTTGCGTAGTCAAAAATCGAGCTGATCGGGCCGATGAACAGCATGAAGCGGCCGATATCACGAATTTCCCACCGGCGTGGGCGCAACAGATATTCCTCATCCACGTTGTCCGTGGGGATCGCCGTCTGGGAGATGTCATAGAGAAGGTTGTTTGCCAGGACCTGGATTGGTGCCATAGGTAGAAACGGCAGCCAAGCGCTCGCACCGATTACGCTGAACATGTTTCCAAAGTTAGAGCTTGCACCCATTCGGATATACTTCACGACGTTGGAGAACACCTTGCGCCCCTCGATCACTCCCCGATCGAGCACCAGGAGGCTCTTGTCCAGCAGAACGATGTCGGCAGACTCCTTCGCAATATCTACGGCAGAATCTACGGAGATTCCGACATCGGCGACTTTCAGCGCCGGTCCGTCATTGATGCCGTCGCCGAGAAAGCCGACCACGTGACCCTTCTTCTGCAATGCCCCAATCACACTGGCTTTCTGTGTGGGGGAGAGCCTTGCGAAGATCTGTGCCTGATCGACCGCCGCGAGCAGTTCATCCGTAGTCATGGCCGCCAGCTCGCTGCCAAGCACGACGCGCTCGACCGCTAAATCGACTTCGCGGCAAATCTTACGGGTGATGATGTCGTTATCACCGGTGAGAACCTTCACCGTCACACCGTGCGCCGCAAGAGCTTTGATCGCCTTGGCCGCGCTTTCCTTGGGTGGGTCCAAAAAGGCGATATAACCGACGAGGAGCAAGTCCGATTCATCCTGCAGACCGCATGTCTGCTGGTCCACAGCCAGCTCTTTGATAGCAACTGCGATGACTCGAAAGCCATCGGCATTGAGCTCTTCGGACGTCCTGCGTAGTTGCGACAAATGTGTCTCATCGAGCAGGAAGGACTCGCCCGCCGCGTATCCATGCCGACTAACCGCAAAGATCTCCTCGACGGCTCCCTTGCAGATGAGCAGGCGCCTCTGCGGTCCTTCCACTGCCACCGACATACGCCGGCGCTCAAAGTCGAAGGGCACCTCGTCGATCTTGTGATACCGACGTGCCGTGTCCGACAAGCTCTGGGCGTCCACATGATTCAGAACCGCCATATCGAGCAGGTTCTTGAGCCCGGACTGGTGATAGCTGTTGAGGTATGCGTACTCGAACACCTCCTGGCTTTCCTGCCCGAGCAGATCCACGTGCTTTTGCAGGATGACGCGGTCCTGGGTCAGCGTTCCGGTCTTATCGGTACACAGTACATCCATGGCGCCAAAGTTCTGGATGGCATTCAACCGCTTGACGATCACCCGCAGTTGCGACATGGCGAGCGCACCCTTCGCCAGATTCACGGTCACGATCATTGGCAGCATCTCGGGCGTCAAGCCAACCGCTACCGCCGTCGCAAACAGCAGGGCCTGCAGCCAGTCTCCCTTGGTAAAACCGTTGATGAGGAATACGAGCGGTGCCATGATCATGATGAAGCGGACCATCAGCCAGGCAAAGCGGCTGATACCCTTGTCGAAACTCGTCGGGGCGCGATGTCGGGCAATGATCTCCGCGACCCCACCAAAGTAGGCGTGACGACCAGTCAGCACCACCACTGCCGTCGCGGCCCCACTGACCACACTCGTGCCCATGAAGCAGATATTCGTCAGGGTATCGATTTCAGACGTGGGTGTCGTGATCGGCTGGGCGTGCTTTTCCGCTGGAACGCTTTCGCCTGTGAGAGCCGACTGGTTGATGAACAGGTCCTTGGCCGCAATCACCCTGAGGTCCGCGGGAACCATGTCGCCAGCCGAGAGATGGACGATGTCGCCCGGCACCAACTGCTCGATCGGTATTTCCCGGGGAGCGGTCGGATCGATGCTCTGCGAAGGCGGCAGCGTAGACGATTGCCTGAGTACAGCCGTGGTCGTGTGCACCATTGCCTGCAACTTCTGCGCGGCCCTGCCGGATCTGTGCTCCTGGAGAAGTGAAAGCGACACACTGAGCACGACCATCAGAAAGATCATGACTGGAGACTGGCGATCTCCCGTGAGCATTGATACGGTCGCAAGACTCAACAGAAGGATGTTCAGCGGATCAACGAGACGTCGCACAAACTGCATGAGGAACGGCCTGTGCTCCTCGTGGGCAATCCTGTTTATGCCCCACTTCTCGCGCCGGTCCGAAACCTGGTCAGCCGATAGACCGCGAATCGAGGTCTCGAGCCGCAGAAAGACGTCCTGCTCAGTGCAACCCGCAAGCGCAATCAACTCGGGCGACACACGGTCTGCACTGCCCATACGTGTTTCGGTCGCGCAGATACTGCCACCCATCTTTATCTTCCAGTGACATTGACGGCGAGTGAGGTCCACGAGAATACGCAGTTCTACCTAATCGGGCCAATGCGCGCAGCTCCTCAACCCCCCGGATCCGTGCAAGTCCGTATAGCCATACGTCAAAGGGCATCCGAGGATGATCGAACGGAGTAAATGTATCCGGGAGATCGCAGACATGACCTCGAAGCAGGTTTTTTTTCGCTCGCAGGCCCGGGAGAAGGTACTCCGGGGCGCAACGCAACTCGCCGACGCCGTGCGGATCACATTGGGGCCGAAATCGAAATCGGTGCTGATTCAAAAGAAATGGGGAGCACCGATCGTCTGCAACGACGGAGTCACGATCGCCAAGGAAATGGAGCTCGAAAATCCCGAGGAAAATCTCGGTGCGCAAATGTTGCGCCAGGCCGCTGAAAAGACGGGTGACCTGGTCGGGGACGGTACGAGCACAGCCACGATCCTCGCACATGCAATCTTCTCGGATGGTGTGCGGAACGTTGCTGCCGGTGCGAGCGCAATCGATCTGAAGCGCGGCCTCGATCGCGCATTGGAAGCGACCGTGAAGGCGCTGAAGAAGCAGGCAAAGCCCGTGAGCGACCGCAAGGAAAAGGCACAGGTGGCGACCATTTCGGCACACAATGACACGACGATTGGCGAGCTCGTAGCCAATGCGATGGAAAGGGTCGGCGGAGACGGAGTCATCACCGTCGAGGAGTCCAAAACTACCGAGACTACCCTCGATGTCGTTGAGGGCCTGCAATTCGACCGGGGGTATCTGTCGCCCTACTTCATCACCGATACGAATACCATGGAGGCGGTACTGGAGGAGCCCTACATCCTCATCTGCGACCGCAAACTGAATATTCTCAAGGATATGTTGCCGCTGCTCGAACAGGTCGCGAAGTCGGGGCGGCCGGTCCTCTTCATTGCGGAAGATATCGAGGGTGAGGCGCTGGCGACGTTGGTCGTCAACCAGATCCGGCGTGTACTCAAGAGCGCGGGCGTCAAAGCACCCGGCTTTGGCGACCGACGCAAGGCCATCCTGCAGGACATTGCCGTACTCACGGGCGGTGAGTTGATCTCCGAAGAAGTGGGCATCAAGCTCGAGAGCGTTCAGCTGGAACAGCTCGGCAGAGCAAAGCGCGTGGTTGTAGACAAGGATAACACCACGATCATCGGCGGCGGCGGGGAGAAAGCTGCGATCCAGGGCCGCATCCAGATGATCCGCAGGGAGATTGATGAAGCGACCAGCGACTATGACCGCGAGAAGTTGGAGGAGCGGCTTGCCAAGCTCTCGGGCGGAGTGGCTGTCATCCGGGTAGGGGCCCCCTCCGAATCGGAAATGAAGGCAAAGAAGGATGCTCTGGATGATGCGATCAGTTCCACGAAAGCTGCCATAGCCGAAGGCATCGTGGCGGGAGGAGGCCTTGCATTGTTGCGCTCGACGATATCGTTGGCCGCAGTAGAGGCGGAATGCACAGGCGATGAGCGCACAGGTGTGCAGATTCTCCGGCGCGCTCTTGAAGCCCCGACGCGACAGATCGCAGAGAATTCGGCTGCAGATGGCGGCGTTGTCGTCGACCGCATGTTGAACTCAGAAGGCAACATCGGTTACGACGCTGCCAGGAAGGCCTACGTGGACCTCTTTGAGGCAGGTATCGTGGACCCGGCCAAGGTAGTCCGAATCGCACTCGAGAATGCTGTGTCAGTTGCCGGCGTGCTGTTGCTCGCCGAAGCAACCATGACCGAGAAGCCGGAGAAGCAGGAAGAGACGGCACCGGCAGAGCCGCTCTGAGAGCCGCCTCTGCGCTGATGGCTCCATAAGACGCGGGACGGCCGTAGTCGGTCCCGTCAAAGTCAGTGGTTGCGCTGCTCCGATTCGTCGCCGTCCTTGGTTGGCAATGCCGGCCCGGCCTCGATTACATTCACCGGCCCGGAGACGACCATATCTGCTGGCGGCTGTGCAAACTCCAAATCGATCTCCTCTACCGTTTCGTCCGGCCCTGCCCAATCGTACGGCGGATCCGCCGTTCCCAATGGCAGCCGGCTCCAGAGATCCTCGGCGATTTCATCCGAGCCGCCATCAAAAGTCCGGACCTGGATCATCCGCGAGGCGTTGTCGCGGCCCGTGACCTGGAAGATCTCACCTTTGTCCCAGCGCAGATACCAGCGGCCAATCTGCGCGGCAGGGTTGTTCGTGCTCATCAGTCACTCCTCACACTAGCAATGCAACCACTTCGCAGGCTCATTTGACGATCGAATACTGCACGCGCCAATACGTACATCTGCGAATCACATTGGTCTGCCGAAGGAGCACGCTTGCCAAATCGGCAATGAGGAATGTCCTATGGCGATTTCACGCTACATCCGCTCGTTCGGCGAGATCGGGATCGAGGATGTTGCAACGGTTGGCGGCAAGAACGCATCCCTTGGCGAGATGTATCGCAATATGAGCTCGCAGGGCGTCAGAGTGCCCAACGGCTTCGCGATCACCGCCGAGGCGTACAGGTATCTGCTCGAACGGGCGGGCGCGCGGCAGCCCCTGCACGAAGCGTTGGACGGCCTCGATCCAAGCAATATGGACGACCTGGCGCGCCGCGGCCGCCGCGCACGCGAAATCGTGTTGGGCGCCCCCATTCCTCCAGACCTCGAGGCCGAGATTCGCGCGGGCTATCGGGAGTTGCGCCAACAATACGGCGAGGGCCTGAGTGTGGCTGTACGCAGCTCAGCCACGGCGGAAGATCTCCCGACCGCCAGCTTCGCCGGACAGCAGGAATCCTTTCTGAATGTCCACGGGGAAGAGAAGTTGCTGGAAGCCTGTAAGCGCTGCTTCGCCAGCCTGTTCACCGATCGCGCCATTCACTACCGCGTCGATAATGGTTTCGATCATTTCAAGGTAGCGCTCTCGATCGGCGTGATGAAGATGGTGCGCGCAGATCTCGGTACCAGCGGCATCATGTTTACATTGGACACGGAAACGTCCTTTCGGGATGTGGTACTCATCAGCGCAGCTTACGGCCTAGGCGAAAACATCGTACAGGGCGCGCTCGAGGCGGATGAGTTCATGGTGTTCAAACCGACTTTTGAGCGGGGTAACCGCTCAGTGCTGCGGCGCTCGCTGGGAAGCAAGCAGATCAAGATGGTGTATGTCGATGATGGCAAGCAGGCGGCGGTGGGCAACGTGCCTACTGCGGAATCAGATCGAAACCGCTTCTGCATTACCGATGAGGATGTCTGCACGCTGGCGGACTACGCACTGAAGATCGAGCGTCACTACAGCAACAAGGCCGGCAAATCGCTGCCCATGGACATCGAATGGGCAAAGGACGGCATCGACCAACAACTCTATATCGTGCAGGCTCGTCCCGAGACTGCAGCAGCCAACAAACGCAGCGGCTTTCTTGAGGAATTCAATCTGCAGGGGACCGCTCGGGTACTAGTGACCGGCCATGCGGTGGGCTCGCGGGTCGGCACCGGGACCGTGCATGTCATCGCAGACGCCACACGAATGGCCGACTTCAAAGCCGGAGACGTGCTGGTTACCGACACGACGACTCCCGATTGGGAGCCGGTCATGAAGCGAGCTGCCGGCATTGTGACCAACCGCGGTGGGAGAACCTGTCATGCGGCTATTGTGGCACGCGAATTCGGCATCCCGGCCGTCATTGGCTGTGAAGATGCGACGCAGAAGCTGGTCGATGGCCAGCCGGTCACAGTGTCGTGTGCCGACGGCGACGTCGGCAAGGTGTACGACGGACGCCTGCCATTCGAGGTCCGGCGCACGGACCTGGCGGGTCTCCCGCGGCCGCGCACAAAGATCATGCTCATCCTGGGCAATCCGGAACTCGCGTTCCAGAGCAGCTTCCTTCCCAACGATGGCGTCGGTCTTGCCCGCATGGAATTCGTTATCGCGGAATACATCAAGGCTCACCCGATGGCGCTGCTGCATCCTGAATCCGTAAAAGATGAAGCCGAGCGCCGCGCACTAATCGACCTCGCGCGAAATGATCGCACCCCCGCTGAGTTCTTCATCCGCAGCCTTGCCGAAGGCATAGCAACGATTGCAGCCGCGTTTTACCCGAAGCCGGTGATCGTCCGCATGTCGGACTTCAAGACGAACGAATACGCAGGCCTTCTCGGTGGGCGCTGGTTTGAGCCGCACGAGGCTAACCCGATGCTCGGCTTCAGAGGTGCCTCGCGCTACGCACATCCTTCGTATGCCGAAGGGTTTGCATTGGAATGCGCCGCGATGAAGCGCGCCCGGGAAGTCATGGGGCTGACCAACATCAAGCTGATGATTCCCTTCTGCCGGCGCGTAGAAGAAGGATCGCGGGTCGTCGAACGGATGCGCGCACTCGGACTGGAACGCGGCAAGGAGGGGCTCGAGATCTACGTCATGTGCGAGATCCCGAACAACGTGCTCTTGATCGATGAATTCAGCCGGATTTTCGACGGTTTCTCCATCGGCTCGAACGACCTGACGCAGCTGACGCTCGGAGTGGATCGCGACTCTGCCATCGTTGCCTTCGACTTCGACGAGCGCGACCCGGGAGTGAAGCAGATGATCCGCCTGGCCGTGGAAGGCTGCCAGCGCAATCAGCGCCATTCCGGGCTCTGCGGGCAGGCCCCGTCGGATTTCCCGGAATTCGCCGAATTCCTCGTCCGTTTGGGCATCGACTCCATCAGTCTCAATCCAGACGCTGTGGTGAAAACGACCCAGCACGTATTGCAGGTCGAAGCCGAGATGAGTCGCCATATGCAACCATCGGAAGTCGTGACATTGCGTGGCAGCGGGACTCGCTAACGTGCATTCCATGCTCGCTGCCGATGTCGGCGGGACACATGCTCGCTTCGGCCTCATCGAGCTGCACGGAGGCGCTCGCCCACAGCTGAGCAATCGGCTCGACCTCGAAGCTGAACAATTCCCCGGCTTTCCAGCGGCGCTCCATGCCTATATTGAGCATAGCGGTTTGGCGAGCCTGCCGCGCGCCGCCGCAATCGCGGCAGCGGGTCCGGTGACCCGCGGTCGAGTCAACCTGACGAATCGCAACTGGTCTATTTCAGAATCTGAGTTGCGGCAACTCGGATTCGCAGACGTAATTCTCATCAACGACTTCGCCGCACTCGCGCACTCGGTGGAGACGCTGGAGCCACGGGACCTGCTCAACATAGGCCCGGATCTGGAGGGAGCTGTTGATTCACCAGTATCCATCATGGGCGCGGGAACCGGGTTCGGCGTGTCTTGCCTCGTGCGGCACGGAAAGCTGGTGATACCTCTGGTTACAGAGGGTGGGCACATCGGCTTTGCACCCACGGATGGTCAGCAGGTGGAAACTCTGCGGGCGCTGCAACGTCAGTTCGGCCGTGTTTCAGTGGAACGGATTCTGTCAGGCGCCGGACTGCAGAACCTGTATCGCATCCAGCAAGAGGCTGCGGGACGGAGCGTCGAGATGCTGTCTGCAGCGGAGCTCACGACGCGCGCGATGGCAGGCGAATCAGATTGTCGTAACACTCTGACGCTCTTCTGTTCGGTCTACGGGTCAGTTGCCGGCGATATCGCCTTGGCTCACGGCGCGCGCGGCGGCGTCATCATCGCCGGCGGTATAGCGCAGAAGATCCAGACATTCTTGATCGAGAGCCCGTTTCGCCAGCAGTTTGAGAACAAAGGCCGCCTGTCTGACTACGTACGAGCGATCCCAACGAGGCTGCTGATTGATCCGGATGCAGCGCTGCGCGGTGCCGCTCGCGCGGGCATCAAAGCTTGGACCTGATGCCTGATGCGCGCGCTCAAGCGTGACGAGAACGTCCACGACGCCATCCAACTCGCCATACAAAAGAGCACGCAAGCCTCCCTGGCGTTGCTTACCGGCGGTCAACACTCAACTCTCATGGCTGCCTGGTGGGTCGCATGCATAGAGACCGGAAAACATGGCGGGACAGTTGACACCCCCGTACGTATAAGCCCGGATCGAGTCATGCGACATCAACAGGTACGCTTGTAGCGTGGTCACGCCACCCGAAACCCTGGATCCAAGGTTCTATGCGCTGACGGAGAGTCTCGAGCTGGGCCAGGCTACGTGCGCGCAGGCGGGGAGGGAGCTCTCCGCACTCGAGGAACGGAGGTTCGAAGGCGGAGAATTCAAACTGCGCCCGCTTACCTCTGTGCGCGGCCGTCCGACATACGTTCTGCAATCTCTGGCTGGCTCACCGACCACATCGATCGCGGAGAGTTTCGTTCGACTTCTGTTCCTGCTCAACGGACTGCGGGACGCTGGCGCAAGCCAGCGCATAGTGATCATTCCTTACCTTGCCTATGCGCGCAAAGATAGGCGTACGCAGCTACGCGATCCGGTTAACACACGCTACGTCGCACAGTTGCTGGAAGCTTCGGGTGCGGACCGCCTGATTGCTCTGGATGTTCACAATCCGGCAGCGTTAGACAATGCGTTCCGTATTCCCGTCGATCATCTAACCGCCCTTCCGATGATGGCCGACCATTTTTCGACTGGCCAGGGGAGCGCAAACCTCGTGGTCGTCTCCCCGGACGTCGGAGGCGTCAAGCGGGCGCAGGTGTTCCAGGAACTCTTAGAAGCGCGCCTCGGGCGGTCGGTGGACCTAGCGTTCATTGAAAAGCGACGTGCATCGGGCAAGGTTTCAACCGGTCGTCTCGTAGGCGACGTCGGCGGCCGGGCGGCATTGATCGTGGACGACCTCTGCGCAACAGGTGGTACTTTGATTCGTGCGGCAGAAAGGTGCCGGGAGGCAGGCGCCATCGCCGTTCATGTTGCCGTGAGTCACACACCCTACGCCGAGGGACTTGAGGCAGTGCTGACCTCCGGCGCAATCACTGATGTGTTGGCGACCGACAGTGTGGGTATTCGCGCGGGTCCCGCCGCGGGCCGAAAGCTCATCACCCTGTCGGTTGCGGCGCTACTCGGGCAGGCCATGCGGCGTATGCTGTCTGGGAAACCAATGGCGCCACTCCTGACCCATTGGCCCGTGCCCGCCGATGGCTAGCCTCGGAGACTCACAGCTGCTGATATTGCGTTTCGGCAAATCCGTATAGCGACGTACTTCGAACGGTCCCAGCATGTGCCCATGTACACAGCCATGCTCGATCTGATATCCAACCGTATTCAGCAGCCCGCTGGAGTTGTGGCCTCGACGACTGAGGGAGGCGTGATGGAGCATAGATGGGGACAGCGATCGAAGCTTGATGTTCAAGTCCGCCTCCACGCAACGAGCTGGCGTGCGCCGCGACGCGCTTGCCTTCGGAATATAAGCGCAAGCGGCGCCCTGCTCGAAACGGAGCCGAGTCTTCCGCCTCTCAAACGCATCGAGGTAGAAATCGCGGTGTGTAATCAGGGCCGCATGGATCTCATTCGGATTCCCGCTTGCGTCGTGCGCAAAGCCGATCATGGAGTCGGCGTCGAGTGGTGCGAGCCGTTGCCCTTTGCTGTCGAGCAGTTAGTCGCTGAACCGGCGCCGGACCTCATCCGGCCGCTGCCGGCCTTGCCGTCGCGTTCGACCGCCTCTGGGATTGGGGTCACCCCCTGACAGGGGGGTGCACCGCTGACCGGTCGATGTACGTTACATTTCATGGAGCCGCCCGACAGGTAACGGGTTCCTGCTTCCTGTTTGAAACCACGAAGGCCCGCTTCCTGGTGGACTGCGGTATGTTTCAGGGCCCGGCCGGCACGCGCGCACGCAACACTGTACCGTTCGGGTTCGATCCGCGCGCGATCGACTTCGTCATCCTGACGCACGCGCATCTCGATCACAGCGGCCTGCTCCCTCGCCTGGCCGCCCAGGGATTTATCGGACCTATTTATTCGACCGCGGCGACGCGCGACCTGCTGTCAGTCCTCCTCCTGGACAGTGCGCATCTTCAACAGGTGGATGCCGATCGCGCCGCGCGTCATGGTCGCGACTACGTGGCGGCTTATACCGTCGATGACGTCAAGGCCGTGTTAAAGCAGGTGCACCCACTCCCCTATGACCTTTCGGTCGATATCACCGATGGAGTCAAAGTTTGTCTCCGGGAAGCCGGCCACATACTCGGATCTTCGATCGTCGAGTTATCGCTCACCGAAGGTGGATTGACCCGCAAAGTGGTCGTGTCGGGTGACCTTGGCCAGCCTGGGCGCCCAATACTGCGTGATCCTGCGATCATCAGTGACGCTGACGTGCTGTTACTCGAGTCGACTTATGGAAACCGCGATCACAAGTCCCTGCCAGCCACGCTCGATGAGCTGACCACCATACTCACCTCCGCATTGATTGCGGGTGTCGTACTCGTTCCTGCGTTCGCCGTCGGGCGTACCCAGGAATTTCTGTATTATCTCAACCGCCTCACACGCGAAAAACGGTTGAATGACCTGACCGTATTCCTCGATTCCCCGATGGCTGCGGAAGTCACTGCAATCACGGCGCGCCATTTCGAGTTGTTCGACGATGAGGCGCGGCGACTTGCGACCGAAGCTCCGGCGCGCTCGCCCGCCGTGCACCTGAAGATTACCGCCAGCGTCCAGGATTCCATGGCCCTCAATCGGATCGAGTCAGGGGCCGTCATCGTTGCCGCGAGTGGAATGTGCGAGGGTGGCCGCATTCGTCATCATTTGAAACACCGGCTGTCAAATCCTCACACTACTGTGTTGATCGTCGGATTTCAGGCCGCCGGGACTGTGGGTCGGTTACTCGTTGATGGTGCCCGGAGTGTCCGTCTGTTCGGAGAGGACATTCCGGTCCGTGCGCACATTGCAACGTTAGGTGGATTCTCCGCCCATGCAGACCAATCTGCTCTGGTGGCGTGGCTGTCGCATTTTCGCAAGGCGCCAAAACACCTGTTTCTCGTTCACGGTGAGCCGCGCGCCTCAGATGCGCTTGCCGCTCGGATCAAGGACAAGCTCGGTTGGGACGCCTACGTTCCTGCTGATCGCGAACGAGTGCAATTATAGACGGCTCGGTTTTCACGTATTCACGGCCGCATCGGATGCATGGACGATCGCACCAGCCAGGGGAGAATGACCGTGTTCCGTTACCTGATCATGACCGCATCGATCGCCTGTTCGGCTTCGGCTGGAGTGGCTCTCGCAGCACCACCTGCGCTGAAAGAGCTCGTGGGCAAGGCTATGAGCGCCGCGCCGGATGCGCAGCACGGCAGAATTCTTTATCTCAAGCACTGCACGGGATGTCACGGCCAGAGCGCCTGGGGCAATGGGCCAAAAGAAATTCCCGCGTTGGCCGGTCAGCGGGAATCATACCTCGTCGAGCAGCTGGCACAGTTTGCGACACTGGAGCGCAATGGCTCCGCGATGCACAAGGCCACGAGTGCAGCGGACGTCAATCATCCACAGGCGATTCGCGATCTCGCAGCGTACCTGGCCAAGGCGCCTGGCAATCCGAAGCCAGAACAGGGATCCGGAGCGGCGGCGGCCACGGGGGAGAAGTTATTTCAGCGGGGGTGCGCGATGTGTCATGGCACTTCCGCGCAAGGCAGCGCGGATGAGCCCATTCCCGCGCTGGCCGGGCAACATTATTCGTACACGCTCGTGCAACTGAAGAATTTCGCGGCCGGACATCGTGGCCAGGTCGAGCCACCGGTGATTGATTTCACTGCCGGGCTGTCATCTGAGGATCAAAGCGGTATTGCAGACTACCTTTCGAAACTCAAACCGACGGGCTCACCAAGCGGGCCATAGTTCCGGGGCCCACGCCGGCCGCGTTTCCTTCATCCGTGTCCAGGTGAAACTCCAGGCGGTAGTCAGGCGAGACCCGTACAACGACGTCTCCGAATATCACCGGGCGCCCTTCACTCTCCACTGCAACCTGTACGACGTCCCGGTCCCGAACATTCAGTTGCTCGGCATCAGATGGACTCATGTGAATATGGCGCAACGCCCAGACGACTCCCTTACCCAGTACCGCCCTTCCCTTCGGCCCCTCTAGAACGATGCCTGGAGTCGAGTCCAGGTCACCGGAAAGGCGCAACGGCGCCTCGAGTCCCAAAATCCTCTGATCAGTTCGTGAGATCTCGACCTGGTCCGCAGTGCGGGGCGGTCCCAGGACGCGCACGTGTTCCAGACGCCCCTGGGGCCCCACGAGGCTAATCGTCTCGAGAGCGGCGAACTGCCCTGGCTGCGATAGGGCCGAACACGGCCGGAGAATGTAATTTTTCCCGAAGAGGCGCTCGATAGTTGCCTGGCTGAGATGCACGTGGCGCGCGGATACCGCTACTGGGATCCGGCCCGGTTCAGAGTGTTGTTTCATCGGGGAAGCATGTCCAGGGGTTGCGGTTCATTGAAGCCGTAGAGCGCGCAGACCTGTAGGTAAAGATCCTTACGGACTCATACGGATGCTTCGTGCCGCGCATCGAGCCCATCATGAAAGTATCGTTGACAGGAGAAGATCATGCGCCCGATTCGCCGGATCCTCGTAGCCGTAAAAGACCCTACGGCCAAATCGCTTCCCGCCGTCATGAAGGGCGCTCAGCTAGCCCGCGCCTTCGGTGCGCACCTGGAGCTATTTCATGGCATCTCGACGCCGCTATATGTGGATACGTATCCCTACATAGCAGCCGTTCCGCAGATTGAACGCAGGATCCGAGACGATCTCATCAAAAAACTCGAAACGATCGCGTCGAACCTGCGAGAGCAGGGACTGAAGGTGAGTGTATCCGTAACATGGGACTTCCCGGTGTACGAAGCAATCGTCCGGCGTGCAAGTCGCGAAAGAGCGGATCTGATTGTCGCCGAGCGCCACGCGAAACCACACATTGTACCGGGCCTGTTACAGCTCACGGATTGGGAGCTGTTGCGCACGAGTCCTGTACCGGTGCTGTTGGTCAAGAATGCCGAACCCTATAAACGACCGGCTGTGCTTGCGGCCGTAGATCCACTGCACGCACTCTCTAAACCCGCAACACTGGATCGCGAAATCCTGAGCGTTGCTACCAGCATCGCTCAAGCGCTGCGCGGACCTCTGCACGCCGTGCACGCCTACGTTCCTATGCCACAAGAGCAAATCCCCCACCGGCGGGTCAGCGATGAATCGCTAAAGAAGTTGACGCAGCAGACCGAACATGCCGCCAGACGCCGCTTCTACCGCTCGATTCAATCTGCACACATTCCAAAGGCGCGTTGCCATCTGATCGGAAGACATCCCATAGATGCAATCGAGGCGACAGCGCGCGCTACTCGCAGCCGCATTGTAGTGATGGGAGCCATCTCACGATCGGGAATCAAGCGATTCTTTTTCGGTAACACGGCAGAAGCGCTGCTGGACTCCCTGACTTGCGATATGTTGATTGTCAAGCCAGCCGAATTTGCTGCCCGCGTGCCGAAGCGAATTCGGGGCGTCCGCTTCGCGGCCACCCCTTTCGTTCCCGGATACTGAAGGTACTCGCGACAGGATGTAGGTACATTCTCTGATCGCAACACGAAGGCCCGCGGCGCAATCTTGTGCGGTCCATCACACGTCAACTGAAGAAGGAGAAGTTTATGAGTCTGGTACGTTGGGATCCCAGGCGAAGCAGATCACGGTGCAGTGACGGCGGCCGATCGCATTGGGCAAGCACATGCACACAAGCATATTGGAGGCCAACATGAGATCCGACACCGACATCAAGCGAGATGTGGAGGCGGAGCTAAGATGGAGTCCCGATCTGGACGACACCGACATCGCGGTTAAGGTGAACGGCGGTGAAGTCACCTTGAGCGGGTTCTCGAAGAATTACATGGAGAAGTATCAGGCGGAGATCACCGTCAGGCGCATCAAGGGCGTCACCGCCGTTGCGAACGACATCTCGGTCAAGCCGCTCGCCGGTGGACCCACCGATCCAGAGATCGCCCGGGCAGCGGTTGCCGCATTGAAAATGGACCTTCCCCTGACATGGGAGCAGATCAAGCCCACTGTCAAGGAGGGGCGAATAAGCCTGGAGGGCACCGTAGAGTGGCACTATCAGCGCGAGAGGGCTGAGAGTGCCATACGACACCTGCAGGGCGTCGTCAGCGTACGCAACTCAATCAAGATCCAGCCTTCGCTGGCACCGGAAAACATCAAGCATCGAATCGAAGATGCATTCCGACGGATCGCGCAGGTGGACGCTGATCGAATCAGCGTGGACACCCACGGCTCGGACGTCACTCTGCGCGGTGAGGTTCGATCGTGGACCGAACGGGATCAGGCACAGCGAACCGCCTGGTCTGCGCCCGGTGTCACTAATGTCAAGAATGAGCTAACGGTACGCAGCTGACAAGTCCGGGCGGCGGCTGACAGCTGTCGCCCCCTTTTCGAACGTCTTTGTCACGCCTTCGTGCTCAGGCACGCCAGTCGCCGATCTCACCTTTGAGTCGCATCCCTGCCAGGGAATTGTTCGTGTCAGCTTCGAACACCTGTAACGGCTCGCCTGCTTCCAAAGGCTCGTAGTGCTTCTGTTGCCACTCCAACACGGCAAGATCGGCCTCTGATGGGTCGTCCGATCTGCGTGCTCGTTCTTCGATGCGGGATCGCAAAACGTCCAACGGTGCATGACAATGCACGACACAGGCAGCAACGCCTAGATCTTTGGCCAGATCAGCAAACTGCCTGCGGTCGCCGCGGCGGCTGAAGGTCGCATCAACGATGGTCGTGTAACCGCCGGCCAGGGTCGATTCTGCTGACCGCAACAAATGTTGCTGAAGGCGCTGGTTCATTTCGGACGAATACAGATCCTGGCCGACCCCGGATCCGGATCGATCGGAGGCGGACAGCCCGGCAAGGCGTTTGCGCTCGATATCCGACCGGATGTGCACGGCGCCGAACGGCCGCGCGAGCGCTTTCGCCAGCGAGGTCTTTCCGGATCCCGACAGACCTGACATTAGAATCAGAACCGGCTCCTTGGGTGACAGATACGCGCGCGCACAGGCAAGATGAATATCGTAGCGCTCGCGAGCCACGCTCATCCCGGTCGGATCACCCGAAACTGCGGGGGCCAAAGCCGTCACCTTCGCCCGCACCAGCGAGCGATGTGCCGCGTACAAGTGCAGAAATCGACAGGCGGAGTAGTCCCCACTGCGAGCCAGATAGCCAGACAGAAATGCGTGCACATGAGCCGGGCGATGGAAGGAATCGAGATCAGCGAGCAGAAACGCGACCTCGTCGGCTACATCGATCCAGCGCAAGGCGGGGTCGAATTCGAGACAGTCGAACGCTCGCAATCGCGATTGCAGACGGACGATGTTGCTACAGTGTAGGTCACCATGACACTCCCTGACCTTTCCGGCCGCACGTCGCTCCGACATCCAGTCAATGGCACTATCCAGCCGCTTCTCGAGCGGTTGGCGCAGTGCTGCGAGCAGATCAGCGCCGCCAAAACCTCGGGATGCCTGCGTGCATTCATCCAGATTTCGAACGATCGTCTCACGCACCGACACAGGTCGTCCCCATTCATGGGCGGGGTCGGCACTCGGCAGATTCGAATGAATTCCAGCTAGCTCGTCGCCAAACGTTTCTAGCTCCCCGGGCGCGATTTGCTGAGCTGCCAATAGCGCGTCGAGTTGCTCGCGGCGCTCGAATTGCACCATTTTCACAGCATGCTCGACTACTCGTCCCTTGCCATCGAACCTCGCCCCATTCTCATCGGATGTAATGTTGCAAACGCCGATATAAATCTCCGCCGCAAACCGTCGGTTCAAACGGACCTCTTCCTTGCATAAGAATGCGCGGCGCTCCACAGAGCGCAGATCGACGAATGGAAAGGTGACCGGCCGCTTGATCTTGTAGGCGAACTCTCCAGTCAGAAGGATCCAGGAAATGTGCGTCTCGACGAGGTGAACCGTCTCCACCGCGTGTGCATAGGCATGCGGGCTCATCAGGGACACGAGACTATCTGGAAGAGCCATACTGTTTCGCTGATTCCCAAGACACACCCCAATGCGGGCATCGGACGAAGCTAATACAGCGGACCGGGGGGCACGATTGGCGCAATTGCCTAGCATTATGCGGCAAATACGGATTGGATCACGCAGCGATCGGACGGCGGTTGCCTGACAGAGCATCGGGCGGCCATACTTCGGGGACTAGCGTGCAGGCACAGCTCGAGGAAGCCCGGCAGACATGCGAAGAATGACCTCGATAGGCTTCAGCATAGCGATGGTTCTGTGTGCTGCCAGCACCGGCGCGTCGAACTTTGCCGGTGTTCCCGCCATGCAGTGCGGCGAGGACTTGAGCCGCAGAATACCCCAGAGGGCCATCCAGGCGCCTGCGGGCAGCGACTTCGTGCGCCACTTGTCAGGAATGAGCGATGACGAGCGCGAGGGTGCCATTCTCGAGCAATTGCTTGCAGGCAACATACCCAGCTTTCTGCGACATCTGACCCCAGTCCATTTGGCAGGTCACCTCAACGGTGCCCGGGTTACCCATGTGACGGTGTGTGTGTCGCCAGATTACCTGGCGGTTGGTTCGGACCAGAACTTCTTCCTCGTACCGATGAGGCTGAGCACTGCATTGACAGTGGCAAGTCGATTCCGCTTTGCACTTCCGACCCCGAGGATTGTGGACGCCATTTATGCTCAAGCACCGATGCATCTGCAGCCTCAACCGCTTCCCGCGAGCGATACCATGCGGAGCACCGCCTACTATTGGGAACACAATGAGTTGATTGAGCAACAGCGTGCCAGTCTGAGCGGCGCGCTGGGAGTTCTTACGGCGGGAGATAAGAAGGATCTCGTACTCACTAATCGTCTCTGGAGCAACATCGCCCGTGTCGCTATCTACGGCTGGCATCGGCAGGACGGGAATCCCATTCAGCCGTTGAGCACTGTGCACGGAGCTCGGTACGCAGACTACAGTCACGGTGTGCGTCTCGTGAGCGATACAGCCTATGTTGATGGCAAGTCGATATCGCTCCTTGCGTTGCTGCAGGACCCGCAGCTCGCCGGCGTCGTGAGCGATGAAGGGCAGATCCGCAACGCGGCAGACCTCGTTAGCGTGCTGACTGCTCCACGCAGGGCCGCTGCAGCAGGCCTGCCGGCGTCATTTTCGGACGACCACTGACAAAAACCAGTTTAGATTCGCCCCCTCGCAATGCAAGCTCCGCAAAATGCATTGCGTTCTCGATGTACGCGTTCGCGCGCTGCCTCCAGTGTCTCACTCGGCGGGGCAGGTGCGGATCGCGCAAATGCCAAGCGGCCACCTTGGCGCGCGTGAGAGCGCGATGACTCATGTAAAAATGGGTGAGCGATTCAGGTATCGGATCGGCTATCGCCAATTGAATCCCGCGCACGAGATCGCGAGCTATGCTCTCAGCGCCCAACCGCCGGCATTCAAGTGCTAGGAACGCCACTTCTTCCGCCGGATCCAAACGACGAAGCCGCGCGTCGAACTCCAGGCAATCGATGACGCAGGGAGCGTCGAATCGCGAGCCCAGGTAAACGTGCTCCGGTCGCAAGTCGCCATGTCCCTCGATCAGGCGGCTCGCGCGTGAGGAGATTAGTTCAACGTTGCAGTCAAGATATCTGCGCTGCATCTGGACAGCCTCCGTCACGCCAATGGCTTTGATCCCCAAACCACGCGCCTGCAGCGCGCGCAGATTTTCGAGGATGCGACTCCTGAGGTGTTGGACGTACTCAGCGGGGCTCATCGGCCTCTGCAGTGCACGCGCATAGAACTGGGCCAACATCGCAATGAGCGCCCTCCGATCTCGTGCGGACACAGAACCGTTCGCAATCGACCACTCCAACATCCGCGTTGCCGGAAGCCGCCGCATCTTGACAATCCAATCGACAGTCCGTGCGCCTCGTCCCAGTACGAGACTTCCATCCCGCTCGCATCCCAGGGGGACAACTTCGAGGTAGACCGTCGGGGCCAGCCGTCGATTCAGCCGCAGCTCATTCCGACATCCACGGGCTCTCTGGGCAAGCGACCGATAATCCATCACGTCCTGTCGCGTAGGCTTCTTCATCTTGTACGCATGGCGCTCAGTCAGGAAAATCCAGGCGAAATGCGTCTCGATGATCTGCACCGGCTTACTCTGCCCCGCGTAGGTCTGCGGCCGGCTGAGAAATTCGAGCTTCGTTCGGGTGCTCACTGTTTCGGAACTGCGCAAGTTCATCTTGGCAGTCTATTCGCAAGCTCGCGACGGCCATACACGTACCTCTACGTATGCGGGAAACTGCGTATGGCATGGGCGTGTTCTTCCTCCGCAAGATTATCAGTATGACATGCGAGGATAAACTCATGGCAGAGCAAATCTTAGAACTCTCCTGGTTGAAGCCGGACGGGCGCCCCGCCTCTTTGCCGGACGCGAGCACAACCAACCCCGCCGTCGAGGCGGCTTGGCGCCAGAAGATGATTCGTGAGGCAGCCTATTTCCGCTCGCAACATCGTCGGCCATGCTATGGAAAGGAGTTGGAGGACTGGCTGGCAGCAGAAAAGGAGGTAGACGAGTCCCAGCGATATCCATCGGGGTGATGTTTTCTGTCGCAACGACTCATCGCTTTGTATGAGTCGCCGTCGCCGCCGGCTCACCCGCAAGAGCAGCTGCTTGTGGCGGCTACCTTCAATCTCCAAACAGCGCCTGCCAAACGACGCTTGAGCCCACTCTGGAGGTACCGTCAGACGCTTCCTTCTCAGCCTGGGCGGGGGCGGCGCGTTTGACGAGAATGAAGTCGGTATCGAGTGTCTCGACGAGCTTGCCGGTCAATGTGCCGACGAGGGGGGCAATACCCCTTCGATGCGTCAGCCCACCGAGTATCAGGGCATCGTAGTGCTGTTGAGCGGCGAACTCCGGCAGGGTTACCTCCGGGTCGCCACTCAACACGTGAACGTGCGTGGCACTGATGCGGTATGCCTGTGTTATCCGCCGCAAGGCGGCCGCCCGCTCTGTTCGCTGATGGGCATCCGCGCTGGACTCGCTGTACACCACATGCAATTCTGCGTGGCACCCCAACGCAAAATACTCGGAGGTGTGAATGATGATCTCTGCCAACCGGGCCATGCGATCTTCTGAAACATCCACCATCGCCGCGAATCTTGGGATCACCTCCCACGGCTTCTGCCTAACTAACATCAGCGTCGCCGAGCATTCGCGCATCAGATGCCAATCGTTCGCATCAAATGCAATCCGTCGCAGCGGATGGCTCCCGGAAGGACTCTTCATCACCAGATCCGCCCGTAGCTCCTGCGCTTTCTTGATGATTGCCTCATATAGGGGGCTGGCACACTGGGCATCGACACTGATCTGCACATCGGTAGCGTGTATAGCGCCCCGTAGGGCGGACAGATAGGCCAGGTGCTCATCGAGCCCCACCTGTCGGCACTTCTCAGCATCATCGCTGCTATGCGTGTGCTGAATGCTTTGCGCGAGAGCCGCGTCGCAGGAGAAGAGAAAAATCTGAGCGCCGAAGCCGCGCGCAAGAACGACTGCTTTGTCGAGGAGCATCCGGTCTGCATCCGTGCGACTCGCCACGACCAGAATCGAAGTCAGCTTGTCCACCTGTGTCCCCTCGCAGCGCTTGTCCCGGGCCCTGCTATAGTGACAAAGAGGTCCCGGCCGCAAAATCAGCTGCAATGCCTAGCAGACTTCGGAACATACGTACAGATCCGAGTACTACCGGAGAGCACAATTGGTTAGTTTACTGAAACCAAGCCGCCCACAGTGACTGAACCGGACTCCTCAAACGAATTGCAGGCACTGCTGGACGCTGCAGTTGACGCGATCGTGGTCATCAATCATGTCGGGTCAATCCAGAGCTTCAACCGCGCCGCTGAGCGGCTCTTCGGCTACCAAGGCCGGGATGTCATCGGCCATAACGTCAGCATGCTCATGACTGACGAGGATCGCCACGCGCACGACGACTATCTTGCGCGCTTCGTGGCCACCAGAGTTCCTCACATCATTGGAAAGGGACGCGAGGTGCACGCGAGGCGCAAAGACGGAACTGTATTCCCCGCTCTGCTCTCCGTCGGCGCCGTCGCCGGGGGTGAGCCCCCCCGGTTTGTGGGTTTTATCCAAGATGCTACTGAACGCCATCGGTTGGATGACGAGTCACACCGGCTGCAGACGCGGCTGATGCACGTCTCACGCCTGGCGACAGTCGGTGAAATGGCATCCGGCATCGCGCACGAGCTCAATCAGCCTCTTGCCGCCATCGCCACATACGCCCACGCATGTGACCGGCTACTGGGGGTTCCAGATCCGGAGGTCGAAGAAGTTCAGACTGCGTTGAAAGAGATTGCCGATCAAGCCGTGCGCGCTGGCGACATCATCCGCAAATTACGCGCCCTGGCAAGAACGGAGGACGCTGCTCGCGTCCCATCGGACGTCAACGCAGTCATTGAAGAGCTGACAGAGTTGATCCAGATGGATGCGACATCCCATGGCGTAAAATATCGACGTGAACTCACCCCAAACCTGCCGAGTGTCGTTCTGGATAAATCGCAGATTCAGCAGGTGGTGATGAATCTGGTTCGCAATGCGTTGGAGGCGCTGGCCCTTGGACAGCTCGACGTGGCGGAGGTTTTGGTCTGCACCGGATGCACGCCAGAGGGCGATGTTGAAATCTCCGTTTGCGATAATGGCCCGGGGGTGGACGCCACCGTCGCGCCTCGGATTTTTGATCCCTTCTGCTCGACTAAACCCACCGGCACTGGTCTCGGGCTTCCAATCAGTCGCACAATCGTGCGTATTCACGAAGGAACCCTGGACTACCAACCCAACGTGCCCACTGGCGCACGTTTCAATGTGAAGCTTCCTTCGATACGAAGGGATCATCTATGAAAGAGCGTAATCCAATCATCTTCGTCGTCGATGACGACGAGGCCGTCCGCAATTCACTACGGCTGCTGCTGAAGTCAATCGGCTTATCGGCCGTGGCACTGCCGACAGCCCAGGAATTCCTGTCTAAGTACGATCCCCAGCAGCCCGGCTGCGTGATCCTGGACGTCCGGATGCCGGGGATGAGCGGTCTCGAGCTGCAGGAACAATTGAACATCCGCGGCGCAATCCTTCCTGTGATCTTCATCACGGGTCATGGGGACATTCCTATGGCGGTGGAAGCCATGCAGCAGGGTGCCTTCGATTTCCTACAGAAACCCTTCCGCGATCAGGACCTGATCGATCGGATCCAGCGCGCGTTGGCGAAGGACCAGGCAAATCGATTGGAGCTCAAAGGCAGATCGGACGTGCGAGAACGATTAGAAGCTCTGACGCCTCGGGAGCGTGAGGTCCTGAACCTAGTCACCGGCGGCAAACCGAACAAGATCATGGCAGCGGATCTTGGCGTCAGCCAGCGAACAGTTGAAATACATAGGGCGCGTGTCATGGAAAAGATGCATGCATCTTCACTCGCCCACTTGGTTCGCATGGTCATGGATCTGAATGAGACCGGAGCATAGTCGCTACGGGTGACCGTCCTCTTCAGTCGCGCCAAGCAGCTATCCGAAGGTTTCAGGATTTGTCAGCCGCCCCAACTGGCGTTGGTTTTCAGCGGCACCCCGGGACCCTTTTTTGTGTCCATCCTCGAAAGATAATCAGCCAAGCCGACGATGTCGGATCGATCGAGGCCCGCGAACAGCCGGATGTGAAATGGTGAAAAATTCGGTCGCCGCCCATCCGCACCGTCATGGATCTGCCGCATCAGGTACTCGTAGTGCTGTCCGGCGATACGCGGTATCGTCTTATTTGCGTTCCCCTCGCCAGACTTCCCGTGACATGACCGGCAGCGCTGCTGATAAACATAGGTGCCATGGGCGACGAGTTCGCCATCGCCGATGCCCGGCTGGATGTCGACCTTGAGTTGATGGACATAGGTTGCGACGTCAGCGATGGCCTGTGCGTCAACGAGGTGGTGCCGATCCGCAAAGCGCTCCATGCGAGGGTCCCATCGGCGGTCATGCCGATAATCTACGAGCTGCTTTGCCAAGACCGCCATGTGCTGCCCGGCGATCCGCGGCACGCCTCCGTCAACTGTTCCACCGCCCATCGGGCCATGACAGACCGCGCAATTCCCAAAGAGCTCGGCGCCCCGACTCAGATTCGGCTTGCTGCGCATAGCCTCGGTCCATTCCTCTCGGGCAGTTACGGACGCAAAGGCCAGCACCGGCAATATGGCAGCAGCACACAGTGCCAGCTCCAGTTTGATGCGTTTCATGGATTAAGACCGCCTGCTACCTGCCCCGGACACCGAGTTGCTGCACTTTCGCGAGCCATTCGCCGCGCCCCTTCTGACCCATGTCATCGACCATTCCGACAACGCAAGCGTGCACCGGCCGGAATCCGCAGAAGCGCAGAATATTACGCTGCAGGCTTTTCAGACTATGAGCACGGAAGTACCACCGATAAAACAGCGCTGGCATGCCCATGGTCACAATGATTCGCGCGCTCCGGCCGCTCAGCAGTCTTTTCGGCAAGCCGTGACTTTCGGACTCGGCGAAGGCGAATCCCGGCCGCAATGTTTGCTCTAAAAAGCCCTTGAGCAACGCTGGCATCGAACCCATCCAGAGCGGAAAGAGAATGACCACGTGCTCGGCCCACTGGAGCAGTTCCTGACACTTGCCTATCTGCGCTGGTGGGCTACCACTCTGAAAATCCGCGCTCGTACGCAAGAGCGGGAATTCGACCTCGCTTACAATGATGCTGCGCACTTCGTGCCCGCCCATTCGGGCACCGTCGAAATATGCTTTAGACAACGCGTGAACATAGTGGTCGGCCAATGGATCCGGGTGGCCATCGATGATGAGAATCCGTCTCGACATGGATACCTTCCACAACGGCTATGCGGTGCACTGTGCAGATCTCGGCGGACGCGCGAATCAGGATTTCTACTCATGGGCTCCGGGGTTGCGGCGACGGCGGGTTCCTCACGCTCGTCCCGGCAACATCCAACGCGGCGAAGACGGCGACCACGAGGGCGAGTTCAGCCCAGCCCAGACCCAGAGAAGCCCGCAGAAGGGTTAAGGGTAACAGCGCTTCGGGAAGTTGATCGAGCCCAAACACTTCACGTCCCGGTGCGTGCCCACGGTGCCGCTTCCAGGCGCTCGATAGACTGTCCCCTAGCATCGACAGCGCACCGAACTCGGCTCCAAGCCACCAGTGAAGCTGCACCAACTCGGCGGCAATCGCGCAACCCGTAACGGCTGCAGCAACGCCCCGCCAGGTCTTGTGGGATCCCAGTAAACGCCGGTCGTCTTTCAGACGAACTCCGAAATCCAGCGGAGCATCCCAGTGGCTACCGCAAACCCGTCCAACCACCCATGGCAGCACGTTGGCAGCCATCAATAGTCCAAGGGCTCTCGCAGAAAACCATAAGCTCATGCTGCGGATTATTCTCTCGCGCGCGGCGCACAGTATAGGGATTTGCCCGGATGTGCCGCTCGAAGGACCGGCGCAGGCTTCTAAAAAGCCCGAATCCAAGGACACTCATGAGCATCATCTCCCGAATCCTGGCCGCTACCGACTTCTCAGCGACGGGACACGCCGTGTTGGCGCGAGCAGGACAGCTGGCGGCGCAATACGGAGCCGAGTTTCGCGTTGTCCACGCGACACCGGACTGGACCCTGTTTTCAAATCGTTCTGCAATGCAGCAGAGGCACTACGATGACATCACGAGAAATGCTGAGATCCTCCTGAAGGCAGAGGTGAGCTGGCTCCTCGCCAAATTTGCCGTTCACGCCAGTGGTGAGATACAGCGCGGGAAAGCGAGTCAGACGATCGTGCGAGCAGTCGATGCCTATCATCCAAACCTGCTCGTGATCGGTACACGCGGAGAGCATGCACCCGCCGTTGCGCCGGCTGCCCTGGGAGGCACGACGATGAAACTGTTGACCCAGGTCAAAGTGCCGCTGCTTCTCGTTCGCGACGCCGTGACCACGCCATACAGCACCTGCCTCGCAGCCATTGGCAACTCGACCGAGCAGGCACGGCGAATCGTGCATTGGGCCAGCTCGCTGGTCAAAGGCGGAGACTGTCACCTCGTCCGAGCTTACGAGGTTCCCTATCTCGAACGTTTGCGTCTATGCGGCCTCAGCGCGGACGCCATGACGGAATGCAGTCAGGATGCCGAACTGGCAGCCAGATACGCTGCCGACCCACCGTGGTCAGACGAGGACGGCGGCGCACGAATACACATGCACTTGGTGCGCGGAACGCCGGTTCCAACCGTTCTCACTGAAGTTACACGATACTCGCCGCAGTTCGTCGCAGTCGGACAGCACGAAGGAACACGGTTAGAGCCCGAACATCCCCTGATTGGCTGCGTAGGGATGAGCCTTGCGTATCACTGTCCTGTAGATGTGCTCATCGTTCCTTGAGTGGAATCCGCAACGTACGCACTTCCCACGATGATATTGCCGAGAGATAGCCGCATGCTGCGATCACCTGCCAAGGATTGAGGAGTTGATGCCGTGGCCAGCCGCATTCGACGCATTCTCGTCGCGATTCGCGATCTACATCATCCGCCGCGCACCGAGTTGCGCAAAGCTGCGGAGCTTGCGCGGGCGTCCAAGGCTGCCGTGGAGTTGTTCCACGTCGCTGAAGTGCCTGTGCGAATCGATAGAGCCGTTGCCAACCCCGCATTGAGCGCAGATCCGCTCGAGCACGCGAAGATTCGCAAAGCCGCCGAGCGATTGAAACTGTTTGCGGGAATGCCTTTCTTTCGCGGCCTCAAAGTAACTCATCACGCCAACTCGGACTATCCTCCTCACGAAGCGATCATCCGCCGAGCGGTAAAGACTCGCGCGGATCTGGTCATCATCGCAACTCGGACACGAGGCCTGACGGGCAGACTGTTACTGAGAAATACGGATTGGGAGCTGATACGGCAATGCCCCTGCCCCTTGTTGCTCGTGAAGTCACCGCGGCCGTACGCGAAGTCTGTCGTGATGGCTGCCGTTGATCCATTCCATACACATTCCAAACCGGCTGACCTGGATGCGCGGCTGCTCGATTTCGGCGGCGAAGTGGCGCGGCTGTTCAAGAGCTCCCTGCACGTCTTTCACGCCTACATGCCCCTCGTTGACATGGTTCCACTGCCAACCGCTGCCATGCCCATCGGTCCGCCACCTGAGGCAGAAGAAGCTCATGTCGAATTGATCAACAGCGAACTTGATCGGCTCGCGAGCTCTGCAGGCGTACCGCCCCGAGCCAGGCATCTTCGCATGGGAGTCGTGTCCAGCGAGCTCTGTGCGGCCGCCAAGAGCACCCGGGCGAGCATCGTGGTTATGGGCGCGGTATCGCGTTCAGCATTGCGCCGCATCTTCATAGGTAGCACAGCGGAGGCCGTCCTCGACCAACTCGCCTGTGATGTATTGGTCCTGAAGTCATCAGATTTCCAATCTAGCGTCGGCGCGCGCGAATTCAGAGCCACCAAGACGAGCGCCGCCGCGGCTGCATGAGCTATGGCGAGCGACAGTAAAATGCTCACCCAGCAACAAAAGCGGATTGCCGTTCTGACGAGTGGCGGCGATGCGCCCGGAATGAATGCCGCAGTTCGGGCGGTAGTCCGATCAGCCATACTCCGCGGATATGACGTACTGGGATTCCGACACGGGTACTCGGGCTTGGTTGACGGCAACTGCTTCAGGATGGACGCGCGCTCGGTGGGAGGAATCATCGACCGTGGCGGCACCATTCTCGGGACCTCGCGTTGTGAGCGGCTGAAGGCTCAATCGGGTCAACTCGCGGCAGCACATCAGATTCGAGCGCACGGTCTGCACGCGCTGATAGTCATCGGCGGCAACGGATCGCACGCGGGTGCGTACAAGTTAGCTCAGCACGAAGTGCCCGTAATTGGGATTGCCTCGACGATCGACAACGATCTTCCGGGAAGTGATGTGACCATCGGTGCGACCACAGCCGTGGACACAGCTGTTCAGGCAATCGACCGCCTGAGGGTGACTGCCTCCGCGCATGGGCGTGTGTTCCTCGTGGAAGTCATGGGTCGCGATAGCGGCCATCTTGCTCTCGCCGCTGGCATTGCCGGAGGAGCGGAATCGATCGTGGTGCCTGAGGTCGACGTGGACGCGGAGGAAATCGCCGAGCAGATACGGTCCGCCTACCAGCGTGGCAAGAGTCATGCGATCGTCGTTGTGGCCGAAGGAGCACGTTATAACGCCGATTCGCTCGCAAACCACTTTCATGCGCATCAGGATCGCCTGGGATTCGAGTTGAGAGTGACCAAGCTGGGGCACATTCAACGCGGTGGTACTCCCGGTGTATTCGACCGGCTCATTGCCAGCCAGCTGGGCGCCGCGGCAGTCGATCACGTAGCCGCCGGCGAATTTGGCATCACCCTGGGCCTTCTAAACGGCAGGATTACATCAACCCTGCTGGCGAACGTGGTGGAAGCCAAAAAGCCGTTCGACAGAAGCCTCTTTAATCTTGCGCAACTTCTCGCGAAGTGATTCCACGGAGAATCAACATGTTATTGAACACTTTTTGCATTTTGGACGTCGCGAGCTGCACGCCGCGAACCACAATCCTCGAAGCCGCACACCTGATGCGTCGCCGGCATACGGGCGATCTCGTTGTCGTCGAAGATGACGAAGAGCGGCGGGAACCGCTGGGGATCATTACAGACCGGGATATCGTAGTTGAGGTCCTGGCCAAAGGGCTGGATCCAGCAACTACGCTCGTAGGCTCCGTGATCCGAACTCCGGTCGTTGTGGGGCGGGACGATGAGGATTCCTCGCTCGCCCTGGAGCGAATGAGCGTTCATGGCGTCAGACGCATGCCGGTTGTGGGGCGGGAGGGAAAGCTCGTCGGAATCGTCACCGTGGACGACATGCTCAAACGACTCGCTCAGGAAGTAACCGTGATCACGGAGATCGTGTCCCGCGAGCAGAGCCGGGAGGAGCGAGCTCGACGCTAGAAGGGACCGTGACGGATGCAGCTGCGGTAAATACGTACCAGGCTTAGTGCAGTACGTATTTACCGCCCGACGCACCGCAGCGAGACTGTCTGCATCGGGCAATGGAGGCAGGTCATGAGAGCTCGCACCCCCACAGTATTCGTAGTAGATGACGACGGCGCAGTTCGCAGCTCGCTTCGGCTGCTCCTCAAATCCGTCGGTCTGGCTGTCGCCACATTCGACTCAGCACAGACATTTCTCGACTCGCACTCTGAGCAGTCGGCCGGTTGCGTACTCCTTGACGTTCGCATGCCCGGCATGAGTGGACCTGTTTTGCAGCAGCAACTCACTCGGTGCGGATCAGTGCTGCCGGTTATCTTCATTACAGGGCATGGAGATGTGTCCATGGCTGTGGAGGCTATGCAGCAGGGCGCGTTCGATTTCATCGAGAAGCCATTTCATGATCAGGAGCTTCTCGAGCGCGTACATCGCGCTCTCGAAAAGGATGCCCTGGTCCGCGGCCAACTGTCCGAGCACCAGGCGATCCGTGAACGATTTGACTCACTCACACCGCGCGAGCGGGAAGTCCTGGACCAGGTGACCCGGGGATCGTCCAACAAGGTCATGGCTTACGACCTGCGGATAAGCCAGCGCACCATTGAGATCCACCGCTCACGAATCATGGAAAAGATGGAGGCTCCCTCGCTTGCGCATCTCGTCCGGATGACGCTGTCCGTGACAGCGCCGGCCCGCTGATACCCAGACATCGATAACGCTGTGGACTATCCCTCGGATTGGGAGCGCATCGCCTACACCCGCGATGGTGTACCGTTTCGCATCCGCCCCATACGGGCCGATGACGAAAAGCTGGAGCACGACTTCATCATGCGACTGAGCCCGGAGTCCCGTTACAAGCGGATGATGTGTGTAATGAAGGAGCCCTCCCCGGCATTAGTGCATCGTTTCGTGCATGTGGACTACGACCGCGATATGGCATTTGTGGCGCTGAACGGAGTCACCCCCGACGAGCAGATCATCGGGGTGGCCCGGTATGCTCACGATCCCCTGGGCCCCGGCTGCGAGTTTGCCGTAGCCGTGGCGGATGCATGGCAAAGTCGCGGTGTCGGAGCGACCCTCACACGCCTTTTGTTCGAGTACGCGCACGCCCGAGGAATCCACAAGGTTCATGGAGAAATCCTCGGAGACAACAGCCGTATGATTGAACTCGCGCACTGGCTGGGGATGAACACCCGACTCTGTCCGGATGACGTCAGGCTCGTCGAGGCGTCGCGGGAGCCCTGACTATGGCCGGGACGTTCGCTCCGTGCGTTGCTCACTACGTATGGCTCCTGCTATGTCTCCGATGAGCCCCGCGGTCGATTCGAGCACGTCATCCAGCGACAGCACGCCAATGAGTTCGTTCCTCGCCCCAACCACGGGCACTCTTCGCACGCCTACCTCCCGCATTTGGCGGACCGTCGCATCCAGCGAGCCCGCCTCAATTGCGAGCAGCGGGTTGCGAGTCATCACATCGCCAACCTTGAGCGTGCGCGCGTCGGCATCCTTGGCAATAACTGCTGTCACGATGTCACGATCCGTCAGGACCCCAATGACCTTCAAATCCTTATTGGACGAGTTTGCCTCCACCACCACCAGGAACCCCACGTGGCGCATGCGCATCAGCCGAGCCGCCTGTATCAGTCCCTCCGCTGCATCGATGCTCACCACTTCGCGTCGACAGATAGTCCCGATATCCATGCTAAACCTCCCGCTGAAACGTGAATCATTGCAATCTGCTGATTCACAGTAGAGGGAAGCGTAACACCCCGCCATCCGCGCTTTTACTTACGCCATGGCCTCATCGCTAGCGCAAGTACGCCTCGCTCGCGTACCGCCGCATCATTCGATGACTGTTGAAATAGGCCGCATTCTTTGAGATCGCGCCCTTCATAACGCTTGCCCATCTTTCCGAGCCCTC